>Ga0129315_1000024_pt1 | contig 184357 bp, 131 predicted proteins | sample Cm827metagenome_FD_94432 | JGI IMG/M metagenome (GOLD analysis project Ga0129315, IMG submission 94432) | Eastern black-and-white colobus group fecal microbial communities from Wisconsin, USA - Cm827 metagenome | ecosystem: Host-associated > Mammals > Digestive system > Large intestine > Fecal...
CATCCAGGGGGTGAGCTGGCCCACAAGGTAGGTGCCTATCCACAGGGCAAAGCCGGCGATGGACATGGCCATGCCGCGGATGCGCGTGGGGTACATCTCGGACAGCAGCACGAAGATGACCGCACTGATGGAGATGGCACAACAGAAGACATAGAAAAGGAAGAAGAACAGCAGGAAAGAGTTGGGCAGGCCCATGTTTTCGCTGAAGTGGAAGTAGAAGCCGATGAGCAGCAGGGAGAGCACCATACCGGACACACCGTAGTAGACCAGCTTCTTGCGGCCTACCTTGTCGATGATGAATACGGCGATGACGGTAGTCACCACGTTGACAATGCCCACCAGCACCTGGCTGAACAGGGCATCACCGCCCGACAGACCGGCTTCCTCGAATATCGTGGGGCCGTAGTAGAGCACGGCATTCACGCCCATGAACTGACCGAGGACAGCAATGGCGGCACCTATCAGCACAGCCTTGAAGATACCCGGCTGAAGCAGGAACTTCCAGTCGGACTTGGTCTCGGACTGCACGACGGACTTGGTGTCACGCAACTGCGTGTCCACCTCCACCTCGGAGAGGTATATCTTTCGGAAAATGCGGACGGCACATTCGTCACGCCCCTTCAGAATAAGCCAGCGGGGACTCTCGGGAATAAAGAAGATGATGCAAAAGAAGAGCACGGATGGGATTCCGGAGACTCCCAACATCCCCCGCCACACTTCGGACACGAAAATACGACTCATCCATTCGTTATTCAGCACGGTACCACTCTGTGAGAAATGAAGCAACTGGAAATTAGTGAGGTAAGCCCCCAGAAAACCGATAGTGACAGCAAGTTGGTAAAGGGAAACCAGACGACCGCGATATTTTGCGATAGAAACCTCGGAGATATAGAGCGGTGAAACGATGGAAACTACACCGATACCGACACCTCCTAGAATACGTGCCATCACCAACTGGTCGAACGAATTGACAGATGCACAAACGATACCGGACACGGAGAAAAAGACGGCGGCCACGAGCATCGTCACCTTGCGTCCCCAGTGGTCACTCAGCTTACCTGCCATCAATACGCCGATGATAGAACCTATCAATGCACAGCCGACAAACCAGCCCACTTGTATTTCATCAAGTGAAAAGCGTGATGTCACTTGCGAGATAGTGCCTGAGATGACCGCAGCATCATAACCAAAGAGGAAACCACCCAGAGCAGCCACCATAGAGAGGAATATCAGATAATGGAGATTTACTGTAGAATTCATGGTTATTGTATATTTAACATACTTACTTGATGTGGAAATACTCCTTATAACGGTTGTACAGATGCCCTGCCTGCAGGTAGGCGGACTGTGGACTCATGAAATGGGAGAATTCAAAAGTGATGGCCTTGTCGTAGCCAGCACGTCCGGCGGCCTCCAGCTTCATGCGTAGCTTGTCCCATTTGATAGGAAGAAATTTGATGGGCATGTCGCGGTCGAAACTTTCGGCGTTGGTCCAGCATTGCATGCCATACTTGTCTGCCAGTTTCTTGTTCACTGCGAAGAAGGCATCCAGTTCGTCGTAGTCGATGTGTCCGTCCTGAAAGGCGCAGGCATCCACTACGTCGTGTATGCCGTCGAATATCTCGTTCCATTCGCGCTCGTGTTCATCCACTGACACGGCATCGGCCTTCGTCAGCGAGCTGCCGTTAGCCATCACGGCTTTTTTTCCGTCAATCCACGGCGAGATGAAAGTGGGCAGCCCTCCGGAAACGTCCTTACATTGTTTGCCCATGGCATGGAAAGCATCGATAGCTCCCTTGGTGGCACGGCTTATCTCGCCGCTGATATACCAACCTCCAAAACTCTTGTATTTACTGCCATAGTTCTGCCAGACCTCATCTATCACGTACTTGTTGTCCTCTATCTCCCAAGAAAGGTCGCCCGTGTCCCAGTAACGCCCCGAATCATAGAGGCCGAAGTAGAACTTCATGCTGTACTTGTCCGCTAGGCGAAGGAACATATCCAGTAGGTCTATGGAGGGATAGTAGCAGCCTTTTCCTAATAGATGCATGGAAGGATAGGTGATAAATTTGCGATAGCCTGAACGGATCATGATGACCGTGTCTATGCCAATGGCGCGCATGTGGCGGAAATCCTGCTCCCACTCTTTCTCACCCCAGTTCTGGTGGGGGATGTCGTGCGAAATCTCGTCCAAAAAGGTACCACTGATTCTTAGGGTATTTTCCACTGTAGATGCAGTGTTAAGTCTCTCTTGCCCGGAAAATAAGGACAAATCTGCCTCGCCGTCTCCGGCCATCAATGATGGAGCTGTCACCATGGAGGCGCCGAACAAGGCCGTTTTCTTAAGAAAATCTCTACGTGTATTCATATTTAATTAAATAGAATTAAGTTCAACTGGTAGGCTTTGTGCTCCACAAGGCAAGTCATTCATAAGTGTTCTTACCACTTACTTTTAACTTTTTATGGACTTTATTCAACTAAAGCCTTGCAAAGCTAAATATATTTATTTATATTTGTATCAGTTCGTAAATTATTTCATTAATATATACCTGATTATTAACAATAATTAGCAATATGTTACTAAAATATATTATTAATAAACGAACAAAGTATACTAAAAATATGGATATACTTCCGCTTGATAAAATAATATTGTAGTATATCGGAGGATAAAACTATTAAATAATCAATATATGACACATGGTTTACTAAAAGAAATAGAAATTGGAAGTAAGAATGGGCTTCTCAAAAAGAAGATTGTAACTTACTATATGCACAATGGCGGCTCTACAATTCCCGATCTGGCTAGAGAACTTGATCTGAGCGTACCCACCGTCACCAAATTCATTAACGAGATGTATGATGACGGTTACATTAACGATTACGGGAAGCTGGAAACCAGCAGTGGTCGTCATCCAAGTCTCTACGGTCTGAATCCGGAGTCAGGCTACTTCATCGGGGTGGACATCAAAAGGTTTGCTCTGAATATCGGGCTGATCAACTTTAAAGGTGAGATGATGGAACTGAAGATGGACATTCCCTATAAGTTCAGGAACACGATGGAAGCCTTGGAAGAGTTATGTGTACTTATTAGGGAATTCATCAGGGAAACCGGTATTGACGATAGGAAAATACTCAATATCAGCATCAATATTTCGGGAAGAGTCAATCCGGAATCTGGTTACAGTTTCAGTACTTTCAACTTCTCAGAGCGTCCTCTGGCAGATGTACTGAATGAAAGGATAGGGTATCCGGTCTGCATAGACAACGACACAAGGGCCATGACCTATGGGGAGCACATGCAAGGATGCGTCAAAGGGGAGAAGAACATCATTTTTGTCAATATAAGCTGGGGACTCGGAATCGGCATCATCATAGATGGGAAGGTATACATGGGAAAATCCGGATTTTCCGGAGAATTCGGGCACGTCAATGTATTCGACAATGAGATACTGTGCCACTGCGGCAAAAAAGGGTGCCTGGAAACGGAAGCCTCAGGGTCGGCACTGCACCGCATCCTATTGGAAAGAATCGGTAGCGGAGAAAGTTCCATACTGTCAAAACGGACCGTAGAAAATCCCCCCACATTGGATGAAATCATCACCGCGGTTAATAAAGAGGACTTGCTATGCATTGAGATAGTGGAGGAAATAGGCCAAAAGCTGGGAAGGCAAATAGCAGGACTGATCAGCATATTCAATCCGGAACTGGTAATAATCGGGGGCACACTATCATTGACGGGAGACTATATAGTGCAGCCAATCAAAACGGCAATAAGAAAATACTCATTGAATCTGGTCAACAAAGATGCCACAGTAACTGTTTCCAAGCTAAAAAACAAGGCTGGAGTAGTTGGGGCCTGCATGCTGGCACGGAGCAGAATGTTCGAAATTTAGGACGGCCGCAGCCAGCATAGTGGGATTGACAAAGGGCATACTAAAAATGCAACTATCATATGCAAAAAAGTTGAAAAAGCGAGGCAGTAGCTGGTTACTGATAAAAGCATAGGATAAACCAGCATCATGATAACCGATTTCCAATACTGCCTCATATTGTGGAATTCGAGAATGTAAATTATTAAACTGTCAATAAAGAGAAGATGGATCTTTATAGGATATACTCGAAAATATTACGAGCATAACGAAGATTTTGGAAAGTATACCCTAGGATAGGAGCAGAAAAGCAAGAGAAAGAGTCGGCTAATCCCGGAACTCTCAAACATAAAAATTCAAAAAGGACTGGAAATGCCATTCAGTCCTTCATTTTCACTCCTAAGTATTGAACTTTCATCCCCAGAGGGTCTGACACTACTGAATTCCGACATGGTTTCCGGATAGTTCCCGGCAAAGCGGTGGTATTTTTGTCGGAGAGCCTATGCCTCCAGAGAATATGGTACAATGTATAGTGCTCGGTTTCGGCAGAAGAATCAACTGTAAAATTTATATTCTATGATAACGGTAGAAACCATTAGCATAACTTTTATTTTCTCCGAGAAGAAATAATTCCTTTCAAGCGTTTATCAGGCAAATAAAAAAAATCCATTGTTTTTCATAGTGTGACAGAGATATTGACGATAAAAAATATTTGTCCTATTCCTCTGCAAACAAAAAATAAAAGGAAGTGCTATACTCCCGTACAGCGACTTCCCTATATATAATTATAAGAAAAAAATCCAATATCGAGTCTAACCCCCTATTTCACCCTCGTTCTATTATCCGTTTTTATGCCTCTCTTTACATCAAGTATTTATCTTACCTGCACCCTCAACACAATGGACCGGGGATTTACCTCCAGGGAAGCGTTCCTTATCCTGCTTGCCCCTAAAATTCTGGCGCTCTTCCGGTATGCGTCCAGAAAATCGGCTTGTCTTATATGATAGGGATATATGCAGCCCGGAATCATAGGGAAAGGGCTGGGCATCCAAAAGCCGTTATATCCATGGGCGGTCATCATGAATGCGTCCGCATCCATTATATCCTTCATAGGGTCAGCATTATAGGAACTGTAGTCAAATCCCCGGTGGAAGGACATGGTGGTCATATTTCCGATTGTGCATAGCTCGAATCTGACCCTGTCCTTACCAATTGCACTGTCCAAATACTCCTGCACCGATGCCTCGACCTCATCCTTGTCCATTGTCTGCAGGTCATATATTTTGCCTGCTATAAATATTTTCTTACCCAATTGTTGGGTACTGCAGGAGCGGTTGGAGTCGGTGTCTGTACGTCATCTTCCGGTTCTGTCTGGCCTCCCATATCGAAAATACCGTCACCCAGCTTCTTCTTGAATGCGCTCGTCACCTTCCTGGACTTGTCCTTGGCGGTCAGGTGGGCATAGATCTTATCCAGCATCTGAGTATTTTCATGACCCGTCGCAATGATTATATCCTCCCTCGGAACACCCCTACGGCACATGATGGTAGAAAATGTGTGCCTGGCCGAATGCGTGTGGAGCAGCTCATAGAGGAGTTTGGTGTATTTGACGCCATCCTCCTCGTAGGTTATAGGTTCGTTAAGACCTGCTTCTTTAGCTATTACTCTTAACTCATCATTTAATCCTCTTCGTTTTTCCTTATAGTATTTGATTTCTTTACCAGAATACTTGTCTATGATTTCTTCTGCTAATGGCACTAGAGGAATGATAGCCCTGGCTCCGGTTTTCTGTTGAATGATAGATATTGTACCGTTCTCCTCATCCCTTTCGTTATCACCGTTGAAAAACTTCTGCATATCGCTGACGCGTTGCCCCACGAGGCATTGTAGTACGAACAAGTCTCTTATCTCTGTATTCTTTTCGACTTGCTTTTCGGTACCGCTCGGTTGATGTCCATAGAGCTGCTTGATCTGCTCCTCGGTCAACGCTACCTCCTTATTACGCGCCAACTCCTTGTTGGATTTGTCCTTTACTAACTCAAAGCTTTCAAGGTTACTTTCCTCCCACTTGAAAGGAATATCAATACGTTTGGAAGCCTTTCTGAGTATCGCAAAGAATGTACTCATGATATTTTTTAATGATGAAGCCTTCTTACCTTTTTTATTATCTTCCTTACCATCTTCAAGTAAGAATTGCTGGTATCTGGTAAATGTTTCCAGGTTCATACTTTCCCAAGTATCAGGTATGGAGTTCTCATCCAGAAACCTTTTGAACTTGTCGATGTTGAATCGGTACTGGTTCTTTGAACTATCCACAATATCCTTCTCCTCTACAATCTGTTTCATGATGAAGGTGGCAGGTTTTTCCGTTTTTTTCTTCATAGTATCCTTATAGATATATTGTTTGAGTAAGACAATGGCCCTGCGCTCTATCTCTTCAGGGTGGTCGCAAAGATACTGCTTGTATTCCGAAAAATAAAGTTTCAGTTTGCCAATCTTCTCGTTGACGATGGTATTGTTCTCGTTGTCCAGCTCGGTCAACCGGCAACTGATATACGCTTCTTGCTTTTTTACGTTCCACTGGTCCGGATATACTCTTACACCAGTAGAAAGTTTTATCTGCTTGTTTCTGACGCGTGCTACAAAATAGACGTTCGTCGGCTTTTCGGACTTGGGTTTTCTAAGGTTGAAATTGCATCCGATCTCGTTGATGAAAAACTGTGCATTCATAAGGCGGTTCTTTAAGTTCGTTCTTTTTTTACGTTCTTTAATACCGTTCTTTTAAAGCACTAAGTGACGAATCTGATTAATTTATAGCCCTCTGAAAATATCCTGGAACAAATATTTTCACTTTCGAACAAAATACATATATTTGTGACTGACGACATCAGAGAGGTTACGAATTATGTATAGGAATTTATTGAACTTGCTTCTTTTGGCAGTGCTGCTCCCTTCCTGCAGCGGCACTTCCCCTCACATTTCCGTTGTATGCGAAGAAAACAATGTGGGCAACTGCATTGTGAAATGGGAAATGGCCCCTCTTGTCAAAGGGAATGTAAAGGTATATGCCTCGACCAATCCCGACCGCATCCCCGAAGACGTTCCCATTGCCATTGCCAACATCTCCGACCTGAAGATGACCGTCATCACTACCGACCCTACACAGCGATACTACTACACGCTTGTATTCGGTGACAAATACCGGGTAAAGACCGCCACCCGCAACATCAATATCCCCGGCATACAGAACTTCCGCGACCTGGGAGGCTATGCGTCCTATCCCACCCGGAAGAGAGTGCGCTGGGGCATGCTATATCGCTCTGCCGAAATAGACAAACTGGAACCGTGCTCGCGCAAAGAGCTCAAGAGCATAGGCATAAGGACTATCATCGACCTGCGCTCATTCGATGAAGCGCACAGACAAAGCCCCTTGCAACAAGAATTCAAGGTGGTGCACATCCCCATCCCCACCGGTGACATGGAGCATATCCTGAAAGGCGTGCAGGAGCGGACCATCAAGAGCGATACCGTCTACCGGATGGTGGAGCGGATGAACCGCGAGCTCATCAGCAACTACACCAAAGAATACCGCCAGATTTTCGATATTCTGCTGGACAAGAACAATTATCCCGTCGTCATCCATTGCTCTTCGGGCAAAGGACGCACGGGCATCGTGTCGGCGCTCGTGCTTGCCTCCCTCGGAGTGGACGAGGACATCATCATGGAGGACTACCGCCTCAGCAACGACTACTTCAACATCCCGGCCGCCTCCCGGTACGCTTACCGGCTTCCGACACGTTCGCAAGAGGCCATTACCACTGTATTCTCGGCACGCGAAGATTTCCTGAATGCCGCCATCGAAGAAATGGAACGAAGGTATGGAGATACCGACACCTACCTGCAAAGGGGCATCGGACTGACGAAAGAAGAAATAAGGGAACTGCAAGACATTCTTTTAGTGGATAATTGACAATAGTTTATCAATTATCCATTGAAAAACACTATCTTTGTGCCCGAAATATAAAGATATACAGAAGATTTAATGAAGACATTTGAAGAGCTCGGTGTGTCGCCGGAGATACGCCGCGCCATCGAAGAAATGGGTTACGAGCAGCCCATGCCGGTACAAGAGGAAGTAATTCCATACCTTTTAGGAGAAAACAATGATGTAGTAGCACTGGCACAAACAGGAACAGGAAAGACCGCAGCGTTCGGCCTGCCGCTCATACAGAAGATTAACGTCAACAACCGAATTCCCCAATCACTTATTCTCTGCCCCACCCGCGAACTTTGTTTGCAGATAGCAGGCGACTTGAACGATTATTCTAAATATACCGATGGCTTGCGAGTGTTGCCCGTATATGGAGGCTCGTCCATCGAAAGCCAGATACGCGCCCTGAAACGGGGTGTACACATCATCGTAGCCACACCGGGACGACTGCTGGACCTGATGGAACGCAAAACCGTGTCCCTCGCCACCATACAGAACGTGGTTATGGACGAAGCGGACGAAATGCTGAACATGGGATTCACAGACAGCATCAACGCCATTCTCGCCGATGTGCCGCAGGAGCGCAACACCTTGCTGTTCTCCGCTACCATGAGCCCGGAAATCGCACGCATCTCCAAGAAGTACCTGCGCGATGCCAAGGAAATCACCATCGGACGCAAAAATGAAAGCACCAGCAACGTGAAACACGTAGCCTTCTGTGTACATGCCAAAGACAAGTATGCTGCCCTGAAACGTATTGTGGACTACTATCCGCAGATATACGGCATCATCTTCTGCCGTACCCGCAAAGAAACGCAGGAAATAGCTGACAAGTTGATGCAGGAAGGCTATAATGCCGACTCGCTGCACGGCGAACTGAGTCAAGCGCAGCGTGACACCGTGATGCAAAAGTTCCGCATCCGCAACCTACAACTGCTGGTTGCCACGGACGTTGCCGCACGCGGCCTCGATGTGGACGACCTGACACACGTCATCAACTACGGATTGCCCGATGACACCGAGAGTTATACCCACCGCAGCGGCCGTACGGGACGTGCCGGCAAAACCGGGACTTCCATCGCCATCATCAACCTGCGAGAGAAAGGCAAAATGCGCGAGATTGAGCGCATCATCGGCAAGAAATTCATTGCAGGCGAAATGCCCACCGGCAAACAGATATGCGAAAAGCAACTGCTCAAAGTGATAGACGATCTTGAAAAGGTGAAAGTGAACGAGGAGGAAATCGCCGACTTTATGACCGACATCTACCGCAAGCTGGATTGGCTGAGCAAAGAGGACCTGATTAAACGCATGGTTTCGCATGAATTCAACCGTTTCCTGGATTACTATCGCGGCCGTGACGAGATAGAGACAGCAACCGGTAGTGAGCGTGGTGCAAGAAGTGGCGAGAGGGGCGACCGCAACGACCGTAGAAGCAGCCGCAAAGCAGAACCCGGCTTTACCCGCTTGTTCATCAACCTGGGTAAAATGGACAACTTCTTCCCCAACGAATTAATCAGCCTGCTGAACAACAATACACGTGGACGTGTAGAGCTGGGACGAATTGACCTGATGCAGAAGTTCTCCTTCTTCGAAGTGGAGGAAAAGGAAGCCACCAATGTAGTGAAGGCCCTGAACCGCGCCAGCTGGAACGGCCGTAAAGTATCCGTAGAGGTTGCTGGAGACGAGGGTAAGGAGGCTCCGAGGGGCAAACGTCCGGGTACAGCCGGAAGCCATGGGAAAAAAGAGTTTGACAGCAAGAAGCGCAGTTACAAGGAAGACGGCAAACGGAACGATGCCACCGGCAAACGCAGCGAAAAGGCCGAAAGTCCTGCAAACGACAAGAAGAAAGGCAAGCCCAGCCGCGAAGAGCGGGGTTACACCAAAGCCCGTGGCAAAAAGGATGACTGGAAACAGTTCTTCCAGGGCAACAATGACTTTAAGGATGCAGAGCCCGACTTCAGTGAAGAAGGGTGGGCAAGACGGACACCGAAGAAGAAGTGATATAAACTATAGAAAGATAATAGGGTGATAAAACCGGCAGCATCCGCTACCGTTTTATCACCCTATCCTTTTTCACGACTCTTTATCCTTTATTTCGTGCAGCTTTTCGTACTGAATGCAACGAGCATCCAAACCATTTTCTCCTGCTCTTTCAGGTAGCCGGTCATCAAATCTGCCGTCACGTCATCGCCAGCTTCATTTGCCAGTTCAATTACCTTTCTCTCTTCACCAATCAGGTAGCCGTAAGTCTCGAGGATATGGTCCACAGCCTCACTGCCGCAAGAGATGTCGGACACTTCCTTCACGTTGGCAACCTTCAGGTATTCACTGAACTTATTCTCGGGCACGCCACCCAGCATCAAGATGCGCTCTGCAATCTCGTCAATCTTCTCGGCGGTATCGTCATACATACTCTCGAACTTCTCGTGCAGCACAAAGAAGCCGTGTCCCTTGATGTTCCAGTGCATACCGCGCAAATTGGTGTAATGTACCTGGAAGTCGGCCAATAATTGGTGCAATGCTGATGCTACGCCAGCCACTTTCTTTTCATTCAAATGCAAGTAATCTAAAGTTTTCATAATTCTATTGTTTTAAATATTTATACTATTTTTCTTTTGGGTATTGCAAAGATAAGGGGTAAATCAAGGCTTGTCAAACAGATAATTTCTATCTTTGCATAGACGAACTCTATACATAACCTTCAAATGCCTTGTTCATCATGACTTTACAACAATTGGAATACATCCTTGCCGTCAACCAGTTCCGCCACTTTGCCAAAGCAGCCGAATATTGCCGCGTGACACAGCCCACCCTCAGTGCCATGATTCAGAAACTGGAAGAGGAACTGGACACCCGGATTTTTGACCGCAGCCAGCAGCCGGTATGCCCCACTCCCGTCGGTATCCACATCATAGAACAAGCACAGAATATATTGGTTCAAGCCAACCGTATAAAGAATATTATAGAAGAAGAAAAACACTCACTGACCGGCACCTTCAAGCTGGGCATACTTCCCACCGTAGCTCCTTACCTCCTGCCCCGTTTCTTTCCGCAGCTGATGAAGAAATACCCCGACCTCGACATCCGGGTAGTCGAAATGAAAACAAACGACATCAAGAAAGCCCTGCAGACGGGAGAGATAGATGCAGGTATCGTAGCGAGTCTGGCAGGTATGGAAGAGTTGCAGCAGACGCCGTTGTTCTATGAACAGTTCTTTGCCTACGTGTCGCGCGAAGATGCCCTCTTCAACAACGAGGTAATCCGTACTTCCGACCTAAACGGCGAACAGCTTTGGCTGCTCGACGAGGGCCATTGCTTCCGCGACCAGCTGGTGCGCTTCTGCCAGATGAAGTCGGCACGTGCCAGCCAGCTTGCCTATCACTTGGGCAGCATGGAGACCTTTATGCGCATGGTAGAAAGCGGCAAAGGCGTGACCTTCATCCCCGAACTGGCCGTTCTGCAACTGGGCGATGCCCAGAAAGAGCTGGTACGTTCCTTCGCCATCCCCTGCCCCACCCGCCAGGTCGTGCTGCTGACCAATAAGAACTTTATCCGCCACACGCTGCTCGAAGTGCTGGTTAAGGAGATAAAACTTTCCGTACCCAAGGAAATGCTCTCACTGAAAGCAACCCAAGCAGTCGTATAGATTTCATCTATCGCTCCATAAAATCTTTCAATCGGATTTTTTGTTCTATCGGGGAAAAATGCTATATTTTTGCAAACAGAAAAAGCGAAGGTCGGTTGCACCTCAGCATCATCAAGCAAACTGGCTTCTACATTCTGTCTGCACAATCTTCGCATTGGTAAAACAAAAAACTAAACCTATTAAAAGAGAAAAATTATGGAACCGATCATCAACTCACAACTCCCTGAATTCAAGGTTCAGGCTTTCCAAAACGGAAGTTTCAAAACAGTATCCCACGAAGACGTAAAAGGTAAATGGGCCATTTTCTTCTTCTATCCGGCAGACTTTACCTTCGTATGCCCTACCGAGCTGGTAGACATCGCAGAGAAATATGACCAATTCCAAGCAATGGGCGTAGAAGTATATTCTGTAAGCACAGACTCGCACTTTGTGCACAAGGCATGGCACGATGCTTCCGAAAGCATCCGCAAGATTAAGTACCCCATGCTTGCCGACCCCACAGGCGTACTGAGCCGCGCATTCGGCGTGATGATTGAAGAGGAAGGCATGGCATATCGCGGCACATTCCTCGTAAATCCTGAGGGTAAAATCAAGATTGCCGAGATACAGGACAACAACATCGGACGCAATGCCGACGAGCTGCTGCGCAAGGTAGAAGCTGCACAGTTTGTTGCCACACACGATGGAGAAGTATGCCCTGCCAAGTGGAAGAAAGGAGCGGAAACTTTGAAGCCGAGCATCGACCTTGTAGGAAAGATTTGATAAGTAATAGGAGGAGCGGGCGCTTTCACCATAGAAAGACGTCCGCTTTCCTTTAAGACGTCCGCAGTACTTGTACAGAAGTACTGTAGTACTTTCAAAGGAGTATTGGAGTACTTCCTCACAAGTTCTGCAGCTACTCTATATCAAACATATTAAAAGACTATTTTCTCACCCCAAACACCCTATTAATCATGTTAGAAACAACTATATTAGACCAGGTGCGGAGCGTATTCCAGCATTTGGAAGCCCGCTACGTCTTTCACATCACCTATCATCCGGGTCACGAGCAGGCACAAGAGCTTATCGGATTCTTGAAGGATGTGGCAAGCTGTTCCGACAAGCTCTCCTGCCGGATGAGTGAGATAGAGAACCCCGTGTTGGAGTTCACATTGCTGAAAGACGATGTGGAAACCGGCATCAAGTTCCGCGGCATCCCCGGCGGACACGAGTTCACTTCCCTCCTACTTGCCGTGCTGAATGCCGATGGAAAGGGGAAAAATCTGCCGGACGAAGCAATTCGTCGCCGCATCCGGGCGTTGCAAGGCGACATCAGCCTGCAAACGTATGTATCGCTTACTTGCACCAACTGTCCGGATGTGGTGCAGGCACTGAACATCATCGCATTGCTGAATCCGCACGTCACCCACGAGATGGTGGACGGGGCGCTTAATCAAGAGGAAGTGGATGCGCTGAAGATACAAGCCGTGCCGTCAGTCTACGCTAATGGCAAGCTGCTTCACGTAGGTCGCGGTTCTTTAGGAGAGCTTTTGCAGAAGCTGGAAGAAGCCTTCGGCAGTGCTCCGCAAGAGGACGAAGCGCCGATAGAGAGAGATTTCGACGTGCTGGTATTGGGCGGCGGACCAGCCGGAGCTTCCGCAGCCATCTACTCTGCACGCAAGGGCCTACGGGTGGCGATTGTTGCCGAGCGCATAGGCGGACAGGTAAAAGAGACGGTAGGCATAGAAAACCTTATCTCCGTGCCGCAGACTACTGGTGCAGAACTTGCCAACGCACTCCGCACACATATAGAGCACTATCCGATAGAGATTTTCGAGGAGCGTAAGATAGAGAAAGTAAAGTTGCAGGGAACGGAAAAAAGTGTCTCCACCGTAGGCGGCGAGGTGTTCCATGCACCGGCGGTAATCATTGCCACAGGGGCAAGCTGGCGCAAACTGAATGTGGAGGGCGAAGCGGAATACATAGGACGCGGCGTGGCATTCTGTCCGCATTGCGACGGTCCGTTCTATCAAGGCAAGCATGTGGCGGTTATCGGTGGAGGTAACTCGGGGATTGAAGCTGCCATCGACCTGGCAGGCATCTGCCGGAAGGTAACGGTATTCGAATTTGCCGATACACTGAAAGCCGACCAAGTGCTGCAAGAGAAAGCCCGGAGCCTGCCGAATGTGGAAATCTTCACCTCGTCACAGACCGTAAAAGTCGATGGAAACGGGGAAAAAGTAACTTCTATCCGCATCAAGGACCGCCTTACCGGCGAGGAACGCGACTTCCCGTTAGACGGCATCTTCGTGCAAATCGGTTTGGCAGCCAACAGCGCTCCTTTCCGCAACAAGCTGGAAACGACTCCGACCGGGGAGATTAAGATTGACGCTTTCTGCCGTACCACACTTCCGGGGGTATATGCGGCAGGGGATGTATCGAATGTTCCCTACAAGCAGATAGTCATTGCCATGGGCGAAGGGGCAAAGGCAGCACTCTCGGCATTCGATGACCGTATCCGTGGAGTGATTTAGAAAATATCACCCATAAAAGTATAGGCAGGGGGCACACGTTAAGGATTGGCAAGCTTCAGTTCCTGAATCAGATTTCCTGCCTTCCCATACTTCTCAATCATAAACAGTATGTAGCGTACATCTACCCCGATGGTGCGCTGCATCTTCGGCTCATAAAGGATGTCGCTGCTCATGGCTTCCCAGTTCCCATCGAAGGCAAGCCCCAGAAGTTCTCCTTTGGCATTGAACATGGCACTGCCGGAATTGCCTCCCGTAATGTCATTATTGGAGATAAAGCAGACATTCATTTCTCCCTTCTCATCGGCATATCTACCGAAATCACCGGAGGAAAGAAGGGATAGCAACTCAGGCTGCACTTCAAAATCCACATCGCCTGCATGGGCTCTGACTTTCTCCAGAATACCTTTCGCGGTGGTATAATAATCATATTCCGCTCCGTCGAAGGGGGCATAACCGCAGACAGTGCCAAAACTCAAACGCATGGTGGAGTTGGCGTCGGGATAGAAGTTACGGGATGCGTACATACGTCGCACGGCAGAGTTGAACAAACGTTCATTCCGCTCGATTTCACCGGAAGCCTGCTGTACCTGCATATTCATCTCGAATAGCTTCGTGATGAGGTCGATGCCCAAGTTGATGGCAGGGTCATTATATATCTGATAGGTGGTGTCCTGCTCCAGAAAACGCTTCAATCCACGGGGGGTGGTCAGCTCCGAGCGGGCATAAAGACTATCCACATAGGTACGCTCGTTACCTCCGTATTCTGTCGCAATCGTCTGGTAGAGCTCGGGCAGATAGGTGGAATCCACTTGGGAGCGGTATTCTTTCAACAGTGCTGTAAACACTTCCTTGTCAATGCCCAAGTCCAGATTGGCATATTTCTCAACGATAGCTTTCAGATTGGCAACCACCGTTTTCTCTTCCCCCTCAAAGTCGAAGTTGAGGATGGACAAAGCAAGCTGCACCAGTTCCGGACCGTTCAGGAAAGATTCGGCAAAGTAAGCTCTGGCACGATAAGCATCACGGCGGCTCTTGTAGTTCAACTCCAGGTCGGAAAAAAGATGCAGCAGATGTTCCCGCTCCTCCGGTGTCTGCTGTATCCAGCGACGGAGTTCGGTCTCCATGGCACGCTTCTTGTCCAGCACATGCAGTTTCTTGATGGTGCGGTTCACTCCTATGCTGTTCTTCCAATAATTGGAACTTTCGTCGTATTTGGAAGCGTACTTGATGCGGATGCTGTCACGGCTATCCATTTCACGCTTCCAGATGGCCTGCTTCACACCACGGACATCTATCTGAGCCTGGTTGGTGGTGGTCATCATCTCTTCGATGCCAAAAGAGGAAAGATAGCGTTCCGTACTGCCCGGATAGCCCATCGTCATACAGAAGGAACCCTCACGATAGCCGTCCAGGGATATCGGAGCCACGTATTCGGGATGGTAGGGAACATTGTCGGGAGAGTAGTCGGCAGGACGGTTGTCTTTGCCGGCATAGATACGGAATACGGCGAAGTCGCCCGTATGGCGTGGCCATACCCAGTTGTCAGTGTCCCAGCCGAACTTGCCCACTGAAGAAGGGGGTGCAAATACCAGACGCACATCATTGTAGTCGCGATAAACGGAAAGCCAGAATTCATTGCCTCCATAGTAAGCATCCACAATGCCTATCAGCGTGGAGTCTTTACGAGAAACCTCTTCGCCAATGACCAGCATCACCGAATCTACTACACTTGTACGCTCAGATTCGTTCATATCCGGTTTTACTGCTCCAAGTACCCGACGGGTCACGTCTTGCTGGTGCAAGAGGAAGCGGACGTAAAGTTCCGGATTAGGCAGTTCTTCACTAAGATTACGTGCCACAAAGCCGTCTTTCAGATAGTCGTGCTCCACAGACGAGTGTTGCTGTATGCTGCTGAAGCCGCAGTGATGATTGGTAAACACCAGCCCGTCCCCGGACACCACCACTCCGGAACAAAAGCCTCCGAAGCTGACTACCGCATCCTTCAGCGACGGGCGTTTCGTATTGTATAGCTTGTTGACAGACATCTGCAAGCCCAACTCTTTCATGGTCTGGCGTGTCTGCTTGTTCAGATTTCCCAGCATCCACATCCCTTCATCCGCTTGTCCCGGCAGAGAAAAAAGGAAGCAGACAGCTATCAGTATAAATCTTATTTTCATTCCGTCAATTCTTGTATTATTCAGTAATCAGCCTCAATTGCTTGGCACCCGTACGCGCCTTGAGCCACTCCGCAATCTTTTCCTTCTCGTGCGCACCCGGATGCTTGCCGAATTTCAAGACGGCAAGGGTCACAGTATCCACCCGTACAGAATCTACCGCCAGTTCAATCGCATGAGATATTGATACGGTCTTTACCGACGGGTAGAGCACTTTCAGTTCTGGGATAATCTTCTTGCCCAATTCATCGAAGGTTTTGTATCTTTCCAAATTCTGCTCCAGTGTGGCAATCTTCTGTTTCTGTTCCACCAGACGCTGCTCACTGTTCTTGTAGAAGTCTTCCATCACCATGGCACGGATGGAAGAAATATCCACCGCTTCATTGTTCATACCTTGGAGGACTATCAGCTTGGTATTGTCTAGCTTATAGTCTTTCATCTTGCTGCGGGCAATGGCGATGGAAGCTTCGGGCACTTCCTGCCCAATCAGCACGACACGTATTTCGTGGCCCTTGCCCTCGTGATGGATTTTCTTGTCCAGCACCTGCGTATTCTCAAAGGAGAGCTGCTCGTTGACAAAACGGTTGGCAGCACTCTCAAAGAAGGTATCCTGGACGATACCTACCGTCAGATAGACAGCGGGACACATGGTCAGGATAGCAATCAGGACGATATATTTACGTACTTTCTTCTCCCGGTTCTTATCCACAAACTCCTTGCGCTGGAAGTGCATCACGCGCACGCCCAGGAAAGTGGCAAGACTGATAAACACGGAATTGATGAAATAAAGATAGAATGCACCGAGGAAATAAATCAAGTTACCCGTTGCCAGCCCGTAGCCTGCCGTACAGAGAGGCGGCATCAAAGCCGTAGCAATGGCAACACCCGGAATCACATTTCCTTTCTCTTTGGTAGAGAGCGCCGTCACACCTGCCAAGCCACCCATCAAGGCGATGAATACGTCATAAATGGTGGGTGACGTACGTGCCAGCAATTCCGACTGCCCCTCGGCAACGGGACTCACCAGAAAGAAAATGGTAGCAGTGGTCACACTGAACAAGGTAGTTATCAAGAAGCTCTTCAAAGACCGCTTCATCAATTCAAAATCATTCAACCCCACAGAAAGCCCCACGCCCATGATAGGCCCCATCAGCGGCGAGATGAGCATGGCACCGATAATCACGGCTGTGGAGTTTACATTCAATCCCAACGAGGCCATGAATATGGCGAATATCAGAATCCAAAGATTGGCTCCTTTGAATTCTACTCCCTTACGGATGGAATCTACAGTTTCCAGTTCATTGTCCTTGTCTTTGCGCAAATCAAGATAGTCTTTCAGAAAAGTCTTGATAGCGAAAGTATTTCTGTTGTCAGAATCCATGATATTTACAATTTGACGATTTACTATTCAGTAGTTTATTTCTTTATCAACCAGCTGATGACGGGTATGCTGCCGAGAGGCATATCACGCCGCACGATATAGGCCACAAAGACCAGCAACAAAACGGTACGGTACACCATACGCAGGTAGATATTTTCTATCGGGACATATTCGGCAGCCAGATAGAGTACTGCCGCAAGCAGCACATAACTACCGATAGCCTTCAGGTCATACTGAATGGGATACTTCTTCTGCCCTACGAAATAGGACAGAAGCATGGCGATGCCATAGCCACAGAATCCTGCCCAGGCACAAGCCATATAACTGTATCGGGGAATCAGAAGTATGTTCATCACTACCAGCACCGCGCAACCTATCAGGGAGAAGTAGGCTCCCCAACGCGTTTCGTCAATCAGCTTGTACCAGAAGGAAAGATTGAAATAGATACCCATAAAGATTTCGGCAGCCATCACGATAGGCACTACCCGCAATCCCGGCCAGTAATCAGGGCCGATGATATAGCGCAAAATATCCAGATAGAACATGACAGCCAGGAATGCCAGCAGTGTAAAGATGATGAAAAACTTCATGGCCTGCGCATATACCTGCTTATTGTCTTTGTCCCGGCTCTTTCCGAAGACAAAAGGCTCGTATGCATAGCGGAAAGCTTGTGTAAGCATCGCCATCACCATAGCAATTTTGCTGGCAGCTCCATAAATGCCCAACTGCACGGTAGCTTCCGCCTCATCCGGATAGACAAAAGGAAAAATAATCTTATCGGCCACCTGATTCAAGATACCCGCCAAGCCAAGTACCAGTAACGGCAGACTGTAAGCAAGCATCCGCTTCAACAGTTTTTTATCCAGCACATAAGCAAACCCGCGTAACTCCGGAATCATGCAAAGCATAATGGTAGAGGTGCATATCAGATTGAAAAGGAAGGCATAGCCCACGTCATCCCCTTTCATCCCTACATAATAGACCAGATTCAGTGCTATATTCAGGAAGATAAACAGCAGTTTGAGTGCCGCAAACTTAATGGGACGCTTCTTGTAGCGCAAATAAGCGAAAGGAATGCTTTGAATAGCATCCATCGCCACCACAATCATCATCATGCCCACGTACCAGGGATGCTCACTGTACTCCATCCATCCGGCAATAGGGTCGAGAAACAGCAGCCCCAATGCAAGGAAAGTAAGCGCCCCCATACTCACACTGAGTAATGTCGTGGAGTACACACGCATCGGGTCATCCTCCCCTTTATTGGCAAAGCGGAAGAAACCGGTTTCCATGCCGCACGTCAATAATACCAGCATGAGGGCCACCCACGCATATACATTCGTCACTACGCCATAGCCGCCACTCTGTGCGGACATCGCCATGGTATATACGGGCACCAGCAGGTAATTGAGGAAACGCCCCACAATACTGCTCAGCCCATAAATGGCAGTTTCTTTTGCCAATGATTTTAATCCGGCCACTTCTTTTTAATGATTAATGGTTAGTGATTAATGATTAATGAATCACTCGTCGCCAAACAAGGTACGCTGGCTACTATAGAGACTCCGCCCCAAATGCTTGTAGGCAAGTTCCGTCACTTCACGCCCACGGGGGGTACGTTTCAGGAAACCCTCTTTTATCAAGAACGGTTCATAGACTTCCTCTATCGTGCCGGCATCTTCGCCCAAAGCGGTGGCAATGGTGGTCAGTCCCACCGGGCCGCCTTTGAACTTGTCGATGATGGTGCAGAGTATCTTATTATCTATCTCATCCAGACCGTATTTGTCGATATTCAGGGCTTCGAGGGCAAACTGTGCGATTTCCGTATCGATACTCCCCGAACCTTTCACTTGGGCAAAATCGCGTACACGCCGCAGCAATGCATTGGCAATACGCGGTGTGCCACGGCTGCGGCTCGCAATCTCGGCGGCAGCCCTTACGGAGCAAGGCACATCGAGGATGCCGGACGAACGACGGATAATGCCGCTCAACACATCATCATCGTAATATTCCAGATGCAGGTTGATACCGAAACGGGCACGCAACGGAGCTGTCAACAGACCGCTACGCGTGGTAGCTCCCACCAGCGTGAAAGGATTCAAATCAATCTGTATGCTTCGGGCAGAAGGGCCTTTGTCTATCATGATGTCTATGCGGTAGTCCTCCATGGCTGAGTACAGATATTCCTCCACTACGGGGCTTAACCGGTGTATTTCGTCGATGAAAAGTACATCATTGGGCTCCAGGCTGGTAAGCACTCCCGCCAAATCCCCCGGCTTGTCGAGTACCGGACCGGAAGTTATCTTGAAACCTACGCCCAGTTCGTTGGCTATGATATTGCTGAGTGTTGTTTTTCCCAATCCGGGAGGGCCGTGAAGCAACACATGGTCCAGCGCCTCGCCACGCAGGCGGGCAGCTTTCACAAATATGCGTAGATTGTCCACCACCTTGTCCTGCCCGCTGAAATCCTCAAAATTCAACGGACGGAGAGCGTTCTCGAAATCACGTTCTCGGCTGGTGACGGGCTGCTGGTTGCGTATATCAAAATCTTCTTGTTCCATTCCAGATTCCTTTGTTTTCTGCAAAATAACTAATTTATTTTGAGATAAGCGATAGAAGTTAGTTTTTTCATGGCTATCTCTCCTACCAAAAAAAGAACTGCATGAAAGAAAACTCATTCATACAGTTCTTAAAATCATCCATAAGCTAATCTTGCTTACCTTACCCTATGCAATACTATGTTACATATTAATACCTATTTATTGTTTTTGATATGGTTCCTAATCAGCATAGTATTTCACAATCATTTCTTGCCTTTCGAATAAACGATATAATCCCAAGACTTCAACAAAGCATTAGCACCATCTTTTATGACTTCTACCTTTACTTGATGTTTACCCTCAGGCAGCTGATATTTCCAAAATATATCTAACCGCCGATCATGGAAGTGAGTCGGAAATGCAGCAGCCTTCTCGACCAACTCCCCATCAAGATACAGATTAACTTTCAGTACTGCATCCGGCCGATTCATGTCCCTACGAATAGCCTCCCCACGGAGTACAAATCCCGTACCCTCAAATTCAAAAGTCAGTATATCTATATCGTGTTTAGACAATTCAACCTTAGCCGTGGGATACATATCTGTAAAACTCTGCTCCAAACGTACAGTCTCGGGCCTCTGTACGGCAATTGTCACATTCTCCTTTTCCACTTTTCCTCCATTCCTGCGAATCATCTCCAAAGCATGTTTATTGCTGATAGTGTAAATCTGATCCAAACAGAGTAACGTATACTTGAAATTCTTGCCTTCCGCCCCTCTCAAACCTTTCATCCAATATTCAGGGATAGCATCATAGCCTATCATTGTGCCTAATATCCCTCCTGCAGAAGACGGATTACAATCTGAATCCTGACCTGCCCGCGTTGATATTTCCATTGTCTTAGTGAAATCACCATTGCCATACAATAATCCTAAAACGATGTAAGCGGCATTAATTTTAGCATCAATATCTAATGGATGAAATACTCCATCCGGACAACCGATCTCTTCCGCATGATGTTTCTGAATTTCGAACCAAGTACGTTTCCAATCATCAGGATACATTTTATACCACTCTATCACATCTGCAATACATTTATAGAAACCACTTTCCTCCGGAATCGTCTTTAAAGCCTCAGTAACAATAAACTGGATATCATCAGACACAAAAGCAAGACTATACATGGCACCGACATAAACACCACCATACCAGCCATCGCCATAACACATAAGATGCCCCACCTTATCACTGATTTGAGAAGCTGAATTAGGCATACCCGGATTCATCAGTCCGGCAAAATCTGCTTCAATCTGATAATCAATGTCATCGGCATGTGGGTTATTCAGCCAATGTCCAGGATTGTCCACTCCATGAGCTATATTATACCTCGCAGCCTGATTGGCATGCCATAAATTATAGTCTGCCGTAGCAAAAGCTACAGCAAAATCTTTCACCGAAGCATCCAGCCCTTTTTTCTCCAATACATCTACAAAAGTGAGGTCCATGTAAATGTCATCATATAAATCAGGCCAGGAATCCATCAATCTTTGCACATAACCTTCCCCCCAAGGAATCGTCTGATAATCCTGAATAAAAGTTCCTTGATACCTAAATTCCGTATAACTACCGAAGCTAACCCCGATAGTCTGGCCGGCCCAACCTCCCTTTATCTTACCCAAAAGACGAGCCTTGCTCATTGTGACCGTTGCTGGCTGTGACGAGTCAGCCTTGATCGCCGCTGAACCTAACAGCAAACATACATACATTCCAATTCTAATAATCAATTTCAATGTTTTCATATTTATTTTTACCCGTTAGCGGAATTAAATTAGCGCATATTTAACTCTACCAATAGGTCTCTCATTTTTATAGTTAATATATTGCAGGATTGTAAGTGCGCTAATCTTCCCGACAATCCGGGTAAACAATCCGTCTATATCTTTCGCATAATTCCTTATAATCATAAACTGGTCACACAATTGCGAGAATAGAGTTTCAATTCTTTTTCTCGCTTTGGCAAAAGCTGGGAATGTCGGTTTCCATTTTTTCTGGTTAGTTCTGTATAGTACTTCCAATCTGATATTGGCCGTTTCAAACAGATCCAATTGTACCTGAGCACTTATATATCCTCTGTCCCCTATGACAGTACAATTACTATAGTCCACTTTCACATCCTTCAGGTAATGAATGTCATGTACACTTGCCTTTGTGAGGTCAAAGGAATGGATGACTCCACTTAATCCACAGACCGCGTGGAATTTATATCCGTAATAATACACTCCTTGTGATGCACAGTATCCTACCCCCGGCGCTTTCTCAAAATCCTTCTTCCCCATACCGCAACGCTTGGAACGGGAAAAACGGCATACCTCTATCGGCTTCGAATCTATGCAGAAACAATCTTCGTCTCCATCCATTTCTGCGGCTATTCTTTCCCGGATTGTATTGCAGAAGGAGGAAGTGATTTTACGTCTGTCATTGTATTGTCTGCGGGATATAAGATTGGGAAACTCAAGCTTATATTCCTGCAACTTTGCAAACAACAATGACTCACTGTCAATACCAGCTGCTTCTGATGTCATATTCAATGCCACTATTTCAAGGTCTGAAAATCTGGGAACTACTCCTCTTCTTGGCACATTGCCTGATTCATTGACTAAATTACCGGCTACTTGCTTGTATATGTTCAGTAATTTTGCGAATATTGCATATAGGTTGGGCATACGATATTTATCTATTAAAAGTTTGGTCACCTTTAATTTACTAAATATCAATAATATGCACAACTTCTTATACATAAATCTTTTATCAATCTAATTCCGCCAACGGGTTTATTTTTAATTAATTTTACCATTTAGGATTCTGAATCAACCATGGAACCCTATCCAATTCATATTGTTGCAATGGCCAAAGATAGTGTTTAGGAGCATCAAAAACACGAGTCTCTATTACCATTCTGGTATAAAAAGTATTATCTTGTAAACTTGTTCCTAAATGACGACTAAGCCCCAATATTGGCCCATTATCTGTTTCTTCTGCAATCTTCCAACGGTGGCAGTCAAAGTAACGGTGAGTTTCAAAAGCTAATTCTATTCTTCTTTCATGGCGGATTCTTTCTCTCATTTCATCCTGAGTTAAATTTTTGGGAAGGGCAGGCATCCCAGCACGTTTTCTAATAGCATTTATATAAGTGTATACATCATCTATAGGGCCATCAATCTCATTCAGAGCCTCAGCATAATTCAAATAAAGTTCTCCAAGCCGGAAAAATATCCATGTCTTCAGAGTCCATCTTCCCTGAGGAATATTTACGGCCTCATCTGAATATTTTCTCAACAAATAGCCCGTAGATGGAAAATCGGGACCAGCTCCACGGTCTAACCCTGTACTAAAGAACTCCAGCTGACGTCCTCTCCATTGTTGACCATTAAAATTCACAGAAGCATAGAACCGCGGATCACGCCCTACATACATATTACATGTACCAGCAGGATAATACCCTTTGGGATGTGCCTCCGAAGTGAATCCTTCTTCAACATATTTGGATTCTGGGTTAATGATGGGCACAGTACCATCATAGCCTATGATAGGACGTAAGCCATTGCTTTGCATTTCATAAGCATCCACTAAATTCTGTGTAGGATTCAATCCACTCCATCCACCTTGACCGGATGCTGAACATAGTTGTTCAAAATGATATCCTTCACCGCTATTACGTGCAAACAAAATTTCAGAGTTATGTCTTACCAAGAATAATTCCGAATAAGATTCAAACGGATCTTGAGACGCCGAATAATATAGTCTGTAGCCAGCCGCTTCTGTTTTATCGATACAATCCTTAGCTGCATTAGCTGCTATACGCCATTTCTGTTTGTTATAATTAATCGGAAAAAAATTCTCTCCTTCAGCATTCTTGAAATCCACATAGTCGGGATTTCCATTGTACAAAGGACTTGCAGCATAAAGCAATAATCTCGCTTTCAAAGCCAATACAGCAGCCGAAGTGATACGTCCATATTTATCAGAAGTTACCTTAATATCTAATAAAGGATAAGCTTTTTCGCAATCATTCAAAATAAATGAGACAACTTCTTCTATCGGTCTCCGAACAAAGTTCGTAAAGTCTTCATCTGTACTGATAGACCTATCTAACAAAGGGATAGGGCCATATACCCTAAACAACATAAAATGATAAAATGCCCTCATAAAATAGGCTTCGCCAATCCATTTATTTTTATCAACCTCATTCATAGGTGTCTTGTGTATATTCTCAAGAAACAGATTGGTTTTGCGAATAGCCTCATAATACCACCACCAAAATGCCGGTGTACCAGTCCCGGCATCCGCAGGAGACCAAGCTCCCGAGTTCATAAACTGATTGTAGGGAGTATTCCATGACATTTCCATTTCATCGGCAGCACCTACAAATGGATTCAAATTAAGATCCCTTCCCATCCAACTATGCCAAGCCATAGTCAATTCCAAAGGCAAATAAGAATATATATTAGAAAGAAAGGCTTCTGCATAATTCCTCTCTTGAAAAACCATTTCCAAACTCATATCCTCATCGGGAGTTTTATCTAGATAACTATCGGAACACGACATTACCAAGCAAACAAGCAACAATAATATATATTTTTTCATATTTTTTCCTATTTAAAATGTTATTTGTACCCCACCATTTACTTGCATATTTAACGGATACCCTCCAGAACCATCATCAGATTCAGGATCCATTATATCTATTTTATCCCACGTTAGGAGATTCATACCATTTATAAAGACTCTCATATCTTTAATTCTCAATTTTATTAAGCATTTTTTAGGCAAGTTATAACCCAATTCCGCTGTTTTCAAACGCAAGTAAGTGCCATCTTTCATCCAGAGAGTAGAACGACGTTGGTTATTCGGGTTAGCATTTTCATAAGGAGCTGGATACTTCCCATTTCTGTTATCTTCCGTCCACCGGTTGTCATAATACTCTCTTTGTATATTAAAAACTCCTGCTCCTTCTACAAAAGGCCAGATGGTCCAACCTTCCATAAAGAGGCTTGTACGAGTAGCTCCAGTGAAAAAAAGACTTAAATCAAATCCCTTATAAGCGACGGTTCCACCAAAGCCGAATGTCATTTCGGGTATACGAGGATGCCCTATAGGCACTCTATCATAATCATCAATTACTTTGTCACTGTTTACATCTTTATATTTGATATCACCCACATGGACAGGAGAGAAAGTATGTTTAGGACTGGCTTTTATTTCCTCTTCGTTTTGGAAAATTCCTTCTGCAATCAGCCCGTAATTTTGACCGATAGGTCGACCAATTGTGGATAGATAATCAAACTTGGGTGTTGGTTCGTCATTTTCAACCACTTTATTACGAGCAAAAGTTATATTAGCTAATACTGAATAGTAAAAACCTTCAGGGGTCGTATTCTTAAATTCAATAGAGCCATCAATGCCTCGGTTTTTCACTACACCAATATTACCATAAGGTATGCTATTGCTCGCATATCCCAGAAAACCTGGAATTTGCTGTCTTTTAAGAAATATACCATTTCGTTTTTCCCAAAAAGCATCCGCTACAAGACTTAACTTATCATTGAAAAGTTTTAAATCTACACCAATGTTTGCTTTGTTCGAAACTTCCCAAGTTATATTTGCAATACCCATTTTATCTTCTGCCATCCCCGAGTACCACCTTTCACTTTCACCAAATCCATAACCTGCAGCATTTTTGTTAATTGTAGTAAGATATAAAAAACGATCACCGCCAATCTGATCGTTACCGACTTTACCGAAAGAACCTCTAAGTTTCAAATGCGAAATAGCATCTACGTGCCAAAAGTTTTCATTACTCAACACCCAACCGACAGAAGCTGATGGGAAAAAACCATATTTTTGTCCATTAGGAAAATTCTCCGAACCGTTATAGCCAAAATTAAACTCAATCAGATAGCGGTTAGCATAATCATAAGTAGCACGTCCAGCCACACCTTGCCTTCTATAAGGAAGACTAAGAATTGAGGTTCCTGCCCCGTAATCAACATATTCCCTACGATTAGCCAATAGCATGGCAGAAACAGAATGTACTTTATTGAAGGTGCGGTCATAGTTTATGGCCCCTTCCATATAATAGGCTCTGTTTCCTGTGCTGTATTTATTATAGCCCAATACTCCTTCTTCTCTAAGTACAACATACATATCCTCTCCAGTCGTTTCATCTTTACCCAAATATTGTTTTACCTCAAACTGTTTAGCACGTTCAGCCTTAGTATAATAATAAAGGTCATAGGCAAATTTTCCATTAACAGACAGTCCCTTTGTGATGAGGTTACCCAAATCCCATTTCAAGCCAAAGTTAGCTTGTATCGTATGATGCCGATCTGCTGAATATCCTGATTGGGTAGCCATTCCCCAAGGATTACTACCGATATAAGTATTAACGCCACCAGGACTTCCATCCGGATTCCTCACAGGAAATGAAATAGGAGAAGTCCTTTTGGCTGCATCAAATATTCCAATTCCACTATTTCCGGGATAATGACGTTCGTCCACAATACCTCCAATACCCAAATTCATATTCACAGTTCTAGTAATATCTATATCCACATTCGAACGAAATGAGTATCTCTGTAAATTGGCATTAGTCTTATATGCGTTCAAGTTGTCCTGTTTATAAATTCCATCTTCCATAGTGAAACCGACATTAACATAATATCGTACTCTTTCTGCACCACCTGTGACACTCAAATTATGGACAGTCTGCATAGTCCGCTTTTTAAGAATAACATCTAACCAATCAACATTAGGATATAAATACGGTTCGGATCCATCTTTAAATTTATTTAGCTCTTCTATACTCCAACGTACCCCCTTTCCGGAATGTATATAAGCCTCATTCATCAATTGAGCATATTCGTAGCCATTAATATAGTCAGGAAGTCTTTGTGGAACTAACATCGCTACTTCTGAACGTAACACTACTGTCGGTTTTCCAACAGTTCCCCTTTTCGTATTAATTAGTATTACTCCATTAGCACCTCTTACGCCATAAACAGCTGTAGCAGAAGCATCTTTTAAAACAGAAAAGCTCTCTATTTCGTTTACATTGAGATTACTCATATCACGTTCTATTCCATCTACTAAAACAAGCGGATTTCTATTCCCCAAAGTACCAATACCACGAATATAAATATTAGCTGCATCGTAACCAGGTTCCCCACTGGTCTGTCGAGTAATAATACCTGGGATCTTTCCTGATATAGCGTTATTCAAAGAAGGAGTAGAATTCATTTGAAGTGATTTTACCGGAACATTGGATACCGAACCCGTAACGGATACTTTTTTTTGAGTGCCATATCCCACAACTACGACCTCTTCCATCAACACAGAGTTTTCGCTCATTATGATATTAATTACTTCTTGGTTACGAATCAACACCTCTTCTGTCCGATAGCCAATGTACGAAAAAACAAGAGTTTGACCAACTGTAATGTTATGCATTGTATATGCTCCATTTACATCAGTAACTACACCTAAAGAGGTTCCTTTTACCGAAATGGTAACCCCAATCAATGGATTCCCAATATTGTCAGAGACAAGTCCAAAAATTGAACGAGTTTGGGCAAAAATAGTATGCTCTAGCATACAGAATATGCATATAAACAAAACTCTGTATATAAAACATGTTTTCATACGTGAATTGTTTTAAATTAATAAAAATCATTTGTTCTCGAATCCTCAGTTACCTCCTGAAAGTATAATAAGTGAAAGTCCTAAAATAAAGAAGACAAACATTATTGCCAGAAGTCTATTCGTTCCGCGCGGACTTCCTGCAAACTCTTTCCAAATAAACACTCCCCATAAAGCAGCAATCATAGGAGCTCCCTGCCCTAGTGCATATGAAATAGCAGTACCTGCCTTTTCAGCAGCAATATAGCTCAAAGCCGTTCCCAGCCCCCAGATGCATCCACCTAAGATACCAACCAAATGTGTTTCTATTTTTCCCGCAAAATATTCCTTATAAGTAACAGATACTCCCACAAAAGGGTGTTTCATCACCAAAGTATTGAATATAAAATTACTGAAAAAGATTCCGACAGCAAAGATGAAAAATGCTGTATAAGGAGTAGCCATCCCAGGTGTGGGAGAAATAAAATTATTCAAATCCATGGCAGAAGCAACAAAACGGTAAAAGAAGGACATCAATACACCGGCAATCGTTGCTAAAACAATCCCTTTCCTGCTCCCAATAGTACCACTATTCTGCTTCTTACCTGCAGCCATTCCATTACAGACAATGGCAACCACCACAAGAAGAACCCCCGCAAATAACCATAGCGGATCACCTTTCGGAGCACTAAAGTAATTGATAAAAACTCCCAGAACCAATGCCAGTCCAACACCCAACGGAAAAGCTACCGCCATTCCCGCCATGGAAACTGAAGCGGATAAAAGAATATTAGAAGCATTGAAAATCACACCTCCTACAAATGCACTGACCATATTTTCCGTACTGACTTGACGAATGTCCTCAAGAAAACTTCTTCCTTGACTTCCGAAACTCCCTAAGCTGAATACCAAAAGAAGTGCAAACAGCAGAATGCCTATGGTATAATCCCAATAATAGAGCTCATAACGCCAACTCTTTCCCGCCAATTTCTGGGTATTTCCCCAAGAGCCCCAGCAAATCATTGTGACAAAGCAGAAAAGAACGGCTAACGTATAACTGCTGACAATAAACATAGTACAAATATTAAAGATTAAACGATAAAGATATTTCCCTCTCAAGTCTGAAACGTCCGACTTCTTCAAGTGTAGGAATAGATGGCTGAGCACCCATCCGGGTAACTGCGATTGCAGCTGCAACATTAGCAAATTCCAATGCTTCCCTATCCAAACCTCTCTGCGAACAAGCCACGGCTAAGGCACCACAAAAGGTATCACCTGCAGCAGTTGTGTCAACAGCATTTACTTTATAACCGGAAATACGGACAGTTTCTTTTTTATTCTTCATATATACCCCACAGCTACCCAACGTAATAATAACATTACGTGCTCCTGATTCCATTAATGCAGTAGCTATCTCATCAAGATTATCTCCCGTATAACTCATATCGGAAATAAAGGAAGCTTCCACTTCATTCACTACCAACAAATCAACGGAATTCATCAATTCCCTATCAATTGGGCAAGCAGGAGCAGGATTAAGTAAAACTTTCTTCCCTCTCTCATTAGCCAATAAAGCCACTTTCTTCACCGTTTCATAAGGAATCTCAGCCTGCATCACAATCATATCCGCCTCATCAATGACTTTTTCGAAACGCATCACCGCATCTGGCAGTAAAGAATAATTAGCTCCAGGAGCTACTGCAATACAATTTTCGCCACTATCAGCCACAAAGATGAGGGCAGTACCCGTAGGATGGCATTCATCATCCACAATGTAATCCGTAATGATACCTTCTTTCTCGAACTGTTTTTTCAGAATATCCGCATACATATCATTTCCCAAAGAAGTGATAAACGTGACAGAAGCTCCGAGCCGTGCTGCCGCAACAGCTTGATTTGCCCCCTTTCCTCCCAGTAACTGCATGAAACAAGCGTCTCCGACTGTTTCGCCCGGTGCAGGAAGATGGCTGACTTGTGCAACCATATCTATGTTTGAACTTCCAATAACTACAATTTTCATTTTTATCAGATTTATAAATATAACTCAGGTTGGTTTATCTCATAAAGCTATCTCCCGTTTATAAGGAATGGCACTCTGTGCACCCATACGTGTCACTGCAAGAGCTGCCGCAGCATTGGCAAATTCCACCGATTCTGTCAGCGTATGGTTCTCGGACAAATAGACACTAAACGCTCCGCAAAACACATCTCCAGCACCAGTAGTATCAATTGTTTCTACTTCCTTTGCAGGAATCATAGTATATTCTTCCTTTTCCTTTACATAAGCGCCATCTTTTCCTAATGTAATGACGACATTCTCTATTCCTTTCTCACCTATAGCTTTCGCTGCACGCCAAGCACTTTCCTCATCTATCACCTTGATGCCCGACAGCATTTCAGCCTCAATCCGATTTGGAAGTATGGTATGCACACAACTCAAAAATGAATTACTCAGAACAGAAGCCGGGGCAGGATTCAAAATCACCTTCTTTCCATAACTTTTGGCAATAGTAGCAGCATATTCTACAGTTTCAATGGGTACTTCCAATTGCATCAGTATAATATCAGCCTCCTCCAATTTACTTTTTGCTTTATCTATATCTTCGGTCGATAAGGAACGACTCGCTCCTGGTGCAACAATGATGCTATTTTCTCCGTAAGAATCTACAGAAATTAGAGCAACTCCCGAAGGACTCTTTTGGTCCGTAAAGATGAACTCTGTATTTATTTTTTCAGAACGGTATATCTCCAAAGCTTGCAACCCGAACAAATCATAGCCAATCTTTGAAATTAATGTAACCTCAGCACCTAATCGGGCAGCTGCAATGGCTTGATTGGCTCCTTTTCCACCAGGATTCATATAAAAGGTTCCTCCCAATACAGTCTCTCCTGGAACTGGTAAACGTCCAGCCTTTACCACCATATCCGTATTACAACTTCCGATGACTACAATCTTTGGTTTATAAATAAAAGATTCTCTCTCCATAATATTAAAAATTAAGATTATGCAAATGAAATAAATAATAAGAGGGAAAACTTTACATTATTAATTCATTTATATAATTACAAACTATATATATCTTTCTATAAATAGATATAAAACAGATTTTATGGGTATTCTTATCCCATATTTATATAATTACAAGAGAGAAAAAGAGACTATAAGTGAAGGTATTTTATGGCAGCACTCTGCCACTTATTCTATTTTTGAAGCAGTTCTTTCATATGCATATGCCGTTTCAGTACATCAGACAAGTTTTCCTTCAATATCTTGGCTTCTATCCACGCAGTAAGGTCACAAAGATGCAATAACTGATTCTCATATTTATCATCATACAAAGCCTGCACTTCAGGAAGAAGTTTCTCCCAAAAAGCTTCGCGATCTTTTCTCAAAACTGGAAGATGCTGCTGGTTCAGAAACCACAGAATGATATGCTCCGTTTTGAAAGTATGCTCTTTGGGAGAAGAAAGGCTACGGTTGATAGAACGTGATTCATGATATACAAACTCATATTCATGCATTTCATAATAAACTATAAGGCGCACTAGCCGGATAGTCCTCATCAGAGGTTGATACTTTATATTATGATCAATAATGGCATTGCTTATGTATTTCTTTGCTGCTTTGTAATTCTGATTACCTATATGTACAAGTGCAGTATAGAGTAGCAATTCACTTTTACGCACCGGGCTCAACCACGCTTCCTTATCATAAAGTGACTTCTGATAATATGCCATCAGTTTTGTACAATCCAGAAAATCTCCATTATCTAAATAAGGAAACAGTTCATACTGAAAGAGAAGGCAAATGGCGTTCACCTGAAATTCAAATGAAGAAGCATCCGAGATAAGCTTTTTTAACTTGTCCAGGAAGTAAGGTATTTCGTCATATTGTCCACAGACCCTCAAACTGCCAAGTACCCCCTCAAGTGCTGATAAATAGTAGATAGGAGGATTCGACCAGAACTGCCGGTTCTGCTCGAACAGCCGGCTAAGCTCTTTATAAGAATTCAAGGCAGCTTTATATTCTCCAGCTCCCATCAAATAGTTGGCTTGAAAAAGTCTGTGATTCCGCATTAACTCAAAATTTCCTTCTATTCCGGAAGAAGCAGCTATGGAAAGTTCATTAACCATAAGGTCATTCATATCTTGCTTCTGTTTTGAAGTTCGGATAGAACCGATATGGCTAAGACGGTACTTCAACAAGTTATGCAAAGAAGACTGTTCTACAATTTTGCGGGTTTTCTTTAAAGCTTCATTTTGCATAAAGTGTTTATGATAGAGTTCAGATTCAGCCAAATTCGGGAAATTAAGTCTCAGCAAATATTCCAACTCCAGCTTTAAGGCAATGGTCAGCACTTCATTATTTTCATAATATGTTGCTTGTTCTATCGTGTCTGAAAGTATCTCAAAACATTCTTCAAATAAAGAACGTTCGTAAAGCATACGGGCTTTACACAAATTGTTCAGTAGGTCATAATAGATATCTTTCTTCTTTCGCAAAGTGAGCAAACTATCCGTCAGTCTTTCATACAAATATTGAATAGAGACTTCAAACGAACCACCAGGCCTGCGCTTATGAAATTCCCCCTTTACATTTTTACTATCCAGTTGCTTACTTTTGGTAATGATATCATATATCACCAAATAGTCTTTTTCCTCCTTATCCTTCAACATTTGGACGGAGAAAGCTTTCTTTTCCGCTTTGGACATAGAATATATCAGTGATATGACTGAATCGACCCGTTTCATAGCAGTTTTATAGTTCTTACTGCAAAAGAACTAATTTATTTCCTAAAAAGTATAGAAATGGAAAAGTATTTACTGTTCCCCAAAAGAAAGCCTACCTTTACATAAAAATGCAAACCCATAAAAATACAGTTTAACGATTTTCATTCCCCATCAGCGCTTCATAAACTCCTTGCGCTCCTCCTCTGGAAACTTCTCTATGGCATAGCGCAACATCGTTCGCGGCATCGTCCTGCAATACTTCTCCAAGAATTGTACCAGCAAGTCCTTGTCCCGCTTACCCATCTCCCGGAGCATCCATCCTACCGCCTTTTGCATCAAGTCATGCTTATGATGGAGCAGCCGCTCCGAAAGGGCTAATATATCGATGAAATCACCATTTTTGATAAGTGTATAGGTAGATACCACAGCAATGCGCTGGTCCCAAAGCAGCGGACTATCCGCCAGCCGGTAGAGGTCTTTACGAAGTTTGTCTTTCAAATATTCGCCCACAATGCCGGGGGCAGACAAATCGACCAAATCCCAATTATTGATACGGCCCGTTTGCGAAAGGTAAAAGTCATAAATCTCCTTTTTCCCCTTTTCATCGCTCTTTTTGAATCGCTCCACCAACATCAGCAAGGCACAAAGGCGACACTCGTGCCATTCACTCTGAAGCAAGGTTGCCATTACCCCAAAAGGTTCGTGCTTGTGCTGCTTTGCCACCTGCCGGGTGTTGGGTACCACCACTCCCAGAAACTTATCCCCCTCGCCATACTGCCCCTTTCCGGTCTTGAAGAAACGGGGAAGATACTCCCTTTTCACCGGGTCGATATACGCCTCCAATTCCTGCTGAATCTGTACCGAGATGCACGCCACTTCTTCTGCCGAAAGCACACGTTCGCACAAGACGGTTTCCACTGCTTCATTCTTCTTTTTCATCCTTCTCTCATTTGATTTACACGGATTTGAATTCATCTGCCAATGGACAAAAATACAACATTTATATAGAAACTATGGAAAGTTATCTTTAATTTTGCAACCGGTATGTCCAATCCTTAAAACCGTACGACATGTATAAAGCTGTTTTGGGAGCAATCTGCTGCCTTTCTTTCGCACTATCCTTACATGCACAATCTCCACAAGAAAAGGGGTTGCAAAGCATCAGCCGCACTTCGGCCAAGGCTATTGTCGGCTTTCTGGCCGACGATGAGCTGCAAGGACGCGAAGCAGGCATGCACGGTTCACGACTGGCTGCCCGCTATCTGGCATCCTGCCTGAAAGAAGCCGGCATTGCCCCGCTGGAAAAGGACAATTATTACCAACCCTTCAAGGCTTACAACAAGGAACGCCAACAACGGGGACGGTGGCAAGTGCATCCCGACTCCATCGCCATCCTTAAACAAGGCGTCCACCGCATCCTGCAGATGAGTAATGTATTGGGAACCATCCCGGGAGAACGATTGGATGAATATGTCATCGTAGGTGCCCACTTCGACCATCTGGGTGTGGACGAGACGCTGGCAAACGACCGGATATACAACGGTGCAGACGACAATGCCTCCGGTGTCTCTGCCGTCCTGCAGATAGCCCGTGCATTTCTTGCCACCGGACAGAAGCCTCTGCGCACGGTCATCTTTGCCTTTTGGGATGGGGAAGAAAAGGGATTGCTCGGCTCAAAATACTTTGTACAAAGCTGTCCTTTCATCAGCCAGGTGAAAGGTTATCTCAATTTCGACATGATAGGCCGTAACAATAAGCCCGAGCAGCCTCAACACGTTGTCTACTTCTACACCGCCGCCCACCCCGTATTCGGCGACTGGCTGAAGCAGGACATTGCACGCTACAGCTTGCGCCTGCAACCGGACTACCGCGCCTGGGACCGCCCCACGGGAGGAAGTGACAATGCTTCTTTTGCCCTGTGCAACATCCCCATCATCTGGTTCCACACAGACGGACATCCCGATTATCACCAGCCTTCAGACCACACCGACCGGCTGAACTGGGAAAAAATGATAGAAATAACCAAAGCAGCTTTCCTCAACGCCTGGAATCTTGCCAACGAAAACAAATATTAATCCACTAGAAACAAAGTAACGATACATGGTTTTAAATTACATCTGGGTAGCTTTCTTCGTCATCGCATTCATCGTAGCCCTCTGCAAACTCATTTTTATGGGTGATGTGGAGATATTCACAGAACTCGTCAACTCCACCTTCTCCTCTTCCAAAACAGCTTTTGAAATATCCCTGGGACTGACAGGAATACTCGCCCTCTGGCTCGGCGTGATGAAAATAGGCGAAAACAGCGGCATGATCAATGCCCTCTCCCGTTGGCTGAGTCCGGTATTCTGCCGCCTCTTCCCCGAAATACCGAAAGGACATCCTGCCATGGGTTCCATTTTCATGAATCTCTCTGCCAACATGCTGGGGCTGGACAATGCCGCTACTCCGATGGGACTGAAAGCCATGAAGGAACTTCAGGAGCTGAACCCGAAAAAGGACACCGCCACCAATCCGATGGTCATGTTCCTTGTCCTCAACACTTCGGGACTGATACTTATCCCCGTCAGCATCATGATGTACCGTTCGCAGATGGGTGCCGCCCAACCCACGGACATCTTTATCCCCACACTGATAACGACCGCCATCTCGACCGTTGTCGGTGTCATCGCCGTCAGCATTGCACAGCGCATCAACCTGCTGAACAAGCCCATACTTATCCTGATTGGCTGCATCAGCCTTTTCTTTGCCGCGCTTGTCTACCTGTTCACACAGATTAGCCGCGATGAAATGGGCGTATATTCCACTTTGATTGCCAACATACTGCTGTTCTCCATCATCCTGCTGTTCATCCTCTGGGGGCTATGGAAAAAGATAAATGTATACGATGCCTTCATCGAAGGGGCCAAAGAAGGCTTCACCACCGCCGTACGCATCATCCCCTATCTGGTTGCTTTTCTCGTTGGAATCGCCGTTTTCCGCACTTCCGGTGCCATGGATATACTGGTGAACGGTATCGGTTATGTGGTAGGACTATTCGGTGTAGACACCAGTTTTGTAGGTGCCCTGCCCACTGCCTTGATGAAGTCACTGAGCGGCAGCGGTGCCAACGGACTGATGATTGACACCATGAAACAGTATGGCGCCGATTCATTTGTAGGACGCATGAGTTGCGTGGCACGTGGCGCTTCGGACACCACATTCTATATTCTTGCTGTGTATTTCGGCAGCGTAGGTATCACCAAAACGAGGAATGCCGTGACGTGTGGGCTGATTGCCGATTTTTCCGGCATCATTGCAGCGATTATTATCAGTTATATGTTCTTCTTCTAAAGAAACTGTCTTAATCACAGGAATGTAATTTCAATCGTAAATCGTAAAATTGTAAATAAAATGATTAGTTATCAGACAGACGGCGTGGAAATGCCATCCATCAAGAAGCGTAAAACCACGGAATGGATAAAATCCGTAGCCGCCACTTACGGAAAAAGAGTCGGTGAAATCGCCTACATCTTCTGCTCGGACGAGAAGATACTCGAAGTGAACCGCCAATATCTGCAACATGATTATTATACAGATATCATTACCTTCGACTATTGCGAAGGAAACCGTCTCAGCGGTGACCTCTTCATCAGCCTTGATACCGTACGCACCAATGCGGAACAGTTCGCCGATAACAACTACGAACATGAACTGTACCGTGTCATCATCCACGGCATCCTCCACCTTTGCGGCATCAATGACAAAGGGCCGGGAGAACGGGAGATTATGGAGGAGGCGGAGAATAAGGCGCTGGCGATGCGGTAATTCCAAAGAATAAAAACTCTGTCTTGATAAAGTGCTGATTTTACCAAGACAGAGTATTTAAGAAAAACAAGTTACTTTGTCAACACAACGACAACTAACGGGTGATATTTGTCTGCTCCTAATTCGATGCGGGCATCCACACCATCTATAGTTACTCTAATAAGTTCAACACTGCCATAACCATCATTATACTTCCAATGGGAAATAATAGAATGTTCCTCTCCGTCACCAAAGATATAGGGACAAACAAACGTACGCCTCAATACTTCAGGCTTCTTGTCATATTTATATCCATCCCATAGTGCATCAAAGATTGCCAAAGTAAAAAGTCCGTCCCTGCTTTCCACATAGATACAGTCCGGTCCGGTAAAGTCATCTTTAGAATCGGGTTCTACCAATTTATAGGAGTAATCTTTCTCTCTCAAAGCAGGCTTACCATTTCTTCCAAGACCGGTTTGCATTCCCTCAATCAAATCATTGCCATTTTCATCGACAAATGCTAAATTGTATCCATAATGAATAGGAGGATAAGAGTCTTCCTCACTTTTGCAACCCATGAAAATCAAAGGGAATAAAGTAGCCAATAAAAAAACACTAAAGTGTCTCATTGTATATTATATTTTAGATTCACAAAAAAGGCCATACAATAAGAGGGTATCAAAACGGTTGATAGCACACAGATGACACATCCCCTATATTTATTTCTTCACCGAAAAGCGATAGATGCAATGACTGTCATACTTTTCTCCCGGCTTCAGCAACGCCGAAGGCCATTCCGGCTTGTTGGGCGTATCGGGATATTTCTGCGTCTCCAAACAGACGGACGCACGATGACCGTACACGATACCTTTCTTTCCGGTCAGTGTGCCATCCAGGAAGTTACCGGCATAAATCTGAATGCCCGGTTCGTTGGTATAGACATCAAGCACAATACCCGTTGAGGGAGATTCGAGGGTGGCACACGGGCGGGTGACATCGCCCTTCGTATTGAGTACCCAGTTGTGGTCATAGCCCTTGCCGTTCTTCAACTGCTCAAAGTCATTGTCGATACGGGCGCCAACAGCAGTAGGAGTGCGGAAATCCATATCCGTACCTTCTACGGAAACAATCTCACCGGTAGTCATGAAGGTACTGTCCACGGGGGTATAAGCATCTGCATCGATAGTGAGCAGATAATCCGAATTGGACTTGGAGGGGTCACCGTCCAGGTTAAAGTAAGAATGGTTCGTCATATTGACAACAGTGGTACGGTCTGTTTCGGCACTGTAACGAATGTCGATGGCATCGTCATCTGTCAGCGAGAAAGTGACCTTGCAGGTCAGGTTACCCGGGAAGCCCTCCTCTCCGTCTTTCGACAGATAAGTCAGTTCCAAAACCTGATTACTCAACTGGCGGGCATCGAACACTTGATATTGGTATCCCTTGGGACCTCCATGCAGGCAATGACCGTAATTGTTGCGCGGCAGCTGATACTCTACCCCATCCACTGTAATCTTACCCTGGTTGATACGGTTGGCATAACGTCCGATGGTAGCGCCGAAATCCGAAGGGAACTTGATGTAGTCCTGAATGGAATCGAAGCCCAGCACCACATCACGCATAACGCCATCCTTGTCTGGCACCATCACTGATACAATACGTCCGCCGAAATTCGTAATACAAACTTCCATACCATTCTTATTCTTCAAAACAAACAAGTCTGTCTGCTTGCCATCCACTTCCGTACGGAAGTTCGCAGGTTCCAGTCCAGAAGCAGTCTTTTCGCTCGCCTGCTTGCCCGTGCAAGCCGATGCCAATAGCATCACGCTTGCCAACAAAGTCATCATCTTATTCATAAATACAAATATTGGTTACTGTTTAGACTATCATTTTTTCAACAAGAACTGCTCCGCACGTCCCGGAGTGAACAACTCCCACAAAGAAGCAACCGTCCAGCCCGGAGCGAAGATATTGTTGTAATATCCCTTTCCGTTACGTCCGTAATCCCAATTGGTATGCTGCACCACTTCCGGGTAATAGCCTACTTTGGCAATGCCACACATGTGTCCTTCATATGGCAGTAACTGGCGCATGGAAGTGGAAATCACCTCGGCAAAGTCAGAGAAGCGCGGCTCGTTGTACTCCTTGGAGAGCCAATGCAGCACATCGGCAAATTCGAAGATAAATACATCGATATGGTTATTCTCTACCGACACATTTCCCCAACCACGGGTTTTCAAGCCGATATCTCCCAGCATCTGACCTTCGGCAAAAGGAACATCCCAAGTATAATACCACGACAAAGCAAAATAAGCGGCTTTCTTTGCCAGACCGGCATAGTGTGCACGCTCTTCTCCTTTGGTAACCAAAGCCAGATAATAAGCAGCCGTAGCAGCATACAAGGAGGCTTCCTTGTCCTCGCAGTTGGCATCCAGCGTAGAAGAGAAATAATCGGCTTTGGATATCAGTTCCTTCTCCAGATAGTCTACCGTACGCTTGGCGCTTGCCAGATAACGTTTGTCCTTGAAATACTTGGACGCCATCACCAAAGGCAATGTTGCCGAAGGCGTGCTACCACCGCTGGCATCCACGACAGAGAAATCATCCTTGAACTTGCGCGGGAAGCTGCCGTCCTCGTTCTGCAACTTGAGGAAGCTGTCCAGCATGCCCTTGATGCGTTTCTCCCATTCGGGGTGTTTACGCTTCTGCTGTTTCTCGTAGTTCAAATAGTTCAAGATGGCATACACTCCCTCGGACTGACGGCGGATGCTATGTCTAGTTTCCTTGAAGCCGCGGTTGTAGTGCACCACTTCGTTGAAGAAACCGGCAGGCGAAAAACCGTTCTGGAGATAAGTGTCAAAGATATGGTTGGCATTGTCCACCAGGTCTTGGCGGTTCTGCTGTTTGCCATACTCCAAAGCATTGAAAGCGTTCAGCAACGTACGTCCCACAAAGCCCACTTCGGCAACATCGGTATTGGCACAAGTAGCAGTCTCCAACTCTACACCGGAGTAATAATGAGTGGGGGTATTGCTGACATAGCTTTCCACAAAGAAGTTGCTCATCACCTCCTTCATGCGGTCTACCGTGTAAGGTGTGTCAACCGGTTTCGGGCGGTTAGTGTCATAACAATACTCCCAGGTGCGCTGTACGCATTCCGAGAAATCGGCAGCATTCCTTTCGGACACCTCCCAAGTCATGGAGATGCTATCGCCCTTACGCAGCAACTGGAAAGCCTCAACGGCAGGAGCCAGCGTCAATTTGCGGATATATGTCTTCGGTGCTTCCTTATAGGGGAAACCGTATGCCAAGACAGTCACACCATCCACATTGCAGAAACCGGTATATCCGATGGAAGTCTCACCGGACAAGATTACCTCTCCCTCCTTATGAGTGGTCAAAGCTTCCTTGTCGAACTTGTCAATACGGATAACCGACATGGACGTACCACTTGCCGGATTGAAAGCTGCCGTCAGCGGAGTGCTCAAACGGTCCTCACGCACCAGCCAACTGTCCGATGTGTGGAAAGAAGGAGCTTCCTTCGGCGAACGCAGGTTGCGGCGATACCAGAAGCCCGGCATGTAGAACTGGCAGTCTGAATGCTTGTAACCGGTCTTTATCTGTTCCCCGTAGTTGAAATACACATTTTCCAGCGCCTTGAGTGTGACGGTAATGCGCTGTTTGCCATCCTTGTCCACCACCTGGCGGATGATGTCCAACGGTAACTTTTCCGAAGCCCGGCAGCTGTACATACCATCCTGCATCTTCTGCAAGGCCAGCGGATATTGCTTGGCATCATTCCCCGGCACTTTCAAGGAAATAGAAGCAGAGATGTCTTCCGGAGCAGCATTTGCCGCTCCGGCACCCGTAATGCCCACCAAAAGCATTACCCCCAAAAACAATCTTTTTAGTCTCATAGTTACATCTGTTTTATTGTTGTTAGAAAAATATCATTCAGACATGAATACATACTTGCCGGAGCCCAATTCGACTACCAGCTTACCGTCAGCCTCCTCCACGGAATGAATCCCCGCCTGACCGGCATCTACCTGTACATGGAAGTCAAGCGGCAGCTTGACCGTAGCGGTTGTATTGGCAGGAATCTCAACGTTCCACTCCAGCTTATTGCCATCACGTTTCCAGGAACTTCCTATTCTGCCATAAGGCGATACATGCGAAGAATTCACATAATTCAGTTTTTCCGGGAATACCGGTTCCATCAGAATCTGCTTGAACCCGACGGAAGCGGGAGTATTCTTTATGCCGGCAAGATCCTCATAGAACCATATCAGCAGATCTCCCAAAAGCATCACATGGTTTCTTGAATTCATCGCCGGATTTGCCGTGTCACCATTCCATAATTCCCAAATGGTGGTTGCACCCTTCTTAATCATGTAGCCCCATGAGGGATAAGTGTCATTGGTTACTATCTTATAGGCAAGTTCCAGTCCACCGTACTCGGTAAGTCCGCGCATCAGATGCTGGATGCCAAGCACACCGGCACTGACATGTCCCTTACAGTCTTTTTCCGTCTTCTCCACGACATTGGCAAATACTTTATCTTCATATCCGTCGGGAACCAGACCCAGTCTGAGGGAAAGCAGGTTTGCCGTCACCGTATTATTGTCATACTGTGCAGCCTCAGTATTGAAGAATTTCTTGTTATAAGCGTCCTTGACCTTAATGGCAAGTGCTGCATACTCTTCAGCATCTGCCGGAAGTCCGTTCATTTGCGCGAACTTCTCCATCAGTTGCAGAATACTGTAAAACACCGTTGTACTCAACACTTCACCGTTCGTCTTACGGGCAGGGTCCTCCGAATGAATCAGCTCCGGCGACTCGGGAGGCATGCACCAATCCCCGTATTCATCCTTCACCAGAATATAGTCCTTCATTTTGGTCTCCGTCATGTGGTTTACCCAGCGCTTCATGGACGGATAGCGCTCTTTGATGGAGCTATCATCGCCAAACTGGCGGTAAAGCATGTCGGCTACGTAAAAATAGGCAGCCGGCCAAGTCACGTCATCATGGAAGATGGTCCAGTAACGGGGAGATACCACAGAGATACTTCCATTTTCATTCATGGACTCTTCTATATCCACCAGCCACTTCTTATACATCAAGGCATTGCCGAAAATGAAACTTTCACCATAGGCACCAGTAGTGCGGTCGCCCAGCCATCCAAGACGTTCATCACGCTGGGGGCAGTCGGTAGGCATACCGCGATAGTTTCCACGGATTCCCCAATAGGCATTCTTGTGAAGTCTGTTAATCAACTCCTCGGAAGTCTCGAACGTACCGTTCGTTGCCATTTCATCATACACCACCTTACCGGTGAAATCATCCGCTGCCGGTTCATAGTCCAAACCGGATATTTCCATAAAACGGAAACCATGGTAAACAAACAACGGTTCCCAAACAAACTCACCGTCAGCGGCAGGAGTATAAATATCCGTGACAAGGGCACTGCGCAGGTTGTCAAGATACAGTTCCGTACCATTGTCCTTCAGCACTTCGGCAAAACGCATAGTAATGGGCTTGTCCTTCTTGCCACGCAGTTTCACCTGCTGTATTCCTACCATATTCTGCCCCATATCCACGATATATCTTCCATCACCTACCGATTTAACGGATATTGGCTTTATCTCCTCCATCACCTTCAGACTCGGAGAGAGCTGTGCCACAAGTTTTCCTTTGGGAGCCTCCATCCGTTCGGCCAACTGCCATCCGGAATCATTATAGCCGCTTTCCGTCCATTTACCCAATTCCAAGCGGGCATCGTAATGTTCACCGTCAAATTCGTTGTTCGCAGTTATAGGACCGTGGTTCGTCGCTTTCCAGGAATCATCGCTGACTACCGACACCGTCTCACCATTGTCGTACTCTATATTCAACTGCGCCATGAGACGGGGCAAACCAAAACCTACCATCCCATTGGCGCGCATGGAAAGATAGCGGCCGTTGCCCAGAGCCACGCCTATCGCATTGGTACCGGACTTCAACAAGGGGGTGACATCATAGGTCAGATAAGATACAGAAGCATCGTACCAGGTAGGCAAAGGACCGAATACATCATTTCCAATCCTCTCGCCATTCATATAGCATACGGAAGAGCCTACTCCCGAAACATAAAGGACTGCACGCTTCGGCTGTGACGGCAAATCAAACTCCTTCCGCAGATAACGTGCCGGAAGGATGGTCCGCTCACCGTCCAGTTTCAAGTTTGTACTGTCGTTCAGTCCAATCCAGCCGGCTTTCCAGTCCGAACTGTCCAGCAAAGCCATTGACCAATATTGGATACTACTTTGCGCCTTGTCACCGGTATTTGTCCATACAGTGACACGCCACCAATATTTCTGTCCCGACTCCAAAGGCGCCCCTGCGTACTTCACCAGCACCGATTGGCCAGACTCCACACGACCACTGTTCCATACCAGCCCGGAGCCGGCCTGCAAGCCCTTGTCCGAGTCCGCCACTTCAATCTGATAAGCAGTCTGCATCACATCCTGCTTGTCGGTTACCAGTTGCCATGAGAAACGGGGAGCCGATACAGCCACTCCTTCGGGATTCTTCCGCATTTCAACAGTGGTTTCCTCCACTTTCAAGGAACTGCCACCCGATACTTGACAGCCCATCATCAATAGGGCCAACAAGGAGACTAAAATAGATTTCTTCATACTTGTCAGAATTTCGGTTTCTCCGCTTCCGTGGATGCAACGGAGCCTTCTACCGTCGGCCATCCGTCTTCCCAGCTAATCTTATCCAACATCAATACACGGCCTTCAGGCTTCTTTGTGCTCACCGCATGATAGAAGAACCAGTCATTGCCGGCATTGTCCGTCACAATCTCCGAATTATGACCGGTACCCACAAAGGAATTGCTCTTCTGAATCAGCACTTCGTGCTTGTTATCCATTATGCTACCGCCATTCTTGTCGACATAGGGGCCGAAAAGATTATCTGAACGGCCTACAACAGTAGTGTAAGTACTCTTCAATCCCTCACAACAACTTCCTATGGAAGCAAAGAAGTAGTAATGCCCGTCCTTCTTGTGAATATAGGTACCTTCGTAAGCGGTTCCTGCCACTTGCTGCGGTGTGGCGCCGTCCTTCAGAGAGAGTCCGTCATCAGACAGTTCAATCGCATAGATTCCTCGAAAACTGCCCCAGAAAAGATATTTCTTCCCTCCATCCTCTATATAGAAAGGGTCGATGGAGTTCTGTACATTGATTTCATTGCTGCGGAACATCTTTCCGTGGTCCGTAAAAGGTCCCTCAGGCTTATCGGCAGTAGCACAACCGATGCCGCAAGTTAACTCGCCTCCCCAAACAGACATAGAATAATAGAGCACGTATTTATCACCTATCTTGTTGATGTCCGGCGCCCACAAACCGCCGTTCGGCTCAAAATCAGGCCGCGTACGGTCCGTAAAGGCAGTACCTACATACTCCCAATCCACCAGGTTCCTGGAACGGTGAATCGGCAGATTGCGTATGTCCTCGGTGGCATACAAATAGTAGTATCCATCATCTCCCTCAATGACAGAAGGGTCTGGCAAACTATAATCTATCACCGGATTGCGATAGACATTCTTCGGCTGTTGTTCTTCCGGTTTATCCTCTTTTGTAGCCGATGACGAGGAACAGGCTATCAGACTGCATAACACTGATAATACAAGAAACTTCTTCATACAATGTATTCTTTTCATTCTTTCATTTTACTTTTCGGGTGATGTACTGCCCAATACCTGCGGACGGATAAGAGAGCCACCGATAGAAACCGTTCCCTGGTCGGAAATGGCAAAATCCTTGATATACGAAGTGCGCGGCTGTACTTTCGTGGAATCCCAATGTGCATGGAAAATGTATTTCCAGCTACCGTCCTTACAGCAGAAGGGTGCTCCATGACCGGTACCCATCAAGCCGTCGGCATGTTGCAGAATCGGATTTCCCTCGTATTTCTTCCACGGTCCCATCGGGCTGTTCGAAGTCGCGTAACCCACTCCGTAGTTCTTGCTTTCAAAGTGATTGGCTGAATAAACCAGGTAGTAGACACCCTCTTTCTTCAAAATTGAAGGACCTTCGGCCACCTTAGCAGGCTTGTCCTGCGAAAGTTCCCAAGGCTCTCCCACCTTAATGCACTCTGTCAGCGTCTCCTGCTTGATGCCGGTTAGGTCATCGTTCATCTCTGCCACCCAGATGACGTTGCCATCTGTAAAACGCACGAAATAAAGGTAAGGCGTACCGTCATCATCAATGAATAGAGAGGTATCGATACTCTTCTCATCCCATATCGGCTGCTTCACTTCCTGACGGAACGGGCCTTGGGGAACATCTGCCGTTGCCACGCAGATATGCTCCTCGGTGGAGTAGAACAGATAAAACTTCTTTTTCGATTCGATGTAGTAGACCTCCGGCGCCCAGAATCCCCACGTACCGTAGGAATCTGCGGCCGACAACGCCTGGCCTTCACGCGTCCAGTTTTTCAAGTCATCGGAAGAGAAGCAGGCAAAGCCTTCTCCTTCTACCGTACCTCCAGTGCCGTAAGCATAATACTTGCCTTCGTAAAGCATTACGTAAGGGTCGGCAATCGGCAGATAGTCTGATTCTACAACCGTCTTCTCCTTGCATCCTGCAAAGCAAAGACAAAGCAACAGTAGCAATATATAATTCTTTTTCATATCCATCTCTTATTTTACTATTTTGGGCGTCATATAGTCCTTGCTGATTCTCATGCGGTCCACACCGTCCACTTTCTCGAAAGAAACGTCACTGATGTACATGGCACGTGGGTGGATACTACTCTTGTCCTTATGGGCATGGAAAACGATACGAAGCTTGCCTGCCTTGTCTGTGAAGGTGGCACTGTGCCCCACTCCAACCAGTTCTCCGGGTTTCTGCAGCAAAGGATTCTCCTCGTATTTGGTCCAAGTACCCATCAAATCGGTAGCTGTGGCGCAACCTATGCCGTAGAAAGGACTTTCATAGCTATTGGCAGAATAGGTCATATAGTAGAGCCCATTACGCTTAATGACAAACGGGCCTTCATTCACACGGGGCCATACCTCCTCCCATGCCTGAGAGACGTGGATACAAGGGTGCATGGTCTCCTTCTTGATAGTCATGAGGTCTTTCTCCAATTCGGCCACCCAGATGTTGAGCCCGTCGTTGAAACGGTCGAAGAAGAGATAAGGCGTGCCGTCATCATCAATAAACAGAGAGTTGTCAATGCATTTCTCATCGGCAATCATCGGTTCCTTCTTACTTTGGGTAAATGGTCCTGCAGGTGAGTCTGCTGTTGCCACACAGATATGCTCGTCTGCCGAGTAATACATATAGAACTTCCCGTTCACTTCGTAGACCTCCGGTGCCCAGAACCAGCGGTCGGCCCAGACATCCTTCTTCTGGAGCGCCATGCCCTTATACTTCCAAGCCTTCAAATCATCGGAGGTATAGACTTCGATGCCTTCATCCGCATGGGTGCCATAGGCATAGTAAGTGCCATCGTGCAACAGGATGAACGGGTCGCCCAAAAGCACCGGCGTTTCAACTCCTTCGACAACAATATCGCCCACATCCTTATAGTCTGAAGAGCAGGACTGGCAAGAAGCCAGCGTAGCCGACAGAAACAGATACATACATATAAAATTCTTTTTCATGATTCTTTCTTAAACAATTGTTATGATGATAAATATTTACTTTCAAGAAGATGTTCCGTTACACCCGTATATTGAACCCTATTCAGTCGTATACTGAATCCTATTCAATCGTATACTGAAATACATTCAGTCGTATACTGAATCACCCCCAGTCTATCACACTGATTCACAAGGAAATACAAACACCGGCTTCTATGTACATTTTTCATTACATATATACGGAACGGCACATCCCACGATTGCGTCTAATCGCGCCTCTGCCCTACATGATAATACAACGTACCGCTATAAACCGGAGAGCCGCCCTCCGAACAGAATCCGATGCGGGACGCAGGGTAGCGGATGTCCAACGTACCCAATTCCCTGCCGTCGACAAACAGATACAGCTTGTCTGCACGACGCACGGCACGGAAATTATAGGATTCCTTCCACAATTCATGTACACCTATCTTATAGATATGGCGTTCCAAATCCTCCGCCTCCTTGTTGATGAAGCGGATGCCTTCTGCCTTTACCGGAGTAAAGGTACAATAATTATATGCAGGATGTTCTGCTATCCCCCTATCTTTGTTTTCTATCGGATGCCATTCGCCGCCATTCAGGTATTCTATGTCGAACTTGCCGAACATGTCATCCACAAATTCGGATTTATTGCCTGCTTCGTGACGATTCAGGTAAATTGTATCCAACCATGCAGGTGCGGCAAAACGATAACCTTTCTCAATGAAGTCGGTATACTTCACATCCGGATAGAGCGTTTGCAGGCATCCCAACGGGAATTCCTTCTTCCAGGCAGTTTTCCCTTTCTTCACGGCTGTCACCTCAAGCATACGGGTGATGCCATCGAACTGAGCCTTCACATAGTTATCCTTATCCACATAAACCGGATAGCTTCCTGCCTTGTCTTGTCCGGACAAGCCGGACAACTGGAAGCTGAATTCATAATCGTTCAAGAAATCGCCCTTCAACAACTCCTCATTCCCCGAAAGCTGGAAATGCACATCATCGAAGCCGATGGTATAGGTAGCCCCTTCGAACAAGGCAGACTTTGTCTCGTCAAATACTCCGGGAACACCCACTTCTTCCGTCGGAAGAGCCTCTGCAAAGACATGTTTTCCCGGTGTGGGAATCTCATCCAGCCAAATTTTCAGACAGCCACCATTACGCTCAATGCGCAGATGATGGTACACACCCCAACGGAAATCTTCAGGCAGGGCATAGGATTCCTTATTTTCTTTACCGCCGACAAGTGTACGCAGGTACCAACTCCGGTTCTCGGCATCCAAACCTACATAGGCACAGTTATCTGCATCCTTCCACCAGGCAATGACGCCGGCTCCACCCTCGGTCTTGACTCCCGTCTCGAACAAGTAATCCACGGACGGCTGTACTTGTTGCAACACACCGAACGAAGCTGTCTCGCCTTTGCCTGCAAAGGTAGGCATCGAAGGTTCGGGATGATAACCTGCCGTGCGGGGGCCGGTGATACCATCCACAAACAACGTCTTGTCGAAGAACTGGACACGGTTGATATATTGCCCCCGATGCTCATCGTTCTTGTTTGCCATATAAATCAGCCACCATTCAAATCCGTTGGGGCCTCTCAAAATATTGGGCTGACCGGGAGTCATCAGAATATCATCGGCAATACCGTCTTTCATATCGAACAGAGAAACGTCGAAGAATTGCGAACGTCCCTTGTTTGTTTCTACGGCAAGCAGATTCGTGCCTTCCTTCAAAGCAGCACGCAGCTTCTTGTCCAGGTTCACGATACAATAATCACGCCCCTGCTTCTCGTAGACAAGTGTTCCGTTCAGATAAATCCGGGTATCTCCGTCGTGAGCGACACGCAATGCCAGATTACCGGTTTCGCTACCGGCAGAGAAAGTCTTTCGCAACCATAAGGAGGGCGTATTCCACAAGGTACCCAGATGCCGGGTGGTGGAACCTTTCACTTCACGGGACGAAAAGCCGGTCTCCCCCCTCGCCCAGCCGGAGTCATCGTAGGTCACTTTTGTCCAATCGCTTCCCGGCTTGCTCTCCGTATAAGCAAACAACGGCTCATATGTGCGGCCATACCGCAATAAATCCACTTGCTTCTCCTCCAGTTGTGTCTGATTGCAGCCTACAACCGGATAGCTATATTTATTACCATTTTGAAAACCTAAAGGAGAGTCTGCCTCAGCAACTCCCAACTGATAATTGCCCCACTCTGTAGAGGTGTGGTTGGCATTATACATCATATAGTAGCGGCCTCTATACTTCATGACCCACGGTCCCTCCGCTACTCTGTTATCCATCGTTTCCCATGTATCCGGCAATGAGGCGAACTGGCACACCGGTTCACCGGCAAATTCTGCCGGGTTCTTCATTTTACGTCCCCATATGGTATTTCCATCAGTAAAACGTACCATATACATGTATAGTTGTCCATCATCATCTCTGAATATTTTGGGGTCGATACGGTTATCCATCCATGTCTTCTTGTTCGGCTCTGTGTAAGCGCCCAGGGCATCTTTGCTCTGCGCATGTACAATGTGAACGGCATGCTTGTCCTTCCCCCAATAATTGACTGACCAGTACAAATGAAAATCTCCATTCAGATAGAACATGTCATTGGCATGAATCTGGTCATCTCCGGCTCCGCTGCCTCTGGTCCAGTCATTGTCCATGGATACGACATGGATAGGTTTCCCCCAATGAACCAGGTCATCGGATACATAGAAATCCCCGTTTGTACGGACCCCTCCAATATAATATTTGCCATTATATTTCATTACGCCGGCATCCGCCACTCCCGGAAGTACCGGATTCTGGATGTTCTGCGCAAACAAGCTGCCGCAGCAAGCAAAAGCGAATGGTAATAGTAGTTTTTTACAGACAAGCATATGGTATAAGATTTAAGAAAGAAAAGGCTATGCCGGAAGCATCCTAAATGAGAACAGGCTTCCAGGCATAGCCTTCTTTAGTTATTAATAGTTAGGATTCTGAGTAAGATGTGCAACACCACCTACTGTGCTGTTTTCCACCTCATCTCTTGGAATAGGCAGACGTCTGTGCTTGCCAACAATAAAGTTGTCAAAGTCTTTGTCACGAGCTTTCAGTTCATCAATTCCAGCCTGGGAATCAAGTAATCCCCAGCGCTTCAAGTCAGCCCAACGCCAACCTTCGAAACAGAGTTCCAAGGTACGTTCCATCTGCAGACGCTTGATAAAGGCATCTTTAGAGCTCAAGCAATCTTTCCACTGACTGTCTTTCAACTTGGCCAGACCGGCACGTTCTCTCACCTTGTCCACATAAACAGCAGCATCGGCAGGATTAGTACCCGTTTCAACAAGACACTCTGCATAGTTCATCAGGATATCTGCGTAACGCATGATACGATAGTTGTTACGGGCAAAATAATCTTCTGCACTACGATAGTAAGAAGTATTGTATTTACGGATATAGCAGTCTTCCGGGTCAGTTCCCCAATTGTCATTCCAATCGGCATTTTCAAATCCATAATATTTCTTCGGCTGGTCGGGGAAGTCTTGCGAAAATCCACGATAAAGGATACTGCCGTACAAGCGCAAGTCATTCTTTCCATCCACACGTTTCTCTTTCAAGAACTCGTCTACCAACCAGCGGCGTGCCTTACCATCTCCCCAACCTATACCACTTGGAGCATAGAACTGAGTACGCTGGAAACCGAATGCCATACTGGCATCATTACCCGTACCACCCTTGTTCTGGTCATCGAACTGAATTTCAAAAATGCCTTCCTTGTTATTCTCGTCTAAGTCGGTGAAGTTATCTTCGCGGTTTGCAATAAGACCGTATAAAGAGCCTTCTTTGTCAATCAGCCATTGCAATTGTTCCTTCGCCTTGTCATACTTATGTTGTTGCATATAGGCCTTGCCCAGCAATGCTTTAGCGGCACCTTTGGTAGCACGTCCCAGGTTGGCAGCATCCCAAGATTCCGGTAAATACTGCATGGCAAAAGTCAAATCTTTCTCTATCTGATCCCATATTTCCTGTTCAGAAGCATCTTCCGGTATATAGGAAGCATCTTTAGGCTCCAGCGGCATAGTTCCTTTGTCCCACAATAGATTTACCTGGAAATACCACAATGCACGCAAGAAAGAAGCTTGGGCCAATACCTGGTTCTTTGTAGTCTCGTCCATTTCAATATTAGGCACATAGCTCAACACCTGGTTGCAACGGAAAATGCCTACATAGAAATGTTCCCAATGAATGTTGTTGCCTTCGTAAAAATTATAGTTATTGTAGAGGAAACGTGTCCAGTCGCCCAATTCAATCCAAGGAGAAGAACTCCATCCTTCGTCCGAAGTCAAGTCATAGCGGAAAGAGAGCCAACGCATCCAAGTACCTTCCTTATAAAAGAAACTGTAGCAGGCGTTTACACCGGCTGTCGCATCTTCCGGCTTATTCCAATAAGTATCGTTGGTTACTTCATTGGGATTATCAATATCCAATAAACTCGAACTGCATCCGGTGCACAACGTCAAGGCACCTGCAAGCATTAATCCATAATATATCTTTTTCATAATTTATAAGCTGATTTATAAGTTAAAAGGTCAAATCCAATCCAAACATTACCGAACGGGTATTAGGATATGCAAAGCTGTCCGTACCACTGTTCCAAACGGAATTCGCACCCTTGAAATCAGGGTCCAGACCGGAATATCCGGTGATAGTAATCAGATTGCTGCCGGTAGCATACAGACGAAGTTTCTCAACACCCAAGTTGGTCAGCCATTTCTGCTTAAAGTTATAACCGATAGAGATGTTCTTCATGCGGAAATAAGAACCATTTTCCAAGAAACGGTCGGCATCACGGGAGTTACGGAAGTCACCATAAATGATACGCGGGGTATTGGAGTTAGGATTCACCTGGTAAGGCTCTTCACCCTTTTCAAAGCGGATATAGTTGGAGTTGTCTGCAAACAGACGTCCTTGCCAACGGGATACGTTATATATCTTATTACCGAACTGACCGTTCCACATCATACTGAAATCGAAATTCTTCCATTCTGCATTGAATACCAATGACATTTGCATCTTGGCCCAGGGGCTACCGCAATAATCACGGTCAGCATCAGTAATTTCTCCATTGTCATCCAAGTCAAGATACTTAACATCTCCCAATTGAGGACGTTTTCCTTCAATCATAATGGGGGTACCCGTAGATGTCACATAATTATCAATCTGTTCTTGCGTCTTGAAGATACCGTCTGTTTTTCTCAAATAAAATTCAGCCAAAGATCTGCCCGGTTCAGTTCTTGCCTGACCAGAATCAATATAGTCTCTATTAGTACCATCACGACCCAAACTCAATACTTCGTTATCCATCGTAGTCACATTCAGCAAAGCGCTGTACTTAAAGCCTGAAATCTGGTCTTTCCAACCAAGTGTAAACTCGAAGCCCTTGTTGCGCAAGCTGGCAGCATTTTTCCACGGAGAGCCTCCTTGATTACCGGTAGAAATAGCAATCGGAGTCTCAGCCAATACGTCACTGGTCTTTGAGTTGTAATATTCTGCACTAACAGTCAAACGCTGGTTAAGGAAGCTGGCATCAAAACCTACATTCACCGTTTCTTTTGTTTCCCAAACAAGACCTGCATTCACCAGTTTCACCTGAGTAGAACCCGGAACAATAGCACCACCGAATACAGTTACAATACTCTGGTTGATAGTTCCGATATAATCCCAATCGCCAATGGAAGAGTTACCAAGACGACCCCAGTTACCTCTAATCTTCAAATCATTAATCCAAGACACATCAAAGAATTCCTCCTTTGAGATTCTCCAGGCACCGGAGAATGAGGGGAAATTACCCCAACGGTTTTCCTTAGCCAGACGGGAAGTACCGTCACGACGGAAGGTAGCAGTCAGATAGTATTTATCATCATAAATGTAGTTAGCACGTCCCAGATAAGAAATCATCGCATTCTCACTGATACTGTTTGAATTCTGCTGGTTGCTTTGTCCGGCATTCAATACTGTCAGATAATCACCGTTACCCAACATCGGGAAGTTCAGACGGGAAGCCCACAAACCTTCCCATTCATGGTGCTGGTAAGTAGTACCGACCACGGCATCCACATGATGCTTACCAAAATCCTTATTGAAGTTCAACGTGTGCTCAATCAACATGTTGTAGGTGTTGTCGCGTGCCTTCTGGCTTTCCGGATCACGGTGTTCCTGATTCTGAGTCCAGTTACCTTCTCCACGGAACCATGAGTTCTCATAGAAATAAAGGTCAATACCACCGTTGAATTTATAAGAAAGGAATTCGAAAGGCTTGAATTCCAACCATAAAGAACCATTCAAACGATTCTGACGGAAATGACGGTATTCCAAATCTTCACGGGCAATCGGGTTTACACCGAACGTATTATACTTGGCTGCATCACCATAGCCATATCCACCCGGATTATTCTCATCATAGATAGGAATAGTAGGCATCATACGCAAAAAGTCATTGTAGGTATTTGTCTGGTTCGGGTCTGTGTTTGTGAGTGAATAAGCCAAGTTTTCACCAAAAGAGAACCAGCCCTTTTTACCTTGTGTATTGACACGGAAGCTATAACGGTCGAAAGTATTTCCATAAGAAACGCCGTCATTGTTATAGTAACCGGCTGATACAAAATAACTACCGGAATCACCACCACCAGAAAGCGATACGTTGTAGTCCTGAACCAATGCAGTCTTCAACACTTCATCCTGCCAGTTGGTATCATACTGTGAGTGTTTCTGAGTGCTGTTTACAGTGGCAATACCGTCTTTGATGGCTTCATTGTAGGCAATATCATTATACTTGATATATTCTGCCGCATTCATCAAATCAAACTTCGGACTCCATTCCAATGTTTCCTTTACGCTTACATTCACTTTCATGGGACCTTTCGTACCTTTCTTGGTAGTAACGATAATCACACCATTGGCAGCACGCGAACCGTAGATGGCAGCAGCAGAAGCATCCTTCAGAATCTGGATGGACTCTGCATCCGCAGGATTGAAATCAACACCCGGGTCTGTAATCATACCGTCAATAACCCACAGCGGAGAGTTATTGCTCAAGGAACCGACACCACGAATTTCAATAGAGGCATCTTCGCCTGCCCTACCGCTACTGCGTACGTTAATACCGGTTGCCAAACCCTGCATCTGGCTGACCAGTGTTCCTGCAGCGCTTTTCTTCATTTCCTTGGTATCAACAACGGCAACCGCTCCAGTCAAGTCGGACTTCTTCACAGTCTGATAACCGATGACAACCACTTCTTCCAGTGCTTTCGAATCATCTTTCATCACCACGCGCAAGGCAGTTCCCTTATAGACAACTTCCTGCGTAAGCATACCGATATAAGAAAAAACGAGTGTACTTCCTTTCTTTCCACTCACTGAGAAATTACCGTCAATATCGGTAATGGCACCCGTGGTAGTACCCTTCACCAATACATTCACGCCCACCAAAGGCTCACTATTTGCATCCGTCACCGTTCCCGTTATGGTCACATCTTGTGAATAAGCGGTAGCTGCAAACACAACAAAGAATAAGAATAAGATTTTCTTGATCATTTTTTATAGAATTAGATTTTAAAACTATGCGGAAACTAACGTCCGCTTTTAAATACACTGCAGAAAGTGATTAGTCACTTCTGCCAATCATAGAACATTGATTAGGATTTGTTACGTCATAGGCATAGGGGTCATAGTATTATAAATTGTTGGTTTTCGGATGCAAATATATCCGCATAAAGCTAAAATTAATGCAAATATCGCTTCAATCTATGCAATTATAAATCCAAAAAATGCCCCTGAGATGTCTCTCAGGGGCATTTGATTGGATTGTTATATTTAGCAAGCATTCCATGCTATCATTTCACGAAGTCTTTGGGCAGAATACCGAATTGTTTTTGGAAGCACTTGGTGAAATAGGAAGGAGTATTGAAGCCGGTCATATAGCAAACCTCATTGATTTTACACTCTCCTTCCTTTAAAAGCTGCGCCGCTTTCTTCAACCGCTCCAGGCGGATGTAGTCATTGGGAGTCATATCCAATATGCCCTTTATCTTCCGGTTCAGGCTCGACCGGCTCATGTTCAGCAGGCTTGCCATATCATCCAGGCAGAAATCCGGATTCTGCATATTGGCAACCACCACTTCCTTCAATGTTTTAAGGAAAGATTCATCTGCCTTTGTCATTGCCATACTGCCCGTCTGCACAAAAGGAGAATTGACAAAAGAAGCCCGTAGCTTCTCACGGTTGTTCAGCAGATTGGCCACACAAACTTTCAGATATTCCACGGAGAAAGGTTTCTCTATATATACGTCAGCCCCCAGCTTCATTCCCTCTATTTTGGCTTGAAGAGTCGTCTTCGCCGTAAGCAGGATAATCGGTATATGGCTATAGTCAAGCTCGGACTTCAGATGCTCGCACAGCTCCAATCCATCCATCTCGGGCATCATAATGTCTGAAATGACAAGATTTACAGTATGTTCCTTCAACACCTTCAAAGCTTCCACCCCATTCACGGCAGTCAGCACACGATATTCCGAAGAGAGCTGTTTCACAACAAATGCCTGCATTTCCAGACTGTCTTCCACCACCAAAAGAGTATACCGGTGCTGTTCCAAGGCAGTACCTGCACCACTTTCTTCAGAGGGTTCCCCGCCCGTTACCGGTTCTTTATGCTCCATAGCCACCGTCTGCTCGTGCTTCAACGGAAGTGACAGCAGGAAACAGTTGTTCTCCATCGAATCTTCCATGCACAACGTACCCTCATGGAGTTCGGCCAATGAACGGGCAAGCGCAAGCCCGATACCGGTGCCGGGCACAGAGCGTAACGTACCGGTTTTATACTGGATGAACGGCTTGAAAATCTCCTCGCGCATCTCTACCGGAATGACAAGACCGTCATTGCATACGGAAAGCAGCAGTCTTTCACCTTCCGAATATAACCTGATGCATATATAGGTCTCCGAATACTTTATCGCATTGGTCAGCAGATTGCTGATAATCTTGGTAAGCCCTTCCCTATCAACCGAAGCATACAAGCTTTCGGGAGTCTCTATACTCAATGCCAGCCCCCTTTCACGTGCCAAAGGCTTGAAACGCTTATACGTCTTTTGTAAGAGCTCAGACACGTCACATTCCACAAAATTCAATTGGAAGCCTTGCGTCTCCGTCTTCCGGAAGTCCAGCAACTGGTTCACCAAATCAAGCAGTCGGTTGGTGTTCAGTTCCATGGTCTCCAAATCATCCCTGATGTCATCCGAAACAGAACGGGAAGCCAATACATTCTCGAGCGGACTCTTTATCAGTGTAAGCGGTGTACGTATCTCATGCGCCACATTCGTGAAGAAGTCTATCTTCGCAGTATACAACTCCCGTTCCTTTTCCCGCTCAAACTTGTCCATAGCCTGCTGATGCTTCTGCCGGGTCCGTTTTCTGAAATAGATAATTACAGCAGCCAGTGAACATAACGCCAATACCGTATAAACAGCATACGCCCAAGTGGAGAGATAGAAAGGAGGATGAATATGGATGTCGAGCACACGTTCCGTCGCGTTCCACTTGCCATCGCTGTTGGAACCTTTTATACGCAATGTATAGCTTCCATAAGGAAGGTTTGAATAGTTGATGATGGAATTCCGCCCTACCGTATACCAGTCACGGTCAAAGCCTTCCAGCTTACATTCAAGACCATTCATTTCGGGTGCCTGGTAACTCAAGGCTGCAACCTGAAAAGAGAAAGAATTCTGGTCGGCATCCAGCTCTATCTCATCCGCATAGGTGATGCTCTTCTCCAAAGGAGAATCCGGACTATCCACCGAAAGCCGTTTGTTGAACAGATAAAAATCTGTAATCACTACGGGAGGGAGAAAAGTGTTCTCCACAAAAGTTTCCGGGTCAAAGGCTATGAATCCGTTGATACTTCCCAAATAGATGCGTCCCTTCTTGTCAATGTAACCGGACTGGAAATTAAATTGGTTGCTCAGCAGCCCGTTTGCCGTGGTATAGACATGTTTACTCTCCGTATCGGGATTGAAGCAGACCAGACCATAATTGGAAGTAATCCATAAGTTTCCCCGCTTGTCCTCGACCATCTTGTAGATAGTGTTGCTCGGAAATCCTTTCGACATGTCATAACGGGTAAAATTGTCCGTTTCCGGATTGTAGCGGCAAAAGCCCTCACCCAGCGTCATGAACCACAGACGCTTCCTGCTGTCTTCGTAGATACTGATTACCTTATTGTAGGGAAGAGAGGTCGAATCATTCTCATTAGACAGATAATTCCTCCACTGCTGGCTTCTTACATTGTAGCAGAACACTCCATTAGAAAAAGTAGCAAACCACAGATTTCCGTTGAAGTCCTCCAGAATGTTATAAGTAAACATATTCTTCAGCTGAGGAATCCGGGTAAAGTCATCTGTAGAGCGATTGTACTTCAACAGACCGGACGTGGTGCCTATCCACACGTCTCCCGTAGTGGTCCTGCAAATGGTAAAGGCGTCATTGGCGACCATGGAATTCTCACTCTCACCCTTGGCATAATGTTTCACCTGCCTGGTCCGAAGATTCACCCGATTCAGACCACCGGAGAACGTACCTACCCACAAATCATCCCCGTCCAGGCAAAGGCCGTGGACATTCTGATAAATGGCCGGATGCTCAAAAGGCTCTATCTTTCCGTTTTCCGGATTGTAATTGAACAAGCCTTTGTCTTCGGTACCTATCCACAAGGTGCCATCATTACTTTCACAGATTTCCCGTACACGACGGCCGAAATGCCTGAGATTGTCTCTCGGATAGAACTTCTCGAAATAAGTCCACTGATAAGGGCAATAGTTCACTCCACCGAAATAAGACCCTATCCACATGCCGTTCTCCTTGTCGCAGCAGAGCGAATAAATGGCATTGTCCGACAATGCATACGAATCATCCTGGTCGGGAACGGTCAAATGGGTAATCTTGTCATTCGTCAGATTGTAAATATACAAGCCGGACTCTGCGCCCACCCACAGCTCGTTGTCAGATTTGAACTGCAAAGCCCTCACATAGGTGTTCAGCAGCTTCCGCGTCTTGCCGGTAGTCTGGTTTATCTCTGTCAACCCGTTCAGCGAAGCGATATACACACAATTATGGGGTCCGATGACCTGCCAGTTGATAATATCATTCTTGAAAATCTCATTTCCTTCCGCGTCCTTGAAAGGCTGCAGAGGAGTTTCAAAGTCAGCTTTCGTATAGTAAAGATTATCCGCATACAAGGCCAGCCAACACGTATTCCCATTCAGCCAAAAGCGGGTTACATTGGGCAGTCCCGAATCGTGCAGATGGTTCAGCAACCTCCCTTCATCCAGTTTATAGCAGAACAACCCCTGGTTTTCTACCGATATCCAGATATTATCGTCCTCGTCACTTCCAATCATGGTGACAAAATCCCTGATAACACTGCCATTATCACTGGCCTCATCGAAAGCGGTAAAGGAATCCAGTACCGGGTCGTAAATAAAGACTCCCCCATCGGTACCAATCCAGATATTTCCCCGGCAGTCCTCGTAGAGCGCAGTTATGAAATTCTTGCCTAAACCGGAGTTCTCTTTCTTGTAAATACGGAAAGACAATCCGTCATAACGGTTCAGACCGTCCTTGGTTCCGAACCACATAAAGCCTTTCCTATCCTGCAAAATCTGATACACGGTGTTCTGCGAAAGACCGTTCCGGATATCCATCGTTCTGAAATAGTAATGAACAGCATCCTGCGCACAGACCGGCAACGCCGCTCCCATGCACAGGCCAAGTAAAAGCTTTATAATCAACTGTCTCATAACAACACTTTTAATGTACAATTTACCATTTACAAAGTACAATTTAACTATGCAGATGACAGCGCAGCCAAATTGTACTTTGTAAATGGTAAATTGTAAATGCCCCTATTTCTTAAGTGAATTGCAGATACGTGTATTTATCTCTTTCACGCGTTTCTCATCCAGCTTTATCACCTTGCGGTCGTAAGTCATCAGACCGTTCACTTCCACCTCCACATCCGTGGTCTGTGTATAGACGGCTGCCGAGAAACCTCTTTTTATCATCTGATACAGCATATCGGCATATTTCACGTACTCATCAGTCACTTCTTTGGAAGAGTTGAACTGAACATATCCCCAATTGCGGTTCGGTTCCCAAAGATGATCTTTCAAGACAAGGCCAATGCCGCCATACTCACCCAAAACCGTAGCACGCTGTGCATCATACAGATACATTTCCGGTTGGGGATAGTTGTGGAGGTCGAGCATGTCACCGCAAGTATAATGGTTACCGCCACTTGCCGGATTCACCAGGCGGGTCGGGTCATACTGTTTCGTCCATTCGGCTATCTCTACCGTCTTGAACTGCCCCCAGGCTTCGTTGAACGGTACCCATGTACCGATACACGGATAAGAGTAGAGACAATCCATTATTTCCTTCCATTCCTTGTGATAATAGGCTTCGGATTCGGCGGAGCGTTTCAGTTCTGTTCCGTCGAAATAGCGGCGGTTCTGCCATTCCGGATTACGGTCACCGCTCGGCATATCCTGCCATACGATGATACCCAAACGGTCACAATGTGTGTACCAACGTGCCGGTTCCACCTTGATATGCTTGCGAATCATATTGAAACCGAAATCTTTCGTCTTCTGTACATCATACAGCAAAGCCTCGTCTGTGGGAGCTGTATACAGTCCGTCGGGCCACCAACCCTGGTCCAGCGGTCCAAACTGGAACAAAGCCTCGTTATTTAGTTCCAGGCGTACGATGCCATCCGCGTCACGACGGGTGGAGTACTTACGCATGGCAGCATAGCTATCCACCTTATCCACTACCTTGCCTCCACTTTTCAGAGTCACTTTCAGCGTATAGAGGAAGGGGGAATCCGGACTCCACAACTTGGCATTCCGGGGCATGGACACCTCCACCGGCTCTGCATTGATACTTTTGCCGGTGGCTACCAGTTGATTGCCGTCATACACATTCACTTCCACAAAGTCGGAAGGACATGCACTATTCAATTCAGCCTTCACTGTCAACAGATTACGGTCAATATCGGGAGTGATACGGAGGTTCTCGATATGTTTTCCGGCAACCGGCTCCATCCATACCGTCTGCCAGATACCGCTTACGGGAGTGTACCAGATACCTTCCGGATTGCTGACCTGCTTTCCACGGGGTTGAGGTCCTTTATCCGTTGGGTCCCAAACTTTTACGACCAACTGATTATTGCCTTTGCCAGAAAGGGCGGCAGTAATATCGAAGGAGAACGGAGTAAATCCACCCGTATGGCTGCCTACTTTCACATCATTCACCCATACATCCGTTTTCCAGTCGACAGCACCAAAATGCAACAGCACTTGTTTTCCCTTCCAAGCAGAAGGAATATCAAAACTGCGCTGGTAGACCAGTTCCTGGTTTTCATTGATTCTTTTTCCAACTCCGGACAAGGAGGATTCGATGGCAAAAGGAACAAGTATCTGCCCTTCGAACTCTGCCGGAAGATGCTCACCTTTATTTATAACGGCATAATTCCACAGTCCGTTCAAGTTCTTCCAGTCACTCCGTTCCATGATGGGACGAGGATATTCGGGCAACACATTCGCGGGATTGATCTGGGATGCCCAGTCCGTTTTGATTTTATCACCTGCCGGCTTCCATTGCGCCGAACTTCCGATTGCAAACAACGTCAAGAATGACGATATGAGGAAAAATCTTCTCATAGTATTATAACTTTTTATTGGTTTCTACGAAAGCAAAGATAAGCCGATTCAGAAAAAAAGAATAGAAATTTCGAACCAATAAATAGTATTTTTGTGGAATATCAAGGTATTACCGTCTCATTTTATCAAAGAAATTCATCAAAGGCACCTTTTTCCGCTTTTCTTGCCACGCCAATGACAAGGCTTTGCCTTCCCATTGGCAAGACTTTGCCACCGCATTGGCAAAACTTTGCCATAGGCGTGGCAAAAGTTTGCCAAGGCAGTGACAACTTGTTGGCAAAATACCTCCCTGATATACAAGGAGTAGCAAACAATAGACAGCAGGGAACGACTAATATCCCGGATTCTGCTGGTTCTCCAATGCCGGATTGGCATTTATCTCATCTTGCGAAATAGGAAGCACAATCTTCTCGAAAGTACGGTCGATTGTTTTTCCACGGTGACTCACCGGAATATCTTGAAAATCGTCGTTGAATTCGATGGTTCTGCCCATACGCATCATGTCGAAGAAGCGTTGTCCTTCACCAAAAAGCTCCTTGCTGCGCTCGTCCAGAATCATATCATCGGTAATGGTAGCGGCAGTGGCCGGTGCCAGTCCGGGAGAACGCCTGCGGATTTCATTCAGGTAACCGGCGGCGGCATCTGCGCCTGCTTCCTGCTTCGTGGAGTGCAAGGCTGCTTCGGCGGCAATCAGATATATCTCGGAAAGACGGATTATCTTGATATTGACGGCTGTATTGGTTGCCTTGCCGTCACCTGCCAAGGTGGTACTGCCCATATACTTGTAGCAGGCTCCCTTGCGTTCAATCTCATTGTCCACCCAGTATTCATCGTTGTCCATGATTCCCCAACGCACATCCGTCTCGTCTTCACCCAGACGGTTCAGGAAATAATCGCTGGCAAGATACCAGCCCATGGCATTCTTCAACTGTCCGTAGCGCATCAGGTAAAAGCCCAAAGAAGAAGTTCCCAGGTCTGATTCCTCAGTGGTGATGCCCAGCTCAAAGATGGACTCGGAACCAAACTGCTTGCTCCAGGAAGCCGTCCAATCGGCAGGCTCATACAGTTTGTACACACCGCTTTCTATAATCTCCCGGGCAGCGTTCAAAGCACCGTCATAATCTTCCATATAGAGTTTCACACGCGCTTGCAGGGCTATGTTGGTGTAATAGTCCGCATATCCGCTCTGCTTTGTCTTCTTCTTGGCAAGCAGGGCCGCCCCGTCCGACAAGTCCTGCAGAATCTGGCGATAGTTCTCCTCCACAGTAGCACGGGTGGGCTGGGCGTTCACTGTAAGCGGCTCGGTTACATTGGGAACTCCATAAGAGATTTTGTTGTAATTGTAAGGAAGCCCGTAGAGACGGACCAAATCGAAATAGAACAGCGCCCTCAGAGTCAACGCCTGCCCTTTGGCTTCGGAAAAGTCTTCCATACTGCCCGATTCTTCCAGCTTCTCAATGTTGCTCAACAAGGTGTTGACCTGCAGAATGCAGTAATATCCACGGCTCCAGAAACCGGAATAAGTATTGCTGTTGGAAGTGTGGTTGAACGTATAGAATGCATCCAGTCCGCGTCCGGCAGCAAAAATCGTGAGGTCACCGCCCTTGGCATCACCGTACATAAAAAGGTTTCTGCCGTAATAGGACGATGAGGTCATCGCACTCATCACACCGTTGATAACCACCTGCGCATCGGCTACCGTACCGACAGCACCTTCTGCATTTCCGGAGTTGGTGGGCTGCATATCCAGAAAATCGTCACACGAAGTGAATGTAAAGGCACCAAGTATCACAAGTGCCAATAAATGATATATCTTTTTCATTGTTAGTTCCTCCAGTTCATTAAAATTTCAATTCAACGCCAACGACAAACGTTTTTCCGATAGGGGTTTCCCAACCACGTGTGCCGTATTCGCTCACTTCGGGGTCTGCCTCCTTGTATTTGGCTATTGTCCAAAGGTTGCTGGCAGTGAAAAAAAGGCGGGCATTCTCGATGAAAGCCTTGCAGGTCATGGCTTTGGGCAGCGTATAGGCCAATGAGAGATTCTTCAAGCGCAGATAACTGGCATTGAACAAGTGGCGGCTGCTGTATTGTTGCGGGTCATCGAGGTCTACACCTTCGATACGGGGCTCTGTACCGTTCGTATGGTCTGGCGTCCAAAGGTTGTTGTAGTAGCTTTTAGCACGGATACGCTCCCAATAATAACCGTCGTCGGCCACATCCATGTAGGCTCCATCGTACAAGTCTCCTCCTATCTTATAGGTAAAGCCCAACGAAAGGGCTATGCCTTTGTAGGAGACCGAGGTATTGATGCCCCCATACACTTTGGGAACGGCATTGCCGATGATGGTGTAGTTGGCATTGTTATAGTCATAAGTAGCTCCGCGTCCGTTATACTCAAAATCTCCGGCCTTGCCATTCTTGGGGTCATTTACATAGTAGACGTTCTTGCCGTTGGTCTTGTCCACACCTGCCCATTCGTATCCATAGAAAGCCAGCGTGGACTGACCTTCCCGGTATACATATTGCGCACGGCTGTCGCTACTGGTGGGGTCGTACCAGATAATGTCCGCATCGCCATACAACTCTTTCACCTCAGAACGGAGAAAGGTTGCGTTGACACCGGCACTCCATAACCATCCTTTACTATCAATGATGTCACCACTCAACTCCACCTCTACCCCATGGTTATTGATGCATCCTACGTTCCGCAACGTAGAGGAAAATCCCGTAACCATCGAAATGGGAACATCCTGGAGCAGGTTCTTCGAATCACGGTTGAAGTATTCCACCGTACCGCGCAGACGCTGGCCGAAGAAGCCGAAGTCGATACCCACATTCGTGTTGTAGCTCGTCTCCCAAGACAGCTTGTCATTGGTGACGGTAGTGATTGTACCGCCCGGGTTACCCATGTACTTACTGGTATAGCTCATCAAGCTCATATAGCCGTAATTGTCCGAAGGCAGCGTACCGTTGATACCATAAGAGGCACGTATACGCAGGTTGCTCAGGAAAGAATATTTGCTCATAAAACCCTCGCGCATGATGTTCCACGCTCCTGCCACTGACCAGAAGTTTCCCCAACGTTCCTGCTTGCTGAGCCGGGAAGAACCGTCGCGGCGGTAAGAACCGGAAATGAAGTAGCGTTCATCGTAATTATAATCCAACTTGGAGAGCACGGACACCATCGAGTTTCCCCAGGAATATCCGGCAGAAGTCTGCGTTCCGGCAGTAGAAACTGTATGAATGGTGCTGACCGCAAGATTGCTTCCTGTGGCACGCACATAGTCCGTCTTGTTCTTCTCCGCTTCGAAACCCACCATAGCGCCAACTGTGTGTTTGTCGAAGGTGCCGGTATAATTGGCGGTAGTGGAGGTAACCATCTTCTCGTATGTAGTACGGTATTCGTTGACATTTCCATTGTCTGCCGAGCCTTTATAGTGGTTGGCACTGTAATAGATATGGTCTTTTACAGTAGTATTGTCGTAAGAGTAGATAGAACGAAGGTCCAGGCCCGGCATCAGATGCAGGGTGAGCGTCTCCGCAGCCATGATTTTGGTACTGGTAGAACCGTTCTCCCACTCTTTGTCATAATAAAGCCCATTGTAGGCGTAGCTACCGTAACGTTCGGTCCAGGGCTCGCCGGTCTTGTAGTCAGTGGGCCAGTAGAGTCCCCACAGCAAGTTACGGGTCTGCATGAAGTAATTGCTGCCCGTGTTGCGTGTATCATTATAACCGCTTTTTTTGGTACGCGCCAGGCTGGCATTGGTGGTCAGTTCAAGGAATTTCCCCACCTTCTGGGTGAGGTTCAAGCGACCGGAAACACGGTCGAAGCTGTTCATCTTCAAACGTCCCTCGTCCTGGGTATAGGAAAGGGAAGTGTAATAGTTGGTATTCTGCGTAGCACCACTGACGGACATATCGTAGGTCTGATAAATGGCGGTACGGAAATATGCCTTGTCCCAATCGTAGTATTTGCCTCCACGCCCGGAATTGTCGTACTCAAGGATATTGACGTTCTCGTAAGCTCCCGTACCATTTGTGGTAAATTGGTAGCCATGTTTGTTGAAACGGCTGTTCAACTGGCCTATGGCATAGGCTGCCGCCTTTTCGTCCGTTTCGCCCTTACCGCTTGTACGGGCATCGTGAAATACGGTGTAGAGCATATTCACATTCTCCTGCACGCTGGCCGTTTCATAGTTGTCCGTTGCCCAGCAGGGCGTGAAGCCCACTTCGGCTTTCAGCGTCACCACCGGCTTGCCAATCTGTCCTTTTTTGGTAGTAATCAGAATGACGCCGTTTGCCGCACGCGACCCATAAAGCGAGCTGGCCGCCGCATCTTTCAATACAGAAATAGATTCGATGTCTTCCGGGTTCAACGTATTCATGATGTTGTTGGTAGAATAGAGCTCACCGCTCATCTGCCCCGTATTGCCCGAAGAGACCGGAACACCGTCCACTACATACAACGGTTCATTCCCGGCATTCATAGAACCTATGCCACGGATGCGGATGGCCGGTGCGGAACCCGCCTGGCCGGAATTATTCGTCAGTTGCAAGCCCGCCACTTTACCGTTCAACGCGTTTTCAAAGCTGGTCGTCGGAATGTCTTTCAGCGCATCCGCTTTCACTAAAGAAGCCGAACCTGCATAGCTGCTCTTTTTGGCCGTGCCGTAAGCCACCACCATCACTTCATCCAGCAGTTCCGAATCCGATTTCAGCACCACCTTCATAGCAGGCTTTATGGCAGCTTCTACTTTCTGCATACCTACAAAAGAGACAATCACTGTCTTTGCCGTGCCCGGCACATTCAAGATTGTAAATTTACCTTCGATATCGGTCACGGCCCCCAGCGTTGTACCCTTCACCAATACCGATGCCCCAATAATCGGCTCATTGTTGTCCTCGGCAAATACTGTTCCCGAGACCGTAGACGTCTGAGCCATCACTCCCGCCCCCATAACCAGGCAGACAATGATTAACAAGAAGAATTTCTTTCTCATGCTTCTCTTCCTTAAAATTAGTCAATCAAAACACTTTTTAATATCCAAACGCTGCAAAGGTATGTATCTTTTTCAAAAAGAAAAGCAATAGTATTCAAAAAGCTTCATTTTGATTGTATTTTAAGCCAAACACAAGCAATATGTCTACAACCTAAGCATTCCAAGCAATAAGTATGATGCTGGATACGGAAATATAAGCAATGCCAAAGAAGATATATCCGGATTTTAAGATATGACACGTCCCGGCATACAACTTTTTTCGTAACTTTGCACAGTTTTAAAATACACTGAACGAATGGAGTTTAAGTATGACGTTATTGTAATCGGCGCCGGACACGCAGGATGCGAAGCCGCTGCCGCTGCTGCAAACCTGGGTTCGAAGACTTGTCTTATCACAATGGATATGAACAAAATCGGACAGATGAGTTGTAACCCGGCAGTGGGAGGCATCGCCAAAGGACAGATAGTACGCGAAATAGACGCCTTGGGAGGATATATGGGATTGGTGACAGACCAGACAGCCATACAGTTCCGTATACTGAACCGTTCCAAAGGTCCCGCTATGTGGAGTCCGCGCGCGCAGTGCGACCGCAACAAATTCATCTGGGCATGGAGAGAGATACTGGAAAATATCCCCAACCTGCATATCTGGCAGGATACCGTGCAGGAAATCCTCGTTGAAAACGGTGAGATTACGGGAGTAGTCACATTATGGGGAGTAACGTTCCATGCCAAATGTGTAGTACTCACCGCAGGAACTTTCCTCAATGGACTGATGCACGTGGGACGTACCATGCTTCCAGGCGGACGTATGGCAGAACCTGCATCCTACCAATTAACCGAATCCATCGCAAAGCATGGCATCACCTTTGGACGCATGAAGACGGGAACCCCCGTACGCATAGATGGACGCAGCGTGCATTATGAGGATATGGAAATCCAAGACGGAGAATGTGACTTCCACAAGTTCTCGTTCATGGACACTCATGTACGCCATTTGAAACAGCTCCCTTGCTGGACCTGCTTCACCAACGAAGAAGTACACCGCATCCTGCAGGAAGGTCTGCCGGATTCTCCCCTTTTCAACGGACAAATCCAAAGTATCGGCCCACGTTATTGCCCCAGTATAGAAACCAAGATTGTGACTTTCCCCGACAAACCGCAGCACCAGCTTTTCCTGGAGCCCGAAGGGGAAACAACCCAAGAGCTCTACTTGAATGGATTCTCTTCTTCATTGCCCATGAACATCCAGATTGCAGCATTGAAAAAGATACCGGCGTTCAGAGACCTCGTCATCTACCGCCCGGGCTATGCCATCGAATACGACTTCTTTGACCCCACCCAACTGAAACATACGCTGGAAACGAAGAATATAAAGAATCTGTTCTTTGCCGGACAAGTAAACGGAACAACCGGTTACGAGGAAGCAGCTGGACAAGGAATCATGGCAGGTATCAACGCCCACATCAATTGCCACGGCGGAGAACCGTTCACCCTTGCAAGGGATGAAGCATATATCGGCGTTTTAATCGATGACTTGGTAACAAAAGGTGTGGACGAGCCTTACCGTATGTTTACTTCCCGTGCCGAATATCGCATCCTGCTCCGTATGGATGATGCGGACATGCGACTCACGGAAAAAGCCTGGAAGCTGGGACTCGCCAAGGAAGAGCGGTACAAGCTGCTGACAGAAAAACGTGAAGCCGTGAACCGGATTATAGACTTCGCGCGGAATTACTCGATGAAACCGGCATTAATCAATCCGGTATTGGAGCAGCTCGGCACAACTCCACTGCGCCAGGGATGCAAATTGATAGATTTGATAAACCGTCCGCAGATAACGATTGAGAACATTGCCGAACACGTCAGTGCCTTTAAACGAGAACTGGATAAAATATCCGATAGAAAGGAAGAAATTGTAGAAGCTGCAGAAATACTCATCAAGTACGAGGGATACATCGGACGCGAACGGATTATTGCGGATAAATTGGCAAGATTGGAAAGCATCAAGATAAAAGGCAAGTTTGACTATAATTCCATTCAATCCCTTTCCACCGAAGCCAGACAGAAGCTGATGAAGATAGATCCGGAAACAATAGCCCAAGCGAGTCGGATTCCGGGAGTATCTCCAAGCGACATCAACGTGCTACTGGTACTTTGCGGACGATAGAGCGCAAAGTTCCACGTGAAACAAAGAATTCAATAAACGTATTAAATAAACTGATTATGAGCAAAGAAACTCTTACCAAAAGCATCCGAGAAATACCCGACTTCCCCATCCCGGGAATTCTATTCTACGATGTAACTACCTTGTTCAAGGAGCCTACCGCCTTGCAGGAACTCTCGGACACACTATACGAGATGTATAAAGACAAAGGCATCACCAAAGTAGTGGGTATAGAATCAAGAGGATTCATTATGGGCCCCATTCTCGCCACCAGACTGGGGGCAGGCTTCGTACCTATCCGCAAGCCGGGAAAGCTTCCTGCAGAAACCATTGAAGAAAGCTATGATAAAGAATATGGCAAAGACACCGTGCAGATGCACAAGGATGCCATCAATGAAGACGATGTAGTATTGCTACACGACGACTTGCTGGCAACCGGTGGAACAATGGAAGCCGCCTGCAAACTGGTGAAACAGATGAACCCCAAGAAAGTGTATGTAAACTTCATCATCGAGCTGAAAGAGCTTCATGGCAAGGATGTGTTTGGAGATGATGTGGAAGTGGAGGCTGTGCTGTCGCTTTAGCCATTTCATATTTCACCACAGATTACACAGATTAACACAGATTATTTATCCACCACAAAACACAGTTTTATCAAAGAGAAATCTGCGCTAATCTGTGTAATCTGTGGTGAAACGTCGGTATTATGGAAGAACTCAGAACTAACGACTACCTCAAAGGGATTGTATCCAACCTTCCCGAAAGTCCCGGTATTTACCAATATCTGAATACCGAAGGGACTATTATATATGTAGGAAAGGCAAAGAATCTGAAGCGAAGAGTGTCTTCCTACTTCAACCGGGAGCACGAACCGGGAAAGACGAGGGTGCTGGTCAGCAAGATTGCAGATATCCGATATATCGTGGTGAATACGGAAGAAGACGCGCTATTGCTGGAAAACAATCTTATCAAGAAATACAAGCCTCGCTACAACGTACTGTTGAAAGACGACAAGACGTATCCCAGCATCTGCGTGCAGAACGAATACTTTCCACGTGTATTCAGAACCCGGAAGATAATCCGTAACGGTTCCTCCTATTATGGCCCTTACAGCCATATACCTTCCATGTACGCATTACTCGACCTCATCAAGCATCTATACCCTTTGCGTACATGCCACCTGAACCTCTCTCCGGAGAATATACGTGCCGGGAAGTTCAATGTCTGCCTGGAATACCACATCAAGAACTGTGCAGGACCTTGCATCGGGAAGCAAAGCCAGGAAGAGTATCTGAAAAACATCGCTGAAATCAAGGAAATACTCAAAGGGAATACCCAGGAGATAGAACGGATGCTTTTCCAGCAAATGCAGGAACTGGCAGCCGAAATGAAGTTTGAAGAAGCACAGAAGATAAAGGAAAAATACCTGCTGCTGGAAAACTACCGGGCAAAATCGGAAGTGGTAAGCAACGTGCTGCACAATATCGACGTGTTCTCCATCGAAGAAGACAGCGATGAAAAGTCCGCTTTCGTCAACTACCTGCACATTACGAACGGTGCCATCAACCAGGCTTTCACCTTTGAATACAAGAAACGATTGAATGAGAGCAAAGAAGAACTGCTCTCTCTCGGCATCATCGAAATGCGGGAAAGATACAAGAGCCTTTCTCGCGAAATCATCGTGCCTTTTGAGCTGGATATGGAGCTGAAAGATGTCGTCTTTACCATCCCGCAACGGGGAGACAAAAAGAAGCTGCTGGAACTCTCCATCCTCAACGTGAAGCAGTACAAAGCCGACCGCCTGAAACAAGCCGAAAAGCTGAATCCGGAGCAACGGACCGTGCGCCTGCTGAAAGAGATACAGCAAGAGCTGCACCTGGACCGCCTGCCCATGCAGATAGAATGTTTCGACAACTCCAACATCCAGGGTTCCGACCCCGTGGCCGGGTGCGTGGTCTTCGTCAAGGGGAAACCTTCCAAGAAGGATTACCGCAAGTACAATATCAAGACCGTAGAGGGACCGGATGACTATGCCTCCATGAAAGAGGTCGTAAAACGGCGCTATCAGCGTGCTATAGAAGAGAAAACACCCCTGCCCGACCTTCTTATCACCGACGGTGGAAAAGGGCAAATGAGCGCCGTAAAAGAGGTGATAGACGAGCTTGGCCTGAACATCCCCATCGCCGGACTTGCCAAAGATGGCAAACACCGCACTTCCGAGCTATTGTATGGCTACCCTCCCCAGACCATCGGATTGAAACAGCACACCCCCCTCTTCCGGTTGCTGACACAGATTCAGGATGAAGTACACCGCTTCGCCATCACCTTCCACCGCGACAAACGCAGCAAACGGCAGATTGCCTCCGCACTGGACGAGATAAAAGGCATCGGTGAAAAGACGAAAAGCGCGTTGCTCAAGGAGTTCAAAAGCGTGAAGCGTATCCGCGAAGCATCTGCCGAGGAGCTTGCCGCCGTGGTGGGAGAAGCGAAAGCCAAAATCATCCAGACCTATTTCTCAGAGAAATAATGACTGATAAATCAGCCTGCAGAGCCATGCACACAACGAATTAATTCGTAACTTTGTCCCCTCAAAAGGACAAGAACAACATGAGAGTAGTGATACAACGTGCCGGACACGCTTCCGTCACCATCAACGGAACCTGCAAAGCCTCCATTGGAAAGGGCCTCATGATACTCGTAGGCATCGAAGAATCCGATGGAAAAGAAGATATCGACTGGCTTTGCAAGAAGATAGTCAACCTGCGCATTTTCGATGACGAAAACGGCGTAATGAACAAATCCATTCTTGAAGCAGACGGCGAGATACTGGTTATCAGCCAGTTCACCCTCCACGCCTCCACCAAGAAAGGCAACCGTCCCTCCTACATACGGGCAGCACGGCCGGAAATATCCGTCCCGCTGTACGAACAATTCTGCCGGGAACTGAGTTTAGCATTAGGTAAAGAAATAGGTACCGGCGAATTTGGTGCCGATATGAAAGTAGAACTGATGAACGATGGTCCCGTGACCATCTGTATAGATACAAAAAACAAGGAATAATGACGTTAGAAGAAGCACAGAAACAAGTGGATTCCTGGATAAAGGAATACGGAGTGCGCTATTTCAGCGAACTCACCAATATGGCGATACTGACCGAAGAAGTGGGCGAACTCGCCCGCGTCATGGCACGCAAGTATGGCGACCAATCCTTCAAGAAAGGAGAAAAAGACAATCTCGACGATGAGATGGCAGATGTTCTTTGGGTACTTCTCTGCCTTGCGAACCAGACCGGAGTGAACCTGACAGACGCCTTCTGCCGCAACTTCGAGAAGAAAACCAGACGTGACCAGACAAGACATATCAATAACCCTAAATTGAAAGACCATGGAGAAGAATGAGCCTACCCAGAGTAAGTATGACGCCGCCCTGGCAAAGTACAACACCCAACTGGATGATGCGGAAATAGCTGCACAAGCTGCCAGAATCATTGCAGAGAAAGTGCCGGCAAACAACACGCCGGAGGTAAAGAAATTCCTTTTCAACTGCATTGACCTCACCACACTGAACAGTACGGACAGCGACGAAAGCGTCATGAAATTCACCCAGAAAGTGAATAAATTCGACGAAGAGTTCCCCGACCTGAAGAATGTGGCAGCCATCTGTGTATACCCCAATTTTGCAGAAGTCGTAAAAGACACGCTGGAAGTGGAAGATGTAAAAATAGCTTGTGTATCAGCAGGTTTCCCCTCCTCCCAGACTTTCATTGAAGTGAAAGTGGCAGAAACTGCCATGGCACTGATGGAAGGCGCCGATGAAATAGACATCGTTATTTCGGTGGGCAAGTTCCTGGCTGGAGACTATGAAGGCATGTGCGAGGAGATACAAGAACTCAAAGCAACCTGCAAAGAGCACCACATGAAGGTAATCCTCGAAACCGGAGCTTTGAAGACGGCTTCGAACATCAAAAAAGCATCCATCCTTTCCATGTATTCGGGTGCCGATTTCATCAAGACTTCCACCGGCAAGCAGCAGCCTGCCGCCACGCCGGAGGCCGCCCTGGTTATGTGCCAGGCCATCAAGGAATATCACGAGCTGACGGGTATCAAGGTAGGCTTTAAGCCCGCAGGAGGAATCAACTGCGTGAACGATGCACTGATTTATTACACCATCGTCAAGGAAGTGCTCGGCGAAGAATGGCTGAACAACGAACTGTTCCGCTTGGGAACCAGTCGTCTTGCCAACCTGCTGCTTTCGGAAATCAAGGGTGAAGAGATGAAATTCTTCTAAGAGAAAGCTGTATTTACCTATAAATAAAGCCTGATGGAATCCACTCCATCAGGCTTTTTCATATTATCAACCGAAAACAGTTCTGTTATTTTTCCCGTTCCACCACATAGTCCAGATACCCGGTAAGCGCCGCTTTTACCTCCGTATCGGGCAAAGAAGCCAACAAAGAAAGGGCTTTTCCCTTATAATCATACATCACTTGCGAAGCATACTCTATGCCACCATACTGCTTGGTAAATTCGATTAAATGGGCTATTTCGCCAGGCGTTGCCTCCCCATTCTTTATCTTTACGGCAATTTCTTCCGCTGTTTTATCCTTCACGGTATTGAGCACATGAAGCGCGGGCAGAGTCAACTTCCCCTCCACCATATCATTTCCGGTAGGTTTGCCTATTTCCTTGCTCTCGGAGTAATCGAAAATATCATCCTTTATCTGAAAACAAAGCCCGATATATTCACCGAACAGACGCGCAGATTCCGCCTTTTCATCGCTAGCCCCCACCGAGAGAGCGCCCGCCTTCGTACAAGCTGCAAAGAGCACGGCCGTCTTCTTGCGGATAACGTCGAAATAGACTTCCTCGGAGAAATGAAGATTGCTGACGTTGGAAAGCTGCAGAAGTTCACCATCTGCCAAATCCTGCCCCAGGCAAGAGACGATATCGATAATGTCATGGTTACGGGTCATGCTCACTTGCACCAACGCTGTTGCAAGCAGATAATCGCCTGCCAGTACGGCTACTTTATTATTGAAAATGGCATTAACGGAGAGTTGTCCACGGCGTTCAGTACTTTCGTCCACTACATCATCGTGCACAAGGCTGGCGTTATGAAGAAGTTCCAACGCAACCGCAGCATGCAGGGTTGCAGGACATACCTTGCCAAAAAGCTTCGCAGCCAGAAGTACCAGAATGGGGCGCATCATCTTCCCGTTCTTCTGCCGGATATGCGCAATTACGCTGTTCAGCAAAAGGTTGGAACTGGAGAGGGTACTTTCAAAAAGCTTCTTGAAGTCCTCCAATTCCTCAGAAATCGGAGATTTTATCAATGATGAGTTGTCCATGCATCGCTATTTGCCTACAAAAATAGTAATAAAACGGTTAATACGGTATTTTTTTGTACTTTTACCATGAAAAAAAGGATTAAATGTATGAATTCAATCGATAAACTGTTTTTGCTCGATGCCTATGCACTGATATATCGGGCCTATTACGCGTTCATCAAGAACCCGAGAATCAATTCAAAAGGATTCAACACTTCGGCCATTCTGGGCTTTGTAAACACCCTGGAAGAAGTGCTCAAAAAAGAGAATCCCACACACATAGGAGTAGCCTTCGACCCGTCGGGCCCCACCTTCCGCCACGAGGCCTACGAGCAATACAAGGCACAGCGCGAGGAGACACCCGAGGCCATCCGCCTTTCCGTACCTATTATAAAGGACGTCATCCGCGCCTACCGCATCCCCATCCTCGAGGTGGCAGGCTACGAGGCAGACGACGTGATAGGCACCCTTGCCACCGAAGCCGGACGGCAAGGCATCACCACCTACATGATGACACCCGACAAGGACTACGGCCAGCTGGTATCGGACCGCGTCTTTATGTACCGCCCCAAGCACACTGGTGGATTCGAAGTGATGGGTACCGAAGAAGTGAAGACGAAGTTCAACATACAGACCACCGAGCAGGTCATCGACATGCTGGGACTGATGGGCGATGCTTCCGACAACATCCCCGGCTGTCCGGGTGTGGGCGAGAAAACCGCACAGAAACTGATTGCCGAATTCGGCAGTATCGAAAACCTGCTGGAACATACCGACCAGCTGAAAGGCGCACTGAAAACGAAAGTGGAAACCAACCGCGAGATGATTACCTTCTCCAAATTCCTTGCCACCATCAAAACAGATGTTCCCATTCAGCTCGACATGAATTCGCTCGTCCGCGAAGAGCCGAACGAAGAAGAACTCCGCAAGATTTTCGAGGAGTTGGAATTCCGCACACTCATCGACCGGGTACTCAAAAAGGGAAGCGGCAATTCGTCCTCCCCTACTCCAACCTCTCCGGTACCCGACCTCTTTGCCGGGACTCTGTTTGCCCAGCCGCAAACCTCCACTCCCGAAAACAGCGCCCCGATTCAAGGCGATTTGTTTGCAAATTTTGCGGGCGAGGGGACGGGCGTTTCTGAAAATTCAAATCTGACGCGGTTAGAAATGCTCGATGTAGACTATCAACTCATTGATACAGAATATAAAAGAGCAGAAATTATTCAAAAGTTACTTACAAGCGAAATTCTCTCAATAGATACCGAGACTACCGGAACCGAGCCAATGGACGCCGAACTTGTAGGAATGAGCTTCAGCGATGCCGAAAACCGTGCATACTACGTACCCGTTCCCGCCGAACGAGAGGAAGTCTTAAAAATTGTAAACGAATTCCGTCCCCTCTTCGAAAACGAGAAATCCATGAAGGTGGGACAAAATATCAAGTACGATATGATTATCCTCCAAAATTACGGCGTCCAGGTGAAAGGCAAACTTTTCGACACCATGCTTGCCCACTACGTGCTTCAACCCGAACTGCGACACAACATGGACTATCTGGCGGAAATCTACCTGCACTACCAGACCATCCACATCGATGAGCTAATTGGAGCGCGAGGCAAAAACCAAAAGAACATGCGCGACCTTCCGCCCGAAGATGTCTACCGTTATGCCTGCGAGGATGCGGACGTCACCCTCAAACTGAAAAACGTGCTGGAAAAGGAACTGAAGGAGCAAGGTGCCGAACATCTGTTCTACGAAATAGAAATGCCGCTCGTGCCCGTACTTGTCAATATAGAGAGCAACGGAGTGCTGCTCGACACGGAAGCCTTGAAGCAATCGTCCCAACACTTCACCGTCCGTCTGCAGGAGATTGAGAAGGAAATCTACGAGATGGCTGGCGAAACATTCAACATCAGCTCCGCCAAGCAGGTAGGCGAAGTGCTCTTCGACAAGCTGAAAATCGTGGAGAAGGCCAAAAAGACCAAGACCGGACAATACGTCACTTCCGAAGAGGTGCTGCAGAGCTACCGCAGCAAGCACGACATCATCGGAAAGATACTGGAATACCGTGGACTGAAGAAGCTGCTGAGCACCTATATAGATGCCCTACCCCAGCTCATCAACCCGCGCACGGGACGCATCCACACCTCCTTCAACCAGGCGGTGACCGCTACCGGACGCCTCAGCTCCAGCAATCCCAACCTGCAGAACATCCCCATCCGCGACGAAGACGGAAAGGAAATCCGCAAGGCGTTCATCCCCGACACCGGCTGCGAGTTCTTCTCTGCCGACTACTCGCAGATAGAGCTGCGCATCATGGCACACCTCAGCGAAGATAAGAACATGATAGACGCCTTCCTCAGCGGACACGACATCCACGCCGCCACCGCTGCCAAGATATATAAGATAGACATAAACGACGTAACCGCCGACATGCGCCGCAAGGCAAAAACGGCAAACTTCGGCATCATCTACGGCATCTCCGTCTTCGGGCTTGCCGAACGCATGGGCGTTTCCCGCCAAGAAGCCAAAGAGCTGATAGACGGCTACTTTGAAACCTACCCGCAAGTGAAGGAGTATATGGACAAAAGCATCCGGGTGGCACGCGAGCAAGGTTACGTGGAAACCATCTTCCACCGCAAGCGCTTCCTGCCGGACATCAACTCAAGAAACGGGGTGGTACGGGGCTATGCCGAACGGAATGCCATCAACGCCCCCATCCAGGGAAGTGCCGCCGACATCATAAAAGTAGCGATGGCACACATCTATCAGCGCTTCCAAGCTTACAATCTGAAAGCAAAGATGATTTTGCAGGTCCATGACGAACTAAATTTCAGCGTTCCAGAGGCTGAAAAGGAACTTGTACAGAAAATCGTAATCGAAGAGATGGAGCAGGCATATCGCATGCTCGTACCCCTGAAAGCCGATTGTGGGTGGGGAAACAACTGGTTGCAGGCACACTAAACCACCCAATAACTTTATTTAACTTACAATCAGAAAGCAACAGAAGCAATCCTTTCAAAATACAGTTTGCTCATCAGAATATCCGGCAACCGCGCTGCCGGATATTTTTTATTCACCAATCTTGCCAAAAAGAAAGCATACCGAAGCCCCCACTACTGACATATTGATAAAATTTAATCCGATATTTATATTTATGTCAATTTAATACGTACCTTTGCAGCGAAATCAATGACATATTGATAGAAAATAGAAAGTTAAACTAAAAAATACATAAAACCATGAAAGCAAAAGTATCTTTAAAAACAGTGATTGTTTCAGTACTTCTCTTAGTTTGCGGATTAAATGCCTCAGCCGACAATAAGAGCAACCTCATTTACAATTCGGAAGAAGTAAATGGCATGAAGGTGGCAGAGACCGTATACAAGATGGACGGAAACACGCTCGCCAACTATATGAAGTACAATTATAAGTACGACGACCAGAACCGCATGACAGAAAGCGAAGCCCTGAAATGGAACAGCACCAAGAATACATGGGGCAACGACATGTGCATCCGCTATGCATACCAGGGCAAGACGGTGACTACCACGTACTATAAATGGAACAGCAAGAAAGGCGAATACATACTGGTTCCCGAGATGACAGTAATCATGGACAACCCTAACATGTAATTGATAAACTCTCTCTTAAAGTAAGAAATCTTATTCCTAACAACAATAACCGAAACCTTTCATAAAAGAGCCGGAATGATTCGCACATTCCGACTCTTTTATTATATCTTGAAAAACAAATCCTTTCCGTCAGATACCAATAACCTTACACGATTAGTATCCTGGATTGTTTTCTATAATGGCACTGTTTGTATCAATCTCACTTTGGGGAAGCGGCCAAAGTTCATCCTTTCCTTCGATATACTTCATCGTGTTATACACACGGAGATTCAGTGCTTTCCCATCCCAAGAACTACCTTCTGAATATGCCGGATGCCAGTTGTCATCAAATGAAGGCTTGGCATTGGACATAAGCCCTTTTTGATTGGGAGCATAAATCTTACCTGTCATCACTGTAGAAGCCATACCCCAACGACGGAGATCAAACCAACGAAAACCTTCATTACAAAGTTCAACAGTACGTTCGTAACGTAATGCCTTTCGGAGTCCGCTCTGCGAAGTAACTACCACATCGGGCATTCCTACACGATTACGAATTATATTGATGTCCGTTCGTGCTAACTCCAGATTGCCATCAGCCATTTCAATATTGGCTTCTGCCTCTATTAGATAAACCTCTGCTAAACGCATCAAGCCGCAATTAAGATCACTGGTTTCATGGTTGGAGATTGCAGCTCTTTCCAACTCGGCTATATCCAAATATTTCCTCCAGAGATATCCAGCAGGACCTTTAGTGCCATTGGCACCGTATACGCCCTTGGTACCCTGTGACTCCATGTTTGTCACGTCCTTGCCCGTGCTATAGTCGTGAATCTTTTTACTGGTAGTGGAAGTCTGGAATTCCAGATTGAATATGCGTGAACCAGGTCGCAAACAGAAAAGATCCAGACGAGGGTCCCGGTTTTGCCAAGGGTTCTGCCAGTCATACAGAGAAGATTCCGTAATCGATTTGCCATCCTTGCATTGAAACATATCAACAAATGTTTGTGTAGGACCAAAATAGGCGCATCCTCCCAGTGTACGTGGAGCCATGTAATATGCCTCCTTGGTTTTATTACTGGATATTACCGCATCATACTGCACGGACCAGAGCCACTCATTGCTTGCCTCACCGTCATAACCAAACAGAGCCGTCTGACCGGTTGGCTCTCCTGCCTCATGACTTTCTCCACAATACTGTGTATTGATGGATTCCAATTCAAAGCCTGCCTCCTTAGCCAAATTCAAGGCTTGTTTGGCCGAACTGGCAGCCAAGTCATACTTTTTCCAATTCAAGGCAATACGGGCACGTAACGCATACGCTGCTACCCGTCCGATGCGTGCACTGCCATAGCTTTCTGCTTTATGGCGGAGTGGAAGGTTAGCCAAACACTCGTCGCTAAGATCCGAAAGCAGATTCTCTACAATGGTCTCTCTCGGTGTACGTGGGGTCTGGCTGTCATTTATACCCGCTGTGTGGACCACATACGGCAAGTCTCCATAGTGCTGGCAAGCTTGATCATAACAGAATGCCCGTATGCACAGCAGCTCTGCCCGTATACTCTCTATATCCGTATCAGAGGCTGTGCCATGCAGATTATCCAGCGCATCGAGAAGCTGGTTGATACGTGCCACGGTCTTATACACGCAATTATAAAGCTTGTTTGCCACCGCGTTTTCAGCAGAAGCTCCGGAGGTGATTAATTCCGTATACATAGCCGTGTTGACACGTGTAGCACCAATATCTGTAATATTGTCTGTCACCTTCCACCAGGTGGTGGTGCTGGCACTATAAGCTGTCAGAGATGAGTAAACAGCGTTCAAACCGAAATTCGCCTCTTCCATACTCGAAGGATAAGAGGCAGAAGACGGTGAAGTGAGTGGTTCAAGGTCGAGTGAACAAGCACCGAGGCCTAATAGAGACAGCGAAAGGAGTGCTGTATAAATATTGTTTCGTTTCATATCATTTTTTCTTTTTATGTCTTCTTGAATACAGACGGTTTCCCTATTCCGACTAATCAGAATTTGATGTCAACGCCAAAAGTGAAGGCTTTCGTCTGGGGATAATTGTTTGCCGCACCCAGAGATACCCCATCTGTTGCTGATGCGTTATAGTTGACTTCGGGGTCATAGCCATCCCAAAAGTCAGTAAAAGTCAAGAGATTCTCAGCATTGGCATAAATGTAGGCAGACTTCAGTCCGATGGCTTTCATCCATTTGGAGGGCAGGTCGTAACCCAGCTGCAGGTTCTTCAGACGCAGGTAAGCGGCACTCTTCATCCAGAAGGATGATGTATAGGTGTTGTTACTGCTCTTATAGGAGAGGCGAGGCGTGGATGCATCATGATTCTGCTCCGTCCAATAGTCAAGGTGTTCCTTGCGGTAGGTTCCTCCCTGATAGCAAGGCATCACGTAGTAGGAATTGAGATAACCGTCGGCCTTGCCAACTCCTTGCAAGAAAGCCGAAAGACGAATTCCTTTGTATCCTACTCCTAAATTAAAGCTATAACTATAGCGTGGAACTGTACTTCCGATAATCGTCTTGTCATCTGTAGTAATTTTGTTGTCTCCGCTGACATTCCGGTATTTCAGGTCACCGGGATATACGGTTGTACCGAATTGGGGACAGTTGGCATTGATTTCGTCCGCTTCTTCTTGTGAATTGATGAAACCGTCGCATATCAATCCGTAAATGGAGTTAATGGAAGACCCCTCTTGGTTACGAATATCACCGCTTGTGCTGCTTGTGCCCCGCATGTCGGTGATGGTGTTTTTCACGTCGCTCAGCGTAAGGGCGGCATCCAGCGAAAAGTCCCTCGTCAGCTTCTTGCTGTAGCCTACGCTTAGCTCCCATCCCTGGTTTCTTACCTTGCCGGCATTCTGGAAGGGAGCACCCATACCAATGTGGTTGGGGATGTCCAGCTTCATCAGGATACCATCCGTTATCTTCCTATACCAGTCGGCAGTGATGTTGATACAGCCGAACAGTGAAAGATCTATGCCTAAGTCAGTCATGGTAGAAGTCTCCCATGTAAGGTCCCTATTGGAGAGCGAGGTAACAGCAGAGGTCGTGTAAAGATTACCTCCCATAGATATAGAGCCCGTAGAGAGTTGCTGAGTAGTGGGATAATAGGAACTTCCGATATTCTGGTTGCCCAGTTTGCCCCAAGAGGCACGTAATTTCAGATTATCCACTCTATCGCGTATAGATTCCATAAAGGGTTCCTCGCTGATGCGCCATGCTGCAGAGAATGAAGGGAACACGCCATATCGGTTACCCTCTGCAAATCTGGAAGAACCGTCGGTACGGATATTGGCCTCCACAAGGTAGCGTTCCTTGTAGTTGTAATTCAAGCGGCCAAAGAAGGAGTTGATGGCCCATTGGTACTCCCCTCCTCCATTGTTCATGTTCTCAATGTTACCGGCATCAATTTGGTCATATTGAGGGAAGTTGAATACTTGACGATAGGCAGAAAGAGTCTTTTCTGTATAGGTCTGACACTCCATACCTGCCATTACTTTGAAGTAGTGGTCATCCAGCTGTTTCTCATAGTTGGTCAGTGCCTGTGTGTTCCAGTAGAAGTAACGGTAGGCCGATTCTGTAAGCGAGTTGTAGGTTTCGCCGCTCTTGAAGCTGGTAGTACCTTCCGGGTCACCATACGTGGTGACAGAATTCTTATAGTTATGGTTATTCTTGGTGATATAACGTGGAGTGGCTTGAACTGACACATTCCATCCTTCGAGAATCTTATAGGTCAGAGCCATCGCCATGGTAGCACGGATAACATTGTTTTTCACAATACCGCCTTCACGCAACAACAGCACGGGGTTATTGCCCATCAGACCATTTGCCCCATTATAAAGACCAGTAGTAAATTGATTGACAATGTTCGGGGTTCGGGTGTTCATATAATTGAAGGCATGTCCTTCGTAGGGAGAACTATTTTTATTGGCATTGCTTACTTGTATGTCAAACTTCATGTCCAGACGGTCGCTAAGCTTGATGTCCATATTGTTGCGTACAGAGATTTTACGGTAAGAGGAATTGACCACTATACCCGTCTGGTCCAGATACCCTATAGAAGTAAGTGTCTTGATACGTTCTGATGAAGAAGTCAGAGTAAGCGTATGCCCATGGTTGAATCCGTTTTCTGTAAGAATCAAGTCCTGCCAGTCTGTATTAGGATAGATGTCCGGGTCAGTAGCCATGCCAGCCACATATTCCCTTATATATTCATCACTATAGGGCAGGTCGGATCCGTCGTTACCTGCTGCCACATTTTCCAATTGCATATATTCCAATGCATCCACTTTTTGAGGAAGCATCGTTGCGCCTTGGAATCCAAAATATCCTTTATAGGATATGCTGAACTTGTCTTGACTGCCACCCCGTTTGGTAGTCACCAGAATGACACCATTAGCAGCACGTGAACCATAGATGGATGCAGATGCAGCATCTTTCAAGACGGACACTGACTCGATGATGTTAGGATCCACTTCATCTATGGTTCCTTCTACGCCATCGACCAACACCAACGGGGCGGCACTATCACCACCGAAGGTTCCGATACCACGTATACGTATATGACCGCCATTGCCGCCTGGCTCACCGCTCTGTGTAGTGACAGTTACACCTGCAGCCATGCCTTGCAGAGCCGAAGATACGTTTGATACTCGACGGTTTGCAAGCTTCTCGCTGTTAAGCGAAGAAACCGAGCCTGACAGATTAACCTTCTTGTTAGTGCTATAACCTACCACTACCACGTCGTTAAGCAATTGTGAGTCTTCATCCAGTACCACATGAATGAAGTTCTCCCCTGCAGTCTTCAGCTTGAGGGTACGGAAGCCGATGTAGGATACGATGAGTTCCGCGTCTTCGATGGTTTCAAAATTGAAGTTGCCGTCCACATCGGTAATGGTTTTCTCGGGAGAATGGGTCACTTGAATTGTAGCACCGGGAAGTGGATTATTGAACCGGTCCACCACTTTACCTTTGACGGGTTTCAGTGAAGCTGCGACTACATTCAACGAAACAAGCAGCCCACAGACACACACAAAGGATTTAATCATTCTTGTTTTCATTAGTTTCTATGATGATTTTAATTTCGGCTGCAAAAGAATGGATGCTGTATTACAGACTTGTGTCACTTCTGTGATTTTGATATGACACCGGATGAGAGCCCGACATATGTAACTTGAACGTAACCCCATAGAAACGACGAAGTAATTTCACTCACCTATTTTTGCTCTCAATTCAAACAACAAATAATTGAAAGAGAAAAGCAATGAACAAAAAGAACATTTTTTACGCCGCATTGCTGCTTATGGCAATAGGGGCAGAAGCTAAAGAGATTAAAGGCAAAGTCATGGCCGACGGCAAGGGGCTGGCCAAAGTTGTAGTAACCGATGGCACCGCATTCGCTCTTACCAGTGAAGACGGAAGCTATATGATTGATGCTGATGAGAAGGCCCACTTTATCTATGTAGTGACACCTTCAGGCTATATGGCTCCTTGCAACGGGGGTACTCCCGTCTTCTATAAGACTCTGAACGAGAACAGCCACGATTTCCAGCTCCATCGCTGGGGAACAGTAGGAGGCAAATACGCCATGATGGCAGCAGCCGATACACAACCGCGCGGAGAGAACGCATTCCATCGGCTTGAAACGGAAGCTTTCCCCGACCTCAAGCAAGTGGGCTTTGAATATATGAGCCAGAATATTCCTGCTTTCGCCATCTTCTTGGGCGACATCTTATGGGATAACCTGGAAATGTTTCCCCACATCAAGCAAGAGATAGCAAAGATCCAAATTCCCATCTATCCGGTTATCGGCAACCACGACCACGACAAGGAGGTGAGCGACGATGATGCCAGTGCACATCTTTATCGGCATTTCTTTGGACCCACTTACTATGCGTTCAATGCTGGAAAAGACTATTATATCGTTTTGGACAATATCCTTTATAAAGGAAACAAGAAGTATGAGGTGGGGCTCAATGATCAGCAGCTCAATTGGGTGAAGAGCTATCTGCAGTACGTCCCCAAAGGGGCTCATCTGTTTGTTTGCATGCATGCTCCGGCATACTTCTATAACGAGAACTACAAGTTGGGACGCGTAGCCGAGTTACTCGACCTTTTCGAGGGTTATAAGGTAGATATTCTCAGTGGTCACACCCATGTACAATGCAACACACAAATCAGAAACAACATTCGTGAGTACAATATCGCCTCCATCGGAGGCGCGTGGTGGTTATGGGACGGCATCTATAGCAAAGACGGTACCCCTATTGGCTACCAAGTATTCGAATCCGGCAAGAACGGAATTGCAAATTATTTCAAGTCATTAGGACATGACCGTGACTATCAGTTCCGTTACTATCCCGTGGGTACAGTACCCGGCCATGAAGACGAACTCTGCGTCAAGGTATGGAATTGGGATAACCGCTGGAAAGTGGAATACTACGAAGACGGGAAGTTGAAAGGCGAAATGAAGCAGTATAAAGGCATGGATCCTGATTATGATTTCTTCCTGCAGCGCAAAGCTGTCACAGAGGGAAAGGATATGAAGGAACGTGGTCGCCAAGCTAACAAGAATGCTTATTTCTTTTTCTCTACAAAACCGAGCGATAAAGCAAAGAAAATAAAAATCGTGGTGACTGACGCCAACGGGAAAAGCTACGAGCAGTCTTTGGAACATTAAGTAAACAGACAGATAGTAATCGGTACCTGATTATGAGCCATTCCCTGCTCCTCGTTATTCAGCTATCGGTTATTATTCGTACCTTTACCCGAAAAAGGAATGCCACATGATACCCAAGCCCCTCATTACCTACATCGAGACAGCAATCATCCCCCGTTACAAGGAGTTTGACAAGGCACACAACCTCTCACACGTCCGCACCGTCATCGAAGAAAGCCTTGCCCTCGCCCGGCAATATCCCGAAGCGGACGAACGCCTGGCATACGTCATTGCCGCCTACCATGACACGGGACTGTGCCGCGACCGCGCCACCCACCACCTTGTCTCCGGCGAGATACTGATGGCGGACTCCACCCTGCGGCAATGGTTCTCCGACACGGAAATCCTCCTCATGAAAGAAGCCGTAGAGGACCACCGGGCCTCTACAGACCACGAACCTCGTAGCATCTACGGCAAGATTGTTGCCGAAGCGGACCGTATCATCGACCCGGACATCACCCTGCGCCGCACCGTGCAGTACGGATTGAAACAGAATCCTGCCGCCGACAAGGAGTGGCACTACCAGCGGTTCCATCAGCATCTCATGGCAAAATATGCACCCGGCGGTTATCTGAAGCTCTGGTTTCCCGAGGGCAAGAATGCGGAACAGCTGAAGAAGCTCCAAGCCATTATCGCAGACGAAGGACAGCTGCGGCAAGTTTTCAACCGAATATTCGAGGAGGAAAAGTAATAGCGGTATCAATGAAGCATATGCCCCATTTCATTTCCGACTATGAAAACGGTTTGTTTCCTATAATGGAACAGAGTGTTCTCTATAAGGAAACAAAGTGTTTCCTATAACGGAACAAATCGTTTTATCCCGTCGAAACAAGTCGTTTCATACAAGAGAAACAATCTGTTCCGACGGGGTGTAACAAAGTGTTCAGTACTGTGAACTAATACAATAGCTCTATTTAGAAGGTCTTACAAGATAAGTATCCGCCTCCATAAGTATAAAGGCTTATGGGCGTGCCAACATGAGGAAATCATAAAACTCACAGATGGACTGGCCTTCGGTTTCTGATTCGAAGACAAAGAAGAGCGGCTGCTTTCCCTTATGCAGCTTTGCCGGAATAGAGAGCGGAGCATAAAACTCCCTGCAAGTGCTGCCAGCCTTCACATCCACAAGTCCTATCTCTACACCACCTTTTGTTGTCCAAGGGCTACCCAGCATGATGCGGATGCGCCCGTCGGTATCTTCAGCCTTCAACCTTAACTGCATCTGCAAAGGCTTATCTTGCGGAACGGCACTCATATTCAAGTATTTATATCCTACAATCGACCCGCTTGTGTTATTCACCACCGGAGCGAACGGGATTTTGTGGTTGTTATCACCGGCATAGGGATTATTATCCCGGTACACAGGCCGGATGTAAGACCCCGTGTAGACATAATGGGGATAGACCTCTTTGATTCCTCCGGGATTGGTGTGCCAACAAGCCAGTCCGGCCGAGATGCGCTGCATAGGATTGAGCCCTTCAAGAAGGAAACCCTCAGAGTTGAATTCCCCGCGTGAAATCACGACCTTCCCGCCTTTTCCCTTTTCCACCTTTACATCAATGGCCGACACCATAGCTTGGCGTGCATAGCAATCGGTACCTATCTGGCGATGATAGAACACGTACCATTGCTCACCTATCTTGCAGATACTGCCATGCGTATTTCCACCGGGCATGGCCGAAGCTATCACATTGCCTTTTTCATCATATTCGCGCGCCCGCGCATCGATGATTGTCCCACCATAGGTCCACGGGCCCAAGGGATGCTCGCTGTAGGCATAGGCCAACGTATAGTTGCTGGCGTTTGGCAGGCCATCTTCACCCTCAGCGGTAGTACGGCTATAGATAAACACATACTTATCCTCAATCTTGCGGATAGAAGATGCCTCAAAGAAGCGGAATATACCTTCCTGCCGATAGCCCGAAATCATGTTCTCCACCACTTCGGTACCGGGCTTTACCGTGCACATGGTAGCAGGGTCCAACTCCGCGCCATGCGAAATGCCAAATCCCCAATAACCATACACGCGTCCATCATCGTCAACAAACACTGCGGGGTCGAATCCCAAGCAACCGAAAGTCTCACGAGGACGTTCCTTGTTCCAATTGCATACTGTAAACGGACCATCGGGACGGTCGCTTTTGGCAATCATGGAATTGCGCCCGCCACCTTGATTATTCGGAAAGAGGTAATAAGTTTTCTTACCATCGGCATCGGTAGTTACTGTCACGTCAGGGGCAAAAAGCACGTCGTCGGTCCCATCAGCATTCAGTTTATACAGCTCGGGCGACTCATTGACTTTAAATATCACGCCGTCATATCTCCAACGGGTCAAGTCCTCTACGGGTGCCGACCACACCACTTGGTCACGTCCACAATACATCCACTTGAGATTATCGTGCGAGCCATAAATATAGACACGGTACTTGCCGGGGCAGTCAGGATCCTCAAACACATAGGGCTCACCGTCAGGAATAAACTCCCAAAGCGGCAGATAAGGATTCTGTGCAGATAATGTAAAAGACAGACCGATGAGACATGAGAAAATCATCAGAATTTTTCTTACTTTGTTTTTCATAATTGCATTGATTTATAGAATGATACTTAAATTATAATTGCGACAAAACTATCAATTTATCGTTTCATCATCATGCTTTTAATGCAAATTAACACGTTCAATACGAATTTCTAAATACCGTTCCGGCGGCTCTCCCATCTCCTCCTTTCTTCGTTGGTGTATGCAAAAATCAGCTATTTTTCAGTAAGTTTGTCCGGTTTGCACTATCTTTGCTTAAAAAAGCGAAGATAGGCTGCACCTCAGCATAAAAAATGAACGAGTTCATTTTATTCTGCATTCGGTTTGCACTATCTTTGCATCCAATTAACTGAACAATAACTAAAAAAACAAGATAACACTATGGCATTAAAAGCTGGTATCGTGGGCCTTCCCAACGTAGGAAAATCCACTCTTTTCAACTGCTTGAGCAGCGCAAAGGCACAAGCGGCAAACTTCCCGTTCTGTACAATCGACGCCCAAATGGGACAAGTGTCCGTACCCGACGAACGACTGACCCGTCTCGCCGAGCTGGTTCACCCGGGGCGTATCGTACCCGCCGTGTGCGACATCGTCGACATTGCCGGACTGGTGAAGGGCGCCAGCAAAGGTGAAGGACTCGGCAACCAGTTCTTGGGCAACATCCGCGAGTGCGACGCCATCATCCACGTGCTGCGCTGCTTCGACAATGGCAACATCGTCCACGTGGACGGCTCGGTGAACCCCGTACGCGACAAAGAAATCATCGACACAGAGCTGCAACTGAAGGACCTCGACACGGTGGAAAACCGCATCAAGCGTGTAGAGAAGATTGCCAAAGTGGGTGGCGACAAGGCGGCAAAGATAGAGTACGAACTCCTGCTCCGCTACAAGGATGCCCTGGAACAAGGACAAAGCGCCCGCACCGTCATTCCGCAGAACGACGACGAGGAACAATGCGCCAAGCAGATGTTCCTGCTTACTACCAAGCCTGTGCTCTACGTCTGCAACGTGGATGACGTCAGTGCCGCCAGCGGCAACCAGTACGTAGAGCAGGTGCGTGAAGCCATCAAGGGCGAGGATGCGGAACTCATCATCATCTCCGCCCAGACCGAGGCCGATATTGCCGAACTGGAGACATACGAGGAAAAACAGATGTTCCTCGAAGACCTGGGACTGAAAGAGAGCGGTTGCAACCGTTTGATTAAAGCTATCTACAGCCTGCTGAACCTCGAAACCTTCATCACTGCCGGAGAGATGGAAGTAAAGGCATGGACCTATCGCAAGGGATGGAAAGCACCGCAATGCGCCGGCGTTATCCATACGGATTTCGAGAAAGGGTTTATCCGGGCAGAGGTCATCAAGTATGAGGATTATATCAAGTATGGCAGCGAAGCAGCCGTGCGCGAAGCCGGAAAGTTGGGTGTGGAAGGCAAGGAGTATGTGGTGCAGGATGGGGACATCATGCACTTCAGGTTCAATGTGTAATGATATTCATTCCAGATGGCAATGTACAAAGAAAGTACATTGCCATTTTCTAATAAACTCCATACAATAACAATACTGTGAAACAGATTATCTTCCTTTTATTCTTATTGTCCTGTACTGCCGTTTATGCACAACAGCAAGACTCGGTAACCATTCACGGACGGGTGACTGATTACAACGGACAGCCGATAGACAGTGCCAGCGTCTGGTGGCAAAACCCGCAGTTCAATGACATCATAGAAGCCATAACCGACAAAGACGGGCATTACACGGCCCGTATACCCAAAGGGAAATATCAAAGTGCAGCCTCTATTTATCTGCCCTCCTATGCGCACATTGCCATGAAAAGCGGGCTGCCCGAGACTGAACACCGCCTGGAGTTCTGGGCCTGGGATTTCATCGCCGACCGCGACACTACACTCGACATACGTTATCATCGTATGGAAGCTTATGGCCTGCGTGCTTTCTGCATCCCCGGAGCCATGCCTACTTATCAGATATACGTCCGTCCCATGAGCTTGACACGTACCTACCAATGGATGAAAGAAACAAAGCCCGAGTCATTGGTACACGGTGAAAACCTGAGTGACATTGAGCAACAAGAACAAAACAAAGAAGCCAGAGAATGCCAGATGGCTCCCCGCCCCGGGCAACTGAAAGTCACCGTCTGGATAGACGGCGAGAAAGTCCCCGTGCTGATGAAGCAGGAAATAAAAGAATATTTCGACAGCAACGAATATGGCAACGCCTATCTATTGACAGTAGACATGCCCAAGCATCCCAAAAAAGACCTTCCCTACCGCATCTTCAAAGTAGAGCTGGAAGACATGGAAAACGGTGACCGGGGCGAAGGGCTTTACTATATGGAAAAGGAAAACTACGTTCAATAAACCATACACAACAAATGGCAAACAGTAATCTGAAATACCTCATAGCAGGTACCGGCGGCGTAGGCGGAAGCATCGCCGCCTTTCTTTCATTATCCGGCAAAGACGTCACTTGCATTGCACGTGGCGAACACCTTGCCGCCATACGCGGGAACGGTCTGCAACTGCACTCCGATTTGAAAGGTGAACATTGTCTGAAAGTGGCGGCATTTACCGCAGAAGAATTCCAAGGCAAAGCGGATGTTATCTTCGTCTGCGTCAAAGGTTATTCCGTAGACTCCATTACGGAACTCATCAAACGTGCCTCACACGAGCGTACAGTGGTAATCCCCATCCTGAATGTTTACGGAACCGGTCCCCGTATCCAGCGGTTGGTCCCCGGCGTCACGGTGCTCGACGGCTGCATCTACATCGTAGGATTCGTATCCGGACGGGGAGAAATCACGCAGATGGGAAAGATTTTCCGGCTCGTCTACGGAGCACACCGCAGCACGATTGTTTCCCGTGAAACATTGGAAGCCGTGCAACGCGATTTGCAGGAAAGCGGCATCAAAGCCGAAATCTCCGACGACATCAACCGGGACACATTCGTCAAGTGGTCCTTTATTTCTGCTATGGCCGTCACCGGAGCCTATTACGACGTACCTATGGGCGAAGTCCAGAAACCGGGCAAAGTGCGCGACACCTTTATCGGACTGTCACAAGAGAGTGCAGCTTTGGGCAGGAAGTTGGGTATAGAATTCAAGGAAGACATCGTGCAGTATAACCTCAAAGTAATAGACAAACTCGCCCCTGAAAGTACCGCCTCCATGCAGAAAGATATGGCCAAAGGACATCAGAGCGAAGTACAAGGCTTGTTGTTCGACATGATTACGGCTGCAGAGGAACAAGGGATTGAGGTGCCGACGTATAGGATGGTGGCGGAGAAATTCAAATAAACTGCCACGATGAACTGCCAAACGAGATAATTTCATACCTTTGTCCCGAACAACCCCGTAATTCAGTAATTTAATTCTTCATAAATATGTTATCACTACTCACCATCAACTGGAACCCCGACCCCGAACTATTCAACTTCTTCGGCATATCCATCCGCTACTACGGTTTGTTATGGATTATCGGCCTCGCTTTTGCCTACCTTATCGTGCAACACCAGTACCGCGACCGCAAAATAGACGAAAAGAAATTCGAACCTCTTTTCTTCTATTGCTTCTTCGGCATACTGATAGGCGCACGACTGGGCCACTGCATATTTTACGACTGGGCCTACTACCAAGACCACTTCGTTGAAATGATTCTCCCCATCAAGCAGACCGCCGCAGGATGGAAAATGACGGGTTACACCGGCCTTGCCAGCCACGGCGGCACGCTGGGCCTGATTATCGCCCTCTGGATGTACTGCCGCAAGACGAAGATGCACTACATGGACGTGCTCGACATGATAGCCGTTGCCACTCCCATCACCGCCTGCTGCATCCGCCTTGCCAACCTGATGAACTCCGAAATCATCGGCAAACCGACCGACGTGCCCTGGGCATTCATCTTCGAGCGCGAAGACATGCTGCCCCGCCATCCGGCACAGCTCTACGAAGCCATCGCCTACTTCATCTTCTTCCTGGGGATGGTCTGGCTATACAAACGCGGACAGAAGAAACAAGAGACCAAGCTCGAAACAGATTTCAGCACCACCAAGCGGAAATCAACCGCCGTGCAAGCCGAGGCTTCCCTACCCTATCACCGCGGTTTCTTCTTCGGCCTCTGCCTGACGGAAATCTTCCTCTTCCGTTTCTTCATCGAGTTCCTGAAAGAAAACCAGGTGAACTTTGAAGACAGCATGTCGCTGAACATGGGCCAATGGCTCAGCATCCCATTTGTCATTATCGGGGTGTATTTTATGTGTTTCTACGGAAAGAAAGCTTCCAAATAAACATTTAGGCCCTACATAAGCAACATACCTACCCCTTTCATCTGTGTAGATTTCTCTACTTTTACGGCATCGAAACAACAACCGTAAATCATATATTTATCATGAAAGAGAAACAACTGATGAAAGGGGCAGCTTTTATGCTGCTAGCAGCAACTGCCATCCCGCCCGCACATGCCCAACTGAAAACAAATGCCGGCGTGCAATACCTGCTTTCCCAGTCGAAAGACATGAGCCAGGATTTTCTGGACCTCAGCAACACCTATTTCTTTGCCGACAGCCTGGTATCGTTCGACACCTCCACCGGCAAGGGGACTGTCCAGTGGAAACGCCAGCAACTGATGCCCCGCCAGGCATTCAATGCAAACACCTACCTGCACCAGCCCCTCCAGTCGCTGGACTTCCCGGAGACGGCCTACGACAACAATCCACAACTGACGTTCACCGTCGAACCGGTCAGCGAACGTACCCTCCGCATCCGTATGCTTACCTCGCCCATCGTACCGAAAGAAGATGCCGACGACCCCATGCTCATAGGAAAGCCTGCCGACGGACGCTCCTTCTGGAAAGCCGAGAAGACGGATAAAGGTACCCTGTACACCTCCCGATACGGCAGCCTGCTCATCGAGAATTACCCCTGGCGCCTGGTGCTGAAAGATGCCGACGGACGCCTGCTGACACAGACTCGTTGCTGGAGCGACAACGACTCCACACAGGTCAAGGTACCTCCATTCAGCTTTATCAAGCGCGGCTCGGACAACTCACGCAGCATCAATCCCGTATTCAGCCTCGCGCCGAACGAGAAAATCTACGGTTGCGGCGAGTCCGCCACCGCACTGAACAAGGCCGGGCAGAAGGTCAACCTCTTTGTCACCGACCCGCAGGGCCCCGAAACCCCGGACATGTACAAGCCCATCCCCTTCTTCTTCAGCAACCGTGGCTACGGCATGTTCATGCACACTTCCGCCCCCGTGACCTGCGACTTCGGCTGTTCCTACATCGGAGCCACCAAACTCTTTATGGCAGACGAAGCGATGGACATCTTCATCTTCCTGGGTTCGCCGAAGGAGATGCTGAGCGAATACACCGCACTGGTAGGACGGCCCGAAATGCCCCCTTTGTGGAGCTTCGGCACCTGGATGAGCCGCATCACCTACTTCAGCGAAGCAGAGGGCCGCGATGTAGCCCGGAAACTGCGTGAGAACAAGATACCGAGCGACGTCATCCACTTCGATACCGGCTGGTTCGGCGTGGACTGGCAATGCGACTACGCCTTTGCCGCCGACCGCTTCGACAATCCCCGGCAGATGCTCACCGACCTAAGGTCACAAGGCTTCCGCACCTGCCTCTGGCAACTCCCCTACTTCACTCCGAAAAACAAGTTCTTCCCCGAGCTGGTGGAACGCGGTCTGTACGTACGCAACGGTAAGGGGCAGCTCCCCTACGAGGACGTGGTGCTGGACTTCACCAACCCCGAAACCGTGAAGTGGTATCAGGAAAAACTCGGCAATCTGATTGAAATGGGTGTAGGCGCCATCAAAGTAGACTTCGGCGAAGGTGCCCCGCTGGATGCCATCTATGCCAACGGCCGTAGCGGACTGTACGAACACAACCTCTACCCGCTGCGCTACAACAAAACCGTGGCCGACATCATCAAGAAGCTGCACGGCGAAAACATCATCTGGGCACGCTCTGCATGGGCAGGTTCACAACGCTACCCGCTGCACTGGGGCGGTGACGCCGCAACCACCGAAACCGGTTTCGAGGGAACCATCCGCAGCGGCCTCTCCATCGGACTAAGCGGATTCTGCTTCTGGAGCAATGACATAGGCGGCTTCGTGACCCAAAGCCCCGAAAGCCTCTACCGCCGCTGGCTGCCCTTCGGCTTCCTCACCAGCCATAGCCGCGTGCACGGAGCACCTCCCACCGAACCGTGGTACTACGGGAAAGAGTTCACAGACTATTTCCGCCATTGCGCCGAACTGAAGTACAAACTGATGCCCTATGTATACGCACAATCCAAAGAGTGCACCGAGAACGGCTGGCCGATGCTCCGCGCCCTGCTGCTGGAGTATCCCGACGACCCGGGTGCATGGCTGGTAGAGGACGAGTACATGTTCGGCTCCAACCTCCTCGTGGCACCCATGCTCGAAGAGGGCAGCGGACGGGATGTCTACCTCCCCGGACGGCAGAAATGGATAGACTACCAGACCGGAAAGGTGTATGCTCCGGGATGGAACCATATCAAGTGCGGCACCCTGCCCATCGTCATTCTTGTAAAGGACGGTTCGGCCATCCCCCATATCCCCGTGGCACAATGCACAGACCAGATGAAATGGGACAAGATTACGTGGAAGAAGTATCTGGCAGACGAAAAGAAAGCTAAAGGATTGCTCTGCCTGCCGCAGGACGGACAGTTACAACGGATATCAATCCCATAACCGGTATATCAAACACATTAAACCCTAATACCCCATGCGAAACAAGTTATTGTTCCTCGCCTTGCCCCTGCTATTCGGCTTACAGGCAAGCGCACAACACACACAAGCCTTTCAAGATACCACGCTCACCGACGAACAGCGCGTGGAACATCTTCTTTCCATCCTGACATTGGATGAAAAGATAAACCTTCTTTCCACCGACCTCGGTGTCCCCCGCCTCAACATTCCCCGTTGCGGACACTACGAAGGACTGCACGGGCTGACCCTCGGCGGGCCTGCCATGTGGGGCGGACGCCAAAGAACGGAAGACGGGAAAGTAGTCCCTACCGACTGCCCCACCACCATATTCCCCCAGTCCTACGGTCTGGGCTCCACATGGGACACCGATTTGGTGCAGAAAGTAGCGGAACAAGCCGCTGAAGAAGCCCGCTACTACATGCAGACCACCGGTAACAAGCGTCATGCCCTCGTGATGCGCGCTCCGAATGCCGACCTTGCCCGCGACCCGCGCTGGGGACGTACCGAGGAGAGTTTCGGAGAAGATGCTTTCCTCACCGCCCAACTCACCATTGCCAGCGTACGCGGCCTGCAAGGCAATCATCCCCGCTACTGGAAAACTGCCTCTCTGATGAAACACTTCCTTGCTAATAGTAACGAGGACGGACGGGACAGCACTTCCTCCGACTTCGACACGCGGCTGTTCCATGAATACTACGCTTATCCTTTCTATAAAGGTATCACTGAGGGAGGCAGCCGTGCCTTCATGGCCGCCTACAACAGTTGGAACGGCATCCCCATGTCCATCCATCCCTGCCTCGAAGAGATTACCCGCAAGCAGTGGGGCAACAACGGTATCATCTGTACGGACGGCGGTGCCCTGAAACTGCTGATTGAAGCGCACAAGAGTTTTCCGAGCTTTGCGGAGGGTGCCGCTGCCGTAGTAAAAGCCACCACAGGACAATTTCTCGACGCATACGTTCCTTACGTCAAGGAAGCTCTGGAAAAGGGATTACTGACCGAAGTCGACATCGACAAGGCTATCCGCGGGAACATCTTCGTCGCCCTCAAGCTCGGCTTGCTGGACGGGGACAACTCCCGTAACCCTTATCTCTCTATCGGAAAGAACAGTACGGAGACACCGCCTTTCATGACAGCAGAAGCCCGCAGGCTGGCACGGGAAGTCACCGCCAAGTCCGTGGTGTTATTGAAAAACAAAAAACTCCTGCCACTCGATGCCGGAAAGCTGCGTAAAATAGCCGTTATAGGCCCGTATTCGGACAAAATCGTGCAAGATTGGTATAGTGGTACCCCGCCTTACGAAACAACGATTCTGAGTGGCATACGCAATGCTGTGAAAGAAGGAACCGAAATCATCCACGCCGAAGACAACCGCATGGGCCAGGCAGAAAAGGCTGCTGCAGCCGCCGACGTTGCCATCGTGTGTGTAGGAAACCATCCTTACGGCACGCGTGCGGACTGGAAGTTCTCTCCCGTCCCCAGTGACGGCCGCGAAGCCGTGGACCGCAAATCGCTGATGCTGCCCGATGAAGACTTGGTGAAGCTGGTGCTCAAGGCCAATCCCAATACCATACTGGTGCTCGTCAGCAGCTTCCCCTACACCATCAACTGGAGCCAGGAGCACGTGCCTGCCATCGTCCACATCACCCACTGCAGTCAGGAGCAGGGCAACGGACTGGCCGACGTACTCTTCGGCAAGGTGAATCCAGCCGGACGTACCGTACAGACGTGGGTGAAAGACATCACTGACCTACCCGACATAATGGACTACGACATCCGCAACGGACGCACGTATATGTACCACCAGGGCCCGGTGCTCTATCCTTTCGGCTATGGTCTGAGCTATTCCGACTTTGCATACGAGAAGATTGAATCCTTCAAGCAAGACAAGAAGAACATCCGCGTGACGGTATCAGTGAAGAATACCAGCGGACGCGACGGGGAAGAAGTCGTGCAGCTCTATGCCAGCTATCCGGAATCCAAAGTGGAACGTCCTTCCAAGCAGTTGCGCGCCTTCAGGCGTATCCCCATCAAGGCCGGCGAAACCCGGAAAGTGACGCTTACCGTGCCCAAAGAAGAGCTCGGCTATTGGAACGAAGGAAAGCAGATGTTCGTTGTAGAACCCGGAACGGTGAAGCTGCTGATAGGGGCTTCATCGGAAGATATACGGTTGGAGGGAAAGATCAGGCTATAAGAATGAAAAAGCCATCCCTTAACATACCGACTATAAAAATTAGCGAGTTATGCCACAACAACGTGGCAAACCCGCTAATTACATATTTGCAAGCATAAATGAAAAGTACAGGGTCACTTTACAATAAACTCATATCTTCCTGCCGCCAGTTCCACCACCCGTACATTCTCGGCCTTGTCAGGTAAAGTGAGTGTAGCTGTACTGTTAGCGGGCACTGTAACTTCATAATGCACACATTTCCCTTTCCATTCCCAGCGAGAAACAATTTCACCGTAAGGCGACCGATGACGAGCTTCAAACCGTTTCAATCCCTTTATGAAATGGGGACGGAGCAGAATGTTTTGAAAACCAGGTTGCACGGGATCAGGGAAAATACCTCCCAGCCCCTTGTAGAACCAAGCACCTATTTCACCGAACATCATATGATTGTCCGAGATGTCACGAGTAGCCTGCAAATCCCAGTTCTCGAGCAGCGTAGTGGCACCGTTCACCATCCACCAACCCCATGAAGGATAAGTGTCCTGTACAGCCACCTTATAAGCTGTTTCAGCATAACCATTTTCGCTGAGTGCATTCAGAATAGCTTTAGCTCCTAATACACCCACATCCAAGTGAAAACCGTCCTCCTCTACCTTATGTGCCAAGTTAGCTGCCACTTTTCCTATCAACTCTTCGGGCACAATCTTCCATTGCAAGGGAACACTCAATTCGGTTTGTGAACCTTCGGCATAGATGCCTGTTTCTCGATTCAGGAACTTATCATTGACAGCTTGCTTTATCTCCTCCGACAAGGCATTATAATATTCGTAATCGGCCTGTTTGCCGAAGAGTTTGGCAGCAGCGGCCAAAATCTTGGTATCTACATAAAAGTAGACCGAGGAAGTCAGCTCTTTATTGGATTTTGACTTCACCGGCACCCAGTCTCCGCGCCCCCACGTAGTGAGATGATTGTTAGAGATACGCTCCACATAATCCACATAACGTTTGATGCTCTCGTAACAATCGCTCAAGGGCTTGCTATCAACGTAGAAGAGGTAGATATTCCAAGGGATGATGGCAATAGTACTAGTCCAGTCCAGCCCGTTGTCTGTACCATATCCCCATCCACCAGTTGGAATAATATCGGGCAGCACTCCGTTGGGCTGCTGTTCGTCACGATGGTCGGCCAACCATTTTTCGTAAACGGTAATTCCATCAAAGTTATAAAATGCTGCCTCAATGGCAAAATGACCGTCACCAGTCCAACCGTTCTTCTCGCGCTGAGGGCAATCGGTGGGGTAGCCCATCAGATTGGAAAGGTAAGAGTGATTGGCAGCATGGAGCAGCTTGCCTATCAGTGGGCTCGAAGATTCCAAGCTACCTACTGCCGGCACATCACTGTGCATGAAGTAAGCAATCAAGCTGTTTTGGTCAAGCTCAATAGGCTTATCTGCCACTACCTCCACATAACGAAATCCCTTGTAATTAAATCGGGGCATGAACTCATCCTCTTCTCCACTCAGAATGAGAATGTCCGTCTGAAAAGGGTCTTTCTCCTTATCGCCTCGAAAGTAGACATCAATGTTCGAGAGATCGAGGCGGCCATTTGGATGTAAGCGTTCGCCATGTTTGATTCTGACCTCCGTTCCCCGTTCACCCGAAACATGAATACAAGTCACACCGGACATATTTTGCCCGAAATCATAGATGTATGTTTTCTCGTCCACTTTGCGGAAAGAGACGGCGGGGAAAATCTTTACATTACGGATGGGATGTACTTGCTGGGCAGTGACATTGGAAGAAGGTACACTCCGATAGGCTACTCCGCGCCACTTGGAATCATCGAATTCCGGAGTGCTCCATCCTTTCTGCTCCAGACGTGCATCGTAGTGCTCGCCAGTATAGATACTATTAAAAGTGATTGCACCCGACGCTGTCCGCCAACTGAGATCGGTGGGAATAGTCTCCACGCTTCCATCGGTGTAGGTAATGCGCAAGTCCAGACAGAAAGTGGGACGGTTGCGCCAAGGGGCACGGTCGAAGTCCCACACTGCTTTGGATTGATGGTTATACCAGCCGTTACCCAAAAGTACGCCAATAGCGTTGTCACCATTCTGTAATTGTGAAGTCACATCATAAGCCACATACAAGTTGCGGCGATCAAAGCGGGTATAGAGAGGGGCAAGGCAGTGGTCTCCTATCTTCTCGCCATTGATGTAAAGCTCATATAGTCCAGCAGCGGCAATATAAGCACGCGCTGACTTTACCTTTTTGCCGGTCTTGAACTCTTTTCGGAAGTAAGGGGCAGGCCCATAATGAATATCCTTGCCATCGCCAATCCAAGCACCTTGCCAATGTTGCATCCCCATCATGCCCGTTTCAAAGTAAGAGACAGGAGAAGCAGTCTCCTTATATTCCATGTCGCTGCAGATTACTTTCCAATAATATCTAGTGAAAGGCTGCAGTTTTTTGCCCGCATAGGCCACAAGCTGATTACGGGAATCGTTCTTTCCACTATCCCACATCCTGCCACAGCCATTGACCACATTCAACGAGTCTTCGTCTACCACAATCCGCCAGGAAGTCTGCACAGCTCCCTGCCTACCATCTTCCATCCGCCAAGAAAGGCGTGGAACGGGATTATCCAAACCTATAGGTCTGTCAAGATGTTCGCTCCTCAGATCAACCAAACGAACCGGAGTCTGCCCTTGTACAGTAATGCAAGCAAAGAATGTGAATAGAAGCAGTATATTTCTTTTCATAACTCCATTGTTTATCTATTCCGTAGTAATCACCAGTTCCTTGCCCTCCCTCAGTTGGTCATGGGTGATAAAGTAACCGTCAATCTTTTTACCGTCATAAGTAATGTCAATAATCTTCTTGCCGCTTCCTTTCTTCACAATCGTAAAGGGACGACCATTCAGATTGAACGTCACTTTATCGAACAAGGGAACAGTAACAATATATTCAGGATCGGCAGGCGAATAAGTGTAAAGTCCAATAGCATTGAGCACATACCACGAAGACATCTCGCCGGCATCATCCATCCCTGCATAAGCCAGCTTGTCGGCACCCATGTCATAGTAGTGGTTCATCAGGCTGTCGAGAATGCATTGGGCTTTCTCTTGTTTGTCTATGAAATAATAGGTGTAAGGAATGCTGTGTCCCGGCTGGTTTCCGTGACAATAGTTTCCGATGAATCCGGTCAGGTTGTGGGCCTCGTAACCTCTCCACGGTTCGCTGAATAAGGAATCCAGTTTAGCCTCCACCGCCTCTTTACTGGGATAGAGCTTAATCATGCCTTCGGGGTCGTGGGGGGCGAAGAAGAGGGCGTTCCATGCATTGGCCTCACGGTACATGTACTGGTAATAGGGATAATACGGATCGAAATCCTGAATCCAGCTACCATCGTCAATCTTACCTCTCCAAAAGCCGGTAGAGGGGTCGAATAGCGTCTTGTAGTTGTTGGAGCGTTCCATCATCAGCTTGTAGTTGGCTTCATCTCCCAGCTCCTTGGCTACCAAGGCTACGGCATAGTCATCGTAAGCATATTCCTGGGTCTTGGTCACAGCCCCTTTGTATTCGTCCCATGTGGGTACATTCACTGTGTCTTTTTCAGCAATCCAACCTCGCTCCATATACTCATCCAAATAGCGACGTCCTCCTTTACCGGGCACCGTAGCATTTTTCAGAATCAACTTATAAGCACGCTCCAGATCGAAATCATGCAAACCACGCAACCAAGAACCAGAAATAAAAGTGGAAGCGTGATCACCATGGAAGAAGGTGGGCATGTAGCCGTCACGCTTCTCGCCTTTGTCAATAATAGACCTAATGATGTCAGTAGTCACATCGGGAGAAATCATACCTATGAGTACCAGTTTGTTGCGATAATCGTCCCAAAAAGAAGGGTCAGTGTAATAGTGGAAGCCGTTATTCACTACTTCGCCACGGACATCAGTATATTCATGATTCACATCGCTACGCAAAGCCGGCCATTTAAAAGCATGGAAGAAAGTAGAATAAAACAATCTCTTTTCACGTTCCGTGCCACCTGCAACTTGAATCTTGGAGAGGAGTGCTTCCCAAGCCGCATCGGCTTCTTCTGCCACTTGTGCAAAACTTTTGTTCAACATTTCGGCCTTCAAATTCATTTGAGCATTCTCTATACTCACAAACGAGAAACCAGCCTTCACTTCCAAAGGTTCAACACCTTTGCTGTCGATAAAACGCAGCACAGCCACCTCATGTTTGTCGTCTTTTACCATTTCCACTTGGCCTATTTTATAGTTGGTCTTAGCGTAAAAGTAGATTTTACCATCGCCATCTTGATAACCCGTGAACGTATTATCGTCAACCTTCTCAATCTTCCAATCACGGACATCATTATTAGAACGGCGGATGTCTACCAATAATGACTTATCGTCGCCCTTGCCGAAAGTATATTTATGGTAGGCACAACGCAAGGTACTGGTCAACTCGGCGTTCACTTTATAGCGTTCCAGATAAACTTGGTAATACCCCGGATGCGCAGATTCCTTCTCGTGACTAAACCCGGAGCAATAATTACCCGGAGCGATAGTTCCCACCACTGGCAACATGGGGACATGCAACAAGTTCCAATGCCCTTTAGCAGTATGTGAAAAACCATAAATCACAGTGTCCTCATATTGATAGCCCGCACCGCTACGAAACTGTGTAACGGGGCTGAGCTGCACCATTGCGTTGGGCAAGGTAGCACCCGGATAAGTTTCCGCACCCCATGTACGTGACTTTATTTTGCGCGTATACCCTAAGTCCTCAGGCTCCCACAAAGTAGCCGTACCCAAGAAAGGATTGACATATTCGGTTAATTTCTTCTGCGTACCGCCACAGCCCGTCAGAACAATCAGGGCGAACAGTAGAAATAAATATTGATTCTGTTTCATCTTTTGTGTTTATTTTATATAAAAAACTGTTGTCTCTAAAAACATTATTTCCAAAATAACTGCCAATTAAAACTGGCTCTAAAAAAAAATGTGCCGAAACCCAATAACCAGATTGAGTTTCGACACACTTTTAATTGCTAACTTATTTCAGGCTCTTTTCAAAGAGAGCTTTGGCTTCAATCAAAGTACAACCACTTGTCTGCGTAGTCAAATGGTTGTTACCGCTATTGTTCATTGCCCAGTTAGTATTATACAGCAAATCAAGTTTATTGATTCCCTTTCGCCACAAGATTTCAGCATTATTGTTAAAGAAAGTGATGAATTTCTTCTTATATATGGGGTCCAAATTCGGTTCCATAATCAACTGCACATAATAACGCATGAAAATACCCTTAAACAAACCTCCGTCACCATCGCCTTCATCACGAAGTAAATTGTTTCCAGTATCTATCATGCTGCTATTACTGATACCGAAATTGGCAGCCTTACGAGCATCTTTCAAATAGGACTCTTCTCCTGTGATCTTATACAGTTCGTAAGCAGCACCCAAGAATGTACCTTGGTTATAAGAAAGAGAAAGTGTACTCAACTCACCCGTTTCACCGTTCACATTATCATAGATGGCGCCGGTAGCAGGGTTAAATAAATTTTCACGCTCCCATTTATAAATATTGACAGCCCAATCCAAATCCTCCTGATTCCCGTTAATACGGTAAAGACGAGCAGCAATCAAAGCAGCAGGACCGTTGGAACAAGCATTTTTGCTCCATAGCCGGTCGTGAGTCCAAGCAATGCCACCACCTGCGTAATCGTTCCAACCGGTCTTGATTTCATTCCACATCTCTTGAGAAGTTTCCAGATACTTGTTTTCATCAGTAACTTCGTACAAGCGAATCATGGTGAGAGCAATCCACTCCATATCATCATAAAAGTTGTTCCAATAACTGCCACCGTTCTTTGCCTTGATACCGACATACCATTTGTCGAACAAGTCGCTGTACTTGCTATCTCCGGTACGATTGTAAGCATCTATCATCACATCCATAGCATGAGCCTGCGGCCAATAATGGAAATCCTTGATTGAACCGTCATTCCCGTAGTTGAAATAATTCTCTTCCGTATTCCAGAAACGATCTATCAGGGTCACAGAACTGCTGTCGGCAGCCGCATCCCAATCTATGGTGTAAAGCCCCTTATCATACATATACTCATCTTCTATCTCGCACGATTGAAGTGCCAAAAGAAGCAGGGGCAGACAAAATAATATTTTTTTCATAATCTCTCCTTAAATTAGTTGGCCAATTCCACTTTATGAGTATAGTTCTCCACATTGAATATCACACTAATCTTGGTGATGGCACCCGGATTGTGGCCATCGGCCGCACCATCGAATTCATTGTTCAGTTTCCACTTCTGATCCCATTGGTTATCAGGAGTCTCCATAATGTAGAAATAAGGATCTTCGGGAGTAGCCGCACCAGGATTAGAGTCTGTAGTATTCTTGGTTCCCCAATACTGTATACTACCATCAGCATAAGTCATCAAGAACTTATAGCGTTGGTCGCGCCCCCATCCTTCTTGCTTGAACTCAATTTTATCCTGACCGCAGAACACACCGTTTCCAACATAAGGCAATTCAAAAGTTGCGGCACCACTCGGACAGAAGTAGAATTCCATCTTACTTACTTCCCTGACGGTTACAGATGCAATGGAGAAATCCATCTCAATGCGGTAAACTCCCGTCTTTTCTACGGTTGTCTCGCCTTCGCCTTCCATAATCTTATTGCCATTGATATAAAACACCTTGGCACCTTCGGCTGCTCTATCTACCAGTTTGTAAGTCTTTCCGCCTTCCAACTTCGTAAAGACTTCGAACTTATCCTTTTCGGGTGAAGCACACGCCACAGCCTTAGAAGCATCCATACCACCTTCAGTAGCACTTCCGGTCAAGTAAAGCTGTGCCGGAATCTCTTCAAATCCCACCAAGCGAGTGATGGTGAGCTTCTTGCTTTCCTTTGCCATTACAGAATTCAAACCTCTGGAAGCCATTACTGTCCAAACAAGTGTACCCGTCTCACCACTGTTCAATCCGGCAGCCGCACCAACCTTGTTCAATGTCTTGTGGCTGATGGTAGCATAGCTCAAAGAACCGCCATTGTCAGAAAGCACTTTGTAAATAGGCTTAGAAAAATCTCCACCTTCTTTATCGAATACCACTTCATAAAGAGGGGCACCGCTATCTTCAGCCTTGGCCGACTCCCATTCAAAGAACAGGCTGGCGCTGGCCGACGATTGCAAGACTACTTCCTTGCCGTCAGTGGGTTCATACAACTGATTTACTGAGGAAACTTTGGAATCCTTGTATTCCATGTCTTCCGTACAAGACGTAGCAAAGAGGACTGCCGAAAAAAGAGCTATTGTTGAGAATATTGTTTTCATTGTTCTATTGTTTTTAATGAGTTTAGATACACGTTAATTTCCATATCCCGGATTGTTAGGCGCCAGATTGGGATTCAAATTGATTTCACTGATAGGAACTGCCCAAAGATAATCTCTTGCCTCTTCGAACTTGCGAGTGTCAAGCTTGTTCTCGTCCACGAAGCTTGCACCGCGCACCTTGCCCGACAAGTATTCGTTACCAGCCTTCCAACGCTTAATATCATACCAGCGCAAACCTTCCATCGCCATTTCTACACGACGTTCGTCGCGAATAATCTGCCTCATCTCTTCCTTGCTCTTTCCGGCAGGAAAGTTCAAGGCTGCATCGGCAGTAAATCCGGCACGTTCGCGGATGGGACGGATGGTCTTGTTCCATACCTCTTCAGTCATACCGCTTGTTTCGTGAACAGCCTCAGCATACATCAGCAAGATGTCAGCATAGCGCATAGTGATGATATTCATACCGGAATTCTGGTCACCGGGAGCCTGCGGATTATAATACTTACGGGTGAAATAACCGGTAGAAGTGCCGTTTCCACCACCATCGTAGGCATCGGTTCCCGAACCCGGACGAATGTTGATGACTACGTCTTTACTGCCATCGTCCACATTGCCACTCCAGTCATAGCCATCATAAATGATAGTAGCGGTGAGACGTGGGTCACGGTTGTCGTAAGGATAAGCAGGGTTATAATCTGTCCCGGCTTCACTGATAGTCTTTCCACTAAGCATCAGATAAGTGTCTACCAACGATTGCTGCGGCACACGGTTCACGGCACGTCCGCCTCTTGACAAAGGAATCATGTCTACCATCTCACCCCAAGTAATCAAATTGGGTACATAAGAACGGTCCATGATAATCTCTTCATTATACTCATTGGCTTCATCAAAAAGCCCGGCATAATCAGGAAATAAGGCATAAGTACCATATTCGCCCTGTTTGTTCATCAGATTGTCGCAATAAAGCATCACATTGTTCCAGTCGCTATCCATCAAGTAGACACGAGCCTGCAAAGCACAAACGGCACCTTTAGTAATTTTGCCCTTGTCTTCTTCGGGCAATTGGTCGCGAGTGGGAAGCGCATCCTTGATGTCTTCCAATTCTTGGTGAATGAAGCTGATAATGGTTTCGCGGTCTGTACGACTTACACTCCGCGATTCTTCCAGCGTGATGTCCTCCGTAAAGAAAGGTACTGCACCATAAAGGTTAGTCAGACGGAAGTAGAGGCTTGCACGGATATAGCGTATCTCGGCAATCATACGTGCTTTAACAGATGCGTCCATGTTGGGTACCAGATCCACCTTTTCAAGGAACACGTGGCAGGTCTTTATGCCTCCGTAAAGGTCTTTCCATTCATTCTTGAAGATGTCGAGCGAGGGAGTAGCCATACCTTTGCGAATGGCACGTTGGTCGTCCACACTGCGACCGTCGTAAGCATTGTCACTCAAACTTTCATCGCTCCACATACGGCCTGCATTGTACATCTGGCTGTAAGCCATGTTCACCACATACTGGGCTTTGGTGGTGGAAGTCCAATAAGAGTTATCCGTAAATTTGTTTGTCGGTGCGTTCTCCATCTCGTTGCAACTGCAAAGCATCAGAACAGCCATTCCGGCAAAAGCTATATATTTTCTTAGTCTCATAGTTATCTGTTGTTTTTAGAATTCAATGTCTATACCGAAACCATAGTAACGGAGCGTCGGGTAGTTTCTACCAGAATTGGCGCCACTATTACCCATCTTAGAGTCGAACTCAGAAGATTCAGGGTCAATAAACGAGTTATTACTGAAAGTCAGCAAGTTTTGTCCGTTGACATAGATACGTGCCTTTTCCATACCCACCTTGCGGCTCCATGTTTTAGGGAATGTGTAACCAATCTGCAAGTTCTTCAGACGCAGGTATTTTCCATCCATCAAGAATAGGTCGGAACCTTGTCCGTTTCCGTAGTTGTTTCTGTTGGAAGTAGAACCCGGAGCAGTAAGTCTCGGCCAACGTGCATCGGTGTTGGTAGGAGTCCAGAAATCCAGTTGATGCTTATAGATATTATAAGAGTAATTGGCGTGGAACGGTTCAATCAATTCACCACGAAGCATCATGTCACGCTTGCCCACACCCTGCCAGAACATACCGAAATCGAATCCTTTCCATTCTACATTGTAGTTGAAACCGAAAGTAAGACGAGGGAAGGCATTACCCAAGATAAACTTATCCTTCGAGTCGATGACACCATCTTCGTTACGGTCTACAAACTTCACGTCACCCGGCTGTACCTTTCCACCTACAGGAATAGCCGATGCCTCAATCTCCTCGTAGCTTTGGAAAAAGCCGTCCATCTTGTAACCGTAGTAAGACTCCAACGGACATCCTTCACGGGTGATACGGCTCAACTCCTCTATTTGTGAGATTCTTTCGTGACCAGGGTACTTCAGCACTTCATTCCAAGAGTCACCAAGATTGAAGTTGAAGTTATGATTTGCGGCTCCCGTTTTCAAACGATAGTTGATAGAGAGGTCCCAACCTTGATTCTGCATCTCACCAATGTTGTCCATCGCCATATCCGTACCGAATACCGAAGGCACAAGGGGCTTCATTAAAATGTCGCTCGTACGCTTGTAGAAATAGTCGAACGTCACATTCAAAGCGTTATTGAAGAACGAAGCGTCTACACCCACGTTGAAGGTTTTGGTCTTTTCCCAAGTCAAATTATCCTTACCTAACTTAAAACCTGCGCCTGATACTGTCTGGTTATTATATGCGTAAGAGTTGTTGTACAGTTCGTAAACAGTAAAACGGTCATAAGTACCAATAGACTGGTTACCCAAGATACCAAAAGAAGTACGCAGTTTCAAGTCACCCACACGTTCCTTGTAAGCCTGCATAAAGTTCTCCTCGCTCAAACGCCAGCCTAATGAAACAGAGGGGAAGAAACCCCATCGGTAGTCTTTATGAAACTTGGAAGAAGCGTCATAACGGAAGCTGAATTCTGTATAATATCTGTCAGCGTAAGAATACCCCACACGTCCCAACAGAGAAGTCAGACTGGTACGGTTGGATTCATCTACAAATGTTTTTCCTGTGATGTTTCCCACAGTACTATTGGTAATGTCTGTACCGATACCCAAGTCGGGATCTACCCCCTTCTTCTCAATCTCATTGCTAGACGAAGTAAACGATTCATTGGTTACTCCAAAAAGCCCGCTGACATTGTGTTTACCGAATGTCTTGTTGTAATCCAACAAAAGTTGGCTATTAATAAGGTAAGCCGTATGATTCCAGTTACTGGTCCGATAGTCAGTATCTTTCACTGGACGTGGTTCGGTAGCCTCTTCATTCAAGTAATAGGATACGCCCAAATTGCGGGTAGAACGCATGTCGTTTATCACATCCGCACCCAACACTCCACGCAACTTCAATCCGTCAATAAGCCGGAATTCAGCATTGACATTAGCGTTCAGATAATTGTTACGATACTTGTTACGGCCACCAGCTTCCAATGCTCCCAATGGGTTAAATTCAGTCAATACATCATTTAACAAATATCTTCCATCTTCCGATTTCATTTTGTAATAATAATAAGTAGGTACACGGGCGGCATCCACTTCCAAACTCCCACCGGTGGTACTTACACTATTATTACGTGTATAAGCCAAAATAGCATTCAGTTTCAAACGTCCCACTTCCGTGCTAACATTGGTACGAAAATTATAACGCTGCACGCCAAAATCACTGTTGCCCACATAATTACTTTCCTGGTCATAATAACCCATGGACACCATGTAAGTAGTTTTATCACTACCTCCAGATACGCTTAGATTGTAATTCTGCTGTAAGGCTGTGCGGACTATCTGATCAAAAAACCAGCTTTCTTCATTTTGATGGGCAGCCAGGTCACGGATTTGATCGGGTGTATACAAAGGAGCCTCTCCAGCATTGGTGGCAGCTAAATTGCGCAAAGTAGCGTTCTGATAGCCTTTCACCGGAGAAAACAAGATATCCGGATTCTGCCATCCCATCATACCACTTAACCGAACTGTCGCACGCTGGTTCTTCTTACCTTTCTTAGTAGTAACCAAAACTACACCATTGGAAGAACGTGAACCATAAATAGCAGCTGTACCGGCATCTTTCAAGATGGAAATGTTCTCAATATCATTGGGATTCAATTTATCGAAACTACCGCCATCAGCTACCAATCCGTCTATGACAAAAAGCGGACTATTGTCATTCACAGTGCTGATACCACGGATATTAAAGTTAGTCTTACGATCATTAGGATTGCTACTGCGCTGCTGGATAACCACGTTGGGCGCAGCCCCTTGCAAAGCATCTGTCATGTTAGCCACGGGACGGTCTTCGATCATGGAAGCCTTTACCTGGTCTACAGCACCTACGGCACTCTTGCGGGTAGTAGTACCATAACCGATGACAATAACTTCATCCAGCACCTTGGTATCCTCCTTTAAGACAACATTCAATTGTTTTTGATTTTTCACAGCAATTTCCTGAGTGGCATATCCCACATAGGAAAAGACGAGAACATCTTGGGCACTACAAACAATGGAATAGTTTCCATCCACATCTGTAATGGTACCCACACCTTCTTTACCCTTAACAGTAACACTCACTCCAATCAGGCTTTCACCTGTGGCATCCTTAACGGAACCTCTCACCGTGGCATTGTTTTGCTGCACCACAGTAATAGTCTCCGCATGTGCATAAACCGCAGGAGCCTGCGCCAGCATAGTCACAGCAGGCAAGGCAATAAGCCAGAACTTATAGTTCCCACTTATCCGAGCCAGCAATGAATTTACTGTGTACACTCGATTCTTTTTCATATTCTTTAAGATTAAACATTATAATAAATCACGATAAAAAAAGGAAAAGAACACAAATAATACCAACGAACAACCAATTCATGCAATTTGTATCCTAATCCTCCTTCCAGCGCACTTTATTGATTTTAAATAATTCCTATTTTTACAAGCTGTTCAGCAAATCCACTTTACCCTCGTTCACTAATTTCAGAATCAATTCTCCAAACAGCGTGTTCTGCCAAGCAAACCATGCACGGGTAAAGTTAGTGGGGTCATCCTTGTGGAAAGACTCGTGCATGAATCCCGTACCGGCATCCGTATCCATCAGCATTTTGATACAAATCTTTATCTCCTCATCATTCTGGCTGGTGAATGCCTTCATCATGATACTCATAGGCCATACCATATCATAACCAATGTGCGGACCTCCGATACCTTCACCGGCTTTACCTTTAAAAAAGTAAGGGTTGCTGCCACTCCACACAAAGCGGCGTGTATTCTGATAGATAGGATCGTTTACGTCCACATCACCCAAATAAGGCATAGCAAGAAGGCTGGGTACATTGGCATCGTCCATTAACAGATGATTGCCGAATCCATCTACTTCAAATGCATAGATTGTCCCAAACTCAGGATGATTGTAAGTGGCATATTTCTTCAGGGCTGCCTCCACTTCGGCTGCCAAATCGGTGCATTCTTTGGCCAAGGATGTTTCCTTGTTTACTTCCGTCAGAATTTCAGCAGCCTTTCTCAAAGAAGAGACAGCGAAAAAGTTGGAAGGGACCAGGTACTGAAGCGTAGTGGCATCGTCCGATGGGCGGAAAGCGGAAACAATCAGTCCCACCGGTTTGACCGGAGCACCCAAGCCGTCGTTATTCAGCGTATCAAGAGCACGTTCCGTCTTACGTTGGAAACGGTAAGGGCCTACACCGTCCTTACGCTGCTGTTCCTTGAAAGTCTTCAGGATAGCAGTAATTGCCTTCATCCATTCACCGTCGAAGATACTGCTGTCACCAGTTACTTTCCAATACTGGTAAGCCAGACGAAGCGGGTAACAAAGAGAGTCTATCTCCCATTTGCGCTCGTGCAGTTCGGGCTTCATATCTGTCAAGTCAGTCATCCAGTTGCCACCCGTAGGTCCGTCGTTGAAAGCATTGGCGTACGGATCAATGTTGATGCAAAGGAACTGACGGCGAATGACACCTTCGAGCATCTCTTTCAATTGCGCATCATTGTTAGCTAACTGCACATATGGCCACACCTGCGCACCGGAGTCACGCAGCCACATAGCATGGATGTCACCGGTATAAACAAAAGTATCGGGTTTACCGTCCAGCATGCGAAAGTGTACAGTAGTGTCAAGCGTATTAGGAAAGCAATTCTCAAACATCCACGCCAACTTAGGATTGGTAAGCAGTTTCTTCACGCGAAGAATCTCAGCTTCCACCGCTTTTGAGGTGAAAAGGCGTTTCTTCATTTTTGGACGATTGCTCTTGTAAGCAGCAGTCATCTGAGCATAGTTCTCCACACAAGTGTTGTCACCTTTCAGGGTAAAAGTGTCTGCCTTAGCATAGCCTTGCATACAGAGCATGGCAACAGCGCACAAGGTAATGTTTCTCTTTTTCATTTGGTCTGATTCGTTTTAATTATAAAGACTGATTAGCGAACACGGCCAAACGCGCGTACATCTCTACCATGGCGGCTTGTGTCAGCAGCCATTTACGATTGTCGCAGCTCTTGCCGGTGAAATCAGTATTGAAAAGGCCGTTATCTTCACGGGCATGCGTCCAAGCATAGTCCAGACTGCGGGCAAAGGAATCAAGATAAACCTTGTTACCGTCCACCTGATAGAGCTCTACAAAACCACGCAACATAACGGCGGTGAACCACACATCGCCCTTCTTCAGCATACGGAACGGTTCTCCCTGTCCGGGGGTGAATTCCATGAAGAAATAATTATGGCAAGCGGCAGCAATCGCTTGCGCATCCTTCAGATACTGCCCATTACCGGTAAGCTGATAGAGCAAAGCAGCCGACTGCATCATCTGACCGCTGTTATAGGCAAATTTGGCACGTCCTATCTCACCGTCCAAACGCATGTTGTCGAAGTAAAGGCAGTCTGTTGTGTCCTGCAATGTTGCTTTAGTCCACTCGTACAAACTCTTCCCTTTCTCAAAATAGGAGCTGTCTTGCGTAGCCTTGAAAAGTTTCAGGGCAAAGACGGAACCAGGGGCGTTGGAACAAGTGTTCTTTGATTCCTTCTTCTGTTCGCACCAATAGATACCTCCTCCCAAACAATCGTCCATACCGCTTTCTATAAACTTCCAGATAAGCTTGGCGCTCTGCAGATAGTTCTCTTGGCTAGTCATCAGATAGACGTCTGTGAAGTCAATGCCGAGCCACACGTTGTCATCGTAAAAGCGGTCGGACAACGGAGCGTCCTTGATGTAAGAAGCATACGCTTCGGGCATACGACGAGTATCGAAATATTCAGCAAGTCCCGGAAGCACCTTCTCATCAAGCAACTTCTGATAGTTCCCGAAATCTTTCTTGTTATCTTTAGTGGCCTCCATCAACGCATTCACTGCGGAGAAGGTACCGGAATAAGGCCACAAATAAGAGTAGAGATTGGGACGGTTCTTCTGTTCCTCGGAAGCCAGATAAGTAGCGGTATAGCCTTCCACGTCCGAAGGATAATTCTCACGCAACAGACAAGTGCCCGGTGCGGAATAGTGAGCATATAAGGAATCAAGTGTTTGTGTAGATCTGACCAGCATTTCGTTGTCTGCTACAGCCGGTTCTTTCTGTGTCTTGCATCCGGTTACTGCCAAGGCGCATGACAATAGGCAGAGGAGTGCTTTCTTGGAATTTTTCATCTTTTTTCTACGGCATTAAATTGTTCGACTTGTTTTTCACTCCGTCGCAGGAGTCTTCTTTATAATATATAAACCCTATTAAAAACGATTGCAAAAATAGACAGTAAGGTTAAAAGCCAACTATAAATCCGTGACATAACCGTCCACATTCCGGACATGGCAGAATTCTGAAACAAGTTTGTCACAAAACAAACACACCGTTCCCCCCATACCTCGGAAACATCATTTCCCAACAACTGGAAATTCTGAAATACGCAGGGTTGTACAACCGTAGGGTATCAGCGTGATTTCTTGTTCTCCTCCTTCGGCACTGCCACAGAAAGAGAAAGGCTGGGGCCCTGCCATTTCATTATATACTGTCCAAGTAGGGATAAGACGAGCCTTCATCTTTATTTCAACCGGTGCATTTTCCTGATTCCAAGGAAAGTCCAATTGCTGTTTTTGGCTATTGATACTTACTTGGGCCACCTCGTTCATTCTGTTACGGTCAAAATCCACCAATCCGTAGTTCCATGGATCCGAAGAAGTCACCTGATAATAATAAGAACCATACCAACTATCCTTAAACTCTTTCTTTTCCCAATTTTCTTCCATTTTCAGGGCATATACCAACGGACCTCTTTCAATAGATACTGCGTTTTCATACCAAGTGCTAGTAAAGACCTCCATGGGCAGATACAGTTCAATCTTATCATTCCGCTTCCATATACGGTCTACGATAGCTATTTTCCCACCTTTGACAGTTTGCTCCATCTTTCCATTTACCCGTATTTCAGCTTGCTTGCACCACTTCGGAACACGCAGGTGAAATGGAAATTTCACTTGTTTCACCTTATTTCTCACCTCTTTAATGGTAAAAGTTATCTGATGATCCATCGGATAGTAAGTATCTTCACTGATAACCACCGGTACATTATCACCCACATTGGCTGTTACTTCCGACGGAGAATAGACAATGGCTGCAATGCCGTTATCAGGTGTGGCATACCATAGGTGCTGTGTAAATTTTGGCCAACCTTGGTGCATATTCGAAAAACAACATGGGTATCCAGTCAGAGTGCCAAAAGCAAGGTCTGTCCCTTCATGATCCTGGTCGAAGTTGCGACGATGGCGTGTTACCATCACCTGATTCGGTTGCTGGAAATATTGCTTAGTCATAAAGTCATCGGATATTTGGGCTGGTAAAGCATTAAAAGCAATGCGTTCCAAATGGTCGGCAAAGTCTATGTCTCCTGTAATCTCCACCATTTTTTCCAGCGAGTACATCAACTCTACGGCCGAACACAACTCCGAGCCTTGTGTAGGATTGTTTCCATGCAAAGCCTCATCGCCTCCATACATGCCTTGCGGCTGTCCATGGAACCGGCGAATATCTCGAAAGCCTTCCTTGACAGCATCAATATATTTCCGGTCGGTATCTTGCTGATAATAAATAATCGGTTCTTTGATGCCTTGTGCCAAATTAACACAGTGTATAGTGCAGGTTCTGCGCAAGTCTCCCCTATCTACCATATCTATGAAACTGAAACTCTGCCGGTGCAGCAAATGCCCCAATTCAAGCAAAAAATCCTCCCCCGTAAGATTATAAAGCCAATATACAGCTTGCAAATTGTCACAAGCACGGAATTCTGCCCAACTGCTCCAGTGTCCTAAAGGTTTTTGCGGCAAGGTATTCAGTTGATAACGGAAATATTTTGTCATAAAAGCGACGACTCTCTTATCGTTCGTTGCCGAATAATACTGCTGTAGGATTTTCAGCACGACCATACGCGGCCACCAGTCTTGCGAGTTATCACGTTGCAGTCCAGGCTCTCCCGGATAATCTTTTTCAGGACCGAAGAATCCGTCCTCACGCTGGCTCTGCAAAGCCCATTCTATCCAAGGTTGCACTTTGGCTTTCAAGACATCATCATCCAGTATATACGCCAAAGGAAGTAGACCGTCTATCCAGTATGGACCGCGTTCCCACTGGTCTCCATCACCACCTAACCAACCATTGCGTTTGCCCATAACCGAAGGGTAAAGAACATCCATCTGACCACTGGCGCCATTTTTCTGACGAACCAGCATTTCGTGCAACCAGCCTTTAGGTTTGATACTGCCTAAAGGAAGTTCCATTAAGGGCTTACGGAGTAGAGGATAGCGATTATTCTTGTAGTTTCCTTCTACTACCTGGCTCAAAAGAGCATCCACTTGTTTCTCCGCCTCAGGCGTAAACCACTTTTGAGCAGATATTGTAAAGAGATTAGCAGCTAATAAACATACAACAGCAAATATTCTAATTTTCATTTTTCAAGGTATTTGTTATTTCCAATAAATTTACTTCAATAGAGTTGTTAACTTACTCACATTAAGCACTTACACCTGAGAATCATCAGATCCTTGTGTCTGTGGTGACAGACACAAGGATCTGAAAAATGGGAATATAATAACTGTTTATTCGTATACTTCCATTTCATAAATGCGCACATCTTTACCAGAAGCCGATTGCATGGGCTGTGTCACTAAAAGACGCAGGTAGCGAACACTTTCAGACTTATTTAGCGTGCGATTCAGTACATTCTTACCATTACCCGAAACATAGTCCAGTGTGCGCCATTCACCATTCTTGTCGCTCTTACCTTGCAGAAAGCAGGAGGAAGTGACGTAGGAATGGTTTTCGCCGGCAGCGTTCAGTAACTTCCAGCCATTAATGCTTCTTTCACCGCCCAAATCAAAGTCTACGTAGTGGGGCATTTCAGCAATAGCACACCACTTTGTGTTTTCGTCGCCATCTACCATGAAAGCCGACTTCTCTTTCTCGTTCACATAGCTTGAATAGCCCATTACCATGTCCTGCTTCAGAATGTTCACTCTCTCTGTGGAGCTTTCCGTCTGATAGCGATTGCACTTGTTTGCCGTACGGAACAGTTCGGAAGCGGGACAAACAGAAGTAGCAGCAACATCAGTCAAAGTGGCGGCAAAAATAACAATATCCTTATTATCGGGCAATACCACCTCAGTAGCCCTTTCTGGCAGGTCTATTGCGAACTTAAACATGTAAGTGAACTCATACGGCTGATCGCCTTCACCGGAATGGCGGTGCGTACCCACATAGGCAACTTCAGCATCTTTCAGATAACCTTCCGTATGTCCGGTGTGCCCCCACTGACCGATGAAGCCAGTATAAGAAGGAACAATGACTTCCTGCACATACTTGCCTACGCGGAATATCCCCTTCACATCTTTATCAGAAGCGGCAGCAGCAAGGATATAGAGTCTGTTATAAGTACAGTCGGCGGGCAGTTTCAGTACATTGCCCTTGCAAGCCATACCATTCAGCTCTTCACGTGTCTCCAATTTGAAAGGCACTCCATGCACATTCATCTCGGCAGGTATCAATTCAGCAGCATAAGAATAACCAGACTCAAAGTTGGCAGCAGCCTTGAACTCGTTCCAACTGAAGCACTTCTTATCATAAACAAGGGGCAATGGTTCGGCCACCGTCTGCACCTTTTTATTGGAAGCGAAACGTACCTTGTAGGTCTTAATGCTGTTTGGATTGACTGACACTTCCAAGCGATTTCCACTGAATGTAGCCTTACCGATGGTCTTTTCCGTACCATCTGCTTCTACAGCAGCCACAAGGTTGTCGGCAAAGACAATCGAGGCTTTCTGCGCCTGCTTGCCTGCAGCTTCATACACGCGTACCACATATTCATCTGAACTTTCGGCTTTCTTTAAGGCTTTAATAAGTACATTCCGGTTATCGGAAAAAGCCAATGAATAGCTCTTACCTAATTCGCCGCGATGCTTTCCAACAACGAACGCCTTGATGCGCTGGTTCAGCAGTTCAGCATTCTCGCGGGTTTGAACTACATCCAAAGCGCCCACATGACCTACCAAGCTGTAAGTAAAGGTATGGTGACCGAAGTCCTGACGATCTTGATAAGCATAGTTCTTTTTTGTCTTCGGAGTGTGCAGCAAAGTGAGACGCAGGGTGTTGTTATCAGGCTTGTCCCAGCCATATTTGCTGTCGTTCATGATGGAAACGCCATAAGAACCGTTAGCGTCCGTTAAATCTGCCCAATATTGAGCATATACTTCGTAAGCGGTCAAGATGTTGTTTCCTCTCTGCACGCTGCCTACGCCCAAGTCGTAAGTGGCCACCTCATTATTCAAATTGAGGGGAAACTCAGCCTTCAACAGAGCGTTGGTAGACTGCCAGTCCACTTCGTTAGTAAAGTCAATGCGGTGGGCCAATACACCTTCATACAAATGGATGTACTGGCGGAAAAAAGAATCATCGTGACGTTTCTCCACGCAGAGAGTCTTACGTAATGCGCCGTTTTCGCAAAGAGTCACTTTCACATCCTCGGTGATGGAGATAGGAGTAGCGTCCACAGTCTCTTTCAATATCTCCCATGCCGGCCATTCGAATGACTTGTTTTCAGTGAAGAGGGCTAAACGAATAGCCTTACCAGCCTTTACCAATTCCTTGTTGTTTCTCTTGTCAAACAGTGAAGTAATGTCACCGTTCTCATTCAATGTCAGTTTGTAGAACGAATTTTCAACACTTGCAGCTTCAACAGCAGGCATCTCTTTTCCTTCGCCGGAGAGGCGGACATCGTAAACTGCGTATCCATTGGCGGGTACAGTGGCTTCTACTAACAAGCGGACCTTTCCATCAGTATATGAAACCAACTGAGAAACCACCAACTTGCCTTGTTCGTTATATACAGCCACACTTTTGGGAAAACGGGAAGCCTCCACTTCGATGATCACCACATCTGCAGCCTTGAAGCCCGAAGCGTTATAGAGCACTACGGGAATCCCCTTGACACGAGTATCAAGCTTGCCTGCCACACTTCCCACAGAATGAGTCAGGATACCGGAGAACTGTTTCAGAGAGAGAAGTTCATCGTTCCAAGAAAATTCATAGGCACGGGGAATGCTGGTACCAGTCAAATCATCGTGGAATTGGTGGAATATGAAGCGCTGCCAAGACTCCGTCAGGCTCTTGCCAGGATATTCGGCAACCCCCAAAAGGGCAGCAGCCACAGAAGCACGTTCAGCGGCATCACCCAAAAGTTCATTTTGACGATTATAGAGTTTCATAGCAGCCTGTGAAGTGTAGCAGCCGGTTCCATGAACGTCCATCAGCAATTCACCGTCAAATACGGGGAGCTCGGGATGGCTGCCATAGGGCTGGTAATCCTTGAACAACTGGTCACTGGCTGCACTGATAATCTTCAACGGACCGTCTCCCTTGATACCTTTCTCCACGGAAGCCACAGAAGCGATGGTAGGTGAACCGCCCACATCACCTGTTCCATAGTAGCGGTAAACGGTATTCAGGGGAGTGCATTTGGAGAGTTCCATCAAATATTTATTTTCTGAAAGGTCTTCATTATCCCAACGACGACCGTAATCATATCCGTGAGCCAGCATGACGGACGCTCCATCCACTCCTTTCCACAGTCCGATGGTAAAGGGATGCTTGCTCTTACCGTAGAAAGGATTGTTACGCCAATCCAGCTTCTGTGAAGAGAAACCTATCAGTCCACAATGGGCAGCAACAGTAGGCAATGTCCAACCGAATCCGAAGCAATCGGGAAGGAAGATGTCGGTACTTTCTACCCCCAGCTCCTTACGATAGAACTCCTGCCCCAGCATAATGTTGCGAATAAACGATTCAACAGACGGCACCAAAGTGTCGGTAGCATCCCAACTGGCCCCACTCACATGCCATCGACCTGCCTTTACAAAAGCCTTCATCAGTTCATATTCACGAGGATAATATTCCTTCATCCAAGCATATTTCACTCCACCTTCAAAATTAAAGATATAGTCGGGGTACTGGTTCAAAAGGAAAAGGTTCTGATTCAAGGTATTCCAAACATAATCCTTAATAGTAGTCTGAATGTCCCAGTTCCACTGCGTGTCCAAGTGGGCATCTGCCACCATGTACGCTTTTGCTTTCTTCGGTGCAACGGTCTGAGCCGATAATTGTCCTCCTGCAACGGCCAACATCACGGCTCCCGCTATCAGATGGGTCTTCCCCATCAGTATTCGTCTCTTTTTCATGGTTTTGTTATTATTGTTTTTTCGTAAAAGATAATGTCAATTCGATATAAACCACCGCATTCTTTGTTATAAATGTGCTGCCTCCTCTAGCCGCAAACCGCTCTTTCACCTTCTCTCTTTAGCCTCCATCCGGCAACAATAGTTTTCTGACATGTGGAATGTTGGTAACAAAAATAGCCCATCCTTCACTCTCATACTGTACAGATTCGCGACATAGATATGTAAAAAGTCGTCTGTGGCATGATTTTATATATTTATGTCATAAATAGCATACATTTCCTACAGAATACAAACTACTTTTGTATATTGTAAAAATCCAAAAGCTAAGAACATGAAAAAACAATTCCTACTCTCGGCAGTTCTCTGCCTCTCACTGACCGCTTTCGGACAGAAAGTACATCAACTGGCCTCACCCAGCGGAAACATCCGCATCTCAGTGGAGCTGACCGATCAAATCCAATATGATGTAACCCAAGGAAATCAAACACTGATGGACAACTGTGTCATTGGTCTGGAAACTGCCAACCACCAGCTGGGCATCCATCCTAAACTAAACAAAGTAGTACGCCAAAATGTAAACGAGGAACTGACTCCCATCGTACCCCTGAAATTCTCTACTATAACCAACCGCTACAACCAATTGCTACTGAAGTTTAAAGGAGGCTATTCAGTAGAGTTCCGTGCCTTTGATGACGGATTCGCCTACCGCTTCCTTACTGACCTGAAAGGCGAGCAAGAAATAATGAATGAAATCCTCCGCCTGAACTTTGTGGATGATTGCCTGCTACATCTTCAGCAACCTGACGGCTTTAAGACTTCCTATGAAGAAGAATATCGCCACCAAACAAGCAGCGAGTGGAAAAACTCCAATCGCATGGCTCTGCTTCCCCTTTTAGCCAGCACACCCAAAGGTGACAAAATCCTCATGAGTGAAACCAATCTGACAGACTATCCCGCCATGTTTCTGAAAAACGATGGACAAGGCGGCATTACCGCCGTCTTCCCCCGTCTGCCTCTTGAATTCGGAGAAGACGGTGACCGCAGTCTCAAGATTCTGAAAGAAGCCAACTGCATAGCCCGTACCGCAGGCAAGCGCAGTTATCCATGGCGTTACTTCGTCATTACCAACGATGACCGCAAACTTATAGAAAACACTCTATCCTATCGCCTCGCTGAAAAGAATGTCATAGAAAACACCTCTTGGATTAAACCAGGACTAGCCAGCTGGGAATGGTGGAACGGAGCCACACCCTACGGCCCCGACGTGGACTTCAAAGCAGGTTGCAACCTTGACACCTACAAATACTTCATCGACTTCGCATCCCACTACGGCGTAGAATATATAGTAATGGACGAAGGCTGGGCCATGAACACCCGCAACCCCTATAAACCCAATCCCTCGGTAGACATACACGAACTCATCCGCTACGGCAAAGAAAAAAACGTAGGCATTGTGTTATGGCTCACTTGGCTTACGGTAGAAAACCACTTTGACCTATTCGAAACTTTCGAAAAGTGGGGTGTGAAAGGCGTAAAGATAGATTTCATGGATCGTAGCGACCAATGGATGGTAAACTTCTATGAACGCGTAGCACATGAAGCCGCCAAACACCATCTCTTCGTTGACTTTCACGGTGCTTTCAAACCTGCCGGATTAGAATACAAATACCCAAACGTACTCTCCTACGAAGGCGTAAGAGGTATGGAGCAAATGGGCGGATGCCGTCCCGACAACAGTGTCTATTTCCCCTTCATACGCAACGCAGTAGGAGCCATGGACTATACTCCCGGCGCCATGCTTAGCATGCAGCCTGAAGTCTACCATTCCGAACGTCCCAATTCTGCCAGCATCGGCACACGTGCCTATCAGATGGCACTCTTTGTTCTTTTTGAAACCGGCCTGCAGATGATGGCAGACAATCCTACCCTCTATTATCGCAACGACGAGTGTACACGTTTCATCACCCAAGTACCCCAAACATGGGACGAAACCATCGCTCTCGAAGCCAAAGCAGGAGAATATGCCATCGTGGCCAAACGCAAAGGAGAACAATGGTATATAGGAGGCATGACCAACAACCGCGAACGTGAACGGGTCTTTAACATCTCCCTTGATTTCCTGCAAGAAGGAAAAAATTATCTCATGACCTCTTTTGAAGACGGCATCAACGCTGACCACCAAGCCATGGACTACCGCAAGCAAGAACAATCCTTGAAGAAAGGCGACCATATCACAGTCCGTTTGGCACGCAACGGTGGATTCGCTGCGGTCATTCGCTAATCATATCCATACCTATCTGCTCCGTACAAATACATTTCTAAGGATACGGAGCAGATACAAAGCAAACTGTAAGCCTACAACTAAAGAAATATATTGCAAATATTGACTGTTTCCACCTTAAAATATATCTTTGCAACTCAAAATCAATACAACAAGCCACATGAAAGACATATACTGGAAAGGCCATACGATTTTATTGCTTATCAGCCTCTTATGCTGTTTTCCGGATTTTGTGTACGCTTACAGCCTACGGCAATTCTCCAATAAAAACGGTCTTTCCAATAGTGCCATCCAATCCCTTTACCAAGATAGCCAAGGTGTACTATGGATAGGAACATGCGACGGACTGAACGTGTTTGACGGCAACAATATCCACCTATATACGCCCGTTGATGTGTCACGCAACCTATTGTCAGGCAACATTATCAGCCAGATCGTAGAATCAGAGCCAGGCATACTGTGGTTACAAACCAACTACGGGTTAGACAGATTGGATACATACCGACAGACCTGCCGGACCTTTACCGAATTCAAGGACAACATCTTCTTGGCACGAAGCAACAACAAGTGCATGTTAGTGCTGAAAGATGACGGAAATCTGTATCACTACCAACAAGAGAACCAGAAATTTCTCCAGTTAAACATCTCTTCCATGGATTTTAATAAAGTACTGTCCATGACCATTGATTCCAACAACCTGCTTTGGATATTCGCAACTGGAAACAACACTCGTTGCTATCGTCTGAACCACACGGGAAAAAGCGTGACACTGATTCCGGAAAAGCCATTTGGACATCACGGCTTGAAGCATGCCTTCATCGGAGAAGATTCAGCCTACTTCATTGATGAAACCTATGCCCTCTACGAATATAGTTTCAGCAACCGACAGTGTTACTACATTGCCGACCTGAAAGACGAAATAGAAAAACGAGGTGAAGTATCTTCCATCATCAAACGAGAAAATGACTTCTGTATCGGTTTCAAAAGCAGCGGCTTGATAGTACTGAAATATGAAGCAAACCAAAAGATTAAATACCGTATAGAATACACTGAAATACAGTCGGGCATCTTCTGTCTGATGAAAGACAAATTTCAAGATATCGTATGGGTAGCTACCGACGGAGAAGGGTTATACATGCTTTACAATGACACATTCACCATGACCAACACCCTGCTCAACACTCCCGCATATCAGGTGAACAACCCGGTACGCAGCCTTTACCTCGACCCACAGCAAACCTTATGGATAGGAACCAAAGGCAGTGGCATATTGCGTATACCGAATTATCTTGTCAACAATACACCCGAAAAACATGATCGTCTCATCACCGGTAACAGCACATTGACCGACAACTCCGTCTACTGTTTTGCACCCGGTGGAAAAGACCGACTTTGGATAGGTACGGAAAACGGAATCAATTATTATTCCTACTCTACCCACCAATTGAAAGAACTGGCGGTACAAGCCAATGGAACCAAAGTGAAATATGTGCACTCCATTGATCAAACCAATGACAGTACACTTTGGATTTCCACCGTGGGCGAAGGAATCGTAAAGGTGACATTAGAAAATCAGAGAAAAGATCCTATTGTGAAGCATGCTACACGGACTTTGGTGAGTAACGGACATATGGCATCAAACTATTTTTTCACCTCCTACCGTGAAAGCAGCTCTACGCTGTGGTTCGGGAACAGAGGGCTCGGAGCCTACCGCATTGATGTACGTACTGGAGAAATGGCACAGTTCCGCTTCAACAACTTGGTAAACAGCCAAACCGCCAACGATGTGTTCGCCATACACAAAAACGAGCAAGGCTACTGGCTGGGCACTGGATCAGGGCTTCTCCGCTTCTACTCAAACGAAGACGGAAACCCAGACAGCATCAGTGCAAAGCTCTACACCAACAGCACCGTACATGGTATCTTGGAGGACAACCGAGGCAATCTCTGGGTGAGTACCAATCAAGGATTAATGAGACTCAATCCCCAAGAACAGACCAAGCAGACCTACAACAACGGAAACGGACTGGCCGTGACCGAATTTAGTGATGGAGCCTTCTACAAAGACAATGCTACGGGAATCCTTTTCTTTGGAGGTGTAAACGGCTTCGTCACCGTGAAGCCCGATTCTTACATCACCACGGACTATATGCCCGAAATCAGCCTGAAAGGACTTTCCATCTTCGGTAAGGAATACAACCTGCATGACTTTTTACATTACAAAGACGGGAAGCCCGTGCTACAACTGGACTACAAACACAACTTCTTCCAGCTCAACTTCCGGATAACAGACTACATTAACGGAAACGACTATTTCTACTCCTATAAACTAAAGGAAGCAAGCGACCAATGGATAGAAAACGGAGTTTCACCCAATGCCATCTTCTCCAACCTTTCCCCCGGAGAATATACTCTGTTTGTGAAATACCGCAACAACATCAACGGTAAAGAAAGCCATCCGCAAGCCTTCACCATTTACATCGCTCCTCCCTGGTATCTCAGTACCTGGGCCTATGTGGGCTACTTTTTGTTAGGGTTACTATTATGTACAGGCATAGTCGCCTATGCATTCTATACCTACCGCCTGAAGCGGCAGCACATGATGAAGAAAATGGAACGACAGAAAAAAGAGGAAGTCTATGAATCAAAACTACGCTTCTTCACCAACATCACCCACGAGTTTTGCACCCCCCTCACCCTGATTCAGGGACCGTGCGAGAAGATACTCACCCACAAGGAGACAGATATCTACACGCACCGCTACGCCAAGATGATTCAGCAAAATGTGGAAAAGCTGAATGGTCTCATTGTGGAATTGCTGGAGTTCAGAAGACTGGAAACGGAAAACAAAATGCTCTCCATACAGCCGCAACCTGTTTCCGAAAAGTTAAGGGACATCGCCGAATCCTTCGGTGACATGGCGGAAAACAGAGAAATGAACTACTGCCTTGACATAGCCCCCGAACTGACATGGAACACCGACCTGAGCTGCTTCAACAAAATAGCCGGAAACCTCATATCCAACGCTTTCAAGTACACACCCGACAAGGGGAACATCAGCGTAACATTGTACACGAAAAACGAACGTCTTATTTTGAAGATAGCCAATACCGGCAAAGGCATCACACCGGAAAATCTCGGAAAGATATTCGACCGCTATAAGATTCTCGACTCCGTGGAGATGAACGGCAAAAACTCAAGAAACGGACTGGGGTTGGCCATCTGCAAAAACATGGTGACACTGTTGGAAGGAGACATAAACATCGAAAGCACACCGGGCGAACTGACCACCTTCACTGTAAGCCTTCCCTCGCTCCCCCCCAACGGACAAGAAGTACCGCAAACAGCATACGAAGCGGCTTCTCCAAGCATTCCCACCGAAGAAGTGCAAGAATTGCCCGAAAAATACACCCAAGAATTCGACGCAAACAAGCAGACGGTCATGGTGATAGATGATGACCCTTCCATGCTGTGGTTCGTATCCGAAATATTCACAGAGAAATACAACGTACTCTCTTTCAATAATGCCCAAAAGGCATTAGACAGCCTGGAGCAACGACAGCCAGATCTCATCATCTCAGACGTGATGATGCCCGATATAGATGGGTTATCCTTCACCTCCACCATCAAGCAACACAAGCTGTGGAGCCATATTCCCCTAATCCTGCTCTCAGCACTGCATCACGAAGACGACCAAGTAAAAGGACTGGAATCGGGGGCGGATGCCTATGTCACCAAGCCTTTCAATGTGAAATATTTGGAAAAGATGGTCTATCATCTCATCCGCCGCGAAGAAAACCTGAAGGAATATTATAGTTCGGCACTCAGCACCTTTACCTGGAAAGAAGGAAGCTGCTTGCACAAAGAAGAACAAGAATTCTTAGAGAAAATGACAGAAGTCATTGAAAAGAACTTAGCCAATCCAGACCTGCAAGTAGAACTTTTGAGTAAGGAAATGGGCTACAGCAGCCGGCAGTTCTACCGCAAACTGAAACCACTTACTGACAAATCGCCTGCCGACATCATCAAAGAATACCGCCTCTCCACGGCGGAACGCTTGTTAGTCTCCAGCAACTTCACCATCGAAGAGCTGATGGACCGCACGGGATTCACCAACCGAAGCACTTTCTATAAAGCTTTTTCACAACGTTACGGAATGCCGCCCCGTCAATACTGCGAACGGCAAAAGAAGAACGTGAGGGAAGGACAGGAAATCACTAATACTTAATCATCTTATACCATCTGCATTTATGAAAAGAAGCTCTTTTTTGAGTATCGCATTCACCGGGCTGCTTGCTACCGCAGCCGCAACAGCACAAACTCACGAACAGCCCGAATGGAATGACCTGAACATTTCGGGAGTGAACAAAGAAACGGCATGCCAAACCACCATTCCCTTTGCCGACGAAGGACAAGCCCTACGCCTGAGCATCGAGGAATCCCCCTATTATCAAACTCTGAACGGTACATGGAAATTCCATTGGGTGGCCGACCCCGAAAAACGGCCGAAGGATTTCTTCAAGCCCGACTACGACGTAAGTGACTGGGATAACATCAAAGTGCCCGCCACATGGCAGATAGAGGCTGTACGCCATAACAAGCCCTGGGACAAGCCTTTGTATTGTAATACCATTTACCCTTTCTGTGATTACAGTAAAGGAGTACAATGGCCCAACGTCATCCAACCTCGCCCGGCAGACTATACTTTTGCCAACATGCCCAATCCCGTAGGCAGTTACCGACGTGAATTCACTTTGCCCACATCTTGGAAGGGCAGAGATGTATTTATTCGCTTCAATGGAGTGGAAGCAGGTTTCTATCTTTGGTTGAACGGTAAAAAAGTGGGCTATTCAGAAGACAGCTACTTACCTGCCGAGTTCAATCTGACTCCCTATTTACAAGAAGGAAAAAACACATTGGCAGTTGAAGTGTACCGTTTCACCGATGGAAGTTTTCTTGAATGTCAAGATTTCTGGCGGTTCAGCGGTATCTTCCGCGATGTATTCCTATGGTCAGCACCACGCACGCAAATTAGGGACTTCTTCTTCCGAACCGACTTGGACGGAGATTATCGTAATGCTACAGTTTTTTTGGACGTGGAAATCACCGGTAAGAAAAGTTCTGCCGAACTCATAGTGAAGCTCTCCGACACAGAAGGAAAGGAAGTGCTATCACGCACTATCCACGCCACAAAAACAGGTAGTACCCATCTGGAATTCGATGTGGAGAACCCACTGAAATGGACAGCCGAAACACCCAGCCTCTACAACCTGACCCTGACCCTAAAACAGAAGGGAAAAGTGACAGACCTACGTAGTGTAAAGGTAGGCTTCCGCGAAATAGAGTTTGCCAAAAACGGACAACTGCTGATTAACGGCAAACCCACTCTTTTCAAAGGTGTCAACCGCCACGATCACAGCCCATTGAATGGCCGTACCGTCTCCAAAGAAGAGATGGAAAAGGACGTACAACTAATGAAAGCGCTGAACGTAAACGCCGTCCGTACCTCCCATTACCCCAACAACCCTTACTTTTACGACCTATGCGACCGCTATGGCATCTATGTATTGGCAGAAGCCAATGTAGAGTGTCACGGCGAAATACGTCTCTCACACGAGCCACAATGGGAAAAATCATTCACCGAGCGCAACGAGAACCAAGTGAAACGTTTCCGTAACCACGCTTCCATCGTAATGTGGTCCATGGGCAACGAATCGGGAAACGGAAACAACTTCTCCACTGCTGAAAAGGCCATCAAACGTTTGGATACTACCCGCCCCACCCACTACGAGGGAAACAGTTCTTTCTGCGACGTGACCAGTTGCATGTACCCAAGTGTGGACTGGCTGGAAAACGTAGGCCGTGAACGATTGGAGAAAATACAAAAGGGCGAGATCGTGAAACCGCACGTAGTATGCGAGTATGCCCATGCCATGGGAAATTCCATAGGAAACTTCAAGGAATACTGGGAAACCTACGAACGCTATCCGGCACTCATCGGAGGTTTCATCTGGGATTGGGTAGACCAAAGCCTGCGTATGCCCACTCCCGACGGCAAAGGCTTCTACATGGCCGTAGGCGGTGACTTTGGTGACAAGCCCAACGACGGTAACTTCTGTACCAACGGCGTCATCTTCTCCGACCGTACATTATCTGCCAAATCCTATGAAATGAAGAAGATACATCAACCCATCCGCATAGAAGCATTAGGGAATGGCAAATATAGAATCAGCAACAAGCGATTCCATGCCAATATGGAAGACCTCTACGGGAGATACGAAATAACGGAAGATGGAAGGACCGTCTGCTCAGGCAATCTGGAAGATTTGAAGCTGGAAGCACAGGCAAGCAAAGTCATCACCCTGCCAGACATACCCGCAACGAAGGTACCCGGAGCAGAATACTTTATCAATTTCAGTTTCTGCCAAAAAAGAGATACCGAATGGGCAAAAGCCGACTACGAGGTAGCCACCGAACAATTCAAGCTATCAAGCAGCGAGAAACCTATATTCGTACCCGAAAAAGGAAACATCAATCTAAACGAAACTGCCGACGCATTGGTGGTGAAAGGTGAACGTTTTGAAGCTGTCTTCTCCAAGGAAGAAGGAACTTTATCGGCATATACATTGAATAATATCCCCCTGATAAGTAAAGGACTCGAACTGAACCTCTTCCGTGCTCCCACCGACAACGATAAACAGGTAAGTGGCGATTGGCAACGCAAAGGCCTTTACCAGCTGCAAGCGGAAACCGGCAAATGGGAAACCCACCAAGAAGAGGACAGAATAACCCTGCACATCCGGAACTGCCACAAAGGTAAACTCGGTTTTGAGTATCGCACAGAAATAGAATACACCGTAAATGCCGATGGTTCCATCATGGTGAACAGTGTCATCATCCCGGTATCCGACAGCGAAATCATTCCGCGTGTGGGCTATCGAATGGAACTGCCCGAAGGCTTCGAGCGTATGCGTTGGTATGGACGTGGCCCATGGGAAAACTACGTAGACCGCAAGGATGCCACCCCAATAGGCGTATACGAAAGTACAGTATCCGACCAATGGGTGAACTATGTAAAGCCTCAGGAGATGGGTAACCATGAAGAGGTACGCTGGATTTCCATCACCAACGCCGACGGTATGGGCTTCGTTTTCGTGGCAGGCGACCAAATGGCGGCTTCTGCCCTGCATGTCAGAGCACAAGACATGGCAGATCCCGACCATCTGCAAAAACTGATTCACAAATACGACATCCCGATGCGCAAGGAGACAGTTCTTTGTCTTGATGCCCACAATCGTCCTCTGGGCAACGCAAGCTGCGGTCCGGGCCCGATGAAAAAATACGAACTGCAAGCAACTCCCGTAGCATTCAGCTTCATCATGATGCCTTTGGAAAGAAGCTACACGCAAAGTGAGCTTACCAAGAAAGCACGCGTACAGATGCCTGCATGCATGCCCGTAATGGTAGAACGCGATAACAACGGTTACCTGCAAATGAGTACTGGAACTCCGGACGCGACCATCTTCTACAGCCTTAACGGTAACGAATACCGGGAATACACAGCTCCATTCGAGTTCATTGACGGTGGAAAGATACAAACATACGCTGTTTCCGGAAAATTAGGCAAGAGCCTGGTCACTACTATGGAACTACCCATATTCGTAGACCACTCGGCATGGAAGGTGGTCTCCTCCAGCAGCGACAGCCAAGGAGAAGAGGCGCAAAACGCCATCGACGGAGACCCTTCCACGTATTGGCACACCCGTTGGCACGAACCCATTCCAGAGTTTCCACACAGCATTGTGGTAGACATGGCTTCCCTACTGGTAGTGGACAAATTCATCTACACAGCACGACATTCCAATGATAACGGACACGTCAAAGACTACGAGCTAAGCTTCAGCAAAGACGGAAAAAATTGGGAAAGCACCGTCAAAGGTACATTCTCCAATCTGACGTCTGCCCAAACCATAACATTGGAAACACCCGTCACTGCCCGTTACTTCAAATTCGTTCCCTTGTCCGAAATGCACGGCAGGAAATGGGCTTCGGCAGCCGAACTGAATGTGAGCATCCTGAAAAACATCAGCGGAGCATCCCAGAGACAAATAGTGGTCTCCGTAGACAGCGATGCAGACAACAGCATGAAGCTGGCGGCAGACGGTAACATAAACACCTATTGGCACACGGTACACAACCAATTCTACATAGCTCCCTACCCTCATGAGATACATCTTTCCCTATCCAAAGAGGCCACTATAAAGGGTATCCGCTACACTCCGCGACAAGATAGCGAAGAAGGACGGATAGCTTCCTATGAAGTATATGCAAGCAAAGATGGAAAAAATTGGGGGCAGCCCATTATCTATGGCACCTTCCATATAGGTACAGCAACGCAAACTATAGAATTTACTCCTTGCCGGGCACGTTATGTGAAACTATTGGGATTATCGGCCCATGACAAAGGAAAGAAAGCTGCCATAGCAGAATTAGAGATAATCTTGGAAGAATAATTTTAGAGGAAAAACTATTAACCATGGAGTTTCAGGGCTTGTGCAAAAACTTGTACAAGTCCTGAAATTCCACGTTTTCTCCTATAAGTAAAAATCACTTTCCCTTCACTATCCGCTTAATATCATTCAGCTTGTTCAGCGCCTCCAGCGGCGTCAAGTTATTCACATCCAGATTCAGTATCTCATCGCGTATCTGGCACAGCACCGGGTCGTCGAGCTGAAAGAAGCTGAACTGCATACCACCGCGTGTCTCTCCCACTTCCACCATCGGTTTGCTGGAAATCCCCTGCTGGCGGTTGTCTGTTTCCAGTTGTTTCAGAATGTCATTGGCACGTTTCACGATGCTTTTGGGCATACCCGCCATTTTGGCTACATGAATACCGAAGGAGTGTTCGCTGCCACCGCGCTCCAATTTGCGCAGGAAGATGACTTTGTTATCTATCTCCTTCACCGAAACGTTGTAGTTCTTAATACGCTTGAAGCTTTTCTCCATCTCGTTCAACTCATGGTAGTGCGTGGCAAACAAGGTGCGTGCCTTCGCCTTTGGATGCTCATGGATATGCTCCACAATCGCCCAGGCGATGGAAATACCATCATATGTAGAAGTACCGCGCCCCAGCTCGTCGAACAGCACCAGGCTGCGGGGAGAAAGGTTGTTCAGGATATCCGCCGCCTCGTTCATCTCCACCATAAAGGTAGACTCGCCCACGGAAATATTATCGCTGGCACCCACACGGGTGAATATCTTATCCACCAACCCGATATGGGCACTCTCCGCAGGCACAAAACTGCCGATTTGAGCCAGCAGCGTAATCAGCGCCGTCTGCCTCAGCAAAGCAGACTTACCCGCCATGTTGGGACCCGTAATGATGATAATCTGCTGCGTCTGGCTATCCAGCATCACATCATTGGCAATATACTTCTCGCCGATGGGGAGCTGCTTCTCAATCACCGGGTGGCGCCCCTGGCAGATTTCCAGCACATCGTCGTCGGCAATGACGGGGCGTATATAGTTGTTCTCGCGCGCTGCCGTGGCAAAGGAGAGTAGGCAGTCCAGACGCGCTATCTGGTTCGCATTGATTTGAATGGCGGGGATGAACTCGCTCAATGATTGCACCAATTCTGCATAGAGTTGTGTTTCCAGTACCAGTATCTTGTCCTCCGCACCGAGAATCTTCTCCTCGTACTCCTTCAATTCCTGGGTAATGTAGCGTTCGGCATTGGCAAGGGTCTGCTTGCGTATCCACTCTGCCGGCACTTTGTCCTTATGCGTGTTGCGCACTTCGATGTAATAACCGAAGACATTGTTGTAGCCTATCTTCAAGCTGGGAATCTCCGTCAGCTCACTCTCGCGCTGCTGTATCTGCAACAGATAATCCTTACCGGAGTAGGCTATCTGGCGCAACTCGTCCAACTCGGCACTAACACCGGACTTGATGACACCGCCCTTATTAATCAGCAACGGCGGGTCATTGTCTATCTCCCGGTCTATGCGGTCGCGGATGGACTGGCAGATGTTCAACTGCTCGCCTATATGATTCAAGCTGGCATTATCGGCATCCATGCAAGCCGCTTTGATGGGTTCTATCGCCTGCAAAGCCACCTTCAGCGCCACCACCTCACGCGGAGAGACACGCCCTACCGCCACTTTGGAGATGATGCGTTCCAAGTCGCCAATCAAATGCAACTGCTCTTCTATCAACTCTTTGAAATCAGGCTGGCGGAAAAAGTATTCCACCACATTCAGCCGCTCGTTAATCGGCTGCACGTCCTTCAACGGGAATACCAGCCAGCGTTTCAGCAGGCGGGCACCCATCGGGCTGATGGTCTTGTCTATCACATTCAGCAGACTGCTGCCACCGTCGTTCATCGACCCCATCAACTCCAGGCTGCGCACCGTGAACTTATCCAGGCGGACATACTTATCCTCCTCGATGCGTGCCAGCGAAGTGACATGCCCTATCTGCGTATGCTGCGTCATGATGAGGTATTGCAGGATGGCTCCCGAAGCGATGATACCGTTCTTGAGATGCTCCACACCGAAGCCTTTCAAGTTCTTCACCTCGAAATGCTTCAGCAGCTTTTCGCGGGCAGATGTCTCGGTAAACACCCAGTCGTCCAACTCGAAGGTGAAGAACTTGCTGCCGAAGTTTCCTTCGAACATCAGCCGCTTGCCACGCTCGAAAAGCACCTCTTTGGGGGCAAAGTTGTTCAGCAGCTTGTCCACATAGTCGAAAGGTCCTTCCGCCGTCAGAAATTCGCCCGTAGATATGTCCAGGAAAGCCACACCGCAGGCACCCTTACCGAAATGCACGGCAGCCAGGAAGTTGTTCTCCCGGTAGTTCAGCACATTGTCGTTGATGGAAACTCCCGGCGTCACCAACTCCGTGATGCCGCGCTTCACCAGTTTCTTCGTCAGCTTCGGGTCCTCCAACTGGTCGCAGATGGCCACACGCTTGCCGGCACGTATCAGCTTGGGCAGATAGGTGTCGAGCGCATGATGCGGGAAACCCGCCATTTCGATGGTTTTCCCCTTGCCATTGGCACGTTTGGTCAAGGTAATACCGAGGATTTCGGACGCGACGACGGCATCGGTGGAATAGGTTTCATAGAAGTCACCACAACGAAACAGCATGACAGCATCGGGATGCTTTGCCTTCAAGTCGAGGAACTGCTTCATCATCGGGGTAAGGACAATATCTTCGTGCATACAAGTCTTTAATTTTTAATTTCCAAAGCTTTGAGCCAAGAGAGCAGGAAATCGTCAAGTAAGACCCAAAACTTAATGTGACAAAGATAATTCTTTTTTAGAAAACAGCCACGGAGAGGCTTCAAAACCTTAGCAAGCCTTAACAAAGAGACGCATTTTCCTAAAACATGTTATAAAACAGTCTTTTTTATTTGCTTTATTTGGAGATAAGCAAAAAGTTCGTACCTTTGCAATGTGTTTTTCATAGTATTAGATTTAAGGTTAACAAAGGTTGGAGTACAGCGGTACTCCTTTTTTTATGCCCACACCTTTCGTATCTTCCCCTTTTCCCTTACAAAAAGACATATTCACTCGGCGAAACGCCCTTCATCTTCTTGAAAACCCGGTTGAAATAAGGAACATTGTTGAATCCCACCTGATAGCAGATTTCTGCTACGGATACCTTTTGTTGTTTCAGCAGCCGGCAGGCAAGCTCAATGCGGTATTCATTGAGATAAGTGACGAAAGTCTTCCCCGAGACTTTCTTGAAAAAGATACAGAAAGAAGTGCGGTTCATCCCCACGTGGCGGGCAACGTCATCCAGCGTAATATCCCGCTTGGCGTTACAAACGACGTAGACTTGTATCCTATTCATTCGCTCCCGTTCCGGGTCCATCTTCTGATACTGCCCCACCACACTCTCTTCCTCGCTCCCGGCAAGAATAAGCAGCAGTTTTATCATCAGCGGGATGCGTTCAGCCCTCCCCAAAGGACGCATCTCCTCGAGGACAGAAGCAATAGCCGCCGACTTTTCCTTCCCGAACTTCACGGCATCCCTTTTCCGTTTCAGCTTCTCCGTACATTCCTGCAGCTCAGGGAAAGCAACACAGCAGTTGTCAAAAAATTCCCGGCCGAAAGTTATCGTGATATTGGCAATACGCCCCTGCGCATCTGTCACATCATTCTCGAAATACCAGCAATGCGGTATCTCCGGAGGAACTATCACCACTTCCCCACTCCCGAAAGGTTCAGTACGGTCACCTATCAGCCGCATGCCGGAGCCTACGATGATATACGACAACTCCCACGTTGCCTGCTCATGCAGACCTATCTGCTCGCCGGGAGCCAGGCATACATCGTCGAAGGTAAAAGAAGTGTTTTCCGGCCGAGGCACTGCATTATCATTCATAATTTGGGTAAAATATCTCCCTGAAGGGGAGTAAATGCAAATATAAGACAATCCTAATAAACAATAAGAGAAATGCCCGGAGAAATTGCAGACTAACTTTGCCCGCGAAATAAAGTTATACCGGGAATCCGGATTGTCTGAGGATGTGTCAAAATACACACTCACCACAGATTACACAGATTAACACCGATAAAAGTTCTTGATTATCAGAGCTCCTAAAATAATCTGTGTAATCTGTGGTGAGTCATGACACGTCCGCATTTTAGAAGAATATTAATCTAACAACAAACATAATTCCAATGAAGACAACAACTTATTTAGCATCCAAGCCGCGTTACGAAATACTGGACGGGCTTCGCGGCGTAGCCGCAATAATCGTGGTAGCTTTCCATCTTTTTGAAACCTATTCCGCAGGGCCTGCCCACCAGATTTTGAACCACGGCTACTTGGCCGTGGACTTCTTCTTCGTACTCTCCGGCTTCGTCATCGGTTATGCCTACGACGACCGCTGGGACCGTATGACAACGTGGGACTTCTTCAAGCGACGCTTGGTACGCCTGCACCCCATGGTGATTATGGGTACACTCCTCGGCGCCTCCCTATTCTACTTCAGTGCCTGCTCCGCCTTCCCGATGGTGATGCAGACACCGTGGTGGAACGTGCTGCTGATGACACTCCTGGGCTGCCTTATGTTCCCCACCCCCACTTCATGGGACATCCGGGGCTGGTGGGAGACAAACGCGTTGAACGGCCCCACCTGGTCGCTGATGTGGGAATATATTGCCAATGTGCTCTATGCCCTATTCATCCGCCGCTTCTCCAAACTGGCACTGGGCATATTCGTCGGACTCTCTGCCTGCCTTACGCTCGACGTCACGCTCAACATAGATACCTTTGGGCTTCTTTCATCGCGGGGAGAAGCCGCCTACACCCTCATCGGCGGCTGGAGCCTGACACCCGGCCAGCTCTATATAGGCATTTCACGCCTGCTCTATCCCTTCTTCATGGGTCTGCTGTTGTCTCGCATAGGCAAGCTGGTGAAGGTGAAGAGAGGATTCTACTGGTGTTCCCTGCTGGTGACTGTTATCCTCGTGATGCCGCGCATCGGAGGCGAGACCAGCCAATGGATGAACGGCGTCTACGAAGCCGTAAGCGTGCTCGCCCTCTTTCCGCTGATAGTGGCTATGGGAGCAGGCAGCAACGTCACGGGCAAGCGTTCCGTAGCCCTCTGCAAATTCCTGGGCGAACTATCCTATCCGCTGTACATCACACACTTCCCGCTGATATACATGCAGATAGCCTGGGCACGGAATAACCCCGACGCACCGGCAGGAATGCACTTGTTCATTGCCGTATCCGTCTTTGTACTCTCCATTGCCATTGCATACGCTTGCCTCAAACTGTATGACGAACCGGTACGCGAGTGGCTGAAACAACACTGGTTGATGAAGAAGAATACCAAAACATCCAAATGATTGTTGAACCCAAATACACACTACCATGAATAGAATAAAATCTTTCTTGTTGGCAAGCATGTTTCTCCTGCCAACAATGGCGCAGCAAGCAACTGCCCCAGCCATTCCACAAGACAAAAAAATAGAGCAGAAAGTGGAAGCCCTACTGAAAAAAATGACCCTTGAAGAGAAAATAGGCCATGAGAGAAATTGGCATACCCTGCATCTATGGACTGGACCAAAATCACGGGACAACCTACACAATGGGTGGAACGCTCTTTCCTCAAAACATCAATGTGGCTGCTTCCTTCAACCGCAACCTGGCCCGTGAAGCCGCACGTATTACTGCCTATGAAACCAAAGCCGGCAGCTGCCCGTGGACTTATTCTCCCACCATCGACCTGGGACGCGATCCCCGCTGGCCACGCATATGGGAGAATTATGGCGAAGACTGCTACGTCAATGCAGAAATGGGGCGGGCTGCCGTACTCGGCTTCCAAGGAGAAGACCCGAACCATATCGGCAAACAAAATATTGCCGTATCGCTAAAGCATTATATGGGCTACAGCGTCCCCTTCACCGGAAAAGACCGTACACCGGTATACATCTCGGCTCAAGACCTTCGTGAGAAACACTTTGCCCCTTTCCTGGCTTGTGTAAAAGCAGGAGCATTATCCGTCATGGCAAATTCGTGTTCTGTCAACGGATTGCCCGTACACGCCAATTACAAAATCTTGACCTAATGGCTGAAAGAAGAACTGAACTGGGATGGAGTACTTGTCACGGACTGGGCTGACATCAACAACCTCTGGCGCCGCGAAAAAGTGGCAGCCGACAAGAAAGAAGCCATCAAAATCGCCATCAACGCAGGTATCGACATGGCCATGGAACCTTATGAATGGGATTTCTGTACACTGCTGAAAGAACTTGTACACGAAGGCGAAGTACCCATAAGCCGCATTAATGACGCCACCCGGCGTCACCTACAATGAAAAAGGGGCTTATTGGGCCGAAAACAAGCCGGAAATCGAAAAAGCCGTGAAAGCAGCCACAGAAGTCGATTACATCATCGCCTGCATCGGTGAAAATTCTTATTGTGAAACTCCCGGCAACCTGACTGACCTGACCCTCTCGCGCAATCAGCTCGATTTAGTAAAAGCACTGTCTGCTACGGGAAAACCCGTCATCCTTATACTGAATGAAGGCCGTCCCCGCCTCATCAATGAAATAGAGCCGATGGCAAAGGCCGTAGTAGACATCATTCTGCCGGGAAACTACGGAGGAGACACCCTTGCCAACCTGCTCAGCGGTGATGAAAACTTCAGTGGAAAGCTGCCCTTCACCTATCCGAAAGAAATCAACTCACTCATCAACTACAACTACAAGGTGAGCGAGGAAGTGGAAAAAATGGAAGGGGCCTACGACTATGACGCGGTTGTATCCGTGCAATGGGCTTTTGGGTACGGACTAAGCTATACCAGCTTCAGCTATAGCAATCTGAAAGTAAACAAGGCAAACTTCACAGCCGATGACGAGCTTATCTTCACTGTGGACGTAAAAAATACAGGAAGCCGTGCCGGCAAAGAAAGTGTTCTCCTTTTCAACAGTGCCCTCATAGCTTCAATGACCCCCGACAGCCGTCGCCTGCGAGCTCCCAATCGGTAGTCTATATTGCCAGTCTCCCATTTACTACATTCCCTATTTAAGCAACAATTCCTGCAATACTGCATTTTAAATTCTTGCTTACTAAAACTTATTCGTCCGACAGCCGTTAAATTATCGTCCGACAGTTGTCGGACGAATCTGCAACAGCTGTCGGACGATAATTCAACAAGTATCGGACGAATAAATCTTAGCAAAGAAAAAGATAGATGGCTTACCGCTTGATTTATTTGTGAGTACCCGCGTACACAATCAGTACCTTCCCCAAAGAATCAAGTTGCCAATGAGTTCTCATGAGCTTGTCATTGCAACTTCAAGAATGGTAACGTATTTCCACCGGTAGACAATGGCAGCTTGCAGCACATCGTTGGGTTTCACGGACGACTGTATGTTGGTAAACGTAAAGCCACAGGTACTGAGACGCTCCTTCAGTAATGCCTCCACCTCCTTCTCCATCATCCACTCCACGCTCACTACCGGCCAGATTGACGATGATGCCGTCTGTCCCGAATCAATACCGGTCATTTTTGGAGAAAAGAAGACCTCCCTTCAGCGCAAGTCCCTCGGTACGGGTAGTGCCGGATGCCGTGATACGGATGTCACTGTTTGCCCAGAAACAGATGCGCAGAGCTGTAATATCACTGCCGATGAAATCTTCTGCTTTGCCGGCGCCTTTACTTCCTTCTCGCAAGATACTCGATGGCATAAACCGGCCAGCGGGGAACTTTGCGGATATTTGTACGGACAGCAGGAATGTCGCACAGCAGGAAGAGGGCGGCAAGGCCTAAAGCGAACCAGATAACATAGCCATAGACCTGCTTCATTGCCACCATCATCATGGAGTGCAGGAAGTCGCGGCCAACGTATTCGCCGAGGTTGAAGTGCGCCATATCCAAATGCGTGAGAGTGAGTTGCTGTCCGTAGCTCATCATGTTGTCGTTCATAAAGTGCGAGAAGATAGTGGTATAAATGCCATAACCTGCCGCTCCTGCCAGATACATGTGGAGGATGTTGAACACGAACAAGCCCATGAAGAACTGCTCAAGACTTGGCACCGATTCGTCTAAAGCCCACATCAATGTCGGGGCAAGGATGGCATACGCAAATCCTCGCAAGAAGATGGCAAAACGGTACTGCTCGATATTGACGTTTATGTCAAGCGTGAAGTACATCAGCATGCCATAGAGTGCGATACCGATGAAGGCAATGCCGAAGAGCTTCCACACCTTCCACTTCTTGACTTTCAGCCAATAGAGACCGAGCAGGATACCGAGATACATGCCGGGAAGCGCCCACATATACTGCGACTCTTTGGTCAGCTCCTCCAGCCGGATGACTTCGCTGTAGAGTATCTCTTCCATCGTGTGTTCAGCACCGAAAGCGAGTTCGGCAAAGAAGGTGACGAGGAGGATGGAAACAACGTTGCGACGTGTAAAAAGACCAAGCTCGATGTAGGGGTAACGGTAGTAGCGCAGGCGGTAGAGCACAATGCCGGAAAGCACAATGGCAGCACCGAACAGAAGGCGTATGCGGAGGGTATCGAACCACATGAAATAGTCGCCGTACACTACAATGTACGACACCACGAGCATCAGTCCGCAGATGAGCAATGCTCCCTGAAAGTCGATACCTTTGAGCGACAGACGCTGGGGCATGGGACAAAACGGACGGCAGAAGATGGCCTGCGTGAGCAATACGAACGACATAGTGCCGATGGTGAAGACGTGCATCATCTGCCATGTGAAATGATGACCGAACCAGGCGGCAAGCCATCCGCTACCCTCGATGGCGGTGAGCAGGATGATGTGAAGCACGGGGAAGAAAACGGCAAAATCGCGTCGGGGGGTAATCCAAAGCTGGATGTTGCTCATGCACTCGAACGTGCCCTGTATCTTAGCCATTCCGGCTATGAAGCACACTATCATGAGCACAGGCATCGACTGGCAATGCATCGTCAGCACATTGCATACGGCAAGAACGATGGCAGAACCGCAGAGCAACTGCTTGTTGGTGAAGCGGAACTTCATGCGGAAAAGCATAGGAAAATAGACAGCCATGCCCGCGAGGGTGGCATAAAGCAGAAAGAGCACGTCCTCAATCATGAAGTCGGTGGTGCCACGAATGCCATCCAGTGCACCAAGGTAGATGCCACCGCCGAACTGGAAGCAAAAGGCGGTCAGCACGTACAGCCACGGCTGTATCCGGCGAGGCACCCATCCCTTCATCATAGGCATGGAAAAGCCCATGCCGGGTGGAGGGCCACCGGCGCTCTTCATAAAGAATTCAGTCAATTGTCCCATTACTCCTCAACGATACATTCCACATTATAACCGCCCTTGAGCCTGGCAACATCAGCATTCTCATCGAGCTTGATGCGTACGGTGACGCGCTGTTCGACCTTCACAAAATTACCCGTGGCATTGTCGATGGGAATAAGTGAGAAGGCACTGCCGGTAGCATCAGAGATACGTTCCACCGTACCCGTATATTGTATACCGGGAACGGCATCGGCTGTAATCCCAGCCTTACCACCCACCTTGATGTGAGGCAACTGGCTTTCCTTGTAGTTTGCCTCAACCCAACGTTCACCATTGTCAACAATACTCACCAGTACCTGGCCCGGATTGACAAGCTGACCTACGTGAATATCCTTCGTGCCAACGGTACCGTTACAAGTGGCAATGATGTAGCAATAGGAGAGGTTGAGACGGGCGAGGTCGACGGCACGACGAGCCAGTTCGATGCCCTGCTCCGAAACGGAAAGGTGATGCCCCTGTTCGGCCACAACAGCCGACTGCATCTGACGTGAACGAACCGCCTGCTCGTAGGCTGCCTTGGCACTCAGATAGCCCGTATGTACTTTATCATATTGTTGTCGGGTAACAGCATCCTGACTGAGGAGCTTCTTGAAACGAGTATCCTCACGCATGGCATTCTCCATCTGTACACGTGCGGATTCGATGCCGGCTTCGGTAACGGTCATGCTTGTCTTGGTGGTAACGATGCTGCTTGCCGTTCCCTGCGAACCGTGTTCGGCACGGATAAGGTCGGTCTCGGCTTGGGCCAGTCGCAAGCGAAATTCGGCATCCTCGATGATGGCAAGCGTATCGCCTTTCTTTACTTGCTGGAAATCCGCGAACCGTACCTCACGGATGAAGCCTTGCACACGGCTGCTCTGAGGCACGACGTTCTGGCGTACACGGGCATTGTCGGTAAATTCTCCACCGCCGAAGTGCATAAACTGGCTCACCACATAAACGGCTCCACCCAAGAGGCAAAGCACGATGAGCGCATTGTATAAATAGATGTGTATCTTGTTCTTTTCCATTATTATAAAGTATTTGTTACGTATTTGAGTGTATAGAAATTATAAAGCATGCTGATGCGGGCATTGACCAGTGCCATTTCGGCGGAGAGTTTCATGTTGGAGGCATCGACCATGTCGGTAAGGAGTGCAAGGTCGTTCTGATAACGGTTCTGCACCACGGAGTAGTTCTGATTGGCAAGTTCCACCTGCTTCTGCTGTGTCTTCACCTCGGTGTAGGACGTAAGGAGGTTGGTGTAGTTTGCCTGTACAGCATTCTCCACACCCTCACGAGCCAAGGCGAGCGCTTCCCTCGACTGCCGATGCTCTGTACGTGCCTTGCGGATGTGGTGTTTGTTCTTCCAAAGACTGCCAAGGCTGAACTTTACGCCTATCCCGACAAACCACACGTTTACATTGCAATCCTTCGGGATGAGGTCTTGTGTATAAGGACCAAAGAGATGATTCTCTGCCACGACAGCCACCGAAGGCAATGACTCCGCCTTTGCCTGCTTCACCTTCTGCTCTGCAAGATTTGTGGCAACCGTTGCCTGGCGGATACCAAGATTGTTGTCCGTTGCCGTCTGCTGCCATGTGTCTTGAACGGCGATTGCCGAGAGTGCGTCTATTTCTGTGTTGAGCTCATTCTTATCGGGAACTATAACCGTCTGCTCCGGTAAATGAAGCGTTGTAACCAGTTGATGGTTGATGATGGTAGAGGCATCGGTGAGCTTTGCCAGTGTGAGTTCAAGACCCTGCAACTGGAATTCATAGCGAGTGATGTCGTTCTGCAAAACAGTACCCTGCTCACGGCGGGCTTTCATTTGGTCAATCTCCTTCTGCGTAAGTGCGATATTCTGACGCACCACTTCTATCTGATTGCCTAACTTGTAGAGGTCAAGATAGTAACCCGTCAACAAGAAGCGCACCTCCTGGCGGTTCTTCTCCACATCGAGTTCTGCCATTTTTTCGCCCAATTCTGCCATGCGGATGCCCGAACGGATAGCGCCACCGGCATACACAACCTGCGACACCTGAGCCGTGAAACTATTTCCCCAATGGGGGGTGTCCTGCTTACCGTTTGCCACGGGAATAGCTCCCATACCCGGCACGATGTAATCGGTCGTTCCATCGGTCGAAAAACCTCGCGACAGCATGAAGGCATTGCCCGTATAACTGCCTTGAAGGTTCAAATCCACACTCGGCAGCAAAGCCGATTTGGCTGCTGCCACCCCTTCGCTGGCTGCCTGCAAAGCCACCTCACTCACCCTCACCTTCTGACTCTGTTGGTCAGCAAGATTGTAAAGTGCCGTGAGTGTCATCGCCTGCACAGCCTTGTCTTGTGCATATATAGGCACAAGACAAGGCTCTCCGGCCATCAGAGCGACAGCCAGAGCAGAATAAACCATAAGTTTGTTCATGAAATAAAAATAGATGTATTGTTGTTCATTATTTTTTCCTCTAACCGTTAACTATAAGCCGTTAACCTCTGTTCATTCCCTCGGAAATACTAATAATGAACCATAAGAGTCCGGACAGCACAACATCTGCCACAATGCGCTACAAACGGCCTCATCAGGGAATATAAAAAAGATGAGAACCGAATTTCGAGCACTATTGATTAAGAAATCCGGTGCAAAAGTACAAATAAAAAGTCGAAATAGGGTTAAAAAAAGTCGGTAAGTATCAAAAATTAATGTTTGAAAAGCATGGTATCATCCTTTTTCTTATTGACAATTTTGGCGTTTCAATGTTGCAATGCGTAATGCCACTCCAAACGCCTTTTAAATGGGTATTTCTCCGGCACCAAGGAACACCCTCTCCGACACCGGGGAACTCTGCCTTCCCTGGCGCCGGAAAACAAAAAAACGCATTGCCTATATAATTACAGAAAATCAGCTTATTCAAATCTGTTCTTATTTCTCTGCCAATAGCTGCACAGATTCATCCGTCATGTGATGGTCTGCTGTCAAGCTCCAGTCATTGTTCTTTTCGTCCCATTCGTAGCTGAGGTAGCGCAAGACACTGCTGTCGGTCTGCCGATAGACGGCTTTCTGCTTGATGTCGGTGTAGGCATTGCTTTGCTCGTTCCAGAGGGCATATTCCACAGTGACGTCGTCCGTATAGAAGAAGTTAAGACTGTGGTGCTTCTCAAAGCTTTGCGTGGATTCGTTCCATTTCAGCACTTCTTTTTGGGAGATGCGACCGGAGTTGTCGTAAATGTAATTGTACTTCAGGTGGCGGTGCAGGAATTTCTGATTCTCCACTTTGAATACGGTTTGTGTTTCCACACGGCCGTCGTTGGTTTCGGTATTATAGGCAAAGTTGTCTGTACGGTTAACGGCTGCTGCGCTTACTACGTTTACTAAAGAGGTCATTGCGATGATTGCTGAAATTACTAAAGTCTTCATAATGGTTCTATTTTTTAAGTTATACATTTTGTTTCAAGTTCTTGTCTTTGGGGGAGTTGTTCCCTTTCGACATTGCAAAGATAGGAGGTGGTAAAAAGCTTTTAGGTTATCGTTACGTTAATGTTAGGTTAACGGAGATATTTATTACTTTTGCGCCCAAAACAAGAACAAAATGAAAACACGTTTCCTCTTATATCTTTCCTTTTCCAATCTATCGGAGACGTAACTGGATAGGCATACAGCAGACTGTCACCACATCTACTATTGAGAAGTACCATCTTTCTTCTATGTCGTCCCAAACGGTTCGGACTTTCTTCGCTTCGAAAAGCTTGATGGCATTATGCTGGGTCATGATATTATGTTTTCAATTCTTAGTTTTAAGCTCTTTGATTGGGTCCTCGCTATGTGACAGAAACAATGCTCTTTCTTCAATTTAATCATAATTTCTGTTTTATTGCATCAGTTGACATAGTCTGTTTTCTTAGGTATAGTACAAAATATATGATTATTTTGACTTAAAACAAATCGCAGTCAATAAATCACTGCACATCATATGACAATAGGGAATAGCCTGCACCACAGACCATCCCCTATCACCTTAATTTTACTTGTGTGACTTCCTCTTACTTCACCACACCGTCCGTCATCGTAAAGCCTTCCAGAGAGCCGGCTTTCACCTGAATACAAATCACACTGATGGCGCTGTCTGCCGCAGCCGACAATTGGCGTTCTCCTGCCGGAGCCACGCGAAGCCAGTCACCCGCCTGCAGTTCTACGGTTTCTCCGTCAACCACCATGGTGCCGCGTCCGGAGAGGACGGCATAAATTTCTTCATTTTGCTTGTGCGAATGCACAAAAGGTACTCCTGCACCAGCCGGCAAATTGCTGATAGATACTTCTGCACCAGTCAGATTCAATGAATCGTGCAACTCGACACGTGCCTCGCCTGCGGGCACATTTACTTTCTGATAGTTCTTCATAATCACTTCTCCTTAGTATGTTTTGATTTACGGCTGCAAAGTTAGCCAACTACCAGACATCGTACAAGAAGGCACTTGAAGCTCAGTTAGTTACCTCCATGTTACCATTATTGGCAAATAAAGAGTTAGAAAAATAAGATTAACAAAAATTATTACTATTTTTGCCGAAAAAGCAAATATCGACTAAACTCTATAAAAAATGAAGATTCTGAAAAAAATTTCAAAAGTAATAGTCATCGTGATGGCTGTACTGGCAACCATTTGGTGTGGTTTGTATGTTTATGCCAACTATTTCTATAATGACAAGCAGATTGATGTAGAAAACTTCTACATCGCGGAACTACCGTTACCCCCCTCGCAGTTTGAAGAAGATTTCAAAGAAATACACCAGATTGTCATGGAGAATTATTCATTATACCAAGCCAAGCATCTGAATATGGATTCATTGTATCAAGCTTGTGACGCCCGCGTTCGCCAGGCGCAGACCACCACAGACTACGGACTGATAGTGCAGGAATACATCTCTGCCTTACAATGCGCCCACGCCATTACCTGCTACAAGAGGTACACAGCCAATCAGCGCGTAGCCTTTATAGAGGATTCCTTGTTCGTTGACAAACCCAGTGACTATCTGACAGAATACGGCTTCCAGGACAAAGACCGGATTATAGCTATCAACGGACTCCCCTATAAACAATGGATTGAACAGAACGAAAAATATACCGAAGCATCTACCGTCCCCCACAGACGGCTCCGTACAGCCTATGATGCGTTCCGTAGTTATGCAGACACCCTAAGAAACTATACACTGCTGAGAGGGGGCGATACTCTGACCGTCACCCTTCCCTTGAAACAAAGGGACTATTTTCCGGATAACGAAGAACAAACTGTGGAGAGCAGGATATTACAAGACAGCATTGGTTACCTTACCATCAAAACCATGATGAACCCCGTCATGGAAGATTTCAAGGCGGTCTATCCCAAAGTCAAGGATTTACCATACCTCATTATAGACGTACGTAGAAACGGCGGAGGAAACAGCATGAATGGAGTAAACATCTGCAAGTACTTCATCCGCGAAGCACAACCACACTGCGTCAGCAAGAGCTACATCATGCAGCCCGAAGCCGACGCCTATAAAGGTAAAATCTATCTGCTGACCGACACATATACGCTCTCTGCTGCCGAGAGCTTCACACTCGACATGAAGGAAAGCGGAAATGTCACCCTCATCGGCGAAGCTACCGGAGGGGATACCGGCAATGGCCCCCGTCCTTTCTGTACCAAACAGCGGACCTATTTCCGTATCCCTACCCGCCAGCCGGACGTCTCTTCTAAAGGTTTCCCCATGGAAGGTATAGGCATACCGCCCCATCATCAAGTATCCCAAACCGTAGCAGATTTCATGAAGGATGAAGATACAGTGCTGAATTATGCTGTCGGACTGATAACAGAGAAACAATAATACATTTCCTCAACGAAAAAGAGCCAAGTATCAAAGGTGTGTCACCTCACGATACTTGGCTCTTTTGTATTTGATATATTATCCTTTATTTGGTACTTGCCAACATCAAAGCCGCATTGCTGTCATTCAGTTCGTAAACGGTAGTTTGCGTATAGCTGTCGTAACCATTAGTTCTACTGTTCCAACGGGCATAGTTCAACTCAACTTCACTGTCAGTGTATTCAACATCCAGCTTGAAATAAGGCACCCAGGCTTCCTTTACGCTATCCCACTTGAAAGCTTCCTTGCTCGTCACACGGTTCTCACTGTCATAAGTGTAAGTGTAGCGGAGGTGACGGAAAAGGTGTCCGTCCTCATTGCGGAAGATAGTCTTGGCGGTCATCAGTTCTCCGGTCATCTCCTCGTTTTTCACATAATCGGCAGGAGTTGTCGCGCTTGCAGAAAAGTTCATTACACTTGCCATTACCACTGCCATCATTACCACTGCTTTTGAAAATACTGTTGCTTTCATAATCGTTATTTTTTATTGTTATTACTTCTTTCTCTGAGGAGGTTGTTGTTTCATAACCGCCTTCGCCTATATATAGTCAATCTGCGTGCCAAAGAATTAAATCACTGATTATCAAAGAATAACTATTTTATAGTAATGTCCATTTTCGGACAACTGTCCGCACAAAAACGAACAGCAAAACAAAAAATAAACGAAATATCATGAAAGTATTTCTACATTAGCAATAATATTATGTAACAGTAGTAAATTGTTTGATGATTGTCCCTACAAAAAGCTGATTTATACTTATCTTATCTCAATGGCGGCATCTGAAAACGTGGTGGGGCAATAGTCGCTCCGCCACTGCCCCCTCTATTATCAAAGACGGTGTTACGCAGAATCTCATACAAGATTCCACCTACATCCAGACTTAATTTAAACTTGTCGAAATTATAATAGGGAATCACAACGGGAACCGTCTCCCAACGACTGCGATAAGCATCGTAATAACGTTGTACTCCAACTTCCATACCAAAACGTTCGGACATATCCAGAGACATGGTGGCACCGTAGCGGTGGGTATCCATCCCGTAAGTATTTCCTATGGCATACGAACCGAAAACCTTAAAAGCTACACGGTCCGAAGCCTGATACCGCAAAGCTCCCGAAGTACTGAAAGCCTGCCCGGTGGAATGAATCATATTTATCTTCATGGCATCTACGCCAAGCTGGAGCGTCAGCCTTTGGTTAAAGGCATGCTGATATCCCAGGGAAGCATTGTTGAAACGTCCGATACCCGATACGCTGGTCTGCCCACCAGAACCGAATAACATACCGTGAGGAAACTGTCTTAATACACCGCTTGTACTGTAATCTCCCCGAAATAGCAGGGAAGGATTGGTCTGATAAGGCAGACGAAGAGACTCTTTCAGTGAAAAATCGGGCAGGGAATAGGAGTGCTCCGGATGAAACATGGAAGAAGGGGCAGAGTTTTCAGAAGGAAGCTCAAAAGGAGAGAATAGAGATTCATTGAATTCCGGCTGTATCTGTATACTGTCACGAATGAAACGTACACTGTCTTCCTGCGCAAAAAGCAATTGCGGCACAAAAGCCAACAGCAAGCAGATTCCCAAACGGCCACCAAGACAAGAGATACTGACTTTCCGTTTTATACGCATATACCCTCCTTCTTTATATTCATATAATACTACTATACAAAAATAGAGAGAATTCGCGAGACTATGGCAATAAATGGGGAATAAAGTAATGTGTTGAGAGTTAGGAGAGATCGGCGTTGTTCGTCCGGAGGGTGCTTTCGGCGGAAAATTCGGTTTTTGGAAGGGTTAGGAGATTGAATCGCTACCTATCCGTTGCCTTTTTCCTGTCCGGAATTCCGGTCTTGAAGATGGTTTTGCCGATGGATGATTATCTCTGTTTTATGCCATAGAACCCGCTTGTCAGGCATCTTTGCTACTGCAAATTTAGCGATTTTTCCCGGCATTGCGAAGAAATATAGACTCCGGGATGGCCTTTGTGATTCCTATTCGTGGTTCCGCTACGTTTTTCATACCTACAAATAACTCTATATCAGTTAATTTTGCAAACAAAGAATAGAGTTATGAAAAAGAGCGGATTAAAGGTTTCGTTCTACCTTAAAAAGAGCGAGATGTCGGATGACGGACTGTGTTCGGTGATGGGGCGCATAAATGTCGGCAGATACTCCGAGGCGGCTTTCAGCGCGAAGCTCTCGGCATCGCCTAAGGCATGGATGCACGGCCGTGCAACGGGCAAAAGTGCCGCATCAAGGGAAATCAACCGCCAGCTTGACGAAATCAGGGCAAGCGCACTTTCCGTCTATCAGGAGCTGTCGTCGGTATGCATGGGCGTGACCGCCGATGATGTGAAGTGCCGGATACAAGGTATGGCTTTCGGACAGGAAACGCTGATGGGATATTTCAGCACGTTCATAGAGAACTTCGCAAAGCGTATCGGTGTGAACCGGGTCCATGGCACACTAAAATCCTACAATTACACCTACAAATGTCTGGCAACATTTCTGGAAACAGAATATAAGTTGTCCGACATTCCGTTTACGGCTATCGACCGGTCCTTCATAGACAAGTATGACATCTACCTGCGTACACAGCGTCGGCTCGCCACATCAACCGTGGGGTTCCATACCACACGGCTGAAGATGATAGTGTCGGAAGCAATCACCGACGGCATCATAACCGCAAATCCTTTTGCCGGATACGAGGCGGAGAAGCCGCAGCGTGAGCAGAAGTTTCTTACTTCGGAAGAACTCCACCGGATTATGACGACACCGCTCCATGACAGCCGCCTGTACCATGTCCGCGACCTCTTCCTGTTCTCCTGCTATACAGGCATTCCATATGGCGATATATGTCTTCTGACGGAAGATAATCTTGAAACTGCCGAGGACGGTACGGTTTGGATAAAATCCTCGCGCAAAAAGACGAAGATGGAATATGAGATACCGTTGCTTGAGTTGCCGTTAAGGATTATCGAGAAATATCGTGGAATGGCACCGGAAGGGAAACTCCTGCCGATGTACAGCAACTCCACCTTGAACACATATCTGAAAAGGATTGCCAAAATCTGCGGCATAGAGCGCAGACTGGTCTATCACTGCGGGCGTCATACCTACGCCACTGAAATCACACTGGCGCATGGTGTGCCGCTTGAGACCGTCAGCCGTATGCTGGGCCATAACCGGATTACCACGACGCAGATCTACGCAAAAGTGACCGATGACAAAATCGGGACAGACACACAGAACCTTGACAGCCGGATAGCGTCACGCTTCACTGTCGCCATTTAATAAACCAAAACCCACATAGTCATGAAAAAGGATAAAGACAACAATACACCCAAACGGCGCAGCACATTCGCCATCCTCTTCTATATCAACCGGACAAAAGTCCGCAAAGACGGGACATGCCAGCTTCTGTGCAAGGTCAGCATAGACGCCGAATGGGAGCAGATAGGCACGAAAGTATCTGTGAATCCTGATATCTGGAACCCCGAAAAAGGGCGTGCCGACGGACGCAGTGCCAATGCCGTGACCGTGAACCGCGCCATAGACTCGCTGACAGCCGAGATAAACGAACATTATGAGGATATAAAACGCAGTCTTGGCTTCGTCACCGCCGAGCTTGTGAAGAACGCCATGAAGGGCATCGGTCGCAAGCCATCAACCCTTCTGGCCCTTTTCCGCGAGCATAACGAGGAGTTCCACAAGCGTGTGGGAGTAGACCGCACTAAGGAATCATATGAGAGCTATCTCAATTCATACCGTCATCTGTCGGCATTTGTAACCGGGAAACGGGATATGGAGGATGTTCCGCTCCGTGCTCTTGACAAGGCTTTCTATGACGATTTCGAGGTGTTCCTCGGCGCAGACCGTGGGCTAAAATCCAAATCTGTCCACGAGCACCTTTACCGTCTGAAGAAAATGACGATGCGAGCCGTAAGCCAGGGTACACTTCGCCGTGACCCTTATGCGAGGCTCCATCCACCGTTGCCACGGCGCAAGAGCCGCCACATGAGGCTTGACGACCTGAAACTGCTCATGGAAAAACAGATTGACGCCCCCAATCTCCAAAGAGTGCGCGACTGGTTTATCTTCTCGACTTTCACCGGGCTTGCATACGCGGATCTCAAACAGTTGTCGGAGGATGACATATCCCAGACTCCCGATGGCACATGGTGGATACACGTCAACAGGCAGAAGACCGGCAGCCGCTCGGCGATACGCCTCCTTGACATACCCATGCGGATAATGGAGAAATACAGGGATGAGCGGCAAAATGGAAAGATCTTCAACCTGTATAGCAGAACCTATTTGATAAAACTTACCCGGCAACTCGGCAAGGAGTATGGTTTCTATCTTACCTTTCACAAGGCGAGGCATAATTTCGGAACACATATCACTCTGTCGATGGGCGTTCCTATTGAGACAGTCAGCCGCATGATGGGACACAAGAGCATTACCACGACTCAAATCTACGCCCAGGTGACTGACCGCAAGGTGGATGAGGACATGAAGCGTCTGCGTATGCAGGCATCCGGTTCTGAAATAACCTTGATTGACGAAAGCATGGATAAGGCAATGGAAAAGAGAAGGAAATATAATTTCAGGAACAAGACGGAAAACGGTCTGTGATTGCAGACCGTTCCCGCCTATGTCTGATAGTGGTGCATATTGCGGAACTCAGCGTCTCTTACAGCCACTTCTGTTCCTCCACGCATCTTCGGTGCGCCTTTTCAAGAAGGCTCTGTATCTCGGATTCCCGGTACAGGGCCTTTCCTTGCACAATGTAGTAAGGGATAAGACGCGCGGTTCGGTATTCCTGCAAGGTACGCCGGCTCACTTTAAGCAGGCGCGACAGCTCCTCGTCAGTGAGGAACCTGTCCCCCTTGAACATGGGGCATGCGACCGATTCAACTTGTCCGAGCGCCTGCCCGATGTTTCCGAGGCGGCGCAACAGGTCCGCCACACGCGGATCCTGCCTGTCGATAAAATAATGGCTCATAGCTGTGATGTGTTTGGGTGATACGACGACTTTAATAGTCTCTCTATGTCCTCCGGACGGTAGAAGATCTTGTTCCTGATACGGCTGAACGGCAGGATGCCTTTATCGCGGTAGGTCTGCAAGGTGCGTTTGGAGATTCCAAGGATGTTGCACACATCCTCGTTGTCGAGCCATTTCTTAAGGCCGATGTCCTCATGCTTCCGGCTCAACAGTTCGGATTTTTCCTCGATTTCCCTGATTTTGGAGAACAGGGCATCGAAGGTTCTGATGTCCATGCTTATTATTTCCATGATGTTACGTTTTTTTGATTTTACGATATGTTTCAGCGGCTCACGGTGGCGGGTAGCGACTTTCCTTTCATCTGTAGGAATTCCTGTATCTCGGATGCCTTGTAGTAGGTGCGCCCGTCTATCATGTAATAGCGGATGAGTTTCTTCTGGCGATACCTCGCAAGGGTGCGCTTGGTGACGCCGAGCAACCGGCACAGGTCGTAGTTGTCGAGCAGCGTGTCGCCGTCCAGACAATCCTTGAGCTTGTTCATCCGCTCGAACGCCCGCTCCATCTTGTCAAAGCGTTCCATGAGCGAGGTAAACATCTTATGCACTGTTTCATTATATAGCATAGCTGATTTTTTTGATGTAAATGAATGGTTTGTTCTACACCGTGTTGCGCAATCGGTTATACTACATATATTGGCTAATACCGTGCCACCGCCACCAAAAGGCATGACAAGACACCGATATTCATCAGAATATCAGTGCGATAAAAATATTCAAGCGTAAAATAATGGAAATCAGAGGTATTGCATTTTGCAAGACTTTCCGGCAGTATGCAATAGTCTATTGCGAGATTATCACGCTTTGCGCCGGTAGATGTTTCGGCATATACCGTTTTTGAGCCGGGCGGATTTGCTTAATATCCACCCTGACGGCACACCGTTTTGAAATATACGGATTCCTGTACCTGCAATTTCAGGCAGAATGTGGATTACCAGTTCGTCTATTATATTGTAACGGAAGAGCCGTGTCATAAGTTCCATACCGTCCAAATCCGACACTTCAGCGGTGTATATGCAGGATTTGTCGGTGCTGTCCTTGTCACATACAAGATCAAGGACCGGGTAATCCGCTTGGAGTGTGTATGTGCCTATGTCATGCCAGTGCCGGAACCCTTTGGCATCGGTCATAAGCCAATGCATCCGGGGATTGCCGGCATCCGGGAGGAAACCGTCGATAGTCATTGCCGTTATGATGCGTACCGTTGCCATGTCGTTTCATTTCTCTGTTATATAGCAAAAGAAAAAGCGCGGTGACTACGCTTTCAGACAGTGGCTCTGGTAAGCCAGTAAAGAGAAACGTAACACCACGCTATGACAAGGCATAGCACAAGTATTACGCAACAGTGCTCTTTACTTCAATTTACCAGATTTCTGTCTGAGACTCTTGCGAACTTATGTATGTAAAGGCAGGCATATCGGAATACGCCTACCTGTATTTTCTATTTCACGCCCCAAAGTTACAAAAAAGTAGCGAGAAGGGCTGTATGTCAGGGCATAAATGTTACTCTATGCCGTATTTGTTTATCTTGCGGTATAATGTCGTAGGATTGATGTTGAGCATTTTCGATGCTTTGGTCTTGTTGCCGTTGCATGATTCCAAAGTGCGGATGATTAGTTGCTTTTCAGCTTCGTCATCTTTAATCGGGCGCAAATCGGGAACGACTTTTGTGACATTATCACTTGTAGATTTACGGATATTCAAATCCGACGCCGCGATAACCGGGGTCTTTGAAATCAGAACAGCCCGGCGTACCCGGTTCTGAAGTTCACGGATGTTGCCGCTCCACGAGTGTGCAAGCATAAGCCGCTCGGCATCCGTGCTGAACCCGGAGGTATCCTTGTGAAGCTCATCCGAAAATTTCTTGCGGAAGAATTCTGCCAACGGGAGGATATCTTCGGGACATTCCGACAGTGATGGCTGGTGTATCTCGAACTCGCAAAGACGGTGATAAAGGTCTTCACGAAAGCGACCATCGGCTATGGATTGTTCCATATTCTCGTTGGTCGCCGCGACTATGCGCACATCGGCACGGCGTTCAGAGTTTCCACCGACAGGCATATATACATTCTCCTGCAATACCCTAAGCAATGATGACTGCGTGTGATAAGGGAGCGTGCCGATCTCGTCAAGAAAAAGCGTGCCGCCTTTCGCCGCGTCGAAATATCCTTTTCTGTCGGAATCCGCTCCTGTGAAAGCGCCTTTGACATGGCCGAAGAACATGGATGCTATGAGTTCGGGCGGTATGGCACCACAGTTCACCGCGACAAACGGTTCGTTTTTCCGTGGACTGTTGAAATGGATGGTCCGTGCGATGGACTCCTTGCCGGTTCCGTTGGCACCGAGAATCAGCACCGATATGTCGGCAGGGGCTACAAGCTCCGCCAGATGCAACGCCTCACGCGCCTTCGCGCTGTCACGTTTGAAAAGCCGTTCAAGCGAATGCTGTATGGTCACAGCCGGATGCACCAGCTCCTTCACAATCTCGAACAGACGCTCACGGTGTACAGGCTTAGGAAGATAATCCTTCGCACCCATCTTTATTGCTTTGACGGCATCAGGGTATGAGGCATATTCCGTCATAATGACAACCGGAATTCCGGGTTTCTCTTTCTTCAGCCAAGCAAGCAGAGACAGGCCGTCCCCTTCGGGCAGGCGTACATCAGAGAGTATCAGGTCAAAATCCGTTCTGCGTATATGCCTGCGTGCCACGACTGCATCTATTGCTGTCGTAACCTCATATCCCTCGCGTGTGAGCCAGTCCTTCTGCATCTGCGAGAGGGTCACGTTGTCCTCAACTATCAGTATCCTGCTCTTCATCCTTTATTGTTTCCAGTTCTTCGTTTATATTCTCAATCATATTCTCCATTGCCGAAATCACATCTGACACGAGGCTTTCAATATCAGCCGTGGTTGCGTTCCGTTTCTTGACAGCATTTCTTAACGGTTGAAGGCGGTTTTCAATTCCGAGCATCTCCCATACAGGTCTAATCCTGTGCAACACGGACGAGATGGCTTTTCTATCGTTTTTAGCGATAGCTTCTTTCAATCCCGCAATATCTTGCGATGTTGAATCTGCAAGTCCTTGCAATATGACTACGGGATTGGCAACATTTGCAATAAGTGAGGAAAAGTCAATTAGGTCTCCGCCAAGCGGCAATGATTTAGCCATTATAATGGATATGCGCTCAAGCAGTTCCTGCATGGAGAAAGGTTTGAATATACAACCGGAGAACCCGCATTGAATCAGCGGCCTGTTCTCGTCATCGTCCCTGGCGGTCATTGCCACCACAGGCATTGTTTTTGAATTTCCTATATTGGACTTGCGCAACAGTTCAAGCAGTGCGAATCCGTTGGTACCGGGCATGTTTATGTCTGTGAGCAGTATATCGTAATCGTGTTGACGCATCGCCTTCACCACTTCGGAAGCGGTGGAACAAACCTTGCATGATACGGAGTTACGTTCAAGCATTTCCTTTATTATGTCCAACTGGAGGCGGTCATCATCAACCACTATTACGCTGTGAGGTAGCTTTAACGGCAATCCGGTCGGCATATAGGTGTCATCTGTCGCGCTTAAATCGGATTCTTTGGCGTGTTTAAGAGGAATTGCAACATGGAAAGTAGTACCCTTGCCGACATCGCTTATCACATCAATAGTGCCTCCGAGCATTGACACCAGCCCTTTTGTAATGGGAAGTCCGAGTCCGAAGCCTTCCACATGCTCCACGTTGTCAGCTCGCTCGAACGGCCTGAATATACGTTCCAAGGTATCCTCGTCCATTCCGATGCCTGTATCGCTGATATCCATAACCAGCTGTCCGCTTTCGTATGAGGCTGCAATCCCCACGTAACCTGACTGTGTGAACTTGACGGCATTCGAGAGCAGGTTGTCGGCAATCTGCTCTATCCGGTCCTCGTCTCCGATTACTGTCACGTCAATATTCCTGTAATCGTGCTTGAACAGCAGACCCTTGTCATTGATTATCTGCGCCGCACCGATGGCTATCCTGTCAAACAGTACGTTCAGCCTGAACGTGACATTGTTCGGGGTTTCTTTCGCCTCATTGAACCGGTAGACATCCAGCAGGTTGTTGAGAAGGTGAACCACGTGGCGGCAAAGGTACCGTGCGTTGTTCAGGTAGCCGTCACGCTTCCTTTTGTCGCGGGTGTCGATGGCAAGTTCTGCACTGCCGCTTATCACGTTTAGCGGACCGCGTATGTCATGGGATATGGTAAGGATGATTTTCTTGCGCATTTCAAGCAGCGACCGGTTTTGCCGTATGCTTTCCTCAAGTTTGCGCTTGTTCCGGTCTCGCCGCTTCATATCGCGGTGTATTATGACATAAGAAACGAACAGCATCAGTAAGGTGATGGCTGTCAGCACACCTATATCACGATATGACTCTTCACGGGTAGCTGCAATCTCAAGTTCCTGCTGCCGGAGATCAGCCTGAGCCTTACCGTCAAGATAACTTATCAGATTCTGCAAGCGGACATTAAGATTCCTGTTTTGCCGTGACAGGCTGTCTGCATGGGCTTTAAGGCTTTCGTTCTGCGCCCTGCGCTCAGCCATGAGACCACGGTTGAAGCTGTACAGCATGGTCGTAGTGGCAGAGGGCTTTGGTTCTTCTTTTTTGCCGAATAAACCGAGGAAACCTTTGCGCTTCGGCTTCTTTGGCTCCTCTTTGGCGCTCTGGCGAGCTATCACAGGCAGTTTGTTGGCCATCTCGTCGCCGAGAGCCTTTTGACGCCGGTATATTTCTGCAAGCTGGAGCAGTTTCTTCTCCTTGTCCTCAAGAAGAATACGGAGACTGTCTATATCTGTTGCCTCCGAAATGAAGATCCGGCTGAACTCACACAGTGTGCTGTCGATATGGAGTCTTTGGCGATGATATCTGTCCCGCTCCATGTCAGTCCACTCCATCGCGGTTTCGCCCATAAGCGAGAGTGCTGTCATGTGCATGTTAAGTTCGTTTATTTCCCGACGCAACTCATTGGCGGAACGATTCCTCTCATCCATCAGAGACAAAGTGCACTCCTCGTTATAATAGGCATAACCTATTGCAACAGTGAGCACAAGAATAAGGATATATCCGGATAATATCGGTAAACGGGATAAAGCCATACATTATGATTATTATGATGATGTATTAGCCGGAGGAGGCAATGAGTCTATAGATCTTACTGTGTGGTACAGGTTAATTCTGTTCATATTCATGGTTCAATAATTTATTGATGTCTTATTAAGTTATAGGGAGGTTCTATAAATTCATTTACACATTAGCGAGTAGTCAGAACCTCATTAAAGGCTACCGCTAATGTCTTGTCTTGCGCAAAATTAGCAAAACTTTTTTAGAACATTTCCAACAACTTAGTGCTTTTTTGTGTACTGGGGGGGGTAATGCACTGATTATAAGCAAACTACAAGCCACTCAACTTTGTGCGGCCATCCAGTTTCTGTGATACCTGAATATCTGCGCCAGGCGAGCGATGTTGTAAGTCAAGTTTGTCATGGCGACTACCGCACTCGCTCTTACAATTCCTACCCTAAACACAAGTCCGTCCATTGAACGTTCAATAAAACCGAAGACATGTTCCACTCGACAACGTACTTTTGATTTTGCGCGATTGTCCTGTTTCTGACTCTCGTTTAGTGGACGCCCCGATATCCTTTCCCGCATATGATAGGCGTTACTCCTTTCTTATGAAATCTTTTTTCTGTACCTACATAACCCTCATCAAGCCAAAACACCTCTTCTTTGACATCGTTGCCATCAACAAGTTCGACTCCTCGTTGTGAATCGTGTACAGATGCCGGAGTCGTATCGTAGCCCGTTATCAATTTTGTCTTGTGGCACACTTTGGCGTGGTCTTTATAGCCATAGAAAGTCTCGACACCCTTCTTCGTCCAGCGGGCATCAATATCCTTGTGGCTTTTCTTATGTTTTTTCCCTTCCACAAGCTGTCTCCTTTGCCATTTTGATTGTCTTATTCTCCTCTCGGGTATTACGTTGGAGAGGGGATACAACAAAACTTGCATCTATGATTTTACCCTCGTTGACTATCAACCCAAGGCTTTGGAGATGCTCATAAAAACGCTTTCTCCATTTTCAAAGTGAAATGCCGGTCATGTTCGGATACTTTTGAGAATGTGTAACCGAACGGCAACTGCAACACTTCGAGCCGGCATGATGCGATGATGGTCAGACGTGACGGTATCCTGTACATCCTGTCTGAGACCCCGGATGCTATATCACCCGGGAACGAGAATCCGACCACGCTCTCGGAACCGTCGTTGCGGTGGGTGACATACCTGCAATATCCCGATATTCCACTGATATATATATTTCTCCATACCCCCTCGTGCAGCAGATATTCCCCACGCTCATACAACACAGGCTTGCCCTCCATCCGCTCATAGAGCTTATCAGGACGGAGGGCAAGCCTGTGTTGTATGAGTTGAACGTGTCAGCCATCAGCGGTTGAATTATACCGGCAATAATCCATTGCCGACAACAAAGTCAGTCAATTATCCTGATAAATACACAATACACATAAAAATATTCAGAGGCAACTGTACATTTGGAGTTATACAGAAATCGGATTCACTTTCATGGTGGAGAGATTCAGGTAAAGACCATGGTGTTCTATCATACCGTGACGGAACATTTTCCACAGCAGGTTGCAGCCGAGCTGCGCCAATGTCGAGTTGATGAACAGATCCTGTTTCTCCAATGCTTCGGCAAGGGAGCAACTCGGACCTGAATCATTATCTTTCACTTTTGAGTACCGCACGAGGCGTGTCACCACTTTCAGTGAGCTTACCGTTTCATAAAGATGTGATTCCGGCTGCGTTATTTTTCTCGGCACAGTCCCCAGCACGACCTGTCCGCTTGACTGCGAGTTGCCAAAGTCGAGCCAATATATCGGTATGCCATGGTTAGTGTGGTCTGATTCCGGTACAGCTTTCAGCACTTTCCATAAATCCATACGTGATTTCACATTGTCTGTGCAGGTAATCATTATGTTGGCCATATTATCCCTTCGTGCATCCTTGGGACATACAGGATACAGGGACGGAATCGCGGTCCAGTCATTCCCGAAGAAATTGTTTATCCGTGTCACCAGACACTGCGCCTTGTTCAGCCCGATATCCGACCATCCGAAAAGCTGACGCCCGATATTGGACTCGGTAACCATGTCCGGGTCATAGACTGTCACGAACAGACCGGGATGGTTCAATGCCCTCAATGTCACATCGAGCCGGGCGAGATTTGTAAGGACATGTGAACCCGTGCCCCCGGCACCTATAAGATTTACAGTAACTGGATGCTGCGGATTGAGCAGGTAATTGTGAATATAATGTACACGTTTCATTTCAGAAGGTCTTTTAGTTTAAGATTATTCAGAGGTATAAGTTCATTGAGGTTGAACGGTTTGTCACGTGCGGCCTTTGTCACCAGCACAAGATTGGATTTCGTAGGATTACGGCCTCCGCCCAAGTGTGAGAACTCCGTCAGCCAGAACCTTTTCTCAAGATATTCCAGAAATGTTCCGAATGTCGGTTGCCTCGGACTTTCAATTTTGGGATTGCCCATGCACACGCTGGCGCTCGTGACGTTGAAAAACGGGGCGGCATACAGTTTTGTCTCCGGAGTTGGGACTTCACCCTTGAAGGCATACACGTTCATTCCTCCGCATTCCTTTGATTCATAGATCACTCCCGGAACATTATATTCCGTATTTTCAATCTTCAGGCTTTCCACAAAATACATCATCCGTCTTTGCGGCGGATTGTACCATACGTACCGTTCAGACCCCTTGCGAGTATCGCAATACAGCAGATTTGGCGGCAATATCCCGCATGGAGTGCTGTCATGGACTTCCGAATAATTCCTCACAAGATCGTTCATGAACTCCAAGGTCACAGGGTGTCCTTCACCCATGTTTCCGTTCTTGTCTATTGCACGCATCTCAAGGAAATGCTTCTTCTCGTCCTCGCTGACATAGGCGATCAGAACGGCCTTGGGATATATCACGGAGCTTATCTCCCGTGTCAGTTGGTTGGTATTTGTCATGATTCAAAATTTCTTATGATGTTAATGAATTTGTCGGACCATTGAAAGAACCGTTCGGGATACTCATCCGATATTTTGAAGAGTGATTCAGTGTTGGGAGTCAGTTTCATGGTTGTCACCGGTATTATCTCGTATGATTCCCGGTAATCAGAGTTTATGAAGTCAATCAGTGTCCTTGTCACTATGTCGTTATCCTCATAGACAATACAGATCTGGCGGTGCAGCCTCACCGGATATATGTCCGGCTCTTCCTCAAAATATGGGTCATAGTCATAATCCATTATCGGTTTCTTTGGGTCAAGGAATTCCATACCGTCCAGCATGGCGTCTATCAGTTTTGATTCCCATGCGCTAACCGGCTTATAGTCATGTAACGCAGTGTGTATGTCATCATGATATGACTTTGTTTCAACACGTCTGAGTAGCTTGTGTATCGCGCCGGTCTGATATGACTCTATGCGTTTCCTGTCCTTGATGATTTCTTTGTCTGTCTCATTGGTGTCATGCTCCCAAAGGATACTTTCCATTATACACTCATGTTCATCACAATCCAATATTGAACCGATCCAGTTGGCGTGCATGAACCTGTTAAGGAACGATATGGCTATACGTCTAAGTTCGGCGTTGACTTGGGTTAGAAATTTTATCGGGAAATAATACAGCTCGCAGGTTCCCCAGCGGTGGTATTTCCAAAGTGTAAAATGAAGCCTGCCGTCATACATCTCGATGTTCAGACCAATCTTGTCGGAGAGAATGGTCTGCAAGTCATAGAATAGCTGGTTGATGCTCTCATTCAGGGTTCTGCCGGGTGTGTGATCGGCCTTCACGTTCAACAGTTCCGCATACCGGAAATATGAATCACGCAGGAAATCATAGTTCTCCTGCGTGATTATGTTACATGTATCCTTCCCATAATCCTTGATTATGAACGAAGGTACGGTGCTCTGGAAGGTCGTTTTCAGAAAAGAATTACAGCACCGCTGGGCGCTGTAATTCTTCTTTGCCGGTTCACTCCGTAATGATAGCGTCTCTCTGTCTGGCTTATGAGCAGCTTTGCGAGCTGCTCCGACTGTGATTCGCTCAGGAGTCTGCATTGGTTCTCTTTTTTAGGTTTTACGGGCATTGGTTCTTATCCTTTTGTTCCGATTGTGGTCTTGAACTCATAGACCGCCGCATCGTCCTTCATGGTAGGGCCGTGTACGGTGGCGGTTGTCAGTTCGGGATAGGTGTTGGAATAGAATCCCATCACCATTTCGGGGCTGTCCGACGGATTGGGGTCGTCGAGCGTGATTGTGGCTGTCCCTTTCTTGAAAGTGAACACGCGTTTGATTCCTGTGATTTCGAGTGCCATAGTCTTACATCATTTGGGGTTGTGCATAATTTCCTTGTAACATTGATGCCGGGAAGTCGGGATATTCCGCATATTCCTCCGGCCGGTAAGGAGGAGCGTCGTCCGGATCGGCCATTCTCGGTGCATGAGCCGCCATGTCATGATCGAACGGCATCGGCTGCTGCGCATACCGTGGCTGACCGTTGGGAGGATACGCGCCGTGCTGACCTTCGTTTGGCGGCATTATCCCGCCATTTGGATGCGCATATTGCGGATAACCACCGTAGGGATGTGCCTGCTGCGGCCATCCCTGCGGCTGTTGCGGATATCCGTACTGTCCACCATACCCCTGTCCGTGAGCGGGATGTGCGGCTTGTGCCGGCATTTCCTGCTGTGGTATGGCGGACTGATGTTGTCGTTGAACGGTCGGCTGTTGAACTGGCCGCACTTGTTCCGGCATTGGCTGAGGCTGTACCTGCGCCGTAGCGGGCTGTTGTGCCGGTTGTTGGACTTGGGGCTGCTGCGGTTGAGCCTGCTCGGGTTCCTCCATCATTGCGAAGAGATCTCCCTGTCCCACTAACTTCTTCTGCTCGTCAAGCCGCTCGTCGATTGTCTTCAAGTCATCGGGTTTGGCGTACTTGCGTGCCTCGGTAAGTGCGTCCACGGCCTCCTTGTGTCTCTTGGCGGCGATATGCTCCTCCGCCTTCTTGAGATTTTTCTCATACTTCTCGCGCTTCTCCCTGTCCTCTTTGGATTCTTTCGCCTTGGCTTCCTTAGCTCCCTTGCTCGATGACGCCGCTTTGTTGGCCTGCGCCTCGAACTGCGCCATGTTGGAGATCAGCCCCGACGCCTTCTGCATGGGACGTCCCACCACCTGCATGAAGCCGGTGTCAAGTTCTTCGGGTGTGCCGTTCAGTGTCAACGGCACGATGCTGTTCTGCGCCTCGTCCTTGAGGGTGTTGGACTTCGGGAGCATGGACACCGCCATGCGTCCGTCGGTGGATTTGCGGATGACCAACGTGATATCCACGTTAGGGTTCATCATCTGGTTCATTGATTGAAAAAACATATTCTTATCGTATTTAGTGTGAATATTTCTGGTTATTGCCTGCGCTCATCCCTTGAAGAATTCAGCGAGAAGCCTGTTACGGTCGGGATGGCGGCTTATCTCCATTATAGGATCCAGGATGGTGGAGATATGCACCGGTCCCCCTGTCCTGCGTGACGGGAACTTGATTTCCGGTCTTTCAATCCGGACGATTCTTTTCTTCGGCACCGGGATTGTAACCGCCGGTTGTGCCGCTGTCATGATAGCCTGTCTCATAGTCATTTCTTTTTTAATTTATTATTGAATATCCGGGCTTGGCAGCCCGATGAACTACAAGGGCATTACAGCGGCCGACTCCGGTAATGCAAGGCTTTCGGGAAAAATACCGCAGCGAAGCGAGGATGATTTTTTCCGAAACCGCAAGGCTTGGCCTTGCAGTCCGAAAGAGGCGGGCGCTAATTTTGCCCGGTAGTTCCTTCGGGTCTGTCAGCCAGACTATTTCTTTCTTCCTCATTATCTTCATATATGTTTCTACTTCACACCGCAAATAAAAAGAGCCGCCCATGTGGACGACTCTGTCATATATGCCTTTTGTAAATCTATGCCTGAGATGGAAGATCATGATGCGTCGTTTCAGAAAATCAGACCGCTGATCATGGCGAACAGCAGAGCCGCCGCCACTATGATGCAGGCAATCTTATAGAGGAATCGGAAGAATCCTCTGAAGAGCACTATTGCCAGCGCAGCCCATACAGGTGATACGCCCCTGGTATAGAGGTATCCGAACACGGCGGCCAAAGCGAGTATCAGGATTGCTTTCCACAGCCAACTCATGCCTGTGATTCTTGTGATAAGTGCAGATGCTTTCATAACTGTATATATTTACCGGGGTGACACGGTGTCATCCGGAATTCGGAGGCTCCCCCGTGGCGCGCCTCCACAGGCAAGGCTACGGGTAAAAATACCGGAGCGCAGCGAGGATGATTTTTGCCCGTACCGCAAGGGCCGGCCTTGACGGTGGAAAATGGCGAGCCACGAACTTCGCCTCCGAATCCGAATGACGGCATTCACTGTCCTATCTCTTTCTTGAAGTCTTCCTGTCCGGGAAAGCGAGCGTGACATTGTAGCCGCTGTCAAAAACGAGCATGGCATCGAATGAATTTCCTTTCTTTCCCATGAACCCCTTTATCAGCTTAGTCCTGCCGGATGACAGCAACTGTTCGATATGACCGTCCGTGAGTTCTTTGTTCAAGAACCGTCTGAACACAAGCAGGCCGCAGGAAGTATTGTCGCATCGGGCGGTCTTAGCCCGTATCACGACATTCCCTTTGCCGCATTTGGGACATGGGCGGGAATGCACCGGGGTGACAGGCACTGTGATTCCGAGAATCTCAGTGGTAGCCTTGCGTGTATAGCCGACGATGGCGTTCATGAATGTAGAGGGTTCAAGAGTGTGCCGTTCAATCTGCAACAGTGTGTTTTCCCAGCTGCCTGTCATGCCTACATCCGCCACGAGCATATCCTTTACGGCATCGTACAGTGCCAGACCTTTGTCAGTGGGTACGATGCTCTTGCCGGAGCGTCGTATATAGTCACGTTTAACCAGAGTGGCGATAATGGCCGCACGGGTTGCAGGCGTGCCGATGCCTATGTCGCGGACAGCCTCGCGCGCTTTCTCGTCGACGATATCCTTACCGCACGATTCCATTGCGGCAAGGAGGGTGGCCTCGGTGTACAAAGGGCGCGGCATGGTTTTCCTCTGCACCAGCCCGTGTCCCGAAACCGGTGCGGTATCGCCAACTGAAAAGGCGGGGCAAGCCGCATTGTCATCGGATTCATCCTCGCCACGGTCCTCCTTGCGGTCGCACACGGCACGCCAGCCGGGTATTACGACGGACGAGGACTTGGAACGGAACGGCATCCCGCAGATTTCGGCTTCGGTCAGCCGGGTCTCTGTGACACACGGGGGCGAGAATGCTTCAAGCATATGCCCGGCAATCATCAGATATACGGCACGTTCGTCGCCGGAAACGCCCGAGGGGGAGACACCGGTGACAATCAGAGCGTGATGGTCGGTCACTTTGGCGTCGTTTACACTGCGGTTATTGAGCGTTGAAAGGTCAAAAGTGGAACCGTAGGCGTGGAATTCCGGCATGGCGCACACCTTTTGCAGCAGTTCCGGCACGGTTCGCATGACATCCTGCGGGATGTAACGGCTTCCGGTCCGCGGATAGGATATCAGTTTCTTCTCGTAGAGCGACTGCGCCACGGCCAGAGTCTTCTCGGCGGTCATGTCATGGTGCACGTTGCAGTCCTTCTGGAGTGTCGTGAGGTCGTAAAGAAGCGGAGGCTGGCAGTCGGAACGCCTGCATTCCGCCTTGGTGACACGCCCTATGGCACCGGGAACGATACGGGAAAAGGCGGCGTCAGCCTGTGTCTTCTCCATGAAATCATCCTTGTGGAAGAAACGGCACAGCCGGCCGTCCTTGGAGAGAGTCACATGTAGCTGCCAGTAAGGGACGGACACGAAATCACGGTTCTCACGGAAACGGGCGCATACCATAGCCAGCGTGGGTGTCTGCACTCGCCCGATGGAGCTGTTGGAAGTGCCCGACACGCAGGCGAGGGCGCGGCTGGCGTTCATTCCCACAAGCCAGTCGGCTTTCGCGCGGCAGTCTGCGGCGGCATGAAGACTGTCATATTCACGACCGTCGCGCAGGTTCGCCATGCCGTTACGGATTGCCTCGTCTGTGAGCGACGATATCCAGAGCCTGCGGAAAGGCTTGGTATAGCCGAGGTATTCATAGATATATCGGAAAATGAGTTCCCCTTCGCGTCCGGCATCGGTTGCCACGATGATGCTGTCGCATCTGGAGAACACATCGTCGATGATCTTGAGCTGCTTTGCGGCGGCGATGTCCGTCACCATGCTCCGGTCGGTACGGATCTGGCGCACCACCAGCCGGAACGGGTCGGGAATCATGGGAAGGCTTTCGGGAGTTGTACGGTCGTAACCGTATGCGCCCGGCATGGCGAGCGACACGAGGTGTCCGAACGCCCATGTCACCATGTAGCCGTTGCCGGTACAGTAGCCCTCTTTGCGTATGTTGGCGCCGACGACACGGGCTATGTCCTGCCCGACACTCGGCTTTTCAGTTATGATTGCTATCATATTGGGTAAAATTTTAGCCGTTCCCAGCCATAGTCAGGGAGGCAGGGAACGGCGGTTTGACATTGGGGTATATAATTCTGTCATGCGGGCTTGATGCCGATAATCTCAAGGAGCGGCTCCCCGTTGTCCCTGCGGACAAGCTGCAATGTGGCATCGAGGACGACATCCACGCCGAGGAGCACGAGACTGAGGGATATCACACCGGTTTTCTCTCCTTGCAGGAGCGTGTCGAGTTCGCCGGCCATCTCCAGCTCGTCGCGGAGTATGCCGATGGATTCCAGCTCACCCCAGTCCACATCTTCGGCATTGAAAGGAGTTATGTTTTCCTGATTCATTGTCATGGTCTTTTACGTTATACATTATTCATATCGTCAGCCGACGCTTTGGCCTTTCGGTTTGCGGTTCTGCTGTCCTTGTCCCTGCGACTGACGGCGTTCCTGAGCCTGTGCGACCACATTGCGCTGCGAGGCGTCGCGCTTGCGGGTGGGATCCTCGTTGTAGTAGTCCAGACGGCCGGTGTTGAAATTGGCCTTGACATATTGGGCGAATGGCTGCTTGTCAAAGCCTATCAGACCGTCTATAAGCACAGCTTTGCCGTCTTGAAGCTGAGCGCGTTCGGTCGCGGTCAGCGTGCGCCCCCACACTTCTGTGGGGATCTTGAACTGCTCGCGCTGCTCAAAACCGTCCATTGTCTTTGCATAGCTGAGGCGTCCGGTCTCAAGGTCGGCTCTGATGAACGATGAGAATTCCTCACCCTTTCGTGTGATCATGTTATTCAGGAAGATTGTACGGCCTTCACGTAGCGCATCACGTTCTTCGCCGGTTAGCTTAACACCGTTGATTTCCTTAGGGATGTAGATTTCCCGGTCTCCTTCGGGCGAATCCGGATTGTAGCGCGAGTATGCCGGACGCCCGCTCTGCGGGTCGAGTTTGACAAACGATGAGAAGTATTCACCGTCCTTTCGCTTCATATCCTCCACGAAGATGGCTTTGCCGAGATTCAAATCTTCCACCTGCTGCTTGGTAAGTTTCACTCCGCCGAGTTCCTGACGGTTGAATACCCTGTCGTTCTCGAAGATGTATTCGATGCCGCGACGTTCGGCGCTTATCTGCACTTTGGCGTCGAAGTCGTTGCCGGCCTGCGACTTCATGCCTTCGAGGAATACGGCTTTCCCTTCCTTGAGGTCGTTCTTTTCCTGCTCGGTGAGCTTGACACCTTTGATTTCATCGGGGATATACACGTTCTCGGCCTTCATCGCCACAACCTCGTTGGTGAGCTTGTCGATACTGATGAAGGTGGGAACCATCTCGCCGCTTCGTGACTTGAGTTCCACCACGCGCCCCATGTTGCCGGTCTCCAACAGATTCTTCTTGTCCTCGTCGGAGAAGATATGCCCGAAATAGGGCCGGTCAAGGTCCGGTTTCTGACGCATCCCGTGGATGGCGAGCACCACGGGGCCGTTAGGCGATTGCTGGAACGACAGGCGCGCGTCCGTGCGGAGCACGGCTGAGCCGAAGTTCATGGTTATAGGCACCATCTGGTTGGTCTTGTAGCCACGGAGCATCTGGTCGAGCAGTCCGCGCTCGGCGAGATAGTCGCGCGAGATGCCGAACAATTTGAGCTGTTCCCAGTCGATCATTGACTCGTTGTAACGCGGGGCGCGCTGTTCCGGCTGTTGTCCGGCGGCTGCGGCCTGCTGTGCCTGTACCTCGCGGGGTGACATCCGCACTTCTTCCTGGTCTTTTTGTTTCTTTGCCATTTCTTCTACATTTTGATTATTGGTGTTTTCTTGTTGTTTCCCCTTCGGGGTAATCTCATATTTCTTGAGGAATTCCTCCACCGCTTCGGTTTTCTTCCCTGCTGCGATATCCTCTATCGCCTGTCTTACATCGGGGTCGTCAAGGTGCTTGTCCTTTACCGACAGGATGCCGAAGCGTGTGGGGTCTTTGAGCTGGCTCCAGAAATTCTTGAGGAAATTCTCGAACATGTCCGCATAGCGGTCGATTTTCAGGAACGAGTTGCGGTATTTCTTGTCTGCGGGAACAGTCTCGTGCCGGCCGTCCTTGTCAAGTTTTGACACCGCCTGCAATATCAGCTCCATCTTGTCAAGTATGAACACGATGTCGCTCATCTGCTCGTTCTCGGTGATTTTGGGTGTCGGCGGATTCGGTTCCGCCCTTGCTGATTTTTTTGCCATACATTGAAGTATTTAGAGTGAATAAATAAATGTTTCCACTGCAAATATAGGCTCTAAAATCATACAAAGTTCTGATTTGCAAACGCTTGACAACACGTTACACCGTATGTCATCACGTTGCGCCGCAGGGTGTCACGCAAAGGGTCGGAATGAGCCGGTTACGGAGCGAAAAAGACAGATACGGAGGGAAAGGGGAATAGGCTGGGCGGAGAAAACGACCGTGATATGCAGAATTGAGAGGCGGAGCTGCTTTTGTCCCCGCTTCTATCCGTCAGTAAAAAACAGGCGGCAGGATTATGTGTGTTCTTGTAATATGGCGGGGTCTGTGGCACCGTCAATATTCCATAATGCCGGCGCCACAGTTTTTCAGTTGACCGATTTATGCGTCATCGGTCGGCATCGCTTGCTAAGTCCCGACCGACACTACAACTCGGAGGGGCGAAACCGGAGCGTTTTTTCCAAGAAAAATTACCGCAGGGAATTTTTTGCAGGAAAACCCGAAGGGCTTGAACGCGAGGATTTCGGTCTCCGAGTTACCTTGAAAAAGGGACTTAGCCGGCGATGCCGACCATGCTGTTATTTTATTCATTAATGGCAAATTAGATACAGCGTATTGAACGCATAATAATTGTTGAACATGGTAGGGCTATGAAAAACATTCATCGTTAATCACTATTAAATCAGATTATTTCTCAAAAAGATAACATCAAGAAACATCGAAAAAACAGCCAATATATAAATTTATACAAGTGGTAATTAGGATATAACGAATTTAATGACTAACTTTGTCACCGAAATCTATTTTACAAAATTGCAATTCTCGCAAAAATATAAAATGGCATGATTATACCTCGTGACAGATATTTAGAGCAGCTTGTATCCCGTAAGCATAACGGGTTGATAAAGATCATTACCGGAATGAGGCGATGCGGCAAATCTTTTCTTCTCTTCAAATTGTTCAAGGAGCATCTTATAGCAGAAGGTGTCCCTGAATCACATATTATCCGTATTGAACTCGATGACCGACGGAACAAATCATTGCGAGATCCTGATGTATGTCTGGAATATGTGACAAGCCTGCTAAAAGATGAAAGTAAGTATTACCTGCTTATAGACGAGGTACAGTTTATGGCGGAATTCGAAGATGTGCTCAATAGCTTTCTTCACATAGATAATCTTGACACTTATGTCACGGGCAGTAATTCCAAGTTCCTGTCCACAGACATAATTACAGAGTTCAGAGGGCGTGGAGATGAAATACACGTACGTCCGTTAAGTTTTGCGGAATACTGCGCCGTATATCCGGATATGGCGTGGGATGACGCATGGAACATCTACCACACATACGGAGGTCTGCCTTATGCAGTATTATTGGATAAAGCGGAAGATAAGGCGCAGTATCTTAAACGGTTGTTCCGGGAAGTTTACCTTAAAGATATTGTGGAGCGCAATAAAGTCCAGAACAATATCCAGATGGGTATTCTTTTGGATATAATATCATCGAGTATCGGCTCGCTGACAAATCCACGAAAATTGGAAAACACATTCAAAAGCGACGGTAACATAAGCATATCGGCAGCAACCATAAAACAGTATCTTGACTATTTCATTGACGCTTTCATGGTGGAAAAGGCGGAGAGATATGATATCAAAGGGAAAAAATACATATCCACTCCTCAAAAATATTATTTCTCTGATTTGGGTTTGCGCAATGCAAGGCTGAATTTCCGCCAGCAGGAGGAAACGCACATAATGGAAAATGTCATTTATAATGAATTACGTATGCGAGGTTATTCAGTTGATGTGGGCGTTATTGAGATTAATGAGCGAACAACAGACGGCACCTATGCACGTAAACAGATAGAAATAGATTTTGTTGCAAACAAGGGAAGTCAGAGGTATTATATTCAATCTGCGTTTGCCCTTCCTTCTTTGGAAAAAGTAGCCCAGGAAGAGCGTCCCTTAAAAAATGTCCCTGATTCCTTTAAGAAAATAATAATAGTCAAGGACAACATTATGCTACGCCGTGATGATAATGGTATAACCACAATGGGATTAAAACAGTTTCTACTTGATCCGCATAGCCTTGAATTATGACATAGTACAGCGATTATCTAACGTATTCGTTCGTGACACTATAACAGCGGAACCTGCTTAAATGTAATTCCGCTGTTTTCTTGAGGTTTTTATTGAAATAAACTCATTTGGGATTTTTCGGTAATCGTGGTATCTTCATATCCTCACAGGCATCTTTTAACGCCACCCAATATCCGCCATATTCCGTATGATCCTCATGCATACTTTCAGCAATCCGATCAAGTTCATCATCGCTAACAGCATCGGTGTCATATCCTACGGATACAATGTCCTCACGCGACACGGTTGAGACAATAGCATATCCGTCATTGCGTGACAGTTCCAGCTTTATTTTATCAAGGAGCTTTTCAGACAGCCCATTATCCGGATGCGAGCGGATATATTCCGCACATTCGTTCAGCAGTGTTATCATAAGCATTTTATTTTAAAGACAATCTTAATCAGTCCATTTGTCAAACCGAAAGCATTCCACCAATATGAAATCCCCACAACTATATTCTGCCAGGGATTTCAAATCAGAAATACGGTCACAGTGATAGAATATGCTCTCATCCATCGCTGCGGCTTTATCATCCGCCTTCAATGAAAATTTTACATTCAAGTCGTTCCCGTCATCCTTGTACACTATCCGGCAGTTTGCATAGTCCGGTTCTGTGTCCGAATAAGACTTGAATTCCTGATATAGTCTGTCTATGTTCCGTTTGACATCATCGGGATTGGTCAGTTCCGGATAGGTACCGCAATCCCCGCATTGCCCGTATTGGAAAGACCCATCTGTGTAACGCCTGAACACATTACCGTTGGGATTTACTATCGCCTTACAAGCAACATTGGTGCTTCCGCACCTTGTACATATAACACTCATATATCTTCTATTTAGTTGATTATAAATCCTTATCGGGCACAGCAGCCTGTGTCCTATTCATGCCGCCATGACAGCCACACGCCGGACAGTGCAAGGCTTTCGTGAAAAATACCGTAAGCCCTACGGGGCGCGGAAGATTTTTCCATGAAACCCGCAGGGCCTGGCCTTGCATCCGTCCGAAAGGCGTGTGGCTACCGTTGCGGATAGAATAGACACCGGCTTTATTTCTCCCCGGCTTCTCCGTTATCCTCCGATGGGAGCAGATACTGTAATTCCGGGTCGTTCTTGATGCGTTCGATCTCGTCAGCGATTATCTGCTCTACATCATTCTTTATCTGAGAATAGTTCCTTTCAATCTGTTCCTGCATGATATCGTTGCCATCCTCGTCCAGAAAATCATTGATTACTGGGATTTTCTTGTAGGCTTTCGTTTCTGCCGCCACTCTTGCGCTGTCAACGATGATGCGCGAGTGAAAGATTTTCTGGTCTATCTCCTCGCCGAAGTTGTCGGCAACGCTGCCGACGAACGTGCCCTGCGACAGGTTTGCTATCTTGGATGCGGGGATGAGGAAATCGAGCTGGGTGTTTATCGAGGTGGAAGTGTCCTGGCGGTTGATGGATACCGACTGGCGTTGCTGGAGTATCTTGCCGAAGCGTTCTGACAGGTTCTTTGCCGTCTCGCCGACGACCTGACCGCTGAAGATATTGCCGACAGTGTTCTGGATAACCTTCGCCTCCTTGTCGCCGTAGTCGCGCGCAAGCTGGGAAAAGTCCTGGAAACCGAGACATACGGCCACCTTGTTGGAACGTGCCGTGGCGATGAGATTGTCGATGCCGCGAAAATATATGGTCGGTAGCTCATCAATGATGATTGAACTCTTGAGCTGTCCTTTCTTGTTTATCAACTTTACTATGCGGCTGTTGTATAGTCCGAGGGCGGCCGAGTATATGTTTTGCCTGTCCGGATTGTTGCCCACACAGAGGATTTTGGGAGCCTGCGGATTGTTCAGGTCGAGCGTGAAATCATCGCCTGTCATGACCCAGTACAGCTGAGGTGAAATCATCCTCGACAATGGGATTTTCGCGGAAGCTATCTGGCCTTGGAGCTGGTCTTGGGCGCCCCCTTTCCAAGCGTCCATAAAGGGTGACAGGTAGTTTTCAAGAGACGGATAGGAAGTAAGGATTGTGAATATGTCGGCATACGGCTTGTTAAGGAATTCGATGGCATGGGGGAAGGTGCAGTAGCGCCCCTCCTTATATATACGGAGGTACCATATTATAGCGGCGAGCAGGATAATCGGAGACTCCACGAAGAAATCTCCCTGTTTCTGTATCCATGTCTTGTTCAGATTCAAGAGTATGGTGTATGCCGATTCGTATGCGTCGCTGATATCCGCCATGAACTGCGGGTTGATGGGATTGCACCTGTGCGAGCGGTGAGGATCGTCGAAATTTATCACATAGAACTCCGGCTTCACCTTGTACTTGTCAAGATTCTTGAGCAGTTCGTTGTAGGCGATGATGGAGAGGTCATCAAACTTGTAGTCATACAGGTATAGCGCGAACCCTTTGGAAATCTGCTGTTTGATATAGTTGTTCACCACCGCGTAGCTCTTGCCGGAACCGGGCGTACCGAGGACTATCGACGCACGGAACGGATTTACCACGTTTATCCATCCGTCCCACTCTCGTCCCTGATACACGAACTTCGTAGGCAGGTTCACCGAATACTCATTCTCCATGAGGCGTGTCTCCTGCATGAAGCTCTCGTTGGCCGTGTTGAACACGTCGTCCATAAGGTTGTGGCGGAACATGCGGCTTGTCCATATTCCCGCCATGAGCAGCAGTATGTATCCGGCTGTTAGTGTTGCGGTGTATAACGCCGCATTCACCATCGGAGACAATGGCAAGGAAAGCATCCACCAGTTCATGAAGAAAAGCACGAGTCCCGATATGTAGGCTCCGTAGATTTTCTCCCATGTCATCTTCCGGTTCTTGACGCCCTTGGTGCCGAGGCATGACAGGGCGAGGAATATCAGTGCGAACATCTTGGTCAATAGTAGGTTCTTGAAAAGTCCCGCAGTCCGCTGGAAGTTCAGCAGTATGCGATCCACGACACCGATGTTCACACCGATGTCGGTTATGGCCTGGTAGCAGTACCAGTAAACGTGTATCACTACGAATATTATGGAGATGGCACGCATGAATTCCATGACTTTTGCCAATCCCCTGAGGTCATCTTCCTGTTGCATATTGGATAATTTTTAACTGGTTTATAATGTCGGTTGTCATTGCAGACCGCGATAACGGCGTTTTTTCTTTTTCTTTCGGAGCAGACGGTTCGCCAGAGCCTCCTCCTGCGGATCGGGACCATTGGTGTCGAGAGACAGTATTCCGAAAGCCTGCTGTATCGCTTCGCCCATATCGGTGACAGCGTTGGAACGGGAGTCAAAGCGCATGTCGCCATTAAGTCCGTCAAGCCCCGGAATATCAGTATTGGAATTAAATAGATTCTCGAAAGTATTTGCCGAGAACTCCTTGCCGAGCCGGGAACCGTTATACACCTCTTTATTGCGATGGTCAATGAAAGTGGCGCCGTAGATGCGCCCGTCATCGTTTTCCCGAAACACCACGTCTATGCCGCGCGAGGCCAGCATAGACACGAAGGTGTCACGGTCGCCACGGCAACCGTGCTTGGCAAGGGCGACATCGGCCGTAATCTTCGGCTGCCATTTCTTCGCCTTATAGTCACGCACGTTGTAGCCGATACGTTTCTGTATCCCCTCATACCCGAACCTTTTGCCGATAAGCGATGACTTGACAGGTGTGCAGACCGGATGACCCGAATCATCGGTAATCGCATAGACGATACCGTTGTAGGGTGTCCCCTCATGTTCGCCTTTCACCTGTTTCGCCTCGATGTTGAAGCATGACAGCAACGCGCTGTATTCGCCGAACGACTGGAAACGGTATGATGAAAACACGCTCTTGAGTATGTTGCCGATCTGACGCTTCACATCACCGTCACGATAATCGGCCTTTTTCAGATACGGTTCCGGCAGCTCGTGGTGTTTGTCAGCCACCTGCTGCAAGCTGAATTTCCGTTCCAGCTCGCGGCAGGCGCGCATGGAGCGGTTCCACTCGTATGAGTCGTCAATCTTCTCTCCGCGCTCGTTCACGCAGGTTGACACTATATGTATGTGGCGGCGCTCTATGTCTTCGTGAAGGAACACTATGTATGGCTGGGAACCATAGCCCATCTTGCGCATATATTCGTCGGCAAGCATTGCCAGCTGCTTTTCCGAGAGGTTGTCTTCAAGCGATGGGTTCAGAGATATATGCAGTATCGGCTTATCCGTGTTCTTGTTTGCCAACAGGTATTCCCGGAAGCCGTAGATGGCATTCTGCATATTCATATCGGGGCAGTTGGCCGAATCAGTAATCATTCCATTCCCCGATATTATACGCGCGGTCCTGTCATCCACCTTCTGCCAGTTATAGGCGAGCGCCCCGTAGAGCGAAACGCCCCGGTTGATTTTCGCCACCATGTCAGTCCGGAAGATGGGTGTTCAGATACTTCTCCTTGTACTCGTTGATGAGGGCCACTATCTGGCGGCTCACTATCACAAGTTCGATGGTCTCCTTCTCCAATTTGCGGAGCAACACGAAGGCCCTCTTGTCCCCGAAATTGGTCTTCACGGCTTTCACCACCTGATTGTAATTGTTACCTATTGCCTGGAACTGGTGATAAAAATTGGTTAGCCGGATGTAGAAATCCGTCGTCGCAGGGTCTATCTTTATTATTTTAATAGTCCGGTTCAGCAACACGGATTTGATGAATTTGGAGTGATGCACCGTCTCTGATTTCTGAAACATCAGTTTGAACTGACGGTTCTCATCCTCGTCCATACGGACAACATAACGGTATTTTTCGGGTTTGGCCTTAGGTTTTCGCCCGACTTTTCTTCGTTGTGGGTTCTCTTTTTTCATACGGTTCAATACATTTTTTAGTTACTGATAATCCGGCACGGATTTCCGACTTTGGAGGAAATCCCCTCCCGAGCCGTCAGGCGAGCGGCAAGTTGTTTCGAGGCACGAAATTTATTTCGTGTGCCGAGAAACACAACTTGCTATGTTCGCTTGAACATGAATTTTCCTTCGTCAAATTGTTTCCGGCCCTCTTGCCTGACATTGGTTGGGATTTCCACCGATTGCATCGGTCCGTTTCCTTGTCGGTGGCAAAGTTACGGGCATTTATCCGGCTGTAAAATAAGACGTTATATGCAACGTGATGACATACGGTGACACGTAATGTCAGGGGCTTGACAAGATGGTTGAAAGTCGAAAAAATCTCCTTTTATTTGCAGTGTGATTGAGATCCGCAAGTCAGTAGTGACCGATTGAAAGATTTAGTGACATCTTGACTGAGTGAGGTCAATCAGGCACGAGTGACAGAGTGACCGCACTCAAAGAATCAGTAAATCACGAATGAGTGAATGCCCGAACTCATGTATGTATTACTGACTGACAGAGGTCATGAATGAGCGTACATATTCAGCCATACGGACATGCTCTCATGCAGGAATGAATTCAGTATCATATAACATAAAAAACGTAGACATGAAAAAAGAACCATTATTCGTTGCCATCAGCAACCAGAAAGGCGGGGTCGGCAAATCCGCCATCACAATCATGCTGGCCGGGTATTTCCATTACCTGAAAGGTCTCAATGTGGCCGTTGTTGACTGTGACTTTCCACAGTTCAGCCTTATCCGTATGAAAGAGCGCGATATGCGCACAGTGGAGAACAGCGAGTATTTCCGCCAGCTTTTGGTGAACCAGTGGAACCGCATCCATAAAAAAGCCTACACCATCGTGGGGGCGCAGGCGGAAAATGCGAGGGAAGCGACAGACCAGTTAAGGAAAGACGGTGAATACGACCTCATTCTTGTCGATCTGCCCGGCACCGTGAATTCAGCAGGTGTCATCCGTACCATAATCAACATGGATTATGTGATAACCCCGATTATCGCAGACCGCATCGTGATGCACAGCAGCCTCTCATTCTCCACCACTGTGTTGGAATATGCGCGTGAACACCCGGACATCCCTTTGAAGGACATTCTTTTCTTCTGGAACAAAAAAGATGCCCGTGCGTCCACGGAAGTGTTCAACGCATATAACAGCATCATGATGGATCTCGGACTCACCCTGCTGGATGCGGTCATACCGGACACCAACCGTTATGACAAGGAACTGTCAACACAATCTAAAAACTACTTCCGGTGCACGCTTTTCCCGCCTCCGGCCAAACTGATGAAAGGTAGCGGATTGTCCGAACTTGCGGAAGAGCTGATTGTCAAACTTAAATTGGACGGACATGGAGAGAAATAGAAATAAAGTGGAAGTCAATGAAGACATGATAAAAGATATCATGGCAGGCGATATCCCCGTATTCGGCAAGGGCAAGCAGAATAAATCCGACACAGACCGGACTACGAGTGATACAGCCGAACCCGACACAAAGACAAAGGTAGAACCGGTACCCGGTGAAAAAACATCTTCACGTCCTAAAAAACGTAAGGATGAGAGTAACGACTACCGCACACTGTATCTATCGCCGGGGAATGTGACACATCGCCAACAGACTTACATCAGCCAGGCGAACTACCAGTTCCTGAAGCGTTTCCTTCCTATTGTTGCACCGGAGGTAAGCATATCCCGGTACGTAGACAACATTTTGTCCCTTCATCTTGAACAATACAAGGAGGAGATTGACCGGATTTACAATAACGAGATTACCAACCCATTATACGACAAGTGATATGAACTATAATCAATGAAGTAAAACCCTTAAAACAAATGTAGGTATGGAAAAGCCAATCAAAAAAATCGGTATTAATGAAGCACACCCATGCGAAATATCCAATATGGATAAGGCTACGAGAAAAAATCGCTATGATGGAGCAAGCTATAGACGCAAGTTCCTGAAGAACAATCCACAGGGACGACGTGTGCAGGTATATATTGACCGTAGCCTGCATGAGCAGATCAAGCGTTTTCTTCCGGCGGTGGCACCGGATGTCAGCCTGTCGAGCTATATAACCAATATAGTGGAAAAGCATTTCGAGCAGTATATTGACGAGATAAACAGAAGATACGAGAAAAGTTTCTCGCCAATCAAACTAAATGGCAAATGATATGATGACCAAAATCTATCTGACCGTCAATATTATATGTGCGGTCTATATCCTATACCGGCTTTGGCTCTTCCTGTTCCGCCGTAAGGCAGAAGGTCTATGGGATAGGCTATACCGTTGGGCGCGCACAATCCGCATAATGATGTGGCGATGGCACAAAAGACGGATGATTGCCAAAGCTGAACGAGAGAAACGCCGCAATGTCCGTAACCGAAAGAAGAAAAAGGAAGCGGCGGCTGTTGTCACCTCAACACATTGTGAAGTGATTGGCAAGACAAAGAGTGTATATATCCCGGATCCCAAGAAAGCAAAAGAACCGGTCAGAAGCGAGCCGCTACCAGAATCTGATTTCATCGGCGAGGACGATGATATTTCAGCCGATGACGTGGATGACATTCTGGAGCCTATGGATGATGAGGATTTGCAGGAACTTATGGCACCGGGCTTGTCCGAGGCCGATCCTGACTTCTCCCAGGCCATGACATTCGACGACATCAACAATATGGTCGCGGTGGCTTCGGGTGCCAATAAGGATGAAACCGATACAATCCGTGCTGTCGAGACTCTGTATTCCATCCGTCAGTCTGACATCTACGAGTTTATTCTCAGTGAATCTGACAATAAGGATAGGATTGAGAGGCTTATGAACGAGCGTTTTGATGAAAAGGAAGCCCCGAACAAGCATTCTGAACGACTTGAAGCACAAACATCCGGCTTTGACTGGAGTCAATATGTATAAGCACTATAATCAAATCAAAAAAGGGAATGAGCTGCAATGTGCAGTCCATTCCCTTTTTGACATATGTATTGTACCGGCTCTATCAGAATTCAAAGTCATCCATATCCTGATTATCCTGCATATTCTGTTTATTCCTGTTCTTGCGGTTAAGATATCGCCAGTCATTATCCAAAATGCTGAACATCCCGTAGGGATAGCGGGATTCATATTTCGGTTTTTCGTAGCGATGTTCGCTTACATGTTTGTGGGTACGTATGATATGGCATACGAAACGGTAGCATTTCGTCAGGTCGCTAAGTATCGTGTTCTCGGTATCGGTATGCGGATTATAGTATCCGCATGATAGGTTTATACAAGACACGGGCAGTCCCCGTGTCTTGAGCGTATATACATCCGTCAACAACCCTGTACATTCCGCATAACCGTATTTCTCCGGTTCAACCGCCCTAATGAAATCTTCGGAGCATAGCGGTGTACCGTTTATCCGTGTCACCATGTCGCTGTTCCCTCTGCGGTCGCACTGTATCACGAAACGGCAGTCATTGAAGAAATCCATGTCCGCACGACCGCTTCCAACACAGCCAGTTTCCTCACCGATGAAGAAAGCGCATTTTATATTCTTGAAACGCTCAAGCATTTTGAAACATATCCAGATGCCGTTCTTGTCATCGGCACCGATGCCTGTCTGACATCGTTTGCGCCTGTCATAGCCTATCACCATTTCATCGGCCACGATATAAGCGCTATACTGCCCGGTCTTGTTGCGGTGTACCTCGTCGATATGAGAAACCACGCAGGGATAGGTGTCGGCATTGCCTTTGACGGCATAGATATTGCCTGTCTTGTCTTTCCGGCAGGCGACCCCTATCTTTTTAAGCTCCGCCATTATGTATCTCGCCATACGCTTTTCCTTGCCCGACGGTGAAGCGATATTATACAGTTCTATCAGTCTTTCCATATCATCCTCCCTTACCGGTCGTTATTGAACAGTCTCTCGATTTGCAGATAGCGTTTCAGCTGAGGTATAGGTTTCCCCCTTTTGAACAGTGAGGAGGGATACTGTTCCCCCTTATAGGGAACCGGATGCCCGTTCAACACCCTCCCGAATATTGTCTCCGTATAGATTTCCGACATGCACTGTCCACAGAATTTGTTATAGGAATCATTATGAACCCGGTTGCAACGCGGACACACATAGGCGGTCCGCGTCGCATATCCGCTCGTAGACTGGCAATCGGCAATCTGGTTGCCTATATAATAATTGCTTAGCTCAAGACACTCTCCGTTCACAGTCAGATTGATGAAAGTGTCAAGATAGGGAACCCCTCTTTTGTGCCACTGGCCTACCGGCACGTCAAGCACAAGGTCGGCGGAGGTCTCGTCATCTTCTTCCAGTTCCGCTATGGGGTTCAGGGCAACGACTTCCCGTTGATGTGAGAAATCGTTGTATTTCTTTCGGAAGATTATCCCTGCTTTCTTTGCCGCATCCTTCATCATGTCGATGACGAATGTATGGGATGTGTATATACGGTCCATGAGTGACACATCCACATCCGCCTCATATTCCCGATGCCATCTGAGCCCTTCCCATATAATTGCCCGTCCGAGGATATTTGAATCCTTGTCCTTGGCCACAAGGATTTTGGCTCCGGCGAAGTTACGGTAGAAGTCGGCTGCGTTACGGGCCTTCTCCTCGGTACGCATACATGAACTGTGGAGAGTGGATACGTCGTTGTCGGTGGTGATGGTGTAGTTGTCCTCGCAGTACGCCTCATAAAAGTCCTTCATGCCCGAATAGATCCTTATCGTCACTCGGCTGTCGAGCGTGATGGCGCTGATGAAATACTTTATCTCCTCGGAGTCATATTCGGGAAGGTTTTTGAACAGCCCCACAAATGTCGATGGGTCGATGTCCGTGCGGTTTTCTTTGAACCACGGCGCGCTCGGATTTCCCTTGTCGGGGAAGTTCTCATGTTCAAGGTTCTTGGCGCAGGCCGTGAACATGATGCGTATCTTGTGGTACGAATCATGGTTCGCCTTGATGCGCTTGGTCGTGAAATAGTTGTATGTGCCTCTGATGATTTCCGAGGCGTCACGGTTCTTTCCCAGTTCGGACAGTATATCCTCCGCCACCACGCTTCCGTTGGCCGCCGCGTTTTGCAGGCGTGACTTCATTTCGGGACTGATGCTGATTTTCATATATACAGAATTTTTAATTAGACATAGACCGGCTCTCGGAGCCAGTGTTCCGGTTTTCTTACGGCCATTACAGCCGTGGACCGGATTGTGCAAGGCTTTTTGGAAAAATACCGGAGCGCAGCGAGGATGATTTTTCCAAAAACCGCAAGGCCTGGCCTTGCTCAATCCACAAGGGACACGGCTAATTTTGCCGTCAAGAAAATCGGAATCATGGCACACACTTTTTAGCCTTTATTTTTTCTCTATTATCCATGCTTTTTTATATGTCTTTCGCACCCCGCAACAGTGTCGGCGATGCAACGTGATGACATACGGCGACACGCATCGTCTGACTTGTAAATCAAAGGATTAAGTGCTATATATTTGTGGTCGAAATCATTTTTTGTCTCACTTTTAAATGTTTCGACACATGAAAAAAAGAATCATTTTCGCAGCGGTGGCACTCCTCGCCACTGCAGGGGCATACGCCCAGGGTAACGGCATCGGCGGCATCACGGAAGCCACCAACATGGTGACATCCTACTTCGATCCCGCGACCAAGCTCATCTACGCCATCGGAGCCGTTGTCGGCCTTATCGGAGGCGTGAAGGTCTATTCAAAGTTCTCGTCGGGGGATCCGGACACCTCCAAGACCGCCGCCTCCTGGTTCGGCGCCTGCATCTTCCTGATAGTGGCGGCCACCATTCTCCGTTCATTCTTCCTCTGATCATGGCGGAATACCAGGTAAACAAGGGGATAGGACGCAGCCCGGAATTCAAGGGTCTCAAAAGCCGGTACCTGTTCATCTTCGCCGGCGGACTTCTCGCGCTGTTCGTGATTTTCGTGGTGATGTATATGGCCGGCATAGACCAGTGGGTGTGCATAGGGTTCGGAACGGTATCGGCCTCGGCGCTTGTCTGGGGCACGTTCCGGCTCAACGCCCGCTACGGCGAGTTCGGACTCATGAAATTACAGGCGTCGCGCAACCGTCCCCGCCACATCATCAGCCGCAGGAGATTCCACCTGCTGTTTTCAGCAACCTCAAAAAACGAAGCGTATGAGAAACGTAATGAAAGCCGCCACACTTGAGAGCAAGTTTCCCTTGCTCTCTGTGGAGGAGGGCTGCATCATCAGCAAGGACGCGGACATCACCGTTGCATACCGTGTGGAGCTGCCGGAGCTGTTCACGCTCACGCAGGCCGAGTACGAGGCGGTGCATTCCGCATGGGCCAAGGCGGTGAAGGTTCTGCCGGCATACAGCATCGTGCACAAGCAGGATTTCTTCATTGAGGAGAGTTATAAGCCGGATATATGCCGTGACGACCTGAGTTTCCTCAGCCGTTCCTTCGAGCGGCATTTCAACGAGCGTCCGTACCTGCGCCACGACTGCTACCTGTTCCTCACCAAGACCACGAAGGAGCGGAGCCGCACGATGAGCAACTTCAACGCGCTCACACGGGGATTCATCATCCCAAAGGAGATGCGGGACCGGGAGACGGCGACACGTTTCCTCGAAGCCTGCTCACAGTTCGAACGCATAATCAACGACAGCGGCTTTGTCAGGATAAGCCGCCTGTCCGATGCCGACATCACCGGCACGGAGAAAAGCGCGGGCATCATCGAGAAGTATTTCTCGCTCTCGCAGGAGGACACCACCTGCCTGCAAGACATCTCCCTTGAACCGGGCGAGATGCGCATAGGCGACAACTTCCTGTGCCTGCACACGCTGTCGGACCCGGAGGATTTGCCGGCAAACGTCGCAACGGATTCTCGCTACGAGCGACTCTCCACCGACCGCAGCGACTGCCGCCTGTCATTCGCCGCGCCCATAGGGGTGCTTCTGACCTGCAACCATATCGTGAACCAGTACCTGTTCATCGACGACTCCGCCGAGAACCTGCGCAAGTTCGAGCAGACCGCCCGCAACATGCACTCGCTGTCGCGTTACAGCCGCTCCAACCAGATAAACCGTGAATGGATAGAGGAATATCTGAACGAGGCCCACAGCAAGGGGCTGACCTCGATACGGGCGCACTGCAACGTGATGGCGTGGAGCGACGACCGCGAGAAGCTGAAACGTGTAAAGAACGACGTGGGGAGCCAGCTGGCGCTCATGGAGGCGAAGCCGCGCCACAACACCGTTGACCTGCCCACGCTGTTCTGGGCGGCGATACCCGGTAATGCCGGTGACTTTCCGGCGGAAGAGAGTTTCTACACCTTCATCGAACAGGCGTTATGCCTGTTCGTGGAGGAAACATCCGGCAAGGACTCGCTTTCGCCGTTCGGTATGCGCATGGTTGACCGCCTGACAGGGAAACCCATTCATCTGGATATTTCCGACCTGCCGATGAAGACCGGCGTGATAACCAACCGCAACAAATTTATCCTCGGTCCTTCCGGCTCGGGCAAATCGTTCTTCACCAACCACATGGTGAGGCAGTATTATGAGCAGGGAACCCATGTGCTGCTTGTGGATACCGGCAATTCCTATCAGGGACTTTGCAACCTTATCAACGCGAGGACGCACGGCGAGGACGGTATCTATTTCACATACGAGGAGGATAACCCAATAGCGTTCAATCCGTTCTTCGTTGAGGACGGGGTGTTCGACATCGAGAAGAAAGAGTCAATCAAGACGCTTATCCTCACCCTGTGGAAACGTGATGACGAGCCTCCAACCCGTGCCGAGGAGGTGGCATTGTCTAACGCAGTCAATCTCTTCCTGGAGAAAATACGTGCCGACAGGTCGGTGGTGCCCTCGTTCAACACATTCTATGAGTTTATCCGTGACAAGTATCAGGAGATACTGAAGCAGAAACGCACCCGCGAGAAGGATTTCGACGTGTTCAATTTCCTGAACGTGCTTGAGCCTTATTACCGTGGCGGCGAATATGATTTTCTGCTCAATTCCGACAGGCAGCTTGATCTTCTGAACAAGCGCTTCATTGTCTTCGAGCTGGATAACATCAAGGATAACAAGGTATTGTTTCCAATAGTCACCATAATTATTATGGAAACATTCATCAACAAGATGAGGAAGCTCAAGGGTATCCGAAAGATGATACTTCTGGAAGAGGCTTGGAAGGCCATCAGCAAGGAAGGGATGGCGGAATACCTCAAATATCTCTTCAAGACCGTCAGAAAATTCTTCGGCGAGGCCGTGGTGGTTACACAAGAGGTCGAGGACATCATATCGTCCCCGATTGTCAAGGGGACCATCATCAACAATTCCGACTGCAAGATTCTCCTGGACCAGCGCAAGTATGTCAACAAGTTCGACGAGATACAGGCGTTGCTCGGACTTACAGACAAGGAGCGCGCCCAGATCCTGTCAATCAATATGGCCAACAACCCGTCCCGGAAATACAAGGAGGTATGGATAGGTCTTGGCGGTTCGCAGTCCGCTGTCTATGCCACGGAAGTGTCGCTTGAGGAATATATGTGCTACACCACCGAGGAGACCGAGAAACTTGAACTCATGCGGCTTACGGAAAAACTCGGCGGCAATATCGAGCTTGCCATCCGGCAGCTCGCCGAAAGCAAGCGCAATCCAGATTCATAGACTTTAATTCCGAAACGACATGAAAATAACAGATTGGATTAGAGGATTGCTCCGTGACGGTCAGTACAGACCTGGCTACCGTGAATTGCAGGAACTGTCGGAAAAAGCGAAACGTGCCGCCGATGTGTACAATCACGAGGAACTTACCGGGCTGATACGACGGTACCGCAGGTCGGATGAAGCCGTTGAGCGTATTGCGTTGGCTATCGCAAAAGCGGAACCGTTCTATTGCCCCACATTGACCATGAACCGGTACTCCATTGAAATGATGAAAGCGTTGGCTGATACACCCTTTATGGAAAAGCATGGTCGTCGCCTTTCGGACATCAATCCGGAAGATGCCTCTCCAATACACGGATTGCTTGCCATGTACACCTTCATGCGTGATGAGGAGTTGAGAAAGTTCCCGGCAACCGGAATGGAACGCCCTGCGCATGATGAAGTCATATCGGCAATCAGGATTTTGGACTGCCAAAGACAGAACCGGGACATTTCCGAACTGTGCGAACTCGCGACATACGCCATGCTGCCTTCGGAATATGTGAAGATGCGCTATGGTCTTGGGCAGGAGTGCGGCATCTACGACTTCATTGAACGGTATCTTACGGAGCATGAAGATGATGTCATTTCTTCTGAAATGTGCCGAAATTATGCACGGGCACAAGCGGATGTGTGTACGGCAGCTGAAAAGGCAGTTGAAAATATCCCCGGCGTCAGGCTTCCCGATTTCTATCTTGAGAATCTTGACCGTGAACTTGGCAATCTCGGCCGTATCGCCGCTTCTCCCGATACAGTCAACGACCTTATCCATATAAAATCGGATTTTCTGATCAAGTATGGCATCGACAAACAGTCTTCCCCGGAAGAGCAGTCCCGTCAGGCACAGAAAGCCTACTGTGATCTGGATGCCCGATTCGTAAGGATGACAGGGCGCAGACCGTATGCGGAAGGGCTTATGGCATCGTTGCGGCAAAAATCCGGTAACACCAAGGCGGATAAAGTTCAGACACAACCGGCACGGAGCAACCATATACGCAACCAGCCTCCGACCAAAGGTAAAGGCCGCAAGCCATCTTTCTGACTTCAAAACAGATTTTTTCACCAACAAATTTTTTAGAATCATGAAAATTAAATCACTTATCGTATGCGCCGCCCTGTCATTGGCCGGGCTTACCGCAAACGCGCAGTGGGTGGTCTCCGACCCCGGCAACCTCGCGCAAGGCATCATCAACGCCTCGAAGAACATCGTGCATACCTCGTCCACGGCGAGCACCATGCTCAACAACTTTCAGGAGACTGTTAAAATCTACGAACAGGGGAAAGCCTATTACGACGCGCTCAAAAAGGTCAAAAACCTGCTCCGCGACGCCCGCAAGGTGCAGCAGACCATCCTTATGGTAGGCGAGATCACCGACATTTATGTGAACAACTTCCAGCGTATGCTCTCCGACCCGTATTTCTCGCCGGAGGAACTGAGCGCCATCGCTGTTGGCTACACCAAGCTGCTTGAGGAAAGTGCGTCTGTACTCACCGACCTCAAGACGGTGGTGAACGAGAACGGCCTCTCGATGGGCGACAAGGACCGCATGGATGTCATCGACAAATGCTACACCCGTATGCACGAATATCGTGGGCTGGTGAGATACTACACCAACAAGAACATCGGGGTGTCCTACCTGAGAGCAAAAAAGAAGAACGACCAGGACCGCGTGCTGTCGCTCTACGGCACTCCCGGCGAACGCTATTGGTAATCATAAATCCTTCGGACTATGCTACTGATGGCTATTGACTTCGACAACCTCCACCAGATTCTCCGGAATCTTTACGAGGAGATGATGCCGCTCTGCTCCCAGATGACGGGTGTGGCGAAAGGCATCGCCGGACTCGGCGCACTGTTCTATGTGGCCTACCGTGTGTGGCAGTCGCTCTCGCGTGCCGAGCCTGTGGATGTGTATCCGTTGCTCCGTCCTTTCGTGATCGGGTTCTGCATCATGTTTTTCCCCACCATGGTGCTGGGGACAATCAACAGCGTGCTTTCACCCGTGGTCAGCGGGACCAACGGCATATTGCAGACGCAGACGCTTGACATGAACCAGTACCGAGAGCAGAAAGACCGGCTGGAGCTTGAGGCGATGAAACGCAATCCAGAAACATCATACCTTGTGGACAAGGAGGAGTTCGACAAAAAACTCGACGACCTCGGCATAACGGATGCGCCGGAAATTTGCGGAATGTACATAGACCGCGCCATGTACAACACAAAGAAATGGTTTCAGGAACTGTTCCGCAATCTTCTGGAGCTGATGTTCCAGGCCGCCGCGCTGGTGATAGACACGCTCAGGACATTCTTCCTCGTGGTGCTTTCGATACTGGGTCCCATATCTTTCGCCATATCGGTATGGGACGGATTCCAGGCCACGCTCACGCAGTGGTTCGTGAGATACATAAGCATCTACCTGTGGCTTCCGGTCAGCGACCTGTTCAGCAGTGTGCTTGCGAGGATACAGGTGCTCATGCTCCAGAAGGACATAGAGCAGCTCACTGACCCGAACTTCATTCCCGACGGCTCCAATGCCGTGTATATCACTTTCCTCATCATCGGAATAATCGGGTATTTCACGATACCCACCGTGGCAGGATGGATAGTGCAGGCGGGAGGCGGTGCCGGAAACTACGGCAAGAACGTGAACCAGACCGCTTCAAAGACAGGCTCCATAGCCGGCGGTGCCGCAGGTGCGGCTGTCGGCAACGTGGCCGGACGCCTTATCAAGTGACAATAATTAAAACAGTGTTCTTATGCAGTTCAAATCATTAAAAAACATCGAGAGCAGCTTCCGCCAGCTCCGTCTGTTCGGCATAGTCTATCTGTGCGTCTGCACGCTCCTTGTGGGGTATTCGGTATGGAAGGCATACCGTTTTGCCGAGGCGCAACGACAGAAGATATATGTGCTTGACGAGGGGAAGTCGCTGATGCTGGCTCTGGCGCAGGATCTTTCGCAGAACCGCCCCGTGGAGGCACGGGAGCATGTGAAGCGTTTCCACGAGCTGTTCTTCTCGCTGGCTCCCGACAAGAGCGCCATTGAGAGCAATATACAGCGCGCCCTGTTCCTTGCCGACCGCTCGGCCTACGGCCATTACCGCGACCTTGCCGAGCAGGGGTACTACAACCGTGTCATATCGGGCAATATCACACAGCGCATAGAGATAGACAGCGTGAAATGCGATTTCCATTCCTATCCCTACGATGTGGTGACTTACTCGCGCCTCTCCATCATCCGAGAGAAAAGCGTCACCGAGCGCTCCCTTGTGACACGGGGACGGCTTATAAACTCCACAAGAAGTGACAATAATCCACACGGTTTCATCCTTGAGTCTTTCCGGGTTGTGGAGAACCGAGACCTGAGGGTGTCTGACCGCTAAAACAAGAAACGACATGAAAATAAAGGAAACATTTTAGAATCAAGGACGCGGCCGATGACCGCCTGCGCTCCTTCTGCGGTGCCCTGACACCGGAAAAGAGGCTTGCCGCCATCCTGATAATGGGTGCGCTGTTCGCCGTAGTGAATTTCTATATGATATTCCGTGCCATTTACGACATCGGGCGTGAGGACGCTCCTCGTGAGGTCATAGAGATCACCCCGATTGAGGTTCCCGATTTCACCGGTCCGGACTCGCAGGAGGAGATGGTGCGCGGCATGGAAGAGTTCTTTAACCGGTTTAATACGGAAGAAGATGAATAGCGATGCCGAAAAACAGAAACGCCGTCAGGCCGTGAAGAAATATCTGGTCTTCGCCCTGATGTTCCTCGTGTTCGCCGCCTGCATGTGGTTCATCTTCGCCCCGTCGGATTCCGACCGTGCGGAGAAAGAAAGGCAGGAGGGCTTCAATACCGAGCTGCCCGATCCGAGGAACGCCGGTATTGTCGATGACAAGATGACGGCCTACGAACAGGAGTCCATGCGCAAGAAGCGCGAGGAGAAGATGCGGACTCTTGAGGAAATGACAGCTTCCGACTCCAATCCGAATCCGGTTTCCTTATCGGGCAATCCTTCCACGGTGGATAGCCCTTCGGATGTGGTGATAGTTGATGATGAGAGCGGCAAGCCTGTGGCTACTTCGTCTCGTGGTGGTTCATTCTCTTCGTCGCATAATGCCTACCGGCAGATAAATGAGACGCTCGGCAGTTTCTATGAGCAGCCGGCGGAAGACCCCGAAAAGGAGGCTATGCGTGAGGAAATTGAGCAGCTCAGGCAGTCTGTGGCGCAACAGCAGCAGTCTCCGGGCACATCGTATGCCGAGCAGGTGGCGCTGTTGGAGAAGTCCTATGAACTTGCGGCCAAGTATATGCCTAACCCGGACAACGGCAATGCCAGGCGTGAGGATGAGGAGAAGCCGGACAACGGCCGCAAGGCCAAGGTGGTGCCTGTCGGCAGGGTATCTGTCCCGGTGGTGTCGTCTCTCGCACAGCCTGTGAATGATTCCGTGATGATAGCCCGGTTGTCGGAACCCCGGAATTTCGGGTTCAACACGGCTGTCGGGGGCACGGCCTCACAGGATAGGAACACAATCAGCGTTTGCGTGCATGGCGACCAGACTGTCATAAGCGGCCAGAGTGTGCGGTTGAGGCTGCTTGAACCGATGCGTGTCGGAAGACACGAGCTGCCGCGCAACTCGCTCATTATGGGCGACTGCCGGATACAGGGGGAGCGTCTGGATATCATAATCTCGCAGGTGGAATATTCGGGCAATATAATTCCCGTGGAACTCGCGGTGTATGACAACGACGGTCAGCCTGGCATATTCATCCCCGGTTCTATGGAGGCGAACGCCGTGAAGGAGATGACGGCCAACATGGGTCAGAACCTCGGCACCACCATATCCATCACCAACCAGTCCGCCGGGGACCAGCTATTGTCGGAACTCGGCAAGGGGGCGATTCAAGGGGTGTCGCAGTATATCTCCAAGAAGATGCGCCAGGAGAAGGTGCGGCTGAAATCCGGCCATGCGCTGATGCTCTATCAGAAACAGTAACCGACATCAATATCAACCAACTAAATTTCAAACGACATGAAAAAGTTATTTTTGATTCTCGCCCTTGTGATGGGCGCAGTGAGTGCTTTCGCACAGGAAACCGAGGGAGACCTCTACCACGGTCTTACCAAGAAACTGACATTCGACCGCATGATTCCCCCTTACGGTCTGGAAGTAACCTACGACAAGACGGTCCATATCATCTTCCCGGCAGCGGTGAAATATGTCGATCTCGGCTCGCCCAACCTTATCGCTGGTAAGGCTGACGGAGCGGAGAACGTGATCCGCGTGAAATCTACCGTAAAGGGGTTCCGCGACGAGACCAACATATCGGTCATCACCGAGAGCGGCTGCTTCTACACTTTCAATGTCAAGTATGCCGACGAACCTCTGATCCTGAATGTGGAGATGAAGGACTTCATCCATGACGGCAGTGAGGTGAACCGCCCCAACAATGCCCTTGAAATCTATCTGAAGGAACTCGGCAGCGAGTCGCCGAAGCTGGTTCATCTCATCAATTCCTCCATCTACAAGGAGAACAAGCGCCATGTGAAGCATATCGGGAGCAAGGCTTTCGGCATCCAGTATCTTCTGAAGGGCGTATACACCCACAACGGACTCCTGTATTTCCACACGCAGATACGCAACACGTCCAACGTGCCTTTCAATGTGGATTTCGTGACATTCAAGATCGTAGACAAGAAGGTGATGAAGCGTACCGCCGTGCAGGAACAGGTGATTTTCCCGTTGCGCGCCTACAACTATGTCACCGAAGTTGCCGGAAAGAAGGACGGCCGCACCGTGTTCACTTTCGACAAGTTCACCATTCCGGAAGACAAGATGCTCGTGGTGGAGCTTAACGAGAAGAGCGGCGGACGCCACCAGTCCTTCACTGTGGAGTGTGAGGATATCGTCCGTGCCCGTGTGATCAACGAACTCAAAGTGAGATAGCCATGAGAAGATTTGTCATAGCAATAATCGCGGCAGTGTCGCTTGCCCTCTCCGGAGGGCAGGCATACGCCCAGCGCTGTCTTCCCGGTATGAAGGGGCTTGAACTTCGCGGCGGTCTTGTCGGAGGTTCTTCTGGTGATTTCTATCTCGGTACCGCTATGTCCGTTTACAGCGGCCGTGCCAACCGGTGGGTGTTCGGAGCCGAATACTTGCAAAAAAGCTACCGCTACAAGGATATGTCGATTCCCCGTGCGCAGTTCACGGCGGAAGGTGGTTATTACCTGAACTTCCTTTCGGATGCCTCCAAGACATTCTTCCTGTCGATAGGCGGTTCGGCTCTTGCCGGATATGAGGCGGTGAACTGGGGCAAGAGGCTTCTGTCTGACGGCTCACGGCTTATGGCAAAGGATGCTTTCATATACGGCGGTGCCGTGACCCTTGAGGCGGAATGCTACCTGACTGACCGTATAGTCCTGCTTGCCGGTATCCGTGAGCGTGTCCTCTGGGGAGGCTCTGTCAGCAAGTTCGCCACCCAGTTCGGGGTGGGTGTGAAATTCATCATCAATTAGTAGTGGTGCGATAAAAATCCAACCACTGTTATTAAAACATTAGTATTTAGTCAAATACAAGAGTACATTGATTTTTTGATTTGAATTTGGTTTCTTAGTCTTGTTGTTCAGAAGCATCAA
>Ga0129315_1000025_pt1 | contig 179646 bp, 174 predicted proteins | sample Cm827metagenome_FD_94432 | JGI IMG/M metagenome (GOLD analysis project Ga0129315, IMG submission 94432) | Eastern black-and-white colobus group fecal microbial communities from Wisconsin, USA - Cm827 metagenome | ecosystem: Host-associated > Mammals > Digestive system > Large intestine > Fecal...
CTCTGTCGTGCCGAAGATAGTTGGTTGGAGACGACCTGCGAAAATAGGTAGGTGCCGGCTTTCTCTTTTAAGAAAAGCCACCTTTCCGCAGTGATGCGGGAGGGTGGCTTTTTTCGTTGTATCGCACGGTAAAACTAGCTCCGGACCCGAGAAAAGAAACTCATGCAGGAAACTCTATCGCGGGGAGAACGCTTTTTGGCGATCGGTTCCTGCCATGACTGCGGCAGAACACCCGGGATGTGCCGGGTTGAGGGTTCCCGGCATTTTCGGCCTCGGACGGTGCAAGCCCCGGCGTTTCCGCAAAAGAAAAAATCCCCCGAACCCGTTGCGGTCGGGGGATAGGGGAACGGAAAAGAAATTTTGGCCAACGCCGGATAGTCCGCCGCCGTTCGTACCGGTGCCGTGTAGTCAGCTGCATCTGGTTGCCCGTAGGCATAGCGGCGCCCGTTTATTTCCCGGATCTTTTCCGGCGTTTCTCCTCCTGGTACTCGGCCACCATGTTTAGAAACTCCCGCATTTGCTGTTGCTGTTCCGGAGAAGGCGGGTTCTCCCGGTACTTTTCCTTCAGCTCGGCGAGCCTCTTCGGAGAAATCCACTCCATCGAGATTCCGTCGTCCATATCCTCCTCGTGTGCCAACTTCTTCATCTCCATTCTGCATTGCGTTGGTTTCAGTATACGGACTGTTTTCAAAGTTGTCAAACGCTGCCGTCTGCGCTTCGCGAGCCATAGCCGCGTCCATCATATCTCCGTTTGTACGCCGTCCTTTAGATGGTATGGGCAGGCCGTTTTGGGGCCGTGCCGTTTGAGGCGAAGCCTCACACCGCCGCGGTTTCCACGCTGGCATGAAGAAGATCGGCCACGGGGGTGATCGCCATATACGCACCGGAATCAATGGATTTGACGAGGGTTTTGAGCTTTACGGTCTGGAACCGGTTGACCACCACATACAGCACGGTTTTGGGAGTGCCCGAATAAAAACCGCGGGCGTCCAGAACGGTCAGGCCGGTGCCGAACTCCTCCGAAACCTTCTGCGCGATCTCGTTGGGGCAGGTGGTAATGATCATGGCGGCCTTGGAGCTGTCGAGGCCGTCCACGATGAAGTCCACGGTTTTGGAGCCGGCCGCATAGGTGACGATGGAATAGAGCGGCAGAATCCAGCTGTTCATGGCGATGCCGCAGATGATGTACAGAGCCACGTTGTAAATCAGCACAAAGTTGCCCACGGAGAGACCCAGCGGCTTTGCAAAGATGATGGCGGCCACCTCGATGCCGTCCATGGCGCCGCCGTAGCGGATGGCAAGGCCGCTGCCCACGCCGGAGATGATTCCGCCGAACAGGGCGCACAGAAACCGGTCGGTGCCGGCCAGCGGGGAAGCAATGCTGACGTCGATGGGCAGAACGTCCGTTATGAGCCAGGCCGACGTGGAGTAGACACAGACGGTGAAGATGGCGTAGACGGAGAACACGGCCCCCTGCCGCTTGAACCCCAGCAAAAGCAGTGGGATGTTCAGCACGATCAGGAAAAACGACAGGGAGAGCGAGGGGGGCGTCAGCTGGGAAAGCAGGATGGACGTGCCGGAGATGCCGCTGTCGTACAGCTGCACCGGCGCAATAAACAGCGTTACACCGATGGCATTGATGATTCCGGCCGCGAGAAGCATCAGGAAGTTAAGGGGCGAAAACTTGGCGATAAATTCTTTCAAAATGCACCTCCATGGTCGTGGATGAATCTGAGAATTATATATTAGCATACCGGATTGCATGGCCGAAAGTCTATGGACGAAGTGTAGATAAAACGTTAAATTTGAAAAGGCGCGGAGACGGCAGGTGGGAATTGTGCAGGCAAAAAAGGGGTTGGCCTGAAGCGCGCTTTAGGTTGTATGCTGGTGCCGGAACGAAAAAGGAGGGGTTGCAATGAGTAAACCATACATCGTGTGCCATAGGATGACCGTGCTGGCATGGCGGCCGCCTTTGACGGCCTGCCTGTGGACCGGGAGCCGTATCGGCTGAAGCTGACCGGCGTGCCCCCCTATGAGAACGGCGCGGTCTGGCTGCGGTACGCGGTGAAGTAACAGGAAACGAACAAAGGCCGGGCGCTGCTGCCCGGAGGAGACGGAACCGATTCCGTGCTCTTCCGGGCGGCGGCGCCCGGCCTTATTTTTGTTTCAATCACACAAACCGGGGCAGCACACCGGGGGCGTTGGGGTCCCGGTCCGGCAGCTGAATTTCCGGCATCAGCTCTTTGCTGACCACGGTGAGCATCTCCTCCAACTTTTGCAGGTCCTGCGGCTCAAAGCGCTCTTTGGCGCGGTCGATGACCGTTTTCAGGTACTGGTAAGAGATGTTGTAGTAGTCCCGGTATTTCTGGGTGACCACCAGGTGATACTCCCGCCGGTCGGTTTCGGAACGAACCTTTTCGATGTAGCCCTTCTGCACCAGGCTGCTGATTTTGTAGGCCGCGTTGGGGGTGGAGATCTGCATCATGTTGGAGAACTCGGCCACTGTGGGGGTGCCCATGGCCAGAATGACCTCCATGCAGAAGCTTTCCACCGTGGTGAGGGTGGCCTCGCGCTGGGCGAAACGGCCAAACACCTGCTTATAAAAGTGCAGCTTGAACTTGGTGTACACATCGGCAAAGGCTTCATCCAACATGGCGAAAAGGCTCCTTTCTGCGGCGGCCAGTGGGGCGAAAAAATCGAGAATGCTTCGGAAATAAACAGTATGATTCATTATACCATGGGATGGGGCGAAAAGGTAGGGCGGAATTGGAAGATTGGGGGATTGCGGTTTGGCACTGCCATGAAGTTATGGCGGGGGTGCGGTGGGGCAGCCGCCGTTTACTGGATGGCGAAGGTCAGTTCCGCTTCGGCGGCAACCTGGCCGTTTACGCGGGCTACGGCCTTGCCGATGCCCACGGGACCCATGCGGCGGGTCAGTTCGCATTCCAGCTCCAGTACGTCGCCGGGCACCACCTGGCGGCGGAAGCGGGCGTTGCGCACCCCGCCGAAGAAGGCCAGCTTGCCCTTGTTTTCTTCCAGGCACAGGATGGCAACGGCCCCCACCTGGGCCAGCGCCTCCAGCAGCAGCACGCCGGGCATGACGTGCTTTTGCGGGAAGTGGCCGCAGAAAAACGGCTCGTTGATGGTGACGCACTTGCGGCCTTTGGCCCACTGGCCCGGCTCGTAATCGGTGATCACATCCACCAGGGCGAAGGGGTAGCGGTGGGGCAGAATCTGGGCGATTTCATCCGCCGAGAGGCTGCGCGTTTCTTCGTGCTCGACAATGGCCATGGCTTAACCCTCCCAATGTTTGAACAGCAGGCAGGCGTTGTGGCCGCCGAAGCCCAGGCTGTTGCTCAGCGCATACCGGATGGGGGCCGGGCGGCCCTGATTGGGCACGTAGTCCAGGTCGCACTCCGGGTCTGCGGTGCGGTAGTTGATGGTGGCGGGCAGGTACTGGTCCCGCAGGGCCAGGGCGGTGAACACCGCCTCCACGCCGCCTGCGCCGCCCAGCAGGTGGCCGGTCATGCTCTTGGTGCTGGAGACGGCCAGCTCGTTTGCGTGGGGGCCGAACACCGTCTTGATGGCGGCGGTCTCGCAGGCGTCGTTCATGTGGGTGCCGGTGCCGTGGGCGTTGATGTAATCCACCGCGTCGGGGGCAACGCCTGCGTCGGCCAGGGCCTGCTTCATGCAGGCCGCGCCGCCTGCCCCCTGGGGGGCGGGGGCGGTGATGTGATAGGCGTCGCAGTTGGCACCGTAGCCCGCCACCTCGGCGTAGATGTGCGCGCCGCGGGCCAGGGCGTGCTCCAGCTCTTCCAGAACCAGTACGCCGCCGCCCTCGCCCATCACAAATCCGCTGCGCTCGCCGTCAAAGGGAATGGAGGCGCGGGCGGGGTCCTGAGCGGTGGACAGGGCCTTCATGCTGGAAAAGCCGCCGATGCCCAGCGGGGTGATGCAGCTTTCGGCGCCGCCGCAGAGCATCACGGTGCCGTAGCCGTCCCGAATGTGGCGGAAGGCATCGCCCACGGCGTTGCTGCCGCCGGCGCAGGCGGTGACCACGCAGCTGCACAGGCCCTTCAGGCCAAACTGAATGGCCGCCCGGCCCGCGGCCATGTTGGGAATGACCATGGGGATGAAGAAGGGGGAGATGCGGTCAAAGCCTTTGGTGAGGGCCTTGCGGGTTTCCGACTCGATCACGTCCAGACCGCCGATGCCGCTGGAGAGGATCACGCCGCACTGGTCGGCGTCCTCCTTGGCCATATCCAGGCCGCTGTCGGCAAAGGCTTCGGCGGCGGCGATGAGGGCCAGCTGGGTAAAGCGGGCCATCTTTTTGGCTTCCCGCTTGTCCAGATGATCCTCCACCACCAAATCTTTCACTTCGGCGGCCAGCTTGACCTTGAAGCCCTCGGTGTCAAACCGGGTGATGGGGGCGATGCCGCACTGGCCGGCCTTTGCGGCGGCCCAGCTGTCCGCGGCGGTATTGCCGATGGGGGTCACCGCGCCGAGGCCGGTGATCACAACACGACGTTTTTCCATAGGGGAGGCTCCTTTCTGTTACACGGCCATGCCGCCGTCCACACACAGTACCTGGCCGGTGATGTAACCGGCATCCTCCCGGGCGAAAAAGGCCACGGCACGGGCGACCTCTTCAGGCAGGCCGGGCCGCCCGGCGGGAATGCCTGCGGCCATGGCGCTTCGGGCGGCTTCAGGCAGGGCGTTTGTCATATCCGTTTCGATAAAGCCGGGGGCCACCGCGTTGGCGGTTACGCCGCGGCTGGCCAGCTCCTTGGCAAGGCTTTTGGTCAGGCCGATGAGGCCTGCCTTGCTGGCGGAGTAGTTGACCTGGCCCGCGTTGCCCCGCAGGCCCACCACGCTGCTCAGGTTGACGATGCGGCCATAGCGCTGGCGCATCATGGGGCGGGCCACGGCCTTGCAGCAGAACACGGCCCCCTTCAGGTTGGTATCCAGCACACGGTCGTAGTCCTCCTCGCTCATGCGGAGAAGCAGGTTGTCCCGGGTGACGCCCGCGTTGTTCACCAGCACGTCAATGCGGCCAAAGGCGGCCAGCACCTGCTCCACCAGGGCGGCGCAGGCCGCGGCGGAGGAGACGTCCGCCTGGAACGCCTCGGCGCGAACGCCCAGGGCGCGGCACTGGGCGGCGGTTTCCTCGGCGGCTGCGGCGCTGCCCGCGTAGTTTACAGCCACATTGCAGCCGGCCTTGGCCAGCTCCAGGCAGATGGCCCGGCCGATGCCCCGGCTGCCGCCGGTGACGAGGGCGGTGCGGACGATGGAAGAAGATTCAGGCATGTTCGGCTCCTTTCAGGGCGGCCAGCGCGGCGTTCAGGCTGGGCACGTCCTCCACGGGCAGGCAGGTGACGGCGCTGCCCACGGTTTTTTTCACAAAGCCGGAGAGGGCCTTTCCGGGGCCGATCTCCACCACGGTGTCCACCCCATGGGCAGCCAGCCAGCGGATGGAATCCTCCAGATAGACGCTGCTCTGCACCTGCCGTTCCAGCAGGGCGGGGATGGTGTCGGTTTCCCCCATGGGGGCGCCCAGGCAGTTGAACACCACCGGGAAGGCAGGTGTGCCGAAGGACATGGCGGCGAACTTCTCCCGCAGGGCATCCCCGGCGGGGCGCATCAGGCGGGTGTGGAAGGGGCCGCTCACCTTCAGGGGCAGGCAGCGCTTGGCCCCGGCGGCCTTGGCCAGCTCTGCGGCCCGGGCCACGGCGGCCTCATCGCCGCCGATGACCAGCTGGCCGGGGCAGTTGTAGTTGCAGATCTGGGCTACGCCGCCGGTTTCGGCTTCGGCCCGGGCGCAGCAATCGGCCAGCGGTTCCCGGCCCAGCCCAAGCACGGCGCTCATGCCGCTGGGGCGGCCCTGCACGGCCTGGGCCATGGCCTTACCACGGAAGGCGGCCAGCTCCACGGCCTGCTTCGGGGTGAACACCCCGGCGGCCTCCAGCGCACTGTACTCGCCCAGGCTCAGGCCCGCGGCGTAAGCGGGGGTAAGGCCCGCCTGGCGCAGCAGGGCGGTGACGCCGCAGGCAAAGGCCACCAGCGCGGGCTGGGTGTACTGGGTCTGGTTCAGCAGGCCCTCGGGGTCCTCAAAGCAGAGGGTTTTCAGATCGAAATCCAGCTGGGCGGCATCAAAGGCGGCCCGGAAAACCGGGCTGGCCTCGTACAGGTCCCGGCCCATGCCGGGGCGCTGGCTGCCCTGGCCGGCATATAAAAAGGCAAGCTTCATGCAAGTGCCCTCCATTCCTTCATCAACTCGTCGATCAAATCCGGCACGGTGCGCATCCGGTCAACCAGGTCTACCCGGCTGCCGCTGAAGAACAGTCCCTCTTCCCAGTTGCCCTTCACTGCTTCGATGAGGGCGTGGGTGATGCAGAAGGGGGTCTCGGCGGGGCGGCAGCTTTTGATGCAGCCGCTGCAATGGGCCGGGGGCTGGCGCATCCCGGCGGCCAGCCGCTGCACCAGCGGGGAGTTCACCGCCCGGCCGGGCATTCCCACCGGGCTGTGAATGATGCGAAGATCCTCCGGCCGGGCCGCAAGAAGCACATCCTTGTAGCCCTGGCCGGCATCGCACTCTTCGGTGGCGATGAACCGGGTGGCCAGCTGGGCCCCGGCCGCCCCCAGGCGGGTGCAGCGGGCCATCTCGGCGCCGGTGGCCACGCCCCCGGCGCAGAACAGGGGAATGGCCCGGCCGAACTTCTCCTCAAAGGGGCGCAGGGCGGCCAGAACCTCGGGGATGAGCCGGCTGAGGGGCGTGCAGCGCCCGGACAGCAGGTCGGCCTCCTCAAAGCCCAGGTGGCCGCCGGCCTGGCAGCCCTCCAGCACCACAAAATCCGGCACACGGCCGTAGCGCTTTGCCCAGGTGCGGCAGATGAGCTGCGCCGCCCGCGGGCCGGACACGATGGGGGCCAGCAGGGCCTCAAAGCCCTCGGCCAGGGCAGGCAGTTCCAGCGGCAGGCCCGCCCCGCTGACAATGGCATCGGCCCCGGCCTCTAAGGCGGTGCGCACACTGTCGGCATACTGACGGGTGGCCACCATGGCGTTTACCGCCACGAGGCCGGCCCCGGCGGCCAGCCGTTTGGCCCGCTGCACTTCCCGGCGCAGGGCGCGCAGGTTGGCCTGCTGGGGGTGGGCGGCGAAGTCCGGCTCGTTCCAGCCTGCGTCGGCGGTGCTCAGGGTGCCCATGGCCCCTTCGGCGGCCACGGCCCCGGCCAGCCCGCCCATGGAGACGCCCACGCCCATGCCGCCCTGAATCAGGGGCAGGGCCAGCTCACGGTTCCCCAGCTTCATACGTTTGCCTCCAGCGCGGCAAGGGTGGCCCTGCAGCCCTTGTCCAGGTCCTCGAAAATGGCGCGCAGGGGGCGGATCTCGTGGAGCATACCGGCCACCTGACCGGCCATCAGGCTGCCGGTGACGGTGTCGCCCTCAAACACGGCCCGGCGCAGGCTGCCCAGCGTGTACTTTTCCAGCTCCATCTTGTCGGCGCCTGCCTTTTCCTGACGAACGTACTCCCGGCTCATGCGGTTTTTCAGCACACGCACGGGGGCGCCGCCGGTGCGGCCGGTAACGATGGTGTCACTGTCCCGCGCCTTGAGCAGGGCGGCCTTGTAGTTTTCGTGAATGGGGCACTCCTCGCTCACCAGCAGGCAGGTGCCCAACTGCACGCCGCAGGCGCCCAGGGCGTAAGCGGCGGCCAGCTGGCGGCCGTCGGCAATGCCGCCCGCTGCGATGACGGGGATGTGCACCGCGTCGCACACCTGGGGCACCAGGGCCATGGTGGTCATCTCGCCCACATGGCCGCCGCTCTCGGTGCCCTCGGCAATGACGGCGTCGGCCCCCGCCCGCTCCAGATGAACGGCCAGCGTGGCGGCGGCCACAACGGGAAGGACCTTGATGCCGGCGGCCTTCCAGGCGGCTATGTACTTGCCGGGGTTGCCCGCGCCGGTGGTGACCACGGGCACGCCTTCCTCCACCACCACCTGGGCCATGGCATCGGCCTCCGGGTTCATGAGCATGATGTTCACGCCGAAGGGTTTGCTGGTAAGGGCTTTGGCGGTGCGGATGTGGCTGCGTAGGGTTTCGGCGTTCATGCCGCCCGTGCCGATCAGCCCCAGGGCACCGGCGTTGGAGCAGGCGGCGGCGAACTCGCCGGTGGCGATGTTGGCCATGCCGCCTTGGATGAAGGGAAACTCGGTTCCCAGAAATTCGTTCAGTTTCATTGGCGGCTCCTTTCAGCGGCGGGTTACAGGGTGAACAGGGCGGCGGCCCAGGTCAGCCCACCGCCAAAGCCCACGCACAACAGCGTTTGGCCGGGCTTGAGAAGGCCTTGCTCGTTCATCTCGTCCAGCGCAATGGGAATGCTGGCGGCGCTGGTGTTGCCGTAGCGGGCCATGTTTTTGTAAAACTTTTCGGCAGGGGCGTGCAGCTTCTTGATGCAGTGGTCCAGAATGCGCTCGTTGGCCTGGTGGCACACCACCCAATCGATGTCGTTCAGAGTGAGGTGGGTCTGGGTGAGAATGCCGTCGATGCAGCGGGGGATGGCCTCCACCGCAAAGCGGAACACGGCCCGGCCGTCCATGGTAAGCCGGGGGGCCAGCGGGCCGGGCCCATTGGCCAGAATGGCCTTGCTGCCCCGGGCACCCTGCAGGCTGGCGAAGGGGGCGTTTGGCACCGCCTCAAAGACGGCGGCCCCGGCCCCATCCCCGAACAGCACGCAGGTGCTGCGGTCGGTCATGTCCATCAGGCGGCTGAGCACCTCGACCCCGATGACCAGGGCGTAGGAGCGGCCGCTCTGGGCCAGAAAGCCCCGGGCGGCCGCCACCGCGTACAGAAAGCCGGAGCAGGCTGCGTTTACATCCAGCACCGGAATGTCCTCGGGCAGGCCCAGCTCAGCCTGTACCAGACAGGCAAGGCTGGGGGTGGCGTAATCCGGCGAGACGGTGGCGCACAGCACACAGCCAAGACCGGCCGGGTCAATGCCGCTGCGCGCCAGCGCCTGCCGGGCGGCCCCGGCGGCCAGCGTGAGGGCGGTTTCCCCTTCGCCGCAGAAGTACCGCTGGCGGATGCCGGTGCGGCTGGCGATCCACTCGTCGCTGGTGTCCACCCAGCGGGACATCTCCTCGTTGGAGACGGCGGTTTGGGGCAGGCAGCGGCCGGTGGCCAATAGCTTCAGTCCGTTCATGGGGCACCTCTCATTCCTGGCCGATGCGGCGGTATTTTTTGTAGCGCTGGGCAACGAGGGCACTGCCGCTCATCCGGCGCAGAGGGGCCAGCTGGGCCTGCAGGCGCTCGTCCAGCTTGGCGAACAGGGCCTCCGGGGCCCGCTGGGCCCCGCCCAGCGGCTCGGGGATGATCTCGTCAATGATTTCGCCCTCGTACAGGTCCTGGGCGGTGAGCTTCATCAGGGCACAGGCCTCGCCGTGGCGGGAGGCGTCCTTCCACAGGATGCTGGCGAAGCCCTCGGGGCTGAGCACCGAGTAGACGGCGTTTTCCAGCATGAGAATGCGGTCGGCCACGCCCAGCGCCAGAGCGCCGCCGCTGCTGCCCTCGCCGGTGACAACGGCGATCACGGGCACTTCCAAGCGGCTCATCTCGGCCAGGTTGCGGGCAATGGCCTCGCCCTGGCCCCGGGCCTCGGCCTCCAGGCCGGGGTACGCGCCGGGGGTATCAATAAATGTAATGATGGGGCGGCCGAACTTTTCGGCCTGCTTCATCAGGCGCAGGGCTTTGCGGTAGCCCTCCGGGCCGGGCATACCGAAGTTGTACTTCAGGTTGCCCTGCAGATCGCTGCCCTTGCGGTGGCCGATGACCGTGACCGGCTGGCCCTTGTACAGGGCCACGCCGCCCAGAATGCTGGGGTCCTCTCGGCACTGGCGGTCGCCCTTCTGTTCAAAAAAGTCGGTGAACAGGGCGTTGATGTAGGCGTCGATCTTGGGCCGATGGGTGTGCCGGGCCAGAAACACCCGATCCTCGGGGGTCAGGGCCTTGCAGCCGGCCAGCAGGTCGGCCCGGCGGCGGGTGAGGTAGGCCCGCTGGGGGCCGTCGTCTCGGGCGAGGGCCTGCTCCACGGCGTCAATCTCGTTCAGAATGTCACGAATCACAGCCGCTTGCCTCCCTTCGTGTGGTTCTGGTGCAGCCGCAGCAGCCGGGCCAGGGTGGCCTTCATCTCGCTGCGGGGGACGATCTGGTCCACAAAGCCGTGCTCTTCCAGGTATTCGCTGCGCTGAAACCCGGCGGGGAGCTTCTGGCCGATGGTCTGCTCGATGACCCGGGGCCCGGCGAAGCCGATGAGCGCCCCCGGCTCGGCCAGGGTCACATCGCCCAAGCTGGCGAAGCTGGCGGTCACGCCGCCGGTTGTGGGGTGGGTGAGGTAACTGATGAACAGGCCGCCCTTTTCCGCGAAGGCGGCAATGGCGGCGCTGGTTTTGGCCATCTGCATCAGGCTGAAAATGCCCTCCTGCATCCGCGCGCCGCCGCTGGCGGTGAAGATGATGAGCGGCAGGCGGTGGGCGGCGGCGTATTCCACCGCCAGGGTGACCTTTTCGCCCACGCCCTCGCCCATGCTGCCCATGAAGAAGCGGCTGTCCATCACCACCACCACGGCGGGCTGGCCCTCAATGCGGCCCACGGCGCTGACCACGGCCTCGTCCAGCCCGGTTTTCTTTTTCTGCATGGCCAGCTTTTCGCTGTAACCGGGAAAGTGCAGCGGGTCGTGGCCGTGCATCCGGCCGTTCAACTCCCGGAAGCTGCCGTGGTCCAGCACCATGCTCAGGCGGTAATAGCCGCCGATGGGCTGGTATTGGCCGCAGTTGGGGCACACATACAGGTGCTCGGCCCAGACGGCGCGGGTGGCCCGGCGCTGGCACTTGGGGCAGGTGAAAAACTGGGGCGGCTGCCAGGGCTGAGCCGTGCCCTGCGCTTCCCGGCGGGCCTTCCATTCAAAGGCCTTCTGGCCGGGGGCGCTGCGGATGGAATCCAGCAGATGGATCATGAGCGTACCTCCTTGGGGTAACGGCCGGTGGCCCGGCCGGGCGCATGGAACGGTTTGCGGCGGCCTGCCCGCGAACATCAGCGGAGCGGGCCGCCGCAAACAAAACAGCAGCAAACAGGGGCGGCCCCACACCGGCGGGGCGCGTAAGAAATCAAAACGGGCGGCTTCAGGCGGCCAGCTCGCTCAGGCAGTTCCATAGGTCGGCAACGGTTTTCATCTCGCCCAGCTTTTCATCGGGCACCGCCACGCCGAACTCATCTTCCAGCGCCATGTTCAGCTCCACAGCGTCCAGGCTATCCGCGCCCAGGTCGTCAAACAGGCTGGCCTCCATGGTTACCTTTTCGGCATCGCAGCTGAGGGTGTCGGCAATGATCTCCTGCATCTTTTCGAACGTCATACGAATTTCCTCCTGAAAATGGGCCACAGGTACGCGGCCGTGAAATGATGGATTCTTTTGATTTGAAGAAATTTAGCTAAAATGATTTAGGTAAAATTTCTTGCATCATTCTACCAGAGAATTCGGGAAAGTCAAGGGGATTCACAAAATCTTTATAATTTTTTCGCAAAGTAAAAAAACGGGAAATGGTCAGTTTTTTCGAGCGGGGCAGACCGGAACATCGGGAAAGCGGCTTCCGGCGAAGCGAGACGCGAATCATTGCGGCCGCCTATCCGCCATGCAGCGGCGTTGTTAAAGGCAGGGGAACGCTGTGCTTTGGCACGGCTGTGGGCGGATTGCGGCCATGGTGGGGACGCGTTCATCACTGCCGTGAAGATATGGCAGGGGCGAGATGCCGCCGCATCCGTCTGCTGGCGCAGCCAGCTTCCCCTCAAGGGGAAGTTGCTCCTTTGCAAAAAGCCTTCCGCTTGCGGGGAAGGCAGCCGAGTTTCAGGAAAAGGAACATCTTTTTTGAAAATTGAAAAAAACGAAAAGAAAAATGGCGAAAACCGCTTGACAGAGACGAATGCATTCAGTATAATATAAAAGCTGAAAGCATCCATGGCCCGTTGGTCAAGCGGTTAAGACAGCGGCCTCTCACGCCGTTAACATCGGTTCGATTCCGGTACGGGTCACCATGATGCTCCTTAGCTCAGTCGGTAGAGCGCGTGACTGTTAATCACGATGTCGTCAGTTCGAGCCTGACAGGAGCAGCCAGAATAAACGCCTTGTTCTTCGGAACAGGGCGTTTTCTGTTTTATTATGCGGTTTGCGTGGCACAGAAAAGCGGCCCGAGGGTTCTCGGGGATGGCGGAGAAGAGCCGGGAACAAAGGCTGCTGCGCAGGGCGGAAAGCAGAATCATGGAGGCCGACAGCACAAAAGGGAGGCTCCCCGATGGGGGAGCCTCCCTTTTTACTTGCGGATGTTTGCAGGGATACAGAAACCGGATGCTTACTGATTCTTCTCGGCGGTGCGGGCAAAGAAGTTGGCCAGGATCGCGCCGGAGATGTTGTGCCACACGGAGAACACGGCGCCGGGGATGGTGGCCAGAGGATACTGAGCAAAGTGGGTGGCCGCCAGGCTGGTGGCCAGGCCGGAGTTCTGCATACCGACCTCGATGGAGATGGCGCGGCACTTGCTGCTGCTCAGATGCAGGGCCTTGCCCACGGCAAAACCGGTGGCGTAGCCCAGCAGGTTGTGCAGGATGACCACGGCCACGATCAGCAGGCCGCTGGTGAGAATTTTGGCGGAGTTGGCGGAAACCACGGCCGCCACGATGGCCACGATGGCGGTGGTGGAGATCAGGGGCAGAACCCGAACGGCGTTCTGGGTGAACTCATGGAAGAAGTGGTTGATGATAAAGCCCAGAGCGATGGGAACCAGAACCACCTTCACGATGGAGAGGAACATACTCATCACGTTCACGTCCACGCGCTGGCCCGCATACAGCAGGGTGAGCAGCGGGGTGAGGAGGGGAGCCAGGATGGTGGATACGGCGGTCATGCCGACGGACAGGGCCACATCGCCCTTGGACAGGTAGGTCATCACGTTGGAGGAGGTGCCGCCGGGGCAGGTGCCCACCAGGATGACGCCCACAGCCAGCTCAGCAGGCAGGTTGAACAGCTTGGTGAGCAGGAAGGCCAGGAGCGGCATCAGGGTGAACTGGGCAATGCAGCCCACGATCACGTCCTTGGGGCGGCTGAACACAACCTTGAAGTCGGAGGGCTTCAGGGTGAGGCCCATGCCGAACATAACGATGCCCAGCAGGTAGTTTACATAGCTGGTTTTGATGAAGCTGACGGTACCGGGCGCAAGCAGGGCAAGCGCGGCCACGGCGATGACGATCGCCGCCATGTACTTGCCCACAAAGTCGCTGACTTTTTCCAATGTTTTCATGTTTCTTTTCCTTTCTTTCAAATACCAAAGCCTCTGGTTGGCTGTGGGAAGGCGGCCGAAAGGCGGACGGGCAGCCCGCGCTTTGGGCACAGAACGAACGTGGGAAACATTCGGGAATGGCCAAATTTCTGTGCGGTACACACAAAAAAGCCTTTGCCCCTTACAAGCGTAAGAGACAAAGGCTTTGAAAAACCTCTGCGGTACCACTCTTATTGCCGGCAGCCTGGCTGCCAGCCACTCAGCGCGCATCGAACAATGCGCGGCCCACGATAACGGGGGCCGACCGTTCAGGCTTACCCGGGGGCAATGCACCCTTTCAGCCCGAAAGCTCGGAGAGGATATTCCCTGAGATTCCCGCACTGCCTTGCATCAACCGGCAGCTCTCTGAAGCGTTCCGCTCAGGTACTTGTTCTCGTCATAGCCGAATCTTCCACTGCCTTGCAGTATAGACCCCTTGGAAAGAGAAGTCAAGGCTTTTTGCACAAAAAAATAGAATCCTTTTGCGCGTGCTGCACAAGAGAGGGCGGGTGCAATTGGGAAAAATGACGGAACGGGCGCAGCGGAGAAGAAGGCGTGCGGAATGAAAAAGCGCCTCTGCATCGAGCGATGCAGAGGCACTTTTGGCGGAGATGGTGGGATTCGAACCCACGTGCCCGGTTAAGGACAAAACGATTTCGAGTCGTTCTCGTTACGACCACTTCGATACATCTCCATGAAATGGGGCGGCCGGGGCAAAATGCCGGACGGCCTGCCCAGTTATTATAGCAAATTTGCGGCACAGGGTCAACTCTTTTGCAAAAATGCCCGCGGGGTGTTCAGAACAGCTTTTCCTCCATGCGGGCGGCCAGGGCTTTTAATTCGGCCACAATCTCCTGACGGCGGCTGTTCAGCAAGTAGGAAATGCCGGTGACGCTGACCGTGGCGGCCAGGTTGTGGGCGGTGTCCCAGATGGGCACCGACAGGGCCGAAACGCCCATGCCCAGCTCTTCGTTCTCGATGCCGTAGCCCTCGGCGCGGATGGCGTCCAACGCGCGGATCAGCTGCTCTTTGTTGGTGATGGTGTTGACGGTGTGGGCGATCAGCTCATGGTTTTTCAGGTAGGTGTCCAGCTCGCTGCTGCTCATGGTGGACAGGAGGATCTTGCCCGAAGCGGTACAGTACAGGGGATTGATGTAGCTGTCGGAGGAGCAGTTGACGGTGTACATGGCGTGCTCCGGCAAAAAGCGTTTGACGATAACCAACGCGTCCACATCCAGCACAAACAGGCTGCAATTGACGTGGTACTCGTTGGCAATGTGGATCATGGCGTCGCGGGCGCACTCCAGCAGCACCTTGCGGCGCACCTCGCCCTCCTGGTGGTGGCGGCCCAGCATGGCCGGGCCGAGCATATATTGGCCGGTGGGGATCTGCCGCACAAAATCGTTGCAGTGCAGGGTGTTCAAAATACCGTGTACGGTGCTTTTGTTCAGCGCAAGGCGCTCACTGATCTGCCCGAGGGTCAGGGCGGTGTTCAGGTCGTCAAAGCAATTGAGAATGTCGATGGCGCGCTGAACGGACTGGATGATTTTTCCGGTGCTGGTCTTTTCCATGGGGGATATCTCCTTGCCGGGCGGCCCGGCGGTTTCCTATTTTTATAAAAACATTATAGCATGAAGCGGGAAAAGGCAAAAGATGTTTGATATTGTCAAACTGAAAAACCGGAAAATAAGACAGGAAAATGGAGAGCAGTTTGGTAATATGGCCGAAAATCGATTTATACGTTTGACAATATCGAAAACTTGTTTGACATTGTTGACAATCTCTGAGAATTTGTCATAATAAAGACAAGTTCAAACGGCCGTTTGACAATAACGAACGCCACTCAAAGGAGAGGGGATCAAAACCAGGGACGAACGCGAAACTGGCAAAGAGAACGGCACACGTGCCGCCCGCTGACCTACGCTCCGCTTTCGCGTCCAGAATGCCCATGATTTAAGTGATCGCTATCGCTTGATTCGATAACTGACTCTTACTTTTTTGTACTACCACATTACCCGGCTACCCAGTACAATAGTAGGTATACGAAGGACAACCCGTAAACGAGAGAGGAATTGTTATGGCAGAAAAGACCAACACCCCCACCAAGAAGTATACATTAAAGGATAAAATCAAAGCGATGGGCCCGGGCCTGCTGGTGGTTGGCTCGTTCATCGGCCCTGGCACCGTGACCAGCTCCACCCGCGCCGGTGCGGCTTACGGCTACCAGCTGCTGTGGTGCGTGGTATTCTCGGTGATCGCCGTGATCATCATGCAGGGCATGGCGGCCCGCCTGGGCATTGTTACCCAGAACGGCCTGGCCGAAAACCTGGTGACCGAATTCAAAGACCGCCCGGCCCTGCGCACCTTTATGGTGGCGCTGGTGTCCGCCGCCATCATTCTGGGCGGCGTGGCCTACATGAGCGGCGACCTGACCGGTACGGCCATCGGCATTTCGGCCCTCACCGGCGTGCCTTCCCGTATCATCGCACCCATCTGGGGCGTGTGCATCCTGTTCCTGAACGCCCATCAAAACGCCATTAAGTGGCTGGAAAAGCTGCTGACCGTCTGCGTCAGCGTGATGGCCGTGGTGTTCTGCGTGACCATGTTTGTGGTAAAGCCCAATTGGGGCGAAGTGCTTCAGGGCGTGATCCCCACCGTTCCCGGCGGCGCCATCATGACCTGCGTGGCCCTCATCGGCACCACCGTGGTTCCTTACAACCTGTTCATCCATGCCACCAGCTCCCACCAGACCTGGAAGGACCCCGAGCAGATCCCCCTGGCCGAGTTTGACGTGCGCTGCTCCATGATCATCGGCGGCTTCATCACCGGCGCGGTCATGATCACCGCCGGCACCGTGATGCGCGGCATGGGAGTCAACTCCGCCATCGACATGGCCGCACAGCTGGAGCCTCTGCTGGGCAACCTGTCCGTTCCCTTCCTGGCCATCGGCCTGATCTGCGCCGGCATCTCCAGCGCCGTCATCACCCCGCTGGGCGTTTCCTATGTGCTGGCCGGTCTGTTCGGCTGGAAGCTGGACCGCAGCGACAAGCGCTACTTCTTCACCAACATCGCCATTGTGCTGTGCGGCATTGTGGGCACGGCCACCGGCTTCAACCCCCTCACCATCATCATGGCGGCCCAGGCGGTCAACGGCGTGTTCCTGCCGGTCAGCGTGTTCGTGCTGCTGTACCTGGCCAGCCGCTCCAGCGTGATGGGCAAGCACAAGAACAAGCCCTACCAGGTAATTCTGGGCACGGCCGTGTTCGTGATCTCTCTGATTATCGGCGTCAGCAGCGTGGTATCGCTGTTCTGAGCCGCAAGCAAACTGTTCCGAAGAGCGCCGGACGGGCCGCAGTCAAAGCGACTTTTCCCCACCCGCTTTTCTCTCAATTCCTGACGCAAGAAACAATAACACAAGCGAACCATAGGAATCCCATCGCCCGCACGGCATAGGCACGGAAGAACAGCCGGCCCGCCCCGCCGAAAATCGGCGAGGCGGGCATACTGCGGGCAATCTGAAACACAAAAGGAGTGCAGTACCATGAAAAACAGCAAGCCTACCATTTACGATCCGAATTTCCTGCCCACCAACATTTACAGCGGTGTGCCCACCTTTTTGAACCTGCCTGTGCTGGAAAACAAGCAGGATCTGGCCCAGATGGACGTGGCTGTGATGGGTGTGCCCTGGGAGGGCGGCTGCACCATCGGCGGATATTCTTCCTGCACCGATGGCCCCAAGTCCATCCGCTCGGCGTCCATCCGGTACACCGGCTATCTGCCCGATTTTGACCTGGACTGCTTCTCCCAGCTGAAGGCGGGCGACTACGGCGACATTGCGGTGCAGAACGGCAACTATGAATTCACCTTCGGCGAGATCCGCAAGAAGGTGGGCGAGATCTACGATGCAGGCGCGGTGCCCATCATTCTGGGCGGCGACCATGGCATTGCCTACCCCACCATCAGCGAGCTGGCCAAGCGCCATCCCGGCAAGGTTGGCGTGCTGCACTTCGATGCCCATCTGGACAATTACAGCAACTTCGGCGACGATCCGTACTCCCGCTGCTCCCCCTTCTATCAGCTGTACAACGACCCCAACATGGACCCCACCAAGATCGTGCACATCGGCATTCGCGGCCCCCGCAACCATCAGGAGGAGTTCAACAACGCCAAGAAGTACGGCGCAAATGTGATCCTCTGCCGTGAGATCAAGAAGAACGGCTGGGAGGCTTCCATCAAAAAGGCCATCGAACTGGCTTCCAAGGACACGGAAGTGATGTACGTGACCATCTGTGCCGACTCGCTGGATGCGGCCTTTATGCCCCAGGGCCCTCAGGACATGGGCGGCCTGACCTCCTTTGAGCTGCTGATGATGGTGCACGAGGCCGGCCTGGCCGGTGCCCGCGCGCTGGACTTCGTGGAGATTTACCCCGATGCCTACAGCCTGCAGCCGGCCTCTCATGTGGGCTGCTGGCTGGCCCTGTACTTCCTGAACGGCGTGGCCGAGCGCCGCAAGAACGGAGGAAAATAAATGACGTTCACCGAGCAGCTGAATGCCCTTGCCGCGTTTAGCAGCACGGACCCGGAAACCCAGGGCGTGACCCGCCTGCCCTTTACGCCCCAGCAGCAGGACGCTGCCCAGTGGCTGAAGCGGCAGATGGAGGACGCCGGACTGACGGCTCGGGTGGACGCTTTTGGCACGGTGGCCGGTGTGCTGCCGGGCAAAAGCGAGGAGACCCTGATCATTGGTTCCCACTACGACAGTGTGCCCAACGGGGGCCGGTACGATGGGTGCAGCGGCGTGATCGCCGGAATCCGGGTGGCACAGGCGCTGCGCGAAGAAGGCGTGGTGCCGGCCTACACCCTGATGATTCTGGGCCTGAACGACGAAGAGGGGGTGGCCCTCACCGAGGGCTTCCTCTCCAGCCGGGGCGTGTGCGGCGAGATCGACGAGGCCGCGCTGGACCGGGTGCGCCACCGCACCACCGGCGAGAGTCTGCGCCAGCTGACCGGCCCGGAGCAGGCGGAGCACATTTCCCTGCCCAAAGAATGCAGAGGCTATCTGGAATTCCATGTGGAGCAGGGGCCGGTGCTGGACCATGAGGGCCGGGGCCTGGCGGTGGTGGAGCATATTGTGGGCATCTGCCATGGGTTCTGGTGCATTTACGGCGAGCAGAACCACGCCGGAACCACCCCCATGGAGTTGCGCAAAGACCCCATGCCGGTGTTCGGGCAGATCGCGGCGGCCCTGCCCGATTTGGCCAAGCACTACCCCAAGGCAGTGGCAACCATCGGCAATGTGGAGGTGGATCCCAACGCCCCCAACGTGATTCCGGGAAGCGTGCGCTTTAGCGTGGACCTGCGCCACACCGACAAGGCAGTTATGGCGGCCTTGCGGCGGGACGTGGAGCAGCTGATTGAAGAGACCGCAGCGGCAGCCGGGCTGAAATGCGACCACCAGCCCAGCACCGAAGCCGACCCGATTACCATGGACCCCACCCTGTGCCGCCGTCTGGAGGCCTGCCTTGCGGCAGAAGGCCAGCCGGTGTACCGGATGGACAGCGGCGCCGGGCATGACGCCCAGATTTTTGCCCGGCATGTACCCGCGGTGATGATGTTTGCCCCCAGCCGGGACGGCCAGAGCCATTCCCGGCGAGAATTCACCGAGGAGAAGTATCTGGAACAGGCTGTGCGAGTGATGACCCGCTTTGTAAAGGAGAACTTTTAATATGAGCGAAGCTGAGAAGAAAGCCGTCAGTTCCGACCCCAGCCTGGAGTTGGAGCCGGTGAACATGTACGTTCTGTTTGCCCGTATGTTTGCGGACATTGCCCGCGAGGTGGAGGCCGACTTCGGTGAGGCCGGAATTCAGGCCGTGCGCCGGGGTGTGCAGCGCTTTGGTGAGCGCCGCGGCCGGGACATTGCCCACCGCGCCGAGGTGATGGGCCATGACAACGATGCGGAACACTATCTGTCCTGCTACGACATGGGCCGAACGGACTATTTTTACAGCGAGGATGACGTGAAGTCCCACTCGGTGGAGCAGGTGTTCACCAAGTGCGTGTTTGCCAAGACCTGGACGGACGACGGCGATGAGAAGTATGGCATTCACTACTGCCAGATCATCGACCCGGCCATTGCCTGCGGCTACAACGAGCATCTGAAGTGCACGCACGACAAGCATTTCTTCAAGGATGGCCAGTGCCACTTCCTGTTTGAGATGCAGGACGAAAAGTAAAATCCTTCGTGCAGCACGGGGCCGCCGGGAACACCACCCAGCGGCCCCTTTTGCACTTTACAGTGGGCCTTTGACAAGGCACGCCCGGACGGATACAATCATCTTGGTGACGCTGGTAAAGCGAACAGGAAAAGGAGCGGCGGCGAAGAAGGGGCGCATTTGCACCGGGCCGCCAGAACGCAGAATTGAAGGAAGTGGACGATATGTCACGGGACAAGCACATTGAAATCGCCCTGCAGGATGCGGAGCGTTACGCCCGCCCCCATATGGACCAAGGCAAGGTGGCCACCTACATTCCGGAATTGGCCAAGGGTGACCCCACCAAGCTGGGCATCTGCATCCGCACCCCGGACGGGGAGGAGTATTGCCAGGGCGACTGCCAGACCGAGTTTTCCATCCAGAGTATTTCCAAGACCATTACCCTGATTCTGGCCTTGCAGACCGCCGGATACGACCGGGTGTTCAGCAAGGTGGGCATGGAGCCCACCGGCGACGCCTTCAACTCCATGATCCGGCTGGAGACCCTGACCACCCACCCCATGAACCCCATGATCAACGCCGGGGCCATTGCCACCACCAGCTGCTGCATCAAGGGCTGCGCCGACCCCTTCGGGGCGTTTCTCAGCCTGGCGCGCACGCTGTGCGGGCGGGAGACCATCCGCCTGAACAAGGAGGTGTTTACCTCGGAGTATCAGGCAGGGGGGCGCAACCGGGCCATGGCCTATTTTATGCAGAGCGAAAACCTGCTGGAATGGGACGCAGAGGACGTGGTGGAGCTGTATTTTAAGATGTGCTCCATCAACGTGAACGTGCGGGATCTGGCCCACTACGGCCTGGTGCTGGCCTGCAACGGCAAGGACCCCGCCACCGGCAGGCAGCTGGTGGACCCCTGGATCTGCCGCATTGTAAAAACCCTGATGATGACCTGCGGTATGTACGATGCCTCGGGCGAATTTGCCGTCAAGGTGGGCCTGCCCGCAAAAAGCGGCGTGGGCGGCGGCATTCTGGCCTCGGCTGAGGGCCGGATGGGGCTGGCCACCTTTGCCCCCGGGCTGGATAAGCGGGGCAACAGCATCGGCGGCTGGTATGCGCTGGAATTCCTCTCGCAGAATCTGGGGCTGCATTGCTTCAGCGGCTGCACGGAGGAATGAGAAACCTCGGATTGATGCGTAAAGGCTGAAGGGCGCGGCACGTGAAACGACGGCCGTGCCCTTTTTGCGCCCCGGGCGGAAAGAAGCGTGGCGCGGCGCACCCGGCTGTGGTATACTGACAGAAACTGATGCGGGCTGCCACCCCCAAAAAAAGGGGCCGGGGCGGCCCGCAAAAATGCGAGCGCGAGGAATGACAAACATGCAGAACAAACTGACGGAACTGGTGAAGAAGTATCGGGAGCCAATTGCCTACCTGTTTTTTGGAGGGCTGGCCACTCTTTTGAACATTGTATTGTATGTATTGTTTAAAACTCTGTTCGGCTACGAGGCGGCCAACAGCTGGGGCAACGTGGCGGACAATGTGCTCTGCATTCTGTTCGCCTATTTCACCAACCGCATCTGGGTGTTCCGGAGCAAGGCCCACGGCAGCGCTGCGCTGCGGGAGTTCGGCAGCTTTGTGGCCTGCCGCCTGGGCACGCTGGTGGTGGACGCCGCGATCATGTTTGTGGGCGGCAACCTGGTGGGCCCCGCCCTGGTGCCCGCGGCGTATCTGGGGCTGTGGGGCGTTGGCGTGAAGGTGCTTTCCAACGTGATTGTGGTGGTGCTGAATTATGTGTTCAGCAAGCTGCTGATCTTCAAGAAAAAGTGAGCGGGCAAAACGCGGCGCCGTGGTGGAAAAGCCGCCCGGCCTGTGGTATACTGAAAACAAGCTAAGGGCGTTTTGAAAAAAAGCAGAGCGCCCGCACTAAAAGGAGAAACGGGGCGGCCCGAGGGCGCAGCGCCCCAAGGAGGCAACAGCAATGAAAAACAAAGTGCGTGGTTCCGCATTCCGTCTCACCGGGCTGATCCTGGGCATCATCGGGGTCACGGTGTCCGTCACCTCCATTGTGTTCAGCGCGGTGGGCCTGCACCGGGCCCGGCTGTGCAAGCACTGCAAGATGAAGGAACTGTACCAGTAAGCAGCCAAATGAAAAAGGCACCGCCCCGGCGGCCCGGCAGTTTTAGCCGAAGGCCGCGGGGACGGTGCTTTTTTGTTGGTTTAAGCCGGGTGCAGCGTGCAGGTTGGAGAGCTGCACGGCAGCCGGGATGGGCTGCTTTGCGGCAATCAGTTCTGCTTTGCCTTGCGCAGACTCAGGAACAGCCCGGCCATGCACAGCAGCGTCAGCGCACTCCAGACCTCTGCGTGGGAACCATCCCCCGTTTTGGGAGAGGCGGCGGCCGGTGACGGCGCTGCCGCCGTTGCCGAAGGTGCCGCTGCCGCCGATGGCGACGAGCTTGCCGGGGCCGGTGATGGAGCCGCCGCCTATGCTGAGCTCTTGAGCGAACGCCGACACGGCTATTTAAGAACGTACCATAAAACACAAAAAACCTGTGCGGAGCATTGCTCTGCACAGGCTTTTTCACATTTTCAAAGAAACTTGTGGAAAACTCAGCCCCGAGGGCCGCGGTCTTTGCCCAGGAAGGTGATGGCCAGCGCGTCGGGGCCGGTGTTGGCCGACACCACGCAGCCCAGCTGGAACACGTTCACCGGCGGGTGGCCGAATTCCTTTTTGCACTGCTTCACCAGCTCGTTGACGCGCTCGCCGTCGGTGTAGGCCACCTGGTACTCCAGCTCCTGCACGTTCTCCACCCGGCTCTTCACGTACTTGATCATGGCGGGAATGACCGCACCGTCGCCCCGCACCTTGCTCTTCACCGAGGAAACGCCATCGTTCAGGCTGATGATGGGCCGCAGGCCCAGCAGCTCGCCCGCAAAAGCGGCGGCGGCGCTGATGCGGCCGCTCTTCTTCATCTGCTTCAGGCTGAAGGCCGCCAGGCAGATCTCATTCCGGGCGAACACCTGCTCCAGCTCTTTTTTGACCGTGGAAACCTCGGCCCCGTTGCGGATCTTGCGGGCGGCCTCGCACACATACCAGCCAAAGGTCATGCTGTAGGTGCGGCTGTCCACAAAGCGCACCTTCAGCTTGTGGCCGGGGCGCTCGTCGTCCAGCTGGCGGTAGGCCATCACCGCGTTGTTGTAGGTGGCGCTGCCGGTGGAGTTGATGAGCACCGCCAGCACCTCGGTGTAGCCGGCGTCCACGTATTCGCAGAATTTCTCCAGAAAGCGCAGGGTGGTAATGGCGGCGGTGGTGGGCACGCCCTGGGCGGTGCGCATCATGTTGTAGAATTCATCGTAGGTGAAATCCTTGCGCTCGGTGTAGCTGACGCCGTCCAGCGTCATGGGAAAGCACAGGATGTCAATGCCGTACTTCTGTTCCAGCGCCTGGGGAATGTCCGAGCTGGAATCGGTGAGAATGGCAATTTTGCTCATGGCGATACTCCTTCAGTGATTTGGTAAAAAGGGGGCAGGTCAAGGCTCGTCCCACTGAAATTGGCGCGGCTGGCCGTGGTCCAGAAGATCCGGAAAATCCCACTGGCGCAGGGCCTCGTAAACGGCCACGGCCACGGTGTTGGAGAGGTTGAGGCTGCGGGCGGCGTCCCGCATGGGCAGCCGCACACAGGCGGCCTGGTGCTGCTGCAGCAGGCTCTCCGGCAGGCCCGCATCCTCCCGGCCGAACACCAGATAGGTGCCGTCCGGGTACTGCATATCCGTATAGCGGCGGGGGGCCTTGGTGGAGAAAAAGAAGCAGGGGCCGCTGTTTTTGGAGGCGAAATCCTCCCAGCTGTCGTAATAGGTGATGTCCAGCAGATGCCAGTAATCCAGCCCGGCCCGCTTGAGCTTGCGGTCGTCCACGGTGAAGCCCATGGGGCCGATCAGGTGCAGCCGTGCGCCGGTGGCGGCGCAGGTGCGGGCGATGTTGCCGGTGTTCTGAGGAATCTGCGGTTCCAAAAGTACAATGTTCAGGGTAGGCAAAATGGGTCACGTCCTTGTGGTTGATGAAAAAGGCGTTTTGCGGTTATCGCTTGGCCAGGCGGCCCAGCATCGGCTCAAACTGCACGCCGAAGCGGCTGTCGGCCTCTTCGGGGGTGGCGGCAATGGCGTCGGCCACAAAGTCGGCGGCCAGGTCGGCCGCGGCGGAGAGGGCCTGCCCTTCCAGCAAGGCGCCCACCAGAATGCTGCCGAACAGATCGCCGGTGCCCGGGTAGCTGCGGCCGATCTTCACCCGCTGCACCGTGAAGGGGCTGCGGCCCTTCTGCACGCCGGCGTTCATGAGGAACCGCCCTACCGGCAGCCCGGTGACCACCGCCGCCGGGTACTGCTCGCCCAGGCGGGCGGCCAGGGCCTGAGCCTGCTCCCGCGTCAGCTGGCTGGGCATGGGCTCATCCAGCAGAAAGCAGGCCTCGGTCAGGTTGGGCACCACCAGGTCGGCCCGGCTGCACAGGCGGCGCAGCGCCTGGCACAGGCCGGAGGTCAGCCCACGGTACAGCTTGCCGCCGTCGCCCATTACCGGGTCCACCACCTTGATGGCCCGGGGCCACAGGTCGAAGGCCTTTTCCACCAGCGAAACCTGGGCCTCGCTGGCGAGGTAGCCGGAATAAATGCAGTCAAACTCCAGTTCCAGGCTTTGGTAGTGGTCCAGCGCGGCGCTGCACCAATCCTCGGTGGCAAGGCGGGCCGGGTCACCCAGCCCGCCGGTGTGGGTGGAGAGCAGGGCCGTGGGCAGCATGACCGGCTGGTGGCCCATGACGGCCAGAACCGGCGTGACCACCGCCAGGCTGGAGCGCCCGGCCCCGGAAAGATCGTGAATGCAGAGAATGCGCTTCGGTGCGTCGGTGAACAAAACAGAGTCCCTCCCCTTGCGGCCGGGTCATACACACCCCGGCCAGGCCGGAACCAGCTTCCGGCCTGAAAATACACAATAGATATTGTAACACACAATCCCGTGCAAAAAAAGGCGTATGGGACAAGATTTCCCGGGAAAAATAGCGGTAACGGGGCGGCTTGCCCGCCCCGCAGAACCCAACAACAGGAGGAAAACGCCATGAACAAGCAGTCGAACGCGCCCGCCATGGCCGCCGGTATGGCCCTTGGGGCCGCCGCCGGGGCCATGGCTATGTGGGCCGCCGGGCAGAACAGCCGCCAGTACAAAAAAATGGCAAAAAAGGCGGCCCACACCGCCGAGCAAGCGGTGCTGGGGCTGGACCGGATGATGAAGGACTTCCGGATGTAACACAAAAAACGCCCCGGGCGCAAACAAAACCCCGGCGCTGCCGCCCGAAAGGGGGCAAGCGCCGGGGTTTTGCGCGTAAACTCAGCGGGTCAGCTGTTCCAAGGGTTGGCGGGGTCCGGGTCGGTGGGGTCCCACCCGGCGTTGGGGCTGTTCGGGTCAATGGGGGTAAAGCCCGGATTGCCCAGGGGGTCGGTGGATTCATCGCCGTCGTAGATCACCACGGGGCTGCCGCTGGGGCATTCGTCGTAGATCCACTTGCAGTCCTCGATCTGCAGCCGGACGCAGCCAAGGCTGGCGGGGGTGCCCAGCTTGTTGAACTCTTCGGTTTCCAGCTGATCCTTCTCGGCGCTGTAATAGGGCACCGAGTGGAACAGAATGCCATCGGTGGGGGAGATGCGGGTGGCATACTGGCCGTACACGCCGCCCACCAGCGCCCGCCAGTCATACTGATTGCTGGTGTGGAAGAAGCCCTCGGGGGTGTCCCGCCCGGTGGAACAGATCATGGATTTGAAGGGCACGGTGTAGTTGCCCTCCTCGTCCTTTTCGTACACGGTCACGGTCTGGGTGGTGCGGTTCACCGCGATCAGATAGGGGTTGCCCTCCTCGCCGGTGGTGTCCCAGCTGAAGGTCAGCGGTTCGGCGGTGGGTTCGGGCGTGGGTTCCGCAGTAGGCTCCGGGGTTGCCGTGGGGGCCGCCGGGGCCTCGGTGACGATGGGGGCAACGTCCTCAGGCACCTGGGCCTTGTGGCGGTTCAGCCAGGCAAACACCAGGCCGACGGCCAGCCCCAGAACCACCAGCAGGGCCAGAAGCGCCAGCAGGGGGCGCAGGTTTTTCTTCCGCTTTTTTTGGCCGGGGCGATGATAGGGCTTGCCCGGCTCGTAATGCTTCATTGCCATAAACATACCTCTCTGCGTTCCGATGTGGGAGAACGATTTCTGATTTTTCCTATTATAGCACAGTGACCATCGAATTTGCATCCAAACGCGCGGCGGGGGCACGGCCGGGCTGCGCGGGGAGCGAAAAAGCGCCCGCTGCGGCCGGAAAACCGCAGCGGGCGCAAAAGCCTTTTCGGGTTAGAAGCAGGCGCTTACAGCACCCGCACCCGCACCACCTTGGGCAGGGCTGCCAGCTTTTCCACCAGGTCGGGGTGGAAGGTGCCGGTGGCGTCCAGCATGGTGTAGGCCATGTCCTTCTTGCTCTTGTTCACCATGTTTTCGATGTTCAGGCCCGCCTCGGTGGTCACGTTGGTGATGGCGTTGATCAGGCCCGGCTCGTTCCGGTGCAGCACGCAGATGCGGCGGCCGCCGGCGCGCTCCTGGGTGACGGTGGGCATATTCACGCTGTTGCGGATGTTGCCGTTCAGCAGGTAATCCCGCAGTTCGTCAGCGGCCATCACGGCGCAGTTCTCCTCGCTTTCGGGGGTGGAAGCGCCCAGGTGCGGCGTGCACATCACGTCGCTGCGGCCCAGCAGTGCCTGGGTGGGGAAGTCGGTGAAGTAACCGGCCAGCTTGCCGTTGTCCAGCGCGTCCAGCAGGGCGGCCTCGTCCACCAGCTCGCCGCGGGCGTAGTTCAGCAGGCGTGCGCCCTCTTTCATGCTGGCGAAGGCCGATGCATTCAGGAAGCCTTTGGTCTGGGGAGTGACGGGGATGTGCAGGGTCAGGTAATCGCACTTGCTCAGCACCTCGGACAGGTTCACGCAGTGAACCACCGAGCGGGACAGGTTCCAGGCGGCCTCCACGCTGATGTAGGGGTCGTAGCCGTAGACCTCCATGCCCAGATGCACGGCATCGTTGGCAACCTTTACGCCGATGGCGCCCAGGCCGATGACGCCCAGCTTTTTGCCGTACAGCTCAGGGCCGACAAACTGCTTTTTGCCCTTCTCAACCTCTTTGGCCAGGTCCACGTCCTTGCCTTTCAGGCCGTTCAGCCAGGCGTTGGCGGCGGTCAGGTTGCGGCTGCCCATGATGAGCGCACCGATGGTCAGCTCCGCCACGGCGCCGGAGTTGGCACCGGGGGTGTTGAACACCACGATGCCCTTTTCAGAGCAGCGGTCCAGCGGGATGTTGTTCACGCCGGCGCCCGCCCGGGCAATGGCCAGCAGGCTGTCGGGCAGCTCCTTTTCGTGCAGCGAAGCGCTGCGCACCAGAATGGCGTCGGGGGCTTCGGCGTCATTTTCCACCTGAAAGCGGTTCTGGGGCAGCCGGGCCAGGCCCGCCGCCGCGATCTGATTCAAAGTCTGTACACGATACATAATCCGTTTTATCTCCTTGCTGCTTGTCTGGCCGCAGGCGGGGCGCAATGCAGGGCACCGGCCGCCGGGCCGAATGATCGGGGGCGGCGCTCAGCCGTTCACCCGCACAAATTCCTTCATGAAGGCCACCAGTTCGTCCACGCCCTTGGCCGGCATGGCGTTGTAGATGGAGGCGCGCATACCGCCCACCAGGCGGTGGCCCTTCAGGTTTACAAAGCCGTTCTTGGCGGCCTCGTCGCAGAAGAGCTTGTCCATCTCCTTGCTGGGGCTGGTAAAGGTCACGTTCATCAGGCTGCGGTACTCCTTCTGCACGGGGTTGTGGAAGAAATCCTGGCCGTCCAGATAATCGTACAGCACCTTGGCCTTGGCGGCGTTGATCTTGTACATATTTTCCAGCCCGCCGATGGTGTTCTCCAAATACTTCATCACCAGGCCGGTCATGTAGATGCACCAGCAGTTGGGGGTGTTGTACATACTGTCCTTCTTCAGCAGGGTGGTGTAGTTCATCATGGTGGGCACGGTGTCGGCCGCGTGGCCCAGCAGGTCCTTGCGCACAATGGCAATGGCCATGCCGGCGGGGGCGATGTTCTTCTGCACGCCGAAGTAGATGCAGCCGTACTGGCTCACATCCACGGGGCGGCTCATGATGTCGCTGGACATATCGGCGATCAGGGGCACACCCTCCACCTGGGGCACCTCGTTGAAGGTGGTGCCGAAGATGGTGTTGTTGTGGCAGATGTGCACATAGCTGGCATCCGGGCGCACGGTGACATCCTTCATGGCGGGAATGTAGGTAAAGTTCTTGTCTTCGCTGCTGGCAGCGATGGCCACATCACCGAACTTGGCGGCCTCTTTGGCAGCCAGGTTGGAGAAGTTGCCGGTGACCAGATAATCGGCCTTGCCGGTGGTCATGAAGTTCAGGGGCACCATGGCGAACTGCTGGGTGGCGCCGCCCTGGAAAAAGCCGATCTCATACTCTTCGGGCACGTTCAGCACCCGGCGCACGGCGGCCTTGGTCTCCTGGAAGATGGCATCAAAGACAGGACTGCGATGACTCATCTCCATAACGGACTGGCCGGATGAACCGTACTCCAGCAGTTCGGCCTGGGCGGTTTTGAGAACCTCCTCGGGCAGCATGGACGGGCCTGCACTGAAATTATACACTCTTGCCATTGTTCCAAATCCTCCTGTGATGCGGCAGCCATCCGCTGCCGCCGTACTGAAATTGGGAAAACCGGCCGCAGTGTGCCGGCCCTCCAAAGCGGTTCTTTGCGGGAACCGTACTTCCCCATTATAAACGATTGGGAGAGACTGGGCAATGGAGCCTTCCACAAAAATAAGGGGTGTGGCGGCGGAACACGGTCACAATATTTACAAATGTACGCAAGCGGAGCACAGGTTGCTCCGGCTTTTCCGCACATCCGATGACAAACGGGGGAAAACATGGTACACTGAATCCGAACCACCCCGCAGACAACGCGGGGCAAACGGAAGGGAGGGCACGGCATGAAAAAGATTCGGGCCTTTTATTATAAAGAAAATTACTATTGCTTTCTGCCCGGAGAGGACCGGACGGTGGAAGAGCTGCGGGCGAGCCGCGGCGGCAAGGGCATCCAGATGAACGTCACGCGGCTGAGCCGTAAAAACTGCCTGCCACCCTATTTTGTGACAGGCCAGCAGGAGACCGTGACCGTGCGGCTGAAGCCCTGGCATATGTACCCGGTGACGGCGTACCTGCTCAGCCGGAAGGAATACGACGCGCGGCTGCTGAAGAAGGTGGAAAAGATCTGCCCCGGCTGCCTGCACTACGGGGGAGACGGCACGCAGCTGGAGGAGCACTGCTATCTGGAGATGGGGCTGGACGGCAGCTGCCCCTATCGGCAGGAGCAAAGCCGGTATTCCCTGCAGGCGGCCGCAGCCACGGCCTGGCAGAAGCTGAGCAAGAAGAACAAGGCCCTGCGAGAGCTGGTGGACGCGGAGGAGTACGACAAGGCGGCGGAGCTGGTGCGCCAGACCATCCGGCCGCATCTGGGGCCGCTGGCCGGCTGCCGGGTGGAGCTGGCCAAGCACGGCGAGCGGTATGCCCTGATGCTCAGCGGGCAGGGCAGTTCGGTGCTGCGGCTGTACATGGATTTTGTGGCCCGCATGGCCCCGGCGGGCTTCCGGCGCAGCTGGGATGTGTACAGCTGCCTGCCCCGCGGGGTGTACAAGTACCGCCCGGAGGAGCAGGACCTGCGCAGCGACCCGCCCATGGCCCGGTTTGTCACCGGCCTGTACGACCGGCCCCGGCTGGACGTGACCATGCTGGTGAAGCGGCCGGAGGGCCGCGAGGATGCCCCCAACGGGGACGCCTACCGCTATCTGTGCGGCCAGGTGGGCGAAGAGCGGATGCTGGCCACCATTGTGGGGCTGGATTACATCGAGCGCGATGACGGAAACGGCGGCTTTGCCAACCTGGGAATGCTGAGCCAGGAGATCGACCAGCTTTTGGACGGACGGGAGCCGGACCCGAAGGAGCTGCCCACCGTGTGCTATCGCCCGCATCAGGACCGGCCTATGCGCGGTGGCCCGGGCCAGACTGTGGTGACCCGGAGCCTGGAGCTGAGCAACCAGCTGGTGATGGGGCGGCACAGCCCATTGGCCGACCATTTGATCGAGGACATGGAGACCGCGCTTCTCTCCATTTTTGTGGACCTGCCCGGGGAGACGGTGCCGGATTTCGGCGGCGAGTGCAGCTGGCGGCTGAACAGCCTGGCTGACCCGCTGACCAAAGCGGACGCGGCTAAGCTGATCGGGTACACCATCGGCGGGCAGCGGATGTGCCTGGATTTGCTGGTGACCAACCTGCGCCTGACGCAGGGCCTTTTGCGCGAGTGCGCCCCGATGCTGATGGACCTGCACGGAACCTTTTGTTTGCAGAGCAACCGCATGGCCATGTGGTTTGCGGGCGATTATGCTCTGACCCAGCTGGACGGCCCCCGCCCAGAGGACGGCATGTGGTGAGCCGCGGGCTTCACTCGCTGAATGCAACGAAAGATACAAACGGAAAAATCCCCGCCGATGCGAAATGAAACCGCATCGGCGGGGATTTTTTGAGCCTGAAAATTTATGGGAATGAGAAATTAGGAATGCGCAGCGGCTGCCGCACCCCAGGAGCCGCTCGCTTATTCGTAGCGCAGAGCGTCGATGGGGTTCATTTTGGCGGCCTTGTTGGCGGGGTAGTAGCCGAAGAACAGGCCGATGGCCATGGAGAAGCCCACCGCCAGCACGATGGCGCTGACGCTGGCCCGGGCCGAGTAGCCCATCAGGTGCGCACCCAATGCGCCCAGCCCAACGCCCAGGGCAACGCCCAGCAGGCCGCCGATCAGGCAGATGATGATGGCTTCCACGATGAACTGGCTGCGGATGGCCGAGGCCGGGGCGCCCAGGGCTTTGCGGATGCCGATCTCCTGCGTGCGCTCGGTGATGCTCACCAGCATGATGTTCATCACGCCGATGCCGCCCACCAGAAGGCTGATGGCGGCAATGGCACTGATGGCCGTCTGCACGGTGCCCAGCATGGAGGTCATGGTTTCCAGCAGGCTGGCCAGGCTGCTCACATCCACGGTGTAGCTCTGGTTTCGGGTGTAAAAGCTGGCGAAGAAGGACTTGGTGTCGGCCATGAACTGATCCTGATCCACATCGCCCGCGCCCACCACGGTGAGGCTTTGATAGCCAGCATCGGCTTTGGCCAGCTTTTTGGCAGTTTGCAGGGGCATATACAGGGTAGTGGTCACCTCATCGCTGCTGCTGGTCAGGCTGATGCTGCCATCCTCTTCTTCGTCGTAATGGTACACACCGATGATGTAAAAATCATACAGACTGCCGTTTGCTTTCAGCTGGAACTTCTGCCCGATGGCGTTGATGGGGGAAATGCTCCCCCCGAAGGCATCCTTCAGAAAGCGGTCGCTCACAAGGGCAACCTGGCGTTCGCCGTCGCTGTCCTGCGGGGCGCGACCGTATTGTACGTCCACATCCTCAGCGGTAAAGTATTCGCCGTTTACCCCCAGCAGGTTCAGGGTGGCGCTGTCGCTGCCGCTGGTCACGGTACCGGTGCCCATGCTCTGGGTCAGCTCTACGGCGGCCACCTGATCGCCGAAGGTATCCCGGTATTCCTCGATCATTTCATTGGTGATCAGGTCTTCGGCCGCGGGGGCGCTTGGGCCAAACATTCGCACGGCCACGCTGCCCTGATCGAAGCCGCTGTCGGTGCTTTTCTGGGTGAGGGCCACCGTCAGGTTGTTGGCCCCCAGGCCGGACATACTGTCGGTGATGCTGCCGGTGAGGCTTTCGCCCACGGTGACGATGGCGATCACCGAGCCGATGCCAATGATGATGCCCAGCATGGTGAGCAGGGCGCGCATTTTGTTGCTGCGCAGGCTGCTCAGGGCAAGACGAACGTTTTCAAACATGGTCGGGCACCTCGCTTCCCTGCCGCTCGCTCACGATGCGGCCGTCGATCAGGGTGAGAATGCGGGGGCATTCCTCAGCCAGCTGCTGGCTGTGGGTGATGAGCACAATGGTTTTGCCCTGCTGGCGGTTCAGCCGGTGAAAAATGTCCATCACTGTGCGGCTGGTGGCGGAATCCAGCGCGCCGGTGGGCTCATCCGCCAGCAGAAGGCTGGGGTCGTTGGCCATGGCCCGGGCAATGGCCACGCGCTGCTTCTGGCCGCCGGAAAGTTCGTTGGGCTGGTGGTCGGCCCGATCGGCCATGCCCACGGCGGCCAGCAGCTCTTTGGCCCGCTGGGTGCGCTGGCGGGGCGGAACATGGGCGTACAGCATGGGCAGCTCCACGTTCTTCAGGGCACTGGTGCGGCCGATCAGATTGAAGTTCTGAAACACAAATCCGATTTTTTTGTTGCGGATCACGCTGAGCTGGCTGTCGGGCATGGCCTGCACGTTGGTGCCGTCCAGCAGGTAGGTGCCGGAGGTGGGCTTATCCAGCGCGCCGATGATGTTCATCAGGGTGGATTTGCCGGAGCCGGATTCGCCCACAATGGCCACAAAGTCGCCCTGGCGCACGGTCAGATCAATGCCGTGCAGAATTTCCAGCTCGTTTTCTTTGCCCTCGTAATAGCGCTTGATGATGCCGTTCATCTGGATGACCGGCGGGGCCCCGGCCGCCTCAGCTGCCCGGCGGATGCGTTCGGTCAGCTCCATGGTCACATTCCTCCGGGGCCGCCGCCCTGCCCGCCGCCGGGGCCTCCCTGCCCGCCGCTGGGGCCTCCTTGGCCGCCGCCGCTGGGCATATCGCCGCCGGCGGAGAACACGAAGCCGCCCTGGCCCATCATGTCGCTGGCGTCCACGGTTTCGGTGCTGTCATCGGAGGCGCTGGAGCGCACCTCCATGCCCTCGTTGAGCGCATCGCCGCTGATCTCAATGTAATAATCGTTTTCGGCGCCGGTGGTCACCGTCACTTTTTCAAAGGTGGCATCGGCTCCGTCGCCGCCGGTTTTCACCATCACATACTTGGTGCCGTCGTCCTCGGTGCCAACGGCATCGTAGGGCACCACGAACACGTTGTCGGTGGTAGACTGCACGATCTCCACGTTGGCGTTCATGCCGATGAGCAGCCCGCTGGAAGCGCCGTCCACCGAGACCTCGGCGGAGAAGGTGCCGCTGGAGGAGCTGCTGCTCTGGCCGCCGGTGGCTGCCGTGGCGGTGGGGGAGATCTGGGTAAGGGTGCCGGAAATTTCGCCGTCCGTGGCATCGCTGGTGATGCGGGCCTTCATGCCGATGGACACGTTGGGCACATCGTATTCCTGAATGGTGACGGCGATCTTCAGGGCATTGGTGTCCTGAATGGTGGCCACGGTGTCGCTGCAGATGCTGCCCACGGTGGCGTTCAGGCTGGTGACGGTGCCGCTGGTTTCGGCGGTGAGGGTGCACTTGGTCAGCTGCTCCTGCAGGTCCTCCAGGGTGTCGCTGCTGCCGGATTTGTCCAGATTCTTCTTTGCGGTGTCCAGGCTTTCAGAGGCGGTCTCCAGCTGCTTTTCGGCCTGCTCCTTGGCGGTTTTGGCCTGCTCCCAGGCGGCAACGGCCTGATCCTTGGCCTGCACCAGAGACTGGTAGCCGGTGATGGACTGGGCGTTCTCAAGGGCAGTCTGCGCGTCTTTGGCATCGCCCTCTTTAAACTGCTCGTAGCGGTCTTTAGCGGCTTTGGCTTCATCCGAATCCACACCATAAGTGCTTACAGCTTCGTTGTATTCAGTGAGCATACTGCTCAGTTGACTCTGCTTGCTGTCATAATCCGCCTGCAGGGCGCTCACCTGATTGACGGCGGCGTTCAGGTCGTCCCAGCTGTCGTAGTAGTCGTCCTCAGCGTCGTCGACGGCGGTTACGGCGTCGTCGTAGTCTTTCTTGGCCTTGTTGTAGCTCTTCAGGGCCTTGTCGTAGGCTTCCTGGGTCTGTTCGGTCTGGTCGGTCTGGCTTTCCTTGGCGCGCTCGATCTGCTTTTCCAGGTCCTCGGTGTCCAGCGTGCAGATCACGTCGCCGGCCTGCACGGTGTCGCCCACCTGAACGTTCACGGATTTCACGGTGTATTTCAGGTCGGTGGTCACGGTGGAAACATTGGCGCTCTCCACGGTGCCGGTGGTGCTCACCGAGTTTTCCAGCGAGGTTTTCTGCAGGGTGGTGGTGCGCACAAAGCTCACCGTGCCGCCCTGCGCGGCCCCTTTTTGCGGCAGAAAGCGCAGAACAATGGCGGCGGCCAGCGCCAGAACCACCAAAAGGGCGGCGAATTTTTTATGCTGCTTGAACCAGCCGCCCAGGCGGCCAAAGAATGCCCGCAGCTTGCCGGGCTGCTTGGTGCCGGTTTCGTTCATGGGGAGAAGCTCCTTCCTCTTTTGGGGCGGATTGCCCGAAATGTGTGATGTTCTACGTTCATTCTGTACCACGGCTGTGTGGAGTTTGGGGGCGGTTTGTGAAATTTTGCCGTGCAATTGTGAAAGTTTGAACGCAAAAAGCGCGCCGCATTGAAACGCAATGCAGCGCGCTTTTTAATGTGTTTTCTGCGGCGGAAAGGGCTGGCGGGCCAGAGGTCAATCCAGCTCGAACTTGCCGGTGTACAGCTGGTAGTAGCGGCCCTTTTCGGCCATGAGCTGTTCGTGGTTGCCGCGCTCCACAATGCGGCCGTGCTCCAGCACCAGAATGGCGTCGGAGCCGCGCACGGTGGACAGGCGGTGGGCAATCACAAAGCTGGTTCGGCCGTACATCAGGCCGTCCATGCCCTTCTGCACCAGGGCCTCGGTGCGTGTGTCGATGGAGGAGGTGGCCTCGTCCAGAATCAGCACCGGCGGGTCGGCCACGGCGGCACGGGCAATGGCCAGCAGCTGGCGCTGACCCTGCGACAGGTTCGCACCGTCGCCGGTGAGCATGGTGTTGTAGCCATCGGGCAGGTGGCGGATGAACTTATCCGCACCGGCCAGCTTGGCGGCGGCAATGACCTCTTCGTCCGGCGCGTCCAGCCGGCCGTAGCGGATGTTCTCCATCACGGTGCCGGTGAACAGGTGGGTGTCCTGCAGAACGATGCCCAGGCTGCGGCGCAGGTCGTCCCGTTTGATCTTGTTCACGTCAATGCCGTCGTAGCGGATCTTGCCGTCGGGCACGTCGTAGAAGCGGTTCAGCAGGTTGGTAATGGTGGTTTTGCCGGCGCCGGTGGAGCCCACAAAGGCGATCTTCTCGCCGGGGCGGGCAAACAGGCTCATGTCATGCAGCACGGTCTTTTCCGGCACATAGCCGAAGTCCAGATGCTCTACCCGGATGTCGCCCTTCACCTGCACCAGCATGGTCTGGTTGTCGCCGTAGGGAACCTTCCAGGCCCAGGTGCCGGTGCGCTCGGGCACCTCTTCCAGCTCGCCGTTCTCGGTTTCGCGGGCGTTCACCAGGGTGACAAAGCCGCTGTCCTGCTCGCCGGGTTCGTCCATCACGGCGAACACGCGCTCGGCGCCGGCCAGCGCCATGATGATGCTGTTCAGCTGCTGCGACACCTGGCTGATGGGCTGGTTGAAACTGCGGTTGAACTGCAGGAAGCTGGCCAGCTTGCCCAGCGTCAGGCCGCCGAAGCCCGCAATGGCCATGGAAGCGCCCGCAATGGCCACCACCACATAGCCGAAGTTGCCCAGGTTCATGTTGATGGGGCCCATCAGGTTGCCCAGGCCGTTGGCCTTGGAGGCCGCCTGGTACAGCTCTTCGTTCAGTTGGGTGAAGGCTTCCACGTTCTTTCTCTCGTGGCTGAATACCTTTACCACCTTCTGGCCGTCCATCATCTCCTCGATGAAGCCGTTTACCTTGCCCAGGTTCTTCTGCTGGGCGGCGAAGTATCCGGCGCTGGAACCGGCCACGGTTTTGGTGATGAGCATCATCAGGCCCACCATCAGCAGGTTCAGAATGGTCAGGGGCACGCTGAGCAGCAGCATGCTGACCAGCACGCTCACCACGGTGACCACGCTGGAGATCATCTGGGGAACGGACTGGCTGATCATCTGGCGCAGGGTGTCCACGTCGTTGGTGTACAGGCTCATGATGTCGCCGTGGGAATGGCTGTCAAAATAGCGCAGGGGCAGGCTTTCCATGTGGGTGAACAGGTCGTCGCGGATGCGCTTCAGGGTGCCCTGGCTCACCGAGATCATCACCATCTGATAAGTGCAGGTGCACACCACGCCCAGAGCGTACCAGCCGACCACCTTCAGCATGGCGTGGCCAAGAGGGGCAAAGTCCGGATTGGCCTGGCCGATCATGGGCAGAATGTAGCCGTCGATCAGGGTTTGGGTGAACATGGTGCCCTGCACCATGGCCAGGCTGGAGCCCAGGATGCAAACCACGACCAGCAGGCACTGGGGGCCATAGTAGTGCAGCATGATGTTCAGCAGGCGCGTCATCACCTTGCCGGGGTTTTTCACTTTGGGGCCGCCCTGGCCCATCATTCCGCGCCGGCCGCCGGGGCCGCGCATGGGTCTTGCATTGGGTGCCATCAGGCTTCACCTCCTTCCTGGTCCTCCGGGCGGATCTGCGACCGGTAGACCTCCTGATAAATCGGGTTGGTGTTCAGCAGCTCTTCGTGGGTGCCGAAGCCGCTGATGCGGCCATCGTCCAGCACCAGAATGGAATCGGCGTGCTGAATGCTGGAGATGCGCTGGGCCACGATCAGCTTGGTCACGCCGGGAATCTTCTCGGCAAAGGCCGCGCGGATGCGGGCGTCGGTGGCGGTATCCACGGCGCTGGTGGAGTCGTCCAGAATCAGCACCTTGGGGTTCTTCAGCAGGGCGCGGGCAATGCACAGGCGCTGCTTCTGGCCGCCGGACAGGTTCGCACCGCCCTGCTCCACCATGGTTTCGTAGCCATCGGGGAAGGTGTCGATAAACTCATCAGCACAGGCCAGACGGCAGACCTCGCGGCACTGCTCGTCGGTGGCGTTCTCATCGCCCCAGCGCAGGTTTTCGTAAATGGTGCCCCGGAACAGCACGTTCTTCTGCAGCACCATGGCCACCGCCCCGCGCAGGGTATCCAGGTCGTAGCGGCGCACGTCCAGGCCGCCCACCTTCACGCAGCCGCCGGTCACGTCGTACAGGCGGGGAATGAGCTGCACCAGGCTGGACTTGGCGCTGCCGGTGCCGCCCAGAATGCCGATGGTGGCGCCGGCGGGAATGTGCAGGTCGATGTGAGACAGCACCTCAGCGCCGTCCTTCTTGTAGGCGAAGCTGGCGTCCTCAAAATCAATGGAGCCGTCGGCCACTTCCATCACGGGGTTCTCGCCGTTGGTCAGGTTGGAATCCTCGCTGAGCACCTCGCTGATGCGGCGGGCGCTGGCCATGCTCATGGAGATCATGACGAACACCATGGCCACCATCATCAGGCTCATCAGGATGTTCATGCAGTAGGTGAACAGGCTCATCAGTTCGCCGGTGGTGAGGGTGCCGCCGATGATCAGGTGGGCACCCTTCCAGCTGATGAGCAGGATGCAGGAGTAGATAGTCAGCTGCATCAGGGGCATCACCAGCATCATGCGGCGCTCGGCCTTCACAAACAGGTTGTACAGGTTGCCGGAGGCCGCCTTGAATTTGGCATTCTCGAACTTTTCGCGCACATAGGCCTTCACCACGCGAATGGCGGAGACGTTTTCCTGCACGCTGGCGTTCAGTTCGTCGTACTTCTCGAATACCTTGGGGAAGATCTTCATGGTGCTGCTCAGGATGATCACCAGGCAGACAGACAGGAACAGCAGTGCCCATACGTAGATCATGGCCATCTGGCTGTTGACCCGGAAGGCCATGAAAATGGCGCAGATCAGCGAGATGGGAGCGCGGAAGCACATCCGCAGGATCATCTGGTAGGCGTTCTGGATGTTGGTCACGTCGGTGGTCAGGCGAGTGACCAGGCCGGCGGTGCTGAAGTGGTCAATGTTGGCGAAGCTGAAGGTCTGAATGTGCTCAAACATACCCTGGCGCAGGTTGCGGGCAAAGCCGGTGGAGGCTTTGGCACCCCAGATGGCGCCCAGAGAGCCGAACAGCAGGCCCAGCAGCGACACGGCGGCCATGGCCAGGCCCATCACCACAACGTGCTTCAGGCTGCCCACGGTGACACCCTTATCCACCAGGGAGGCGATCATCAGGGGAATGACCATCTCGCACACCACCTCAACGATCATGCACAGAGGGGTGAGCAGAGAGGGAAGCTTGAACTCCCCGATGTAGGGGGATAGTTTCTTAATCAAACGGGTTTACCTCCTTTTATAAAAGGAATCAGAAGAAAAATAGCGAACCGGTCAGCAGCGACCGATGGGCGGAGGCTCCACCGGATGCCCATTGCGGGTGGGCGGCAGGGTGGCCTCAATGTTTTTGGCCGCCTTGACCAGAAGCTGCTGAAGCAGTTCCTGCTCTTCCGGGGTGAAATCCTGCAGCAGCTGCTCTTCCGTGCGCTTCAGGTGCGAGTGGATCGCCTCCAGCGTGCCGGTGGCCTTGGGGGTCAGGGTCAGCAGGCGGCAGCGGCGGTCGGTTTCGTCCACTTGGGCGGTCACAAAGCCTTTCTGCACCAGGCGCTGCACCAGGCCGGTGACGGTCACATGGCTCTGGTGGAGATATTCCTCCAGGTCACGCAGGGTGGTGCGCTGGCCGGTGCGGTGCATTAGAAAGACGAGCACATGGGCCTGTGAGCCGGTGAGGTTCATCTGCTCCAGCCGATGATTCAGCGACTTGCTAATTTGAATCTGAATGTGTTTGATGAGAACGCCCAACGGGTAATCGGGCATGAAATGGCCTCCTTTCCGGTAAAATCAGGAGCAATCCAACAAATATGTAGCGTGCTAATATGTAGCACGCGAACTATTATAACGGCGCGGCCGGGCAAAGTCAATGTGAAAAATGTTAAGCTTTCATGAAATTCACCCGGGCAGAAATGGCCACGTCAGAATTCGCCTTGCGGACGAAAATATGCTACAATAAAACAAATGGAAACGCCGGGGCTGCAGCCCTATTCGGCCGGGAAACCTTGCCGGCCCGGAAAAAATCCGGCAATATATAATGTATAAAATAAAAAGAAAACAGGCGCGCCATGCCTGGGGAGGAACGCCATGGAACAGATTCTGGACCGGCTGTGCAGCCATCTGGACAAAAACAACTACAAATATGACCGCACCGAGACCGTGAGCGGCTGCGGCGCAGTGCGGGTGCGCTTCCGCGCCCACAACCTGGATGTGGTGGAGCTGCACATCCTGGCCGACCTGGAGAACACCAACCTGGCCCTGCGCTGCTTTGACGTGTGCCGGGTGCCGAAGGACCGACAGGCCCGCATGGAGCACTGCCTGAACGAGCTGAACCGCCGCCGCCGGTGGTACCACTTTTACATCGACGAGGAGGGCGGCGTGGTGGCCGCCTGCGACGCGGTGGTGGCCCCCGGAACCGCCGGCCCGGTGGGGATGGAGCTGATTCTGCGCGGGGTGGACGCGGTGGACGAGAGCTACCCCGTTCTGATGAAAGCCCTGTGGGGCGAAAAGGCGTAAGCACCAACGTCAAAAGCGCGGCGGACGGCGCGCCGCGTTGGCAGTTGAATCCCGTTTGCACTCCGGCCCCCGGCAGCGCAGCTGCCCGGGGCCTTTTTGCACCCGTTTGGCCCGAAACCGGGGCGGAAAACCCCGGAAATACGGGGGACAAACGGCCAAAATATGGGCAAAAGCAGAAAAGGTGGAAGTTTTTTTGAAGGGATTATGAATTTTTTGCGACACCCCTTGACAACCTGAATTTATGGAGTAAAATGAACTTAGCACTCGAGAGAATGGAGTGCTAAAGAATGAAAGAAAAGAGGTGCAGGGCTTATGACAATGGACCCTCGCAAGCAGCGCGTGCTTCAGGCCATCGTGGCCCTGTATGCCATGGAGGGTGAGCCGGTGGGCAGCGGCCTGCTGAGCAATTATCTGGACCTTTCGGTGTCCAGCGCCACCCTTCGCAATGAAATGGCGGCCCTCACAAAGCTGGGCCTGCTGGAGCAGCCCCACACCAGCGCGGGCCGGGTGCCCAGCACCAAGGGGTACCGGTATTACCTGGATAACCTGTTGGATGCCGATGAGCAGCTGCCCGCTGCCGAGCGCCAGGCCATTGATGACATCTTCGATGATCTGGACTATGAGCCCGAGCATCTGGCCCAGGGCGCGGCGCGGGCGCTGAGCCGCCACACCGGCTTTACCGCCGCGGTGACCACCCCCCGGGCGGACGATCTGTGCATCGCCCATTTTGAGGTGGTGCAGGTGGGCCGCTACTCCGCCGCCGTGCTGGGCGTGACCAGCGCGGGCGGTGTGTGCACCCGGGTGGCCCGGGTGGCGGAAGGCCTTACCCGCCAGCAGGCCGCCAATGTGGCCGCGGTGCTGAACCAGAATCTGACCTTTGTTTCCCCGGCGGACCTGACGCCCCGGCTGCTGGCCGGCATGGGTGCGGCCCTTGGGGCGGACGGGATGCCGCTCAGTCCGGTGCTGCTGGCAGCGGCCGCCCTGCTGCGGGAAGCGGTGCTGCCCAAGGCGTATCTGGAGGGCCAGCAGACCCTGCTGGAATGGCCGGAGCTGGCCCCCTCGGTGGGCAAGCTGCTGCAAACCTTTGACGATGGCGAACGTGCCCGCAAGCTGCTTTCGCCCGCCAAACGGCGCACAGTAGTAAAGCTGGGTGAGGATTTGGAGACCCCCATGCCGGGGCTGTGCATTATGAGCAGCCGTTATCTGGCAGGCGGCGGCCTCACCGGCAATCTGGCCATCATCGGCACCAACCGGATGCCTTTTGAACAGTTGATGCCCCGTCTGGAGTACTTCGCCCGCAAGCTCGGGCAGTGTATGTCCGGGCGGACACAGGAGGATGACGTATGAGTGAAGAGACTAAGAACACGGCCCCTCAGCCGCAGGAGCCGGAAACGGCGCCTGAGACCGAACCCGTGAAGGAGGCCCAAACCGCCGAGGCCCCGGCCGCTGAGGAACAGGACGTTCCCCAGGACCCCAAGGCCAAGAAGGAGTGGTTCGGCAAGAAGGCCGCCAAGGAGCTGGCTGCTGAGAAGGCCCGGGCGGATGCCGCCGAACAGGCTGCGGCCCAGGCAAAGGATCAGCTGCTGCGCACGGCTGCCGAATATGACAACTTCCGCCGCCGCTCCGCCAAGGAGCAGGACGCCGCCTTCAACAACGGCGTGGGCTTCGCAGTGAATCAGATCCTCACCATTCTGGATACATTGGAAATGGCTGCGAACGCCGTCTGCACCGATGAGAACTACAAGAAGGGCGTGGTGATGACGCTGGACAAAGCGTCCGCCGCCCTCACCGCCCTGAAGGTGGAAGAGATTCCCGCCGAGGGCCAGCCCTTTGACCCCAATCTGCACAACGCCGTGATGCAGAAGCCCGCCGAGGACGGGCAGAAGAGCGGCACGGTGGTGCAGGTGTTCCAGAAGGGCTACAAGATCGGCGACCGGATCATCCGCCACGCCACCGTGGTCGTGGCCGAATAAAGGGCCGTTCCGGGCGGCGATGAACCGTCCGACAATATAGATCCCCCAAGCGAAACAGCAAGTACCCCCGGCGCCCCAAAGAAGGCGCCACCCAAACAAAGACATTCCCGAAATTGCAAATTAAAGGAGCGAATAGATTATGAGTAAGATTATTGGCATTGACCTTGGCACCACCAACAGCTGTGTTGCCGTTATCGAGGGCGGCGAGCCCGTTGTGATTGCGAACGCCGAAGGCGCTCGTACCACCCCTTCCGTCGTGGGCTTCACCAAGACCGGTGAGCGTCTGGTCGGCCAGGTTGCAAAGCGCCAGGCCATTACCAACCCCGACCGCACCATTTCTTCCATCAAGCGGAAGATGGGCACCAATGAAAAGGTCACCATCGACGGCAAGGCCTACACCCCGCAGGAGATCAGCGCCATGATTCTGGCCAAGCTGAAGGCGGACGCCGAGGCTTACCTGGGCGAGCCGGTCACCGAGGCCGTCATCACCGTTCCCGCTTACTTCAATGACAGCCAGCGTCAGGCCACCAAGGACGCAGGCACCATCGCCGGCCTGAACGTGAAGCGTATCATCAACGAGCCCACCGCCGCCAGCCTGGCCTACGGTGTGGATAAAGAGACCGACCAGAAGATCATGGTGTACGACCTGGGCGGCGGCACCTTCGATGTGTCCATCATTGAGATGGGCGACGGCGTGACCGAGGTTCTGGCCACCAACGGCGATACCCACCTGGGCGGCGATGACTTTGACCAGCGCATCATCGACTGGATGGCCGATGCCTTCCAGAAGGAGAACGGCATCGATCTGCGTCAGGACAAGATGGCTGCGCAGCGCCTGAAGGAAGCCGCCGAGAAGGCGAAGATCGAGCTGTCCAGCGCGATGCAGAGCAACATCAACCTGCCCTTCATCACCGCCGACGCCACCGGCCCCAAGCACCTGGATATGACCCTGAGCCGTGCTCAGTTTGACGCGCTGACCGCCGACCTGGTGGAGCGCACCATGACCCCCGTTCGCAAGGCCATGGCCGATGCCGGCCTGAAGGCCAGCGACCTGAAGAAGGTTCTGCTGGTGGGCGGTTCTACCCGTATCCCCGCCGTGCAGGAGGCCGTGAAGAAGGAAATGGGCATGGAGCCCTTCAAGGGCATCAACCCCGATGAGTGCGTGGCCGTGGGTGCTGCCATTCAGGGCGGCGTGCTGCAGGGCGACGTGAAGGGCCTGCTGCTGCTGGATGTTACCCCCCTGAGCCTGGGCATTGAGACCCTGGGCGGCGTGTGCACCAAGATCATTGACCGCAACACCACCATTCCCACCAAGAAGAGCCAGATCTTCTCCACTGCGGCCGACAACCAGCCCAGCGTTGAGGTGAACGTGCTGCAGGGCGAGCGTGAGTTTGCCCGCGACAACAAGAGCCTGGGTACCTTCCATCTGGACGGCATCGCTCCCGCGCCCCGCGGCGTGCCTCAGATCGAGGTTACCTTCGACATTGACGCCAACGGCATTGTGCACGTAAGCGCCAAGGACCTGGGTACCGGCAAGGAGCAGAGCATCACCATCACCGCTTCCACCAACATGAGCAAGGACGACATCGACAAGGCCGTGAAGGACGCCGAGCGTTTTGCCGAGGAAGATAAGAAGAAGCGCGAGGAGATCGACATCCGCAACGGCGCCGACCAGATGGTGTTCCAGACCGAGAAGGCTCTGGGCGAGCTGGGCGACAAGGTGGACGCCGGCGAGAAGGCCGATGTGGAAGCCAAGCTGAACGCCCTGAAGGAAGCCCTGAAGGGCACCGACATCGAGGCCATCAAGGCAAAACAGGAAGAGCTGCAGAAGGCCTTCTACGCCATCAGCGAGAAGGTTTATAAGCAGGCTGCCGAAGCTCAGCAGGCCGCGGGCCAGCAGCCCGGCGCAGGCGCAGCCGGCAACGGCGGCAGCACCGGCGACGACGGCGTGGTGGACGCAGACTTCAAGGAAGTGTAATAAAACCGATAACCGGATGACCCACAGAGCGGCCGGATGACCGCGACGCTCTGAAACGCCGCCCGGCCCGAGAGCAGGGCCGGGCGGCGTTGTGGGTTTATGACTCGGATAAAAAACTGCGTATCTACGCGGCGTGAGGGTGAGATTGTATGGCAGATAAGCGCGATTACTACGAGGTGCTGGGCATTGCCAAGGGCGCCTCGGAGGATGAGATCAAAAAGGCTTACCGCAAGGTAGCCAAAAAGTACCACCCGGATCTGAATCCGGGCAACAAAGAGGCAGAGGAGAAGTTCAAGGAGGCCAACGAGGCCTATGAAGTGCTCTCCAACCCCGAAAAGAAGGCCAAGTACGACCAGTTTGGCTTTGCCGGTGTGGACCCCAACTATGGCGCAGGCCAGGGCGGCGGGTTCGGCGGCTTTGGCGGCGGCGTGGATCTGGGCGATATCTTCGGCGACATCTTCGGCGGCGGTTTTGGCGGGTTCGGCGGTTCCAGCAGCCGCAGCAACCCCAATGGCCCCCGCAAGGGCGCGGACGTGCGTGTGCCCCTGACCCTGAGCTTTATGGAGGCGGTGCACGGCTGCACCAAGACCATCGGCATTACCCGGCGTGAAACCTGCCCCGATTGCAAGGGCAGCGGCGCGGCCAGGGGCACCAGCCCCGAGACCTGCCCCGACTGCGGCGGCCGCGGCTATGTGATGCGCCAGATGCGCACCCCCTTCGGCGTGATGCAGAGCCAGCAGCCCTGCCAGCGCTGCGGCGGCAAGGGCAAATTCGTGAAGAACCCCTGCACCCACTGCCATGGCACCGGCAAGGTGGGCGTGAAGAAGAGCCTGGAGGTGCGCATCCCCGCGGGTGTGGACGACGACCAGAGCGTGGCACTGCGCGGCCAGGGCGATGCCGGCCTGAACGGCGGCCCCAACGGCGATGTGATCGTGCTGCTGAACGTGAAGCCCGATCCCATGTTCCAGCGGGACGGCTACGATGTGTACGTAAATGTGCCCATCACCTTCAAGCAGGCGGTGCTGGGCGATGAAGTGGTGGTGCCCACGGTGGACGGCAAGGTGGAGTACACTGTGCCCGAGGGCACCCAGAGCGGCACCACCTTCCGGCTGCGCGGCAAGGGCATCCCCTATGTGGGCGGCCGCGGCCGGGGCGACCAGTACGTCAAGGTCAGCGTGGAAATTCCCAAAAAACTGAACAAGGCCCAGAAGGAAGCCCTAAATGCCTTTGACGAGTGCATGAAGGACGAGAACTACGTGCAGCGCAAGAGCTTTTTCAAGAACCTGCGCGACAAGTTCGAGGGCAAACAATAAGCGCAAGCGGCTCCCATCAGAGAGCAGCGGGCGGACCCGGCAGTGCGGGCCCGCCCGCTTTTTTTGTGCCGGCAGCAACGCGGCGCTGCGATTTTGGCGTAAAGCCGGGTATGCCGGGGATGCTTGCGCGCCGGCTGGCGAGAAATTCTCGTGACTGTGCACAAACAACGGCACGAAATGCTGTGGCACTCGATGAAAATGTCGTGGATAATTGACATTTGCACTGGAGAAGATGTAAACTATAATTGACAAAAGGAAAGCCCGTCAGAGAGGAGATGGTACACATGGCGCAGAACGAGCGCATGAAGCGGGCACGCAAAGCGATTGGCCTCAGTCAGGAAGAGCTGGCCCGGAAAATCGGCGTCAGCCGCCAAACCATCAACATGATCGAGCGAGGGGACTACAACCCCACGCTGAAGCTCTGCATCCAGCTCTGTCACGCCTTGGGCACCACTCTGGATGCGCTGTTTTGGGAGGAGGAAACACCATGAAAACACTGCGATGGGATCTGTTTTACGAGATTCAGCACATGGAGACGGTGGCGGACGAACGCACCGCCCGTCTGGAAGCCCGCCGGTACAAATGGTTTCTGAGGGCCTATCCGTGGCTGCTGCTGGTCATCTATCTGTTTGCGAATATGTTTGATGGGTGGGGCGGTGGCATACAGATCCTGTTTCTGCTGGCGATGTTTTTGCCGGCGCTTTGCAACACGCTTCTGTCCCTGCGGGACGGCACCCTCTGCACCGACGAGGACCATGAGGGCGCGCAGTCCAGCCGCATCGGCGCAAAAATCGACCTTCTGGTGAGGCCCTTCTTGGTCTTTTGGTCCTTCTTCAATCTGCTGTTGCAGGGGCCGACGCCGTCCCGGTGGGGATGGGAGATGCTCTTGGCGCTGGCCCCGGCAACGGGATGTGTCTGCCTGTACTGGGCGCTGGCGGCCATGGCCCACGGTCACTGCCTGTGGGTGGCCGGGCGGGAAGGCGAAGAGCTTTTTCCGCCCTCCCGGCGGGAGGGCCTTGCCAAAGCGGTGTGGGCGGTGCTGCTGGCGGCGAGCATGGCGCTCACCGTGCTGGGTGTGCGGAGCGTTCAGCAGGCGGCGGTTCCGGAGGAGCTGCGGCCGCTGGAGAACCTCACCGACCCCACCTGGACAGTGCCTGATGAAGGGCAGGTGTGGGTGGCGGCCTGCCGGGTGCAGATTCCGGACGTGCCCGGTGTCATCGCCGGCGAGACCCAGGGCCTTGTCTGGCTGGGGCAGATCGATGACACCCGGTACCGTGTGTCGCTGGCCATTGAGAACGGCCGGGTGACGGCGGCCTGCCGCCGCCGCTCGGTGTGGAATGGGCAGAACCACGTCTGGAGCGATTGGAACGACGAGCGCTGGCAGGATGGCCGCTGGCAGAACTCCCTTGACCTGAACCTTGCCCAGCGCAGCTGGGCCGAGCAGCACATCAAGGCCAGCTGGACTGCCCCGAACCTGACCGACGGCCAGCTGCTGAACTGGCAGGTGCAGGATGGTCTTTACCGGCTGGACCGGTGCGACTGGGTGATGCTGACCACCGGTGCGGGAAAACAAACGACAATGAGCAATCTGCCCGAAGAGGAGCAGAACCACTACTTCTATACCCTGGACGACGCCGGGCGGAACATCGCCTACCAGCGCCTGAGCGCGGACGGCAATGGCAGCAATGCCTGGGTGCAGTTGAATGAGGGCACGGCGGAGGAGCTGGCCCGCCAGATCGAGGCGCCGTTTGTGCCGGATTGGTACAGCGAGAACCTGCTTCCCGTCTGGCAGACCCTGCCCGATGCCGGGACCTGACGAAACGGAGGGATCGCTATGAAACAAACGGACATTCGCTGGAATCTGGTGTTCGAGTTCAACCGGATGAATCTGGTGCAGGACGAGCGCACCGAGCAGGAAGCGGAGAAGGACCGGAAGATCAGTCTGGCATGGACGGCAGCGCTGCTGGCGATTCTGTTCTGGCCTTTCCGGGATGAGGGGGCTTTGCGGGGGATGGCCCTGGTGGATCTGTGCGCAATGGCCCTGCGGGCGGTGCTGGACTGGCGAGCCTTGCACAGCGGAAGCTTTCTGCTGACCGGAAAGACCGTCACCGCGTGGAACGGCCTGAGCCGCACGGTGCTGGGCGGCATCTGGACGGGCGCAGCGCTGTACTACCTGCTGGGTGCCCGCAGCCTGCTGACGTATCTCGGTTCCCTTCCGCTGGGATGCAGCCTGTACGGCGTGTATCTGGTGCTGGCGCAGACCCATGTGATGAACCGGGCCAAGCGGGATGATCCGGAGGGCTGGTGGCCCAACGAACACCCCGGCCAGGGCCTTGCGGTGCTGTTGGGCATGGCGGCTGTGGGGCTGGCCATGATGGCCGCCGGGTGGAATTTGGGCTGATTGCAACGGCAACGCCTTCCCCGCAAGGGGAAGGCGTTTTTTGCGCGGCGTTTTGCCGGTTGCGGCGGTGTGTGGGATTGCCGCTGAGGGAGCGGAATGCTATGATAAAGGCAGAAAAAGTGGGGGCGGGCCACGGCGCGCGGCAAAACCGAATTACAGTATTTTTACTGTGTGCAAAATCGAAAACAACAGTTGGACATTAAACCGGCGGACTGGTACACTAGAGGTGGCCCAAGAAAGGCCGCCACAATTGAAGGAGGTTGAAAGGCATGAGCCTGGGCGATTTGTTTACGCTGCAAGGAACCCTGTTTGCGATGATTCTGGTGGGTATGTTCCTGCGAAAACGCGGGATCATTGACGAGAGCGGCAAAAAGTGCCTGACCGACCTCTGTGTGAACGTCATCATCCCGTGCAGCATCGTGAAATCCTGCCTGGTGGCGTTTGATCCCGGGCTCATCCGCACCGGCGGGCTGCTGCTGGCGGTGGGCTTTGCCCTGCAGCTGCTGTGTGTTGTGCTGAACAAGTTTTTGTACAATCGCTACGGCGAACAGCAGAAAAAGGTGCTGCAGTACTGCACGCTGGTTTCCAACGGCGGCTTTCTGGGCAACCCGGTGGCCGAGGGCGTGTATGGCGACATGGGCCTTTTGTATGCGTCCCTGTTCCTCATCCCTATGCGGGTGGTGATGTGGTCGATGGGCACCTCCTACTTTGTGGCAGGTGACACCGATAAGAAAAAGGTCATTAAGAATGTGCTCACCCACCCCTGCCTGGTGGCGGTGTACATTGGCCTGTTCCTGATGTTTACCCAGATCCCCCTGCCCGGCGTGGTGGAAAAAGCCGTGCGGAGCATCGGCGGCTGCAACTCGGCCATTACCATGTTCCTGGTGGGCACCATTCTGGCGGAAGTGAAGCTGCGGGATCTGGTGGACGGCACCGCGCTGGTGTACAGCGTGCTTCGGCTGGGCATTCTGCCCCTCATTGCCTGGGGCGTAAGCCTGGCGGTGGGCATGGAGCCGGTGGCCACCGGCGTTGCGGTTCTGATGACCGGTATGCCGGCCGGCGCAACCGCCGCCATCTTTGCGGCCCGCTACAACAGCGATGCGCCCTTTGCGGCCCGCTGCGTGGTGCTGAGCACCCTGTTCTCCATGCTGACCATCCCGCTGTGGTGCTGGGTGGTGGGCTGAAGAACGCCCCTGATTTTGACATCCTCTTTTCTCACACATATATATAAAAGCAAGCAAGGCCGCAGCGCTGTGGAGGTTCCACGGCGCTGCGGCCTTGTGCTGTTCTGAATGGCGCGGTACGGCAAGTTTCCTGGCGGGGGGCATTAAAGCTCCTCTTCGGGGCAAAGCTCCAGCAGGCCCTGGGCCTGGTAATAATCCAGCATTTCCCGGATCATGGCCTCGGGCAGGTCGAAATATTCGGCCAGCTGCCAGGGCTCCCGCAGGCCGGCGGCCATAGCGGACTGAAGGCGCTGGGGCGGAAAGTACCGCTTGTAAATATACCGATTGGCGATGTTCTCTTGCTTTTGCCGGATGGTATAGGGGCTTTGGACGGTGTAAAAGGCCCCGGTGGCAAAATGGCCTTCCTCATGAAGAAGAATGGCCTGCTCCTCGGCGCCGGATTCAATGGCGGCGGGGTTCAGGGCCAAGGCCCCGTCCGGTGAGCAGAGCGCCTTGTGGTTCTGCATCGGGCAGGTGAACACGTCCACGCCCATGGCCTCCAGCCGGGCATAGCAGGCCCGCAGTGCGGCCGTATCCATACAAACGTCACCTCCCGGAAGCGCGCGGCGAGCCTTCGCCGCCGATGAGGCAGGCTCCGCGGGCGCTGCCTTACAGTTTTTGCTGCTTGCGCAGCGCTTTCATTCGCATAAAAAGGGCAATGTCGTCCAGGTCCGCGTCGTCCAGTGCTTCCTTCACATCGCCGTAGGCGGCGAAGAGCTGATTGTCCGGCGCGGGGGGCAGGGAATGGTCGGTGCGCCCCAGCAGATAATCGGTGGTAACCCCCAGCAGCTCCGCAAGGTTGCCCACCACGCTGGACAGGGGTTCCTGCTTTTCGTTCTCGTACTTGGAAAGGGTGCCCTTGCTGAGGCCGCCGCCGGCAAAGCGGGCGTTGTATGCCTCGGCCAGGCTTTCCAGGGTGTAGTGATGCGCCTTGCGCGTCTCTTTGAGCCGTTGCCCGAACATAATACCACTCCTTCTGGAATTATGTTATCATTTGCGATAACTTTTTGCAAGAAAAATTTCGGAAACATAAAATAGTTGATTGACAACCGGCGAAGATGGGCGTATTATGTTGCCATAACGAAACACAACTAAAAGTTGTTTTCACGACGGCTCTGCCGGAGAAGCCCCTGCCTCAAACGCATGGGCCGCGTGCGGCAGTGCTGCCGGCGAAAACAGCCGGGCGCTGTAAAAACAACAAACCGGGCAGCCCCCGAGAACAGAAAGGATGAAGCAGTATGAGCAAAAACGGAACACGTCACAACCCTTATAAGGGGCTGAAACGAACCCTGCGGGCCAAGGGCCTGCGCTACGAGGATGTGGCCGAGCTGCTGGACCGGTCGGTGCCGGCGGTGTGCAAGAAGATGAACGGGGAATCGGATTTTTACCTGTATGAGCTGCACAAGATGTGCAGCAGCTACGGGCTGGATTTGGATGCGTTTATTTGATCGGCAAAGGTTTCGAAAACGCTAATATTTTGCGCCGGGCCGCAATGCAGCGCGCATGGCAGACGGGCGAAGCCGCCCGAACAACCGGCGGCCGGCGGCGCAGAAAAATGGGCGGACGAGCAGGCGAAAGGAGGATGCGGATGAACGGCGCGTGAACGGCGGGGCCGGGCAGCGGGCGGGCCCGGCCCCGTGAAAAAAGAAAAGCCGCCGAGGAAGCCGGAAGGCGGGCAGGCGGACATTCAACCGGAAGAAGAAACCTTGTGGAAAACCCACCGGGACGGGGACGAATATGCCCGCTGCGCGGCCGACCCCTTTTATTATGTGGAGCGGTATGTGCACATCGAGTGCCCGGAGGCGCAGACCTTGCTGCAACCCTTCCGGCTGTGGCCGGCCCAGCGCCCGGCGCTGGAGGCCATGGCGACCAGGCGCCGGGTGATGGTGCTGAAAGCCCGCCAGCTGGGCATGACCTGGCTGGCCCTGGCGGAGGCCAGCCGCCTGCTGCTCTGCCGCCCGGGGCGCACGGTGGTGTGCATCTCCCGGGCGGAGAACGAGGCCAGAGAGCTTGTGCGGCGGCTGGGGGTGATCTTCGGGGCCATGCCGCGGCTGATCCAGCCTGAGCGGCAGGCCCCCGAGGGCTGGGAGGGGCCGGTGTTCCGCCAGAACCGGATGGACCTGACCATTCGGTTTGCGGACGGGCCGCCCAGCGTATGCCGGGCCTTTGCCACCAGCCCCGGGGCTGCCCGCGGCTTTACGGCGGACCTGATTTTGCTGGACGAATGGGCGTTTCAGCCCGGAGACCGGGAGGTGTGGGCCAGCCTGCTGCCTCTGGTGAACCGCCCCGGCGGCGGCCGGGTGATCGGGCTTTCCACCATCCGGCGGGGCAGCCTGTTTGAGCGGCTCTATAAAGACCCGGACTGCGGCTTTGAAAAACTGTTCCTGCCCTGGACGGCCGACCCCGGCCGGGACGCGGCCTGGTATAAGGCCACCCAGGCAGCACTGGGAGAGGACCGCACCTGCCAGGAATACCCCGCCAGCGCCGAGGAGGCGCTGAGCATTCGGGGCGGCAGCTACTTCCCTGAGGTGCGGCGGGCCAGCCACCACCGGGAACACCCGCCGGAAGGCCCACTGCGCCGGGTGGCGGCGCTGGATTACGGCCTGGATATGCTGAGCGTTCACTGGATCGCGCTGGATGAGCGGGGCAATGCCTGGGTGTACCGGGAATACGATGCCCCGGACCAGACCATCGGCGCGGCGGCCGCGGGCATTTTGAGCCGGAGCGGCGCGGAGCCGGTGGAGCAGTATCTGGCCCCGCCGGATCTGTGGGCCCGAAGCCAGGAGAGCGGCCGGGGCCGGGCGGATCTGTTCTGGGAGGCGGGGCTTCCGCTGGTGAAGGCCTCCAACGCCTATGCGGACGGCTGTGCCGCCATGAAGGAGTGGCTGGCCCCCGGGCCGAACGGCCCGGCCCTGACCATTGACAAACGGGCCTGCCCCCGGCTGTGGGAATGCCTGCAGCAGGTGCAGAAGGACGAGGCCGACCCAAACGTGTACGCCAAAACACCCCACGACCTGACCCATGATCTGGACAGCCTGCGGTATTTCTGCGTGAGCTGGCAGCCGCCCGCAAGGCCGCTGCGCCCGGCGCTGCCGGATTGGGAGCCGGACCTGTGGGAGGACTATGAAAACGCGGACGAGGCGGGCAGGGCTTATTTGTATCGGAAATACGGCGGCCCGCCCGCCGAATGAGAGGAGGAGAGGACGATGCAGCTGCCCACAACAGCACAGGCCCGGCGGGCCTTCTGGCAGGAGAAGCTGGGCCTGGCCCGGGCGGCCTATGCCGACGAGCTGGCCCGCATGGAGCAGAGGGAGGCCCTGTATGAGGGCACCCGCCAGGTGCAGGCCGACCCCAACACCCGCCAGACCCCGGGCAAGCTTTCCAGCAATGTGCGGAACATTGTGTATGAGCTGATCGAGAGCCAGGTGGACGCCACCATTCCCATGCCGCGGGTGGAGGCCATTCACCCGGAGGATGAGGAGCTGGCCCGCCGGCTGGAGGACTTTCTGCGCAGCGAGGCCAAGCGCCTGGATTTTACCCAGCTGAACGACCTGCAGGAGCGAACCGTGCCCATTCAGGGCGGCGGTGTGTGGCAGGTGGAATGGGACCCAGAGGGCGGCTTCCACTGCAGTTTGGGCGCGCTGGCGGTGCGCCCGCGCCACCCGCGCTGCCTGATCCCCCAGCCGGGGGTGAGCGAGGTGGAGGACATGGATTACCTGTTTCTTCAGACCAGCCACACCAAGCAGGCCATTCGCCGCCGGTGGGGCAAAGACGTGAGCGCCGCGGCGGAGGAGGAGCCGGAACTGCGGGGCGGCGGGGAGGCCAGCGAGGAGCTGGTGACCCTGAACACCGCCTATTACCGCAACGACCGGGGCGGTATCGGCCTGTTTGCCTGGGTGGACAATGTGACCCTGGCGGATTATGAGGACTATCAGGCCCGCACCCGTCCGGTGTGTGCCGCCTGCGGCGCGCCCAAAACGGCGGAGGTGTGCCCTTTGTGCGGCGGGCGGAAGTTCGCGGCCAGCCGGGAGGAGGATGAGCCGCTGCTGCGGGACGTGACCCTGCCCGGCGGCGAGCGGCTGGGAATGCTGGCCGCCGGCCCGGACGGGCGGCTGTGCCAGACCCGCATTCCCAGCTACCGGCCCGGGCACTACCCCTTTGTGGTGCAGCGGAACGTGCGGCGCTTTGGGGCGGTGCTGGGGGCCAGCGATGTGGATGTGGTGGCCGACCAGCAGGAGACCATCAAAAAGCTGGGGGCCAAGATCGACGAGAAAATTCTGAAGGGCGGCAGCTTTGTCACCCTGCCCCAGGGCGTTGGGGTGGAGACCACCGACCGGGAGCTGAAAATCATCCGGCTGAAAACCCCGGCGGAGAAGGCCCTCATCGACGTGCTGAACGTTCAGCCGGACCCCAGCCGGGAGCGGGTGGTGCTGGAGGACAACTACGCCTGGGCCAAGAGCACGCTGGGCATCACCGATGCCTACCAGGGAAAGTACGATTCCAGCGCGGTGTCCGGCACGGCAAAGCAGTTCAGCGCCGGGCAGGCCGCCGGCCGGCTGGAGAGCAAGCGCCGCATGAAAAACGCGGCCTTTGCCAAACTGTACGAGATGATGTTCCGACATTTGCTGGCCTACGCCCGCCAGCCGGTGCCCTACACGGCCAAAACGCCGGACGGGCAGGTGCGCTACGCCCACTTTGACCCCTACGACTTTCTGCGCCGGGATGCGGCGGGCCGCCTGTACTGGAACGACGAGTTTTTGTTCACGGTGGACCCCAGCGCCACGCTGGCGGCCAACCGGGAGGTGCTGTGGAACATGATCGACCTGAAATATCAGGCGGGGGCCTTTGGCCCGGTGAACGACCCTCGCAGTCAGCTGCGCCTCTGGACGCTGCTGGCCGCGGCGGAATATCCCCATGCGGCCCGGATGCGGGACAGCTTTGAGGAGCAGGCCCGCCGGCAGGAACAGACGGAACAGGGAGGTGAAGCGGAATGATCTGCCCGGAATGCGGATTGGAGACCCGGGTTGGCGCCTGCTGGGTGGAGGTGAGCGGGGACGACCGGCCCGACACCGCCACCCGGGTGGTGCGGGTGCAGCAGCTTTTGTGCCGCAACCCGCGCTGCCCGAAAAAGGACCGGGAGGTGGGGCAGGCGCGGTGCGTGCTCTACCCGCCCGAGGAGGCACAGTGAACCCGGCGCGCGGAACAAGCCGGACACGGAAGGGAGGTGAGCGCACATGAAGATGGACATCGGCAACAGCGGCAGTATGCAGGTGAAGGCCCCGAAGCCCCGCCCCGCGGCCAAGAAGCCCGGCAAGGTGAAGGGCGGCGACCTGCGCAGCGGCAAGTAAAGCCTGCGGTATGGAACGCCAAACAAACGATGCCGGGCAAACCGGCCCGGCGGAAAGGAGACCGAATGAAGCACATGGATGAAGCAGCCCGCGCCCAGGCGGCCGGGAAGGGCGAAGCCGCCGAGACCCCGGCCGGGCTGGACCTGGAGCGGCTGCAGCGGGAGCTGGACGAGGACCCGACCTTGCAGGCAATTCTGGAGGAGGTGCGCCGCGGTGCGGCGGCCCAACTGCTGGAGGGCCAGCTGGCGGCCATCGGGCGGCTGGACCCCCGGGTGCGCTGCGCGGAGGACTTGGTGAAGCTGCCCTGTTTTGCGGCATTTGACGAGCTGGTGCGCGGCGGCCTGGACATGGTGAACGCCTACAAGCTGGCAAACTTTGACGAACTGACCGACCGGCGCAGCCGTGCGGCCGCCCAGGCGGCGGTGAACGATGCCCGGGGCCTGAGCCATCTGGCGGGCGTGCCCGGCGGTGACGCAGCCGGCGGCGGCCTGAGCGACGAGGAGCTGCGGGTGTGGCAGGGCATGGGGTTCACCCCCGAAAAGGCCCGGGCCTACCACAGCCGGTTCACCAAGGCGTGAACACACAGAGAAAAGGAGGAGAAACAAATGTTTGTACCGGTAAAACGACTGGTGGGAGATGTGGAACCCTTTGAGCGGCTGCCCGGCGCGGCGGGCCTGAGCCTGGGCATGGCGGCGGTATACAGCGGCGCGGCGGGCCTGGCCAAATGCGGGGCTGCGGCCAAGCCCACCCACGTTGTGATGGGCCCCAAGGGCGCGGACGGCCGCTACCCGGCCATCCCCGTACTGCCCACCACCGTATTTGAAACCGAGAGCACCGCCGCGGTGCCGGCCAGTGCCATCGGCAGCGCCGTGACCCTGCACACCGACGGCCTGACCGTGACGGCCACCACCACGAACGGCGTGTTCACCGTGAGCGAGACCGAAAACGCCGCGGGCGGCCGGGTGCGGGGCCGCTTTATCTGAGAAACGGGAGGGATAGATTATGGCAAGTGTGATCTTCAGCAAGAGCAGCGACGTGAACAATTCCATCTTCGGCAAAAGCCAGGAGCCGGTGCGCGCGGTCATCACCCAGGGCGTGGAGAGCTTTGAGGCGAAGAGCCTGCTGTCCACGGTGTACAGCATGGACACCTCCACCAGCTTTGCCGAAAAGTACACCAGCGAAACCAGCCTGGGCGACTTTGAGGACGTGGGTGAAAACGGCGCGTACCCCAAAGCCAGTATGCAGGAGGGCTTCGCCAAGGTGATTGAGCCCACCACCTGGAAGTCCAGCTTTGAGGTGACTCAGGAGCTGGTGGAGGACGGCAAGTTCGGCAAGATGAAGAGCCGGGCCTCGATTTTTACCACCAGCTACAACCGCACCCGGGAGAAGTTCGGCGCGGCCCTGCTGGCGGGCGGCGTGGGCGCCAGCGTGACCATCGGCGGCAAGAGCTACGCCACCACCTCGGCGGACGGCGTGAGCCTGTTTTCCACGGCCCATCCCAGCCGTACCCGGGGCGCAAAGCTGGCCCAGGCAAACTGCTTCACCGGGGCGTTCAGCGTGGAAATGCTGGACAAGGTGCAGGAGGCCATGCAGGGATTTATGGACGACGACGGCAACCTGCTGAACGTGACCCCCAACACCATCGTGATTCCCAACGTGGGCAGCCTGAAGCGGGCGGTGCTGGCCGCGGTGGGCAGCGATCTGGACCCCGACACCAACAACAACGCCATGAATTTTCAGGCGGGGCTGTGGAACGTATGCGTGTGGAACTATCTGCCCAAAACCATTGGCGGCAAGCCCTTCTTCCTCATGATGGATACCGACTTCAAGGAGGACTACGAGTGCATGCCCTGGGTGGACCGGGTGAAGCTCACCGTGCGCAGTGAGATCGACCCCAACACCGACGCGAATGTGTTCCGCGGCCGCGCCCGCTTTGGCGCCGGGTTCAACAACTGGCGCTGCATTGCCCTGTGCGGCGAGGGCGTTGCCGGCAAGACCCTGTAAACCACGGCGGAGAGAGGAGGAGACGCCCATGACCTGGCAGGAATGCCGAGACACGAGCCTGCAGAAGCTGTTTCAGTGCTACAACGGCCCGGATGAGGACGAAGCCACCCTGCGCTATCTGGCGGCCATGCCCGCCGCCGCCAACGAGGGCATTGCCCTTTTGTGCTCCGCCCGGCCCCTGCGGGGCGTGGCGGAGCTGCCGGAGGGAACCTTGGAGGCCGACCTGGGCAGCCTGGTGGCCGACTACGGAGGTATGGGCCAGCCCGAGGTGTTCTGCACCGGGGGCGGCCGCCTGAGCCGGGTGGAGGGCTGGGCGCTGTTGGGCGGGCGGATGCTGCAATTGCCCCAAGGCGTGCCGGGCCGGGTGCTGGTGGGCTACGACCGCACCCCGCCCCGCCTGAATGACCCGAAGCCCGAGGACCGGCTGGAGCTGGCGGAGGATGCGGCGGTTTTGCTGCCGCTGTACATTGCCAGCCAGTTGTATAAGGACGAGGATCTTGGACTGGCCACCCTGTACCGCAACGAGTTTGAGTTGGGGCTGGACCGGCTGACGGCCCCGCCCCCGGGCGTGGCGGGCGACCGGTTTGTGAGCACCAGCGGCTGGTGCGGCTGAGCGAAAGGAGGCGAACGCCATGGCGGCGCATTTTACCATTCCGGCCTCGCCCGGCCGCAAGGTGCAGAAGGTGGACCAATTTTTGGGGGTGGACCTGACCAACGACCCCAAAAACGTGGACCTGTGCCGAAGCCCCAGCGCACCGAATATGATCCGGGATGTGCCGGGCAAAGTGCGCAAATGCATGGGCTATGAGCAGACGGCGGCCTACAAGGGCGGCATTTACGGCGCATACACCCTGCGGGGGCAGAGCGAAACGCTGCTCATCCACGCGGGCGACACGCTGTATGAGGCGGCCGGCGGCAAGGCACTGTACACTGGCATGGCCCGGCAGCCAAGCCGCGCCTGGCAGCTGGGCGAGGCACTGTACATTCAGGACGGCAGCCGCCTGTTGAAATACGACGGCAGCCGGGCCTACCCCGCCGAGGAGGGGGCCTATGTGCCCACCCTGACCATCGGCAAAAGCCCCGCGGGCGGCGGAAAGAGCTATGAGGCGCTGAACCTGATCAGCCCCTGGTTCACCGAGCTGTTCGGCGGCACCGCCGATGCAAAGCAGTATCAGCTGAGCCTTGCCCCGCTGGACCGGCCCCAGGGCAGCGCCACCGTGCGCGCCTGGCTGAAAATGGCCGGGGGAGACTGGCAGGAGACCACCGCCTTTTCGGTGGATTACACCGCCGGAACCGTGACCTTTGCTCAGGCCCCGGGGCAAAGCCCCATCACCGGGGAGGACAATGTGAAGATCACTGCGGCGCGCACCGTGCCGGGCTATGCCCGGCGGGTGCAGACCTGCCGCACCGGAGCGCTGTTTGGAGTGGGCGGCGTGCCCGACCGCCTGTTTGTGGGCGGCAACCCCGACTACCGCAACCGGGACTGGTACTCCGGCCAGGGGGACGGCACCTATTGGCCGGACACCGGATACAGCGAGGTGGGCGGCGCGGCCAGCGCCATCATGGGCTACGCCATCCTGAACGGGCGGCTGGCCTGCTATAAGGACGGCGCGGAACCTGAGCGCAGCGTGGTGCTGCGCAGCGGCGAACTGCGGGACGGCGAGCCGAGCTTCCCGGTGTACGCCACGCTGGAAGGCCCCGGGGCGCTGAGCCGCCGGGCCATGGGCAGCCTGGAGAACGAGCCGCTGTGCCTAACGGGCCTGGGCGTGTACGCCCTGACCACCAGCGACGTGACCGGCGAGCGGTACAGCCAGAACCGGAGCTTTTATGCGGACGGTGCCCTGTTGGCGGAGTCGGGGCTGGAAAACGCTCATGCCTGCGTGTTCCACGACCTGTATTGGCTGTGCGTGAACGGCAAGGCGTACATTCTGGATGGGCTGCAGAGCACCGTGACCGACCGGCAGAAGCCCTATTCCACGCGGCAGTACGCGGCCTTTCTGCGGCTGAACCTGCCCGCCAGCGCCATGTGGGTGCAGGAGGGGCGGCTGTATTTCGGCACAGAGGAAGGGAAGGTCTACCGCTTTTATCAGGACAAGAACCGGCAGGCCAGCTACAACGACGACGGCAAGCCCATTGCCGCCTGGTGGGAAACGCCGGATCTCTCCGGCGAAGGCGGGTACAGCGCCAAGAGCTTTCGCTATCTGGCCGCACGCATGAACAGCGCGGTGGCCACCGGCGCGGACCTATGGGCCATGGCGGGCGGCGTGTGGCGGCTGCTGAAGCAGGCCGGCCGCCGGGACCGCTACCTGAGCTTTTCCCAGATGACCTTTTCCCGCATGAATTTCGGGTGTGACCGTTCCACCTGCGCAGTGCGCGCCAAGCTGGCCCTGCGCCAGCTGGATAAGGCACGGTTTCGCCTGGAAAACAGCGCCCTGAACGAGCCCTTCGGCCTGATGGACCTGGCCGTGGAGTACACCGAACAGGGACGATACAGGAGGTGAGAAACGGATGGCGATTTTTCCGACCATCACCCAGCAGGAGCTGGAAAGCGTGGGCGTGGTGGGCCTGCCGGATACCCCCAGCATGACCGCCCGGGCCATGCAGGAAAAATTTGAGGAGACGGCCCGCAGCCTGCTGGCCCCGAAATTCAACGCGCTGGCCGCCCAGCTGGAAGGCCCCGGCGGGGCTGCGGTGGGGGCCGCCGTGCCCGAGGGGCTGCCCAGCGGTACCCCGGCCACGGTACAAGGGGTGCTGAACGGCCTGAACGAGGCCCGGAAAGCGCACACGGCCCGGCAGGACAACCCCCATGCCGTGACGGCCCAGCAGACCGGCGCCTACACCCGGCAGGAGACCGAGCAGGCCATTGACCGGCGGGTGCTGGAGATCGGCGCGGGCGACATGGCCCGGGCCGAGTATGACCCGAACGGCCGCCGGCAGGACGTGTACGCCTACGCGGACGGCGTGGGAGTGCACGTCTACACCCACCAGAAGGTGGGCACGGTGCACCGGCTGACCGGCAGCGGGGCCTGCGGCCGGGTGAAGCTGACCGCCAATGTGGCGGCAGGCGACACGGTGCAGGTGAACGGCAAAACCGTGCCGGCTTATGTGGGCGGCGAAGCCTTTGCCGACGCCTTGGCGGGCGAGGCGCTGAGCGGCCGCTGGCTGAGCTTTGTGTGGGACGGTGCTCAGGTAAATTTTAAGGGCGGCGGGGGCTTAACGGGCGCAAAGCTTGCCCTCGCCGATGCAGTGCCCGCAGATGTGCGCCGGGGCAGGACCTTTTATGCCCGCGGCCGCGGCCTTCAGACCGGCACCGCCGAATACCCGCAGTATCTGGGGGTGGTGTCCGTCACCACCGGCGCGAACGCCGTGCTGGCGGACTACACCCTGACGCCGGGTGTCTGGCACATTGTGGCGGCGGCCTGGCGGGACAACCGGGAATACGGCTACATTGCCGTACAGGTGGGCGGCACCGAGCACGGCGGCACCGAGCCGACCTACGGCCACGGCCGGGTGCTGGACGTGACCCTCACCCTGACCGAGAACACAAGCTGCCGCGTGCTGACCCGCTCCAACTATGTGGTGGGCGGCTGCTGGGCCATTGTGCGGCAGCCCTGATCCCTTGCGCGGCCCGGCGGCCTGCGGCGCGGCAGAACGTGGCAGGGAAGCCGCCGCACCCTGGGCAGCGCGCAGATACCCGATGGAAAGGAGCGGAATATGGCAAGAAAACTGGTAAGCCTGGCACAGTATGAGATGCAGGCGGCCGCCCACAAGGGCGGAGCCAAGGAAATGTACAACAACAGCGGCTGGAGCGTGGGCAACAACGCGGCCCGCAGAACCGGGCAGAGGGCGGCGGCCGGTTCTTCCGGCAAGCGCACGGGCGGGGCCTCGGCGGGAACGGCCCAAAGCGCAGGCGGCACGGCCCAGAGCCAGCTGCTGGAGCTGTACAGCGCCCAGCAGGCCGCCCTGCGGGCCGCCCGGCGCGCGGCCTATGAGAGCACGGTGGCCGACCAGCAGCGGCAGTATCAGCAGAACCTGAGCCGGGTAAACGCCGCCGCCGACCAGGCCCTGCGGGAGGCGTATCTGAACAAGATGGAGAGCCTGAAGGGCCTGAACCAGGCGCTGACGGCACAGGGGCTTTCCGGCGGGGCAAGCGAGACGGCGCTGGCCGGGCTGTACAACAACTACGGCAGTGCCCGCAGCCAGATCGAGGCCCAACGGCTGGAGCAGCAGGGCAATCTGCAAAGCACCCTTCAATCCAATCTGGCGGCAGCCTACAACACCATGAAAACCGGCGAGATCAGCGACCTGAAGAGCTTTGCCGGCGACCTGGCCCGGTTTTATGCCTCCAACGCGGGCAAAGCGGTCAGCACCGGGCAGGGCGGCGAAGGGGCCTCGGCCATCTGGTATGCACTGGCCCGCCGCGCCCTCGGCACCGGAGCGGACAGCGACGAGGTGCAGCGCCAGTTGAGCGGCGCCGGGGCGGACCGGCAGATGGTGGAGCAGATCATGGCCCTGCTCAGCAACGGCTGAACCGGCCCCAAAACTCCATAAAAACGCGGCGTGCCCGATGGGAGGCACGCCGCGTTTTGCTGTGCAGAAAAAGCGCCACGGGCGGGAGCGGAAAACCTGGTTTTGAACAGAATGGTTTTTGGCCATGCTTTACGACACAAAAGCAACAAAGAACGGGGCAGGAACGGTAAAAAAATCCGGGCCACAACTTGACCCGGCGCATGGAAAACAGTACACTAAAGATGTGTGAAAGAGCCGCCCGGCGGAAGTGTTTTTTGCTGCGGGCGGCCATGAGGAATTTTTGAAAGCGAGGTGGGAGCGCGTGGACGCTGATCCCGGTCGATTGTGCAAGAACAACTTTTCCATCGGGGCGGTGTGCCTGCGCTGAACCCGGCAGGGTACCCTGCCCCGGGCCGGTGCGGTGTGCCGCCCTGGCCCCAACGAAAGCAGGTGTACCAATGATTTCAATTTATCTCACCGATTGCGGCCGGCTGCTGGAGCAGGATCAGATCTGCCCCGGCGCCTGGATTCACATGAGCGCCCCCAACGAGAAGGAGATCGGCCGGGTGTGCGCCCAGCTGCATGTGGACCCCGACCTGGTGCGGGCTTCCCTCGACGAAGAGGAGCGAAGCCGCATTGAACAGGAGGACGGCACCACCCTGATTCTGGTGGACACCCCCGTGGTGGACAACGACGGCCATGCCACCTATTACTCCACCATCCCCTTCGGCATCATCCTGACGGGCGAAAACATCATCACCGTCTGCCTGAAGGATGTGGCCCTGCCCCGGGCCGTGACCGGCGGGCAGGTGAAAAACTGCAGCACCAAAAAACAGAAGCGCCTGGCGCTCCAGTTTTTGTACCGGAACTCCACCCTGTTCCTGACACTGCTGCGCCAGATCGACAAGGCCTCCAACCAGGTGGAGAATGAGCTGCACAAATCCATGCAGAACAAAGAGCTGATTCAGATGCTGGGGCTGGAAAAGAGCCTGGTGTACTTCTCCACCAGCCTGAAGGGCAACGAGATCGTGCTGGAAAAGCTGCTGCGCATGAACTTTGTGCGGGATTACCCCGAGGACACGGACCTTTTGGAGGACGTGATCATCGAGAACAAGCAGGCCATTGAGATGAGCAACATCTACCGGGACATTCTCTCGGGCACCATGGATGCGTTTGCCAGCGTGATTTCCAACAACCTGAACATCGTGATGAAGCTGCTGGCCGCCGTCACCATCATTCTGACGGTGCCCACCATCGTGTTCGGCCTGTGGGGCACCAACGTGCCGGTGCCCTTCGAGCACAGCCCCTTCGGCTTTGTCATTGTGCTGGGGCTTGGGCTGCTGGCCACGTTGGCCGCCGTGCTGCTGGCCAAGGGCCGCAAGTGGCTGTAAGCGGCCGCCTTTCACCTCAAAAAAGCAGGGCCTCCGTTTTCCGGCGCTTTTGCCGGACGAGCGGAGGCTGTTTTTGTGTGCGGGGCCGCCGCGCACAGCGGGCAAAAAGTGCCGCCGCCTATCTGGCGCAAGCCCGCGCTTTATGCTATACTGTATTGCGTGTGAGCCTGCCGCCGCTCAGCGGCCCGGTGGGCAAACCTGGAACCAAACCCTGCGCCGGGGCCTGCCGGCGTTTTTGAAAGGATGTTGTGACCAATATGAAGTGCATCAAAACCCCCATGAAGGGCATGAACGATTATCTGCCCGGCGATATGCGCCTGCGGGAGTATGTCATCGGCCAGATCAAGTCCACCTACGGCAGCTACGGCTTCTGCCCCATCGAGACCCCCTGTGTGGAGCACATTGAGAACCTGACCAGCAAGCAGGGCGGCGAGAACGAGAAGCTCATCTTCAAGATCCTCAAGCGCGGCGAAAAGCTGGCCGGCGCCGAAAGCCAGCAGGACCTGTGCGACAGCGGCCTGCGCTATGACCTGACCATGCCGCTCTCCCGCTACTACGCCAACAACATGGCCCAGCTGCCCAGCCCCTTCAAGGCGCTGCAGATTGGCAACGTGTGGCGTGCGGACCGCCCCCAGAAGGGCCGCTTCCGCCAGTTTACCCAGTGCGACATCGACATTCTGGGCGATGCCACCAACCTGGCCGAGATCGAGCTGATGGGCGCCACCACCACCATGCTGTGCAAGCTGGGCTTTACCGGCTTTACCGTGCGCGTGAACGACCGGCAGATTCTGAAGGCCATGGCCCAGGCCTGCCAGTTTGAGGAGGCCGACTTCGACAAGGTGTTCATCATTCTGGACAAGATGGACAAGATCGGCCTGGAGGGCGTGAAGAAGGAGCTGCTGGACGCCGGCTTCGCCCAGGAGAGCGTGGACAAGTACGTGACCTGGTTCGAGCGGGCCGGTCAGGGCCTGTCCGCCCGGGAGTTCTGCGGCGAGGGCCTGGCGGATGTGCTGGACCCCAAGGTGCTGGACGGCCTGGACGAGATCCTCAGCTGCGTGCAGGCAGGGGCTTCCGGCGACTTCAAGCTGGCCTTTGACCCCACCCTGGTGCGTGGCATGAGCTACTACACCGGCACCATCTTTGAGGTGGAGCTGCCCGGCTTCAGCGGCAGCATTGCCGGCGGCGGCCGTTACGATGAGATGGTGGGCCACTTCTGCGGCCAGAAGGTCTGCGCCTGCGGCTTCTCCATCGGCTTCGAGCGCATCATCACCATCCTGAAGGATCAGGGTTACCAGATCCCGAACGACACCCGCAAGGTGGCGTTCCTGGCGGAGAACGGCCTGAGCGCCGAGAAGAAGGTGGCCATGTTCCAGGAGGCCGCCGCGCTGCGTGCCGAGGACGTGCAGGTGATGGTGACCACCCGCGCCAAAAACGCCAAGCATCAGAAGGAGACCCTGCGCGGCCAGGGCTACGAGGAGTTCAAGGAGTTCTTCCGCCGGGAGGACTGAGCGCCGGAACCGTTTTTTGCGAGGCGAATGAAAAAGAAAACCGGACGGGTTCTCCCGCTGCCCTGCGGCGGAAAGGCCCGCCCGGCTTTTTGCTTTTTTGCACCGGAGCACCCCGGCCCTTGCGCCGGGGCAGAAAAACAGCTACAATAAGGTGGCCCTCCGCACAGGAGCGGGGCCGCCCTGCATAGAATGGGGCGGCCCGGGGCAGACGAACTGCCCGGCATTTCCCCGGAAAGGAGCATCTCTCATGAGTGTACCGCACATTGACCCGGCTCAGGCCATCCAGAAGATGGACGCGGGCGAGGCGCTGGTGGTGGACGTGCGCCAGCCGGATGAGCACGAGCTGCAGCGCATTCCCGGCTCGCTGCTGCTGCCGCTGGACGACATCAACGCCGAAAGCGCCGCGCGGGTGCTGCCGGATAAAAACGCGCTGACCTATGTGTATTGCCGCAGCGGGGTGCGCAGCACCGCCGCCTGTGAAAAGCTGGAGGCACTGGGCTATACCAACCTGTACAACCTGGGCGGCCTGACCACCTGGCCTTATGAGGTGGAGTGAGCCTTTTGCATCCGCGCTTGCACAAACGAGCAGCCGGGCCGTTTCCACGGCCCGGCTGTTTCTTTTTGTAAGCTTTATAAAGAAGAGCAGATTCACTGTGAAATATCCTCGGGTACGTCGATCCAGCCCTGGCACTCCACCTTGCCCTCCATGGGCACCACATAGGGCGTGCAGTAGGCGATGCGCTGGTCCTTCACAAAGCGGCGGATGACCCCGCCGTGGGTGACCACAATCACCTTGCCGTAGGTAAGGTAGCGGCTGAGCACACCGGTTACCCGATCGGTCAGCTGATCCACCGTTTCCCACGGGCGCTCATCGCCCTCGGGCCAGCGGCCCCGGCAGGCCAGAAATTCCTGGTGCAGCTGCTTCATTTCCTCCCGGGTGTGGGGGGCGCCGCTGCGGTCGGCCATCAGCTCATGCAGATCCGACTCCACGGCCAAAGGCAGGCCGGTTGCCCGCACGATCTCCGCGGCGGTCTGCAATGCGCGGGTGTACGGGGAGGAGAGCACCAGCTGCGCCCCGGCCAGCGCCGGGTGGGCGGCCACCTGGCGGGCCTGCTGCAAGCCCTTTTCACTGAGGGGCACCAGACCAAACCCCTGCCCATTGATGCCGCCCCGCACGCAGGCGGAATAATCCGGGTCGCCGTGCCGAATCAAGACAAATTCCATGGGTGCCCTCCTTTGTGCGGAGGGGCGGGTGCCGCAGGGCAGCCCGCACCGCTCAGCGTCAATGGGGCCGAAGGCGGCTGCCCACAGCCCCGTTCCTCTTCTGTTTTTATACTACATACCTCTGCGGTGGTGTATTTGGTTTTAGTATAGCATACCGACGGTGCGAATGCATCTCTATTTTGCGCATAATTTTGCCGTTTTCGGCTACACTGTTTCCAAAACCAAAAGGAGGCGCTTGGTATGGTTGCCATTGTGGACCGGGAGGGGTGCATCGGCTGCACCCTGTGCACGGGGGTGTGCCCGGAGGTGTTTCAGATGGAGGATGGGCTGGCCCAAGGCGGGCCGGTGCCTACCGGGCTGGAAAGCGCCGCCGCCGATGCAGCGGACAGCTGCCCGGTGTCGGTCATCCGGCTGGAGTAACCCCGAAAACGGCACAAAAAAGCGGCGCGGTTCCCGATGGGGAGCGGTGCCGCTTTTGAATTGAATAGCTGCTTATAAATTTGCGGATATCTTCCGAACCGCAAGCGAAACGGTTGCCATTGAATCATCAACCAACCGGAACAGGCATCTGTACGGGTTCAAAAAAAACGGAGGTGGATTCAATGTTGAATGAAGCAGTGATTCGTGTGCTGAAAAATGGGATGTGGGACTTGGCCACCTGTGCGGATGGACAGCCGAACGTTGTGCCGGTTGCCTTCAAGGATGTGACCGAGAATGGGAAGCTCGTGGTGGGCGATGTTTTTTTGGAGACGACCCTGCACAACCTTGCGGCGAACAACGGCAGAATTGCCGTGTCTGTCTACGACGCGCAGAACCTGGAGGGGTATCAGATCAAGGGCACCGCAGAATATGTGAAGGAAGGCCCGGTTGTGGGCACCTTTAAGGCAATGGTGGAAGCAATGTTCCACGGTGCGGCCACCGCAAAGGGCGCGCTGATCATCACACCGGAGAAGGTGATCGTGACCACGCCGGGAGCCGACAACAAAAAAGAACTCTGAAAAAGAGCACTTGTAAATTTCATAGTAACTTCAAAGAACATCACCCTCAAGCTATAATAAAGGAAAAGCTTGAGGGTGATGATTTTGTATGGCAAGATATAAGAAAAAGCTGGAGGAGGACATCCGCTGCCCGCTGGAATACGGGCTGACGCTGTTTGGAGGAAAATGGAAATCCCGCATTCTATGCGTTCTGTCTGCAAAAGAGCGGCTGCGTTACAGCGAGATTCGCCGGGAGATGTACAACATTACCGATGCGGTTCTGGCGGCAACGCTTAAGGAACTGATGGAAGCCGGCGTGATCGACCGGAAGTCTTACGATGAAATCCCGCCGAAGGTAGAGTACTTTTTAACGGAAAAAGGCAAATCGGTGGTCCCGATTTTGCAAAGCATCTGCCAGTGGTCCGGAATCTTTTACAAAGAAGACAGCAAAAATGAGATGACTCAGTGCCAGAAATGTGACCATCACGGATAATGGAGGAAAAAATCCATGCTTCAGTATACGGAGGAAAAGAAATTTACCCAGGAACAGGTTCAGCAGCTGTTTCAGTCCGTCCGCTGGATTTCAGGCAACTATCCGTCGCGACTGTACAAGGCCCTCATGAACTCCTCAACGGTGCTTACCGTATGGGACGATGAAAAACTGGTGGGGCTTGCAAGGGTGCTGGATGATACGGAAATGCTGGCCCAGATTCACTATGTGCTGGTGCATCCCGATTATCAGGGTAAGGGGATCGCCGGCGGCATGATTGAGCGCATCAAGCAGAAATACAAAGACTTTTTGTACATTGAGGGAATGCCGGAAGATAAGGACAATGTGCCGTTTTATGAAAAACACGGATTCTCTGTGATGGAAAACGGTGCCGCAATTCAGATCTGCAATTACGGCGATCAACGGTAACGCTTGAACGGCAAACCCGGCGTTCGGTTTGCTGTACCCTCCTGCGGGCCGCTTCGGCGGCCCGTTTTTTATAATATGCTTGTGTGCTGTGCGCCTGCTTCTCTGCGCGTATAAAACAAAAAAGGTCACTTGCTTTCGCAAGTGACCTTGGTGCGCTGGAAGGGACTCGAACCCCCGACCTTCTGATTCGTAGTCAGACACTCTATCCAGCTGAGCTACCAACGCGGAACATGATGTATTATAGCCCCGGGTGGCAGGAAAGTCAACACTTTTGGAAAAACTTTTTTGAGAAACCTGCAAAAACCTTAAAAATAGGCGATAAAACGAAATAAAAAATGAAATATTTTTTGCGATTTTTTGACGGAACCCGGCGAAGATCGGGCTGAATTTCACCCGAAAAACCGTAAAAGAAGAAAAAGTCCATGCAAAACAGTGAAAAATCCATGCGGCCGAAGAACGGCAGAAGGCTCGCGGCGGGCCAAACATGGCGCAGCTGCCCCGTGCGCCCCGGCGAGCGGACGGAAACCGGGGTCAAATTTGCTGTGCGCCGCTCAAACCCGTGACCTGAAGAGCAGAATATGCTATACTAGATACGTTTATTGGAAAAAGAAGCGGGCGGCGGCCTGCAGAATGCCCGGGACAGCCCGGAATACAAGAAGAAATAAGGAGTACTTACCATGAGCCATACGACCATTCCCCAGGGGTACCAGCCCCTGCTTGGGCTGTACGATACCCAAAAGGCCATCGGCCTGACCAAACGCCTGTTTGAGGACGCGCTCAGCGGGGCGCTGAACCTGCGGCGGGTGTCCGCTCCGCTGTTTGTGGAGGCGGCCAGCGGCCTGAACGACAACCTGAACGGCGTGGAGCGGCCGGTGTCCTTCACCATGAAGGAAGGCGGCGGGGAGATCCAGGTGGTGCACTCGCTGGCCAAGTGGAAGCGGCTGGCCCTGCGGGACTACGGCTTCTCGGCGGGTGAGGGCCTGGTGGCGGACATGAACGCCATCCGGCGGGATGAGGACCTGGACAACCTGCACTCCATCTATGTGGACCAGTGGGACTGGGAGAAGATCATCACCGCGGAGCAGCGCAGCACCGACTTTTTGAAGGACACCGTGGTGCGCATTGCCGGTGCGGTGGAGAGCACCCGCCGCACCCTGATGGCGGTGTTCCCGGAGCTGTCCGCCAGTCGCCTGGGCCGGCTGGATCAGGTGACCTTTGTGACCGCGCAGGAGCTGGAGGACCGCTGGCCCGACTACACTCCCAAGGAGCGGGAGAACGCCATCGCCAAAGAGGCAGGCACGGTGTTCCTCATGGGCATCGGCGGGGCGCTGGCCAGCGGCAAGCCCCACGATGGCCGCGCGCCCGACTACGACGACTGGGCGCTGAACGGCGACCTGCTGTGCTGGGACCCCGTGCTGAACTGCGCGGTGGAGCTGTCCAGCATGGGCATCCGGGTCAGCCCCGAAAGCCTGGACCGGCAGCTGACCATTGCGGGCTGTGACGACCGCCGCAGCCTGCCCTTCCACAAGGCGCTGCTGGCGGGTGAGCTGCCCCTGACCATGGGCGGCGGCATTGGCCAGAGCCGCCTGTGCCTGCTGCTGCTGGGTTGTGCCCACGTCGGCCAGGTGCAGAGCAGCGTGTGGGACGCCGACACCCGTGCCGCCTGCGCCAAGGCGGGCGTGCCGCTGCTGTAACCGCGCAAGGCTCCCTCGCAGGAGGGGGCCTTTTTTGCTGAAAAATTCATTTTTGGCGCAAATGTGTATTTTCAAAACCGCCATATGTATGTTATACTATTTTAATAGTTTCTCTTTTGGGCGCGGTGTATCGTTGCACCGCACCGGGAAAAGAGGGGGAAGCCGGGGCAGACCCCGGCGGTGACAAGGCGGGCCGCACGTTTGGCATGGCCCGCCCGGGAAGGAGCGAATCGAATTACAATGGGCTTAAGTATGTTACTTATTCTGGGGGCCATCGGGGTCTACCTGCTGCTCATGTTGGGGGTGGGCATCTACTACTCCAAAAAGAACAGCACGGTAGACGACTTTTATCTGGGCGGGCGCAAGCTCGGCCCTCTGGTCACGGCCATGAGCGCCGAGGCCAGCGATATGTCCAGCTGGCTGCTGATGGGCCTGCCCGGTGTGGCTTACCTGAGCGGCATCTGCGATGCCTCCTGGACGGCCATCGGCCTGGCGGTGGGCACCTACATCAACTGGCTGGTGGTGGCCAAGCGCATCCGCGTGTACAGCCACCGGCTGGGGGCCATTACCGTGCCCGAATTCCTTTCCAAGCGGTATCATGACGACAAAAACCTGCTCAGCTGCATTGCGGCCGTGGTGATCGTGGTGTTCTTTGTGCCTTATACCGCCTCCGGCTTTGCGGCCTGCGGCAAGCTGTTCACCAGCCTGCTGGGGCTGGATTACCTGCCCACCATGATCGTGTGCGCTCTGGTCATCGTGGTGTACACGGCCATGGGCGGCTTTCTGGCGGCGTCGGTCACCGACCTGATCCAGAGCATCGTGATGACCATTGCGCTGGTGGTGGTGCTGTGCTTCGGCGTACAGCAGGCCGGCGGGCTGGATGCGGTTCTGGCCAACGCCCAGGCCATGCCCGGGTATCTGGCCATGACCGCCACCCACGATGCGGCGGCCAACGCGGCTTCGCCCTACGGCGCGATCACCATTTTTTCCACCCTGGCCTGGGGCCTGGGCTACTTCGGTATGCCCCACATTCTGCTGCGCTTTATGGCCATTGAGGACGAAAACAAGCTGAAGGTGAGCCGCCGCATCGCCACGGTGTGGGTGGTCATCTCCATGGCGGTGGCGGTGTTCATCGGCGTGGTGGGCAATGGTATGACCAAGGCCGGCGCCGTGGCCGCGCTGGAGGGCAGCGCCAGCGAGACCATCATTGTGCGCATTGCCACCCTGCTGAGCCAGTTCGGCCCGCTGCCGGCGCTGATCGCAGGCGTTATCCTGGCGGGCATTTTGGCGGCCACCATGTCCACGGCGGACAGCCAGCTGCTGGCGGCCTCTTCCAGCGTGTCCCAGAATCTGGTGCAGGATTTCTTCGGCGTGAAGCTGAGCAGCAAGGGCAGCCTGACGGTGGCCCGCAGCACGCTGGTGGTCATCAGCGTCATCGCGGTGTTCATTGCCCGTGACCCCAACAGCAGCGTGTTCGGCATCGTGTCCTTCGCCTGGGCGGGCTTCGGCTCCACCTTCGGCCCGGTGGTGCTGGCGGCGCTGTTCTGGAAGCGCAGCAACCGCAGCGGCGTGCTGGCCGGCATGGTGGCCGGCGGCGTGACCGTGTTTGTGTGGAAGTATCTGGTGCGGCCCATGGGCGGCATCTGGAACATCTACGAGCTGCTGCCCGCCTTTTTGGTGAACGTGGCCGTGCTGGTGGCGGTCAGCCTGCTGACCGCGCAGCCCAATGAGCAGATCGAGCAGGAATTTGCAGACGTGCAGGCCGCGGTAAAGCAGTGACCCATTGCAAAACCCCATAAAAACTCAAGCGCACCGGAAGCCCCGCTGGCGGGACTTCCGGTGCGCTTTTGCGTTTTGGCGCATTCCATAAAGAATTTTGAATTTTTTCACATTTTGCACATGCGCAAAGCGGCCCGTGCTATTATAATGAGAATAACTCCCGGGCGGGCCAAGCCCTGCCCGGAGGAGACGAGCCATACGAAGCAGCGGGGCCAGGGCCTGGCAGCGTTTGCCCCGCAGAAATACAGCCGGGCGCCCGGCGGGTTTGCCCGCCCTGTGGGCCGCAGTGCGGCCACGGCGCTGGCAGACGATTCGGGAGGGATTTTCACATGGCTAAAATCTTGATTGTGGACGACGAACCCCGCATCCGGGAACTGATCCGGGAGCATTTGCAGCATGCAGGCTATGAGTGCGACGAGGCCACCGACGGCAGCGCCGCGCTGGCCAAGCTGACGGTGGGCGGCATCGACCTGGTGATCCTGGATGTGATGATGCCCTTTATGGACGGCATGACCTGCCTGCGGGAGATGCGCAGCCGCAAAATGACCACCCCGGTGATCATGCTGACGGCCCGCGGCGAGGAATACGACAAGCTGGCCGGGCTGGAAAGCGGCGCGGACGATTACGTGGTGAAGCCCTTCAGCCCGCGGGAGCTGGTGGCCCGGGTGAAGGCCGTGCTGGCCCGCACCCTGCCCAAAGAGCCGGAGGACACCGAGGTGTACCGCTTCGGCGCGCTGACCATCGACGTGGCCAGCCACAGCGTGAAGGTGGACGGCAAGGAGACCAGCCTGACCCCCAAGGAGTTTGACCTGCTGGTGTTTCTGGCCGGCAACAAAGGCATGGCTCTCAGCCGGGAAAAGATCCTGCAGAAGGTGTGGAACTACGACTACTACGGCGAGGACCGCACCGTGGATACCCACGTGAAGATGCTGCGCAGCCATCTGGGCAGCTGCCGGGGCTACATCGTAACGGTGTGGGGCATCGGCTACAAATTTGACCCGGATGCTGCAAAATGAGTGAGACAAAACCGGCCCGCAAGGGCAAAAAGCGGGCAGTGACCCTGCGCTATAAACTGTTTATTACCCTGTTCCTGGTGTGCCTGACCACCCTGCTGCTGGTGTGGACCTGCCTGGAACGGCTGCTTCAGCCCCAGTACAACGCCTTCATTCACGAAAAGCTGGAGAACAAGCTGGAGGTGCTGGCCGGCCAGTTCGACCAGGCCGCCGAGGACGGCACGGTCATCTCCCAGCGGGATATGTTCGGCCTGACGCTGAACCCGGACTTCTGGGCCGGGGTGAACGAGAGCATCAGCAACGGGCAGGTGAACCTGAGCGAGAGCTGCGTGGACATTTCGGACCAGACCCTGCGCTGCATCAATCAGGTGGAAAACCTGCACCCCTGCCTCATTCACGAGGGAGACGGCATCAAGTTCGGCCAGGGCAGCACCTCCACCTGGGACACCTCCACGGCCATTGCCCTGCGGCAGTACGCCTTTGAAAAGGGCAGCCTGTATAAAATTCTGGAGACCGAGAGCGGCACCCAGCAGATGGTGGTGGGCCGCACGGCTGCCGGCGGGCAGTATGCCATTCTGGTTTCGGCCAGCCTGGCCCGGGTGGGCGAGGCGGACGCCGTGCTGGGCAAGCTGCTGCCCATGGTGGCACTGGGGCTTCTGGCCTTCTGCCTGCTGGCGGCGTGGCTGCTCAGCCGGTGGATCACCCGGCCGCTGGTGCAGCTCTCGGATGCGGCCCGGCAGATTGCCCGGGGCAACTACGACGTGCACGTGGACGAGAGCCAGGGGGACGAATTCGGCCTGCTGGCGCGGGACTTCAACCACATGGCGGGCGAGGTGAAGCAGACGGCCCAGATGCAGCGGGAGCTGCTGGCCAATGTGAGCCATGACCTGCGCACCCCGCTGACCCTCATCCGGGGCTATGCGGAAACCGTGCGCGATCTGACCGGCGACGAACCGGAGAAGCGCACCGAGCAGCTGAACATCATTGTGGACGAAACCGACCGGCTCAGCGGGCTGGTGAACAGCGTGATGGAGCTTTCCAAGGTGAGCAGCGGCGCGGAAAAGCCCGAACTGGTGGACTTTGACATGGCCCAGCTGTGCGAAGAGGTGGCCGAGCGGTACGACGCGGTGTGCGCCCAGAACGGCTGGACCCTGAAGCTGGAAACCGAGGAGCGCTGCCCGGTGCGGGCGGACCCCGCCATGATGGAGCGGGTGCTGCACAACCTGCTTGGCAACGCCATGCACCACATCGGCGAGGACGGAGTGTTCCTGCTGCGGGCGGTTCCCCTCAAAGAGGGCGGCTGCCGGGTGGAAATTGAGGACCACGGCCCGGGCATCCGGCCGGAGGATCTTCCCCATATCTTTGACCGGTATTACCGGAGCCGGAGCGATTCCGGCAAGGTGGGCACCGGGCTGGGGCTCTCCATCACCAAGGCCATCTTGCAAGGGCATGGGTTCCGCTTCGGCGTGAACAGCACCCTGGGCGAGGGCACGGTGTTCTGGTTCCAGGCGCTTGGGCCGGCCAAGGGCGGCGAGGCAAAGCCGCCGGAGGAAAAGGACTGAAGGCAAAATAAAAAGGCTCTGTCTGCTGTACGCATCGGGCAGGCAGCCTAAGAAACGGGCAGGCTTCCGGGAAACCGGGGCCTGCCCGTTTGGCTGTTTTTGGGGGAAGAACCCGTTTTTGCCTTGCGCAATGGCCGCCGCTGGGATACAATAAAACCATGAGCGCGGGCAGCGGCCTGCGCCGGGAGGAGGACCCCATGGGATTGTTTACGCCGCGCCCGTTGTGCCCCCAGGCACAGCTGGCGGAGGATGAATTGAAAAAAGACCTGGCCGGGGCAAAGGCGTTCGGCGCGGTGCGGCTGGGCGAAAAAGCCCTGTACCTGCCCGGAATTCCCGCCCGGCGCTATGTGCCCCTGCCCTGGGTGCAGCGGGTGTGGCTGCGCATGATGGAGGCCAGCGTGCAGGGCGAGTTTATCCAGCCGCTGCTGGTGGTGACCTACCCCGGCGGGCAGGTGCAGATCGAGGCGGAGCACCGCCGGGAGGTGGACCAGCTGCTGGAGGCCCTGAAGGCCCAGCCGGGGCTGCCCCTGGGGCGGGAGTATCCCGCGCCCCAGGCGGTGACGGTGGCGCAGATGAAAGAGCTGGAGCGCCGGGCGGACGCGGCCGGGCTGCCCTACCGGCAGATGATGGAAAATGCGGGCTGCATGGCGGCCCGGCTGGCCCTGGGGCAGTGGCCCGCCGCGCGAACGGCGGCGGTGCTGTGCGGCCGGGGCAACAACGGCGGCGACGGCTTTGTGGCGGCCCGCTGGCTGGCCAATGCGGGCCTTGCGGTGCGCATTTACCTGCTGGAGGGTGAGCCGGTGACCCCGGACGCCATCCACAATCTGGCCCTTGCCCGGCAGATGGGCCTTGAGGTGCTGAACCTGACCGGCGAGGCGCTGCCCGAGGAGCAGGAGCACTTTTTGCGCCGGGCCGAGCTGTGTTTTGACGGGCTGTACGGTACCGGCTACCGCTTTGACCCGGCCCGCCCCGGCGTGCAGGGGCTTTTGGGCCGGTGCGCGGGCAAGCGCGTGGCACTGGACCTGCCCAGCGGGCTGGAGGCGGACACCGGGGCCGACCACACCGATGCCCCGGCGGACCTGACCGTGGCATTCCACGCGCCGAAGGCCTGCCATGCGCTGGCGGCCCAGCGGTGCGGCAAACTGGCGCTGGCGGACATCGGCATCCGGCGGGTGCTGGCGGCCCCGGCGGAGCTTTGAGTCGAAAATCGAGAGGAGAGATGGCCATGAACCGGATACGCGGCGTGATTTTTGATATGGATGGGCTGATGTTTGACACCGAGCGAATGTTTACCGATGCATGGCCCGGCGTCTGCGCTCAGTTTGGGCTGGAATATCAGCCCCAGCTGGCGGCGTCGCTGCGCGGTTCCAACGGGGCAAAATCGGTGGAGATCATTCATCGGTTCTACCCGGAGGCGGATGGCGCCGCCATGATTGCCGCCTGCTACAATCAGGTGCAGGGCCGGCTGCTTCAGGGCGTGCCCAAGAAAAAGGGCCTGGATGAGCTGCTGGCCTATCTGAAGGGCCGGGGCCTGCCCATGGCCATCGGCAGCAGCACCAAATCGCCGCTGGTAAAGCGCAACCTGAACATGGCCGGGGTGGCGGGCTATTTCAGCCAGATTGCCGCCGGGGAAATGGTGACCCTCTGCAAGCCGGCCCCGGAACTGTTTTTGCTGGCGGCAAAGCTGCTGGACCTGCCGCCCCAGAACTGCCTGGTGCTGGAGGACAGCTTCAACGGGGTGCGGGCCGGCCGTGCCGCCGGGTGCATCACGGTGATGGTGCCGGACCTGTCGGCCCCCACGCAGGAGATTCTGGCCCTGTGCGACGGCTGCTGTGAGGATCTGGAGCAGGTCATCGGCTGGATCGAGCAGCGGGAGCGGACACAGACGCGGTGAGCCTTAAAACTGCGCATCTGCGCAGGATGTGCATCAATTCCTGCAATGCAATCAAGACGCAAACCAAAAACGGCGCCCCTTCCGGGCCGCGGCTATGAGCCGGGCTTTGGAAGAAGCGCCGTTGTTTTTTAATTTGGGCTCAGCGGGTGGCTTGACAGCGCCTGCGCGGGCGGCTTACAGCCGCTCGGCCAGCTTGCGGCCCATGAGCACGCCCATCACGCTGGCCATCATCAGGCCGCGGGTCCAGCCGGAGGAATCGCCCAGGCAGTGCAGGCCGGGGATGTTGGTGTCGAGGTTTTCGTCCATCTTCACCCGGTTGGAGTAGAACTTCAGCTCGGGGCTGTACAGCAGGGTCTCGGTGGAGGCGAAGCCGGGCACCACATGATCCAGCATCTGGATGAAGTTGATGATGTTGATCATGCTGCGGTAGGGCATGGCGGCGGTGATGTCGCCGGCCACCGCGTCCTTCAGGGTGGGCCGCACGTTGGAGAAGGCCAGTTCCTTGGCCCAGGTGCGCTTGCCGTCCAGAATGTCGCCGTAGCGCTGCACCATGATGTGGCCCGCGCCCAGCATATTGGTCAGTTCGCCAACCTTGCGGGCATAGTCAATGGGCTGGTTGAAGGGCTCGGTGAAATTGTGGCTGCACAGAATGGCCAGGTTGGTGTTGGGGCTCTTCAGGTCCTTATAGCTGTGGCCGTTCACAACGGCCAGGTCGTTGTCGTAGTTTTCCTGGCTGACGAAGCCGCCGGGGTTCTGGCAGAAGGTGCGCACCTTATTCTTGAAGGGCTGGGGGTAGCCGATCAACTTGGACTCGTACAGCACCCGGTTCACGGTTTCCATGATCTCGTTGCGGCACTCCACGCGCACGCCGATGTCCACGGTGCCGGGCTTGTGACCGATGCCGTGCTCGGCGCACAGCCGCTCCAGCCAGTCTGCGCCGCGGCGGCCGGTGGCCACCACCACTTCCTTGCCGAACACCTGGCGCTCCACGCCGTGGTCGGCGATCTGCACGCCGGTGCACACGCCGTTTTCCAGCACCAGATTGCGGCACTCCACTCCGAAGAACATCTCCACGCCCTGCTGGGCCAGATACTGCTGGATGGAATAGTATAGCTGCTGGGCCTTCTCGGTGCCCAGGTGGCGGATGGGGCAGTCCACCAGCTTCAGGCCGGCCTGAATGGCCCGCTTGCGGATCTCCTTGATCTCCTCGCCGTTGCTCACGCCCTCCACATGGGTGTCTGCGCCGAACTCCAGATAGATCTTGTCGGCGTAGTCAATCAGCTCCTGGGCGTTGAACTCGCCGATCAGGCTGGGCAGGTCGCCGCCCACCTCGTGGGAGAGGCTCAGCTTGCCGTCCGAAAAAGCGCCTGCGCCGGAAAACCCGGTGGTGATGTGGCAGTAGGGCTTGCAGTTGAGGCAGTGGCCCACCTCGGCTTTGGGGCAGTGGCGCTTTTCCACGGGCTGACCCTTTTCAAAGATGGCGATCTTTTTCTGGCCGCCCTTGCGCAGTAGCTCCAGCGCGGTAAAGATGCCGGCCGGGCCGGCACCGACGATGATCAGATCGTATTGCATGGTATTCTCCTTTTGAATGGCCCTGCGGGGCAGGGCAAAAATAAACGAATGGATCGGTGCCCGGTTTCCGGGCAGGAAAAGCGCCCGGCCAGGGCAGCCGGGCGTAAAGCACGAAGGAACAACGGGCCGTTACTTCTCATCCTCCACGGGGTGGGCGTCTGCATCCACTACGGGGCCTTCTTCCCCGCGGAAGAACGTCTCGGCCTTGTCGGCGGCCTGGGCGTTTTCAGCGGCTTCCTCCAGCGCGCGGGCCTCGGCCTGTGCCTTTTCCATCGCACGGCCCAAGCGCCACACGGTTACGTTGGCGAACAGGGTGCCCACCAGGTTCAGCACGGCCTCCAGCACCAGAATCACGCCCAGCGCCATCACCATGGCCTCCACCGTCTGGAAGGGATTGCACAGCACGAACGCACCCAGGGCAATGCTCACCAGACTGGTGAGCAGGTACAACCACCAGCGGCCGTAGCCCACGGCCTTCAAATCCAGCGCCTGGCCCAGGCGGCCGATGCTGTCCACAATCAGGAACAGGCCGAACACCACCGGCAGCACGCTGAGAAACAGCTTGGGCCAGGCGATGAGCGCCACGCCCACCGCGGCAGCCACAACACCGTACAGCAGGCTGAGATAGGCATAAAACGGGTTGCCCTCCCGCCGGAGGTAGCGCCACACCTGCACCAGGCCGGAGATGAGCACCACCGCGCCGAAGCCCTGGCACAGCAGGCTGACCGAGAGGTCCGGCCAGCCGATGAGGCAGACCCCCAGAATGAGGTAGGCCGCGCTGGAAAGCAACAGCCCGGCCTTGGCTTGCTTGAACATGGAAAATGCCCTCCCTTGTCCGTCCGGGCCGGAAAGCGACGCCGGGCACAATTTCACAACTATAGTATAGCACAAAAAATACCCCATCGGAAGTTCCGACAGGGCATTTTTCGCGGAAATACCGCACAAAGCTGCAATGCAAAATTTGGGCAGGATTCCCTTTTGTAACAGCCGGATCGGCCGGGATGGCACAAAGCGGAAGGTCAGGCGTTGTTCATCATGGGCTTGATGACCTGCCGGTACACCTTGGTGAGGAACAGGCTGCTCAGGGTGACCGCCACCAGTTCGGCGATGGGGAAGGCCAGCCACACCAGTTCCAGCCGGTCGGTGAAATGGGCAATGGCCCAGGCCACAGGCAGCAGCACGACCAGCTGACGGATGACCGACACCCACAGGCTGAGGAAGCCGTGGCCCAGCGCCTGGAACACGCTGCTGCCCACCACCGAGATGCCGGCGAAGATAAAGCTCAGGCAGATGATGCGCAGGCCGGGCACGCCGATGGCCAGCAACGCGTCGCTGGCGTCAAAGATGCCCAGCAGCTGGGCGGTGAACAGCTGCACGATGACCACGCCCACCAGCATGATGCCGGTGGCGTAGGCGGTGGCCAGCTTGATGGTGGCCAGCATCCGCTTGGGCTTGCGGGCACCGTAGTTGTAGCCCAGAATGGGTACCATGCCGTTGTTCATGCCGAACACGGGCATGAACACAAAGCTCTGCAGCTTGAAGTACACGCCGAAGAAGGCCACGGCGGTGCTGGAGAAGTTCATCAGGATGCTGTTCATGCCCAGCACCATAACGCTGCCGATGGACTGCATACCGATGCAGGGCACGCCCACGCTGTAAATGCGGCGGATGGTGGTGCCGTGGGGGCGGAAGCCCTTGAAGCTCAGCTCCACTTCCTTATTGAAGCGCAGGTTGAACCACAGATCCAGCCCGAAGCCCACGCACTGGCCCAGCACGGTGGCAATGGCGGCGCCGGCCGCGCCCATGGCGGGCAGGCCGAACATACCGAAGATCATGATGGGGTCCAGAATGATGTTGGTGATGGCGCCGGCCATCTGGCCCAGCATGCTGTAAAAGGTATTGCCGGTGGCCACCAGGATCTTTTCCAGCATCAGGGTGATGAACTGGGCCTGGCTGAACACACAGATGATGAACAGGTAGCTGGTGCCGTAGGCGATGATTTCGGGGTCATCGGTCTGCGCCGTGTAGTAGAAATGGCTGGCCACCAAGCCGAACACCATAAACACCAGCATGCCGATCACGTTCAGGAACAGACCGTTGGTGGCGGCCCGGTTGGCCTGCCCGTAGTTCTTTTCGCCCAGGGATTTGCTCAGCAGGGCGTTTACGCCCACGCCGGTGCCCACGCCCACGGCGATCATCAGGGTCTGGATGGGGAAGGCCATGCTCACGGCGGTGAGGGCGTCCTCACACACGCGGGAGACGAAGATGCTGTCCACAACGTTGTAAAGCGCCTGCACCAGCATGCTGGCCATCATGGGCAGCGACATACTGATCAGCAGCTTGTTGACGGGCATGATGCCCATCTTGTTTTCCTGCCGGGGTGCGGCAGCTTCGGCCGCAGGGGCGGCCTGTACGTTCTGTTTCGTTTCGTTCAAGGGGATTCCTCCGTAAAACAGGGGGGCGCAAATGGCCCAAAAAGTTTGCGTGCGGGTTCTCAGCCCTTTGTATAGGCGTCCTCGATCAGTTGGGCGCACAGGTCCGCGCCCAGCTCGGCGTTCAGGCACAGGTCGTAGTTCTGGGCCTGGCCCCAGCGGTTCTGGGTGTAGTAGAGGTAGTAGTCGGCCTTTTTCCGGTCGGCCTTGTGCAGCGCGCTGAGGGCCGCGGCGTGGTCGGCGGGCAGCAGGCCCTCGGCCTGGCCCTGGGCGACGCGCAGATCCTCCGAGCCGTACAGGAACACGTTGAGCACGTCCTTGCGGCTGTTGAGCACATAGTCGCCGCAGCAGCCCACGATGACGCAGGGGCCTTCCTCGGCCACCTGCTTGATGACGCTGCTCTTCACCAGATACACCTGGTCGGCCAGAGGCAGCTGGCTGCCCAGGATGGAAAGGCTGTACAGCAGGCTGCTGCTGCGCTGGGTTTCGCTGGCGGCGATGGCCTCTTCCGACAGGCCGCTCTCCTTGGCGGCCAGGGTGATCAGTTCCTTGTCGTAGTAGGCCAGGTTCAGCTTGTCGGCCACCAGGCGGGCAATGTGCCGTGCGCCAGAGTAGGGGGCGCGGCTGATGGTGATGATGCGGTAAGGCATAGGTTCCTTCCTCCTTTGAAAGGGCCGGCGTGCGGGCTGCACCGCGCGGGCACCGGCCCTGAGAGATCGGCCGGGAGGCCCCGGCGCACGGTGGCCCCTGCGGCACAAAGCGGCCCGCCGGAAGGACGAAGCTTCCCGGCGGGCCGCCGCAGGCAGACACCCAAATTCATTTTCTTGGCCATTATAACCGTTTCTTCGGCAAAAATCAACCGGAGGGCACACCGCGCCGGGCCGCTTGGGCGGCGCTTCCTGCGCATTTTGCATGGCGCGCCTCGGCCGTGCCGAAAAAATGATGTGAGAAATGACGAAGAAAGACGATTGTGCCAAAAATAGAGCAGATAAGGCAAATATATCGCAGGCACACCCGCCCGCGGTGCACCGTTACCCGGCCTCGTACACCGTGCCCACCGGGGTGGTGTGCGCCGTGAAGCCGCGCCGGGCCAGTTCCAGGGTCAGAAAGCCGTCCTCCCGGCCGGAGTTCTGGTTGGGCAGCGGGTTTTCCTCTGGCTGAAGGGTAGAAGTGTACCCGCCCACGGCCTCGTCCAACACCAGAACGGTGGTGGGGAAGCGCTCCGGGTGCTGCCGGTAGTACACCTCCAAAAGTTCACTGTCCAGATAGGTGCGCCAGCTGGTGGAGGTACCCATGGGCCGGTCGGTGCACAGGTAGGCCCAAGGGGCCAGCGCGGTGACGAACACCGGGCCGTCGCTCTCGCTCTCGGTCAAGGCCCGGCAGATGGCCGTGTACTGGGCGGCGTGCTCCGGTGTGGTGACAAGCCCGGCTGCGGGGCCGCTGGTCAGCCGCTGGGTACACTGGCTGAGGGGGGCGTCCCGGTATTCCAGCGCCAGCCGCTGCCAACCGCTGAGCAGCACCGGCACACACAGCGTCAGCGCCGCCAGCGCACGGCCGGTGCTGCGGGAAAGCACCCCCTCCTCGCGCAGGCAGTGCAGGCAGGCTCCCACCATGGGGGCGGCCCCGGCGCAGGCCAGGGCAAACCCCAGCGTCATGCCGGAAAAGCCGGTGTTGCTGCCCACCTGCCACACAAGCCCGAAGGCCCAGCCGGGCAGGAAAAAGCAGAGGGACTCCCGCACGGGGCGGCGGGCCGGCGGGGTGAGCAGCCAGCACTGCGCCGCCAGCAGGCACAGCGCCAGATGGGCCTTGCCCAGCATATCCCCGCTGGTGAGCAGGTTCACCACAAAGCCGGCCAGCGCCGCTGCCAGCAGCAGGCGGCGCACTTTTACGGACAGGGCCGAAGCGGAGGTTACGCGCCGCAGCCGGGGCAGCAGCAGGCTGGCCGCCAGCGCTCCGCCCCAGAAAAGCAGCCCGAACCGGAACTGGTAGAAGGGCTGCACCAGCGCCTTGAGGGCCAGCACCGGAAGAGACGTGTCCGATCCGTCCGGGTCCATGAGCACAAAGGGCAGGTACTCCAGAAGTTCGCTCAGGCTTACCCGGTGCAGCAGCCAGGCAAGATACACCAGCGCCGCCGCCCCGGTGCCGCCGAGAAAGACCAGCACCGGCCCCCGCCGCCCGCGGGCGGAAGGCAGCAGCAGAACCGCTGCCGGCAGCACCCACAGAACGGCCAGATAGGGCATACACACAACGGCCAGCGCCATCACGGCCCCGGCGGCAAAGCACAGGCCGGTTCGCGCGGCGGGGCCGGTCTCACAGGCGATGTAAAAAAGCAGCAGCCCGGTGCCGAAAAACAGATAGCACAGGGTGTAGTAGCTCAGCCCCCCAATGCCCGCCTTGGCGTACACCAGCACCAGCAGGGCGGCGGCCAGCGCCGTGCCGCGGCCCCGGGGCCGCAGCGCCCGGTAAAGGGCGAAGGCCAGCGCAAACTGCAGCAGCACCGCCGTAACCCGGGCGGCCAGATAAATGCCCGCGGTGCCGCCGGTCACGGCCCGCCACAGGGCGTAAAAGGGCAGCAGAAAGGGCGCGTACAGCTGGGCGGTGTTCCATTCGTCCACGAAGGGCAGGTCGCCCAGCCAGAACCGATGGGCCAGCGCCAGATAGAACCCCTCGTCCGACCAGCAGAAGGTAAGGGTGCAGCGCCACAAAAGCAGCGCCAGCGCCGCCAGAAGAAGGCCGGGCCCCAAAAGGTCCCGGCGGGAAGAATCCGAACGCATAAAGTCTCCTTTGTGTTGTGAAAAGCGGCGTTTGGGCCAAAAGCAGGCCGCCGTTCGGCCCGGCGTTCAAGGGGTGGGCGTCTGTTTGGGGGCGGCGTTGTCCTCTTCTAGGTTGCAGGTCTGGCGCAGGGCGTACTGGGGGGCGGCGTTCATGCTTACATAAATGCGGCCGATGTATTCGCCGGCCAGGCCCACCATCACCATCAGCATTCCGCCGATGATGAGCATCAGGCAGACGATGCTGGTCCAGCCGGGGTCAATGGCGGCCCCGAGAACCAGCTTGCGGAGGATGGTCACCAGCGCAAACACAAAGCCTGCACAGGCAAACAGCGCGCCCGCCAGGGTGGCCAGCCGCAGCGGCACCACCGAGAAGGAGGTGAAGCCGTTCAGCCACAGGCCCAGCAGCTTTTTCAGTGAATAGCCGCTCTGGCCCACGGCGCGGTCTTTGTGCACCACGGGCACATTGCGAAAGCGCCCGGCGCTGCGCAGCACCAGCCCGTCCACATAGGGATAGGGGCCCTGGTAGCGGATGACCTCATCCATCACATAGCGGGGCACGGCGTAGTAGCTGGCCAGATACAGCCCCTTGGGCTTTTTCAGCAGCCACTCGGCCATTTTGTCGTTGACGTTGCTGCCGAAGCGGCGGAAGGGGTTGGCAAACTTGTGGTCGGCGGGGTAGTCGCCGTACACGGCGTCCACCGTGCCGTCCAGCGCGTCCACCAGCTTGAACACCTGATCCGGCGGGGTTTGGCCGTCGTCGTCCAGGCTGATGATGATGTCGCCGCGGCTGGCCCGGTAACCGGCCATAAGGGCGGCGTGCTGGCCAAAGTTGCGGATCATGCACAGGCCCTTCACCCGCCGGTCGGCGGCGGCCAGCTGCTGAATGACCTGCCAGGTTTCGTCCGGCGGGTTGTCGTTGGCCAGAATCACCTCAAAGTCGTAGCGGCCGTCGGCCTCCACGGTGTGGCGGATGTCCTCCACCACGGCGGGCAGGGTTTCGGCGCTGTGGTAGCAGGGAATGACAAAACTGAGCAATTGTTTCATGGTACACTTCCAAAAAACGGCATGGCGCAGAGGGCGCGGCAGGCCGAAAAAATTTCAGGTCCCGGCGGGCGGTGCCGCCGGGATTTTCCTACAACCATTTATTATATAGGAAGAAAAGGCCAAAGGAAAGGGGCAGCCGCCCGCGGGTGTGGGTCAGCCAAAGGCGGGGCGCTGGGCGTCCGCCCGCCAGAAGGCTACATTGGGGCCGTACAGCGGGCCGGGCACCATCTCGTGGTACAGGCGGGCAAGGCTGCCCACCAGGGCATCGTCCTCGGCGGCCGGGGCGTCCTTCTCGGCGCAGGGCAGGCAGAACAGCCGGTAGTGCACGCCGAATACCCGGCTTTCCCACTTCAGCATCCGGGCACCGGCCCGGGTGTAAAAGCCCAAACGGCGGATGGCCAGCCCCTCGTCCGGGGCTTCGGCGGGGTCCTCGGCCTCAATGAGGATGCCCTGCCACCGCCCGGCGCACACCCCGCGCAGCCGGGCCAGCAGTTCGGCCCCAAGGCCCCGGCAGCGCACGGCGGGCAGAACGGCGTAGTAATCCAGCAGCACGTTCGGCTCGCCCGGCAGACCGCACAAAAAGGCGTAGGCCAGCAGCCGGCCCGCCTCGTCGTAGCAGGCGTAGGGCCAGTAACAGCCGTCGGCCCGCAGGCGCTCCATCACATCCACGCCCTTCAGCTCGCCGGGGGGAAAATCCCGGTGCATTTCCCGCACGTGGATGCGCTCCATTTCGTTGTTGTCGATCAGCTGCCAGTTCATGACACAGCTCCTCTCTGGAAAAAATCAGGGCTGCTCCCGCAAAAGGGAAAACGCGCCGGAAAGGCTGCGACCTTGCCCACTTTATTATACCATTTCAGCGGGGAATATGATATACTGTCTCTGTATCGGAACTCCGGCGGATGTGCCGCCGGGCCGAAACGAAAAAACAACCGGCAGCGCCGCCCGGAGGGCAGCGAGGCCGTTTTTGGGAGGAACCAGGATGGAATGGACCGATATCCGCATCACTGTGCCGAAGGCCCGCGCCGAAGAGGCTGAGGCCATTGCCACCGGCATTTCCGGCGGCGGAATTTACATTGAGGATTACAGCGACCTGGAAACCCAGGTAGAAGCCATTGCCCATGTGGACCTGATTGAGCAGGATCTGCTGGACAAGCCCCGGGATCAGGTCATCGTGCATATGTACCTCGCGCCGGACGAGCCGCCCGCCGAGGTGCTGGCCCTGCTGAAGGACCGGCTGGACAGCTGCGAAATGCCCTACACCCTGAACACCGAGGGCGTGGAGCAGCAGGATTGGGAGACTGCCTGGAAGCAGTACTACCACGCCATGGACATTGGCAAGCGCTTGGCCATTGTGCCCAGCTGGGAGGAGTATGAGACCGGCCGCACCGTGCTGCGCATGGACCCGGGCATGGCCTTCGGCACCGGCACCCACGAGACCACGGCCCTGTGCCTGACCGTGCTGGATGAGCTGGTAAAGGGCGGCGAGCGCGTGCTGGACATCGGCACCGGCAGCGGCATTCTGGCCATTGCGGCCCTGCTGCTGGGGGCCAAAACCGCCGAGGGTGTGGACATTGACCCCATGTGCGTGCGCACCGCCGGGGAGAACGCCGAGCTGAACGGCGTGCAGGACCACTTCCGCGTGCTGGTGGGCGATCTGAGCGACAAGGCCAGCGGCAAGTATGACCTGATCACCGCCAACATTGTGGCCAACGCCATTCTGCACCTGGCCCCCGCCGTGCCCGCCCTGCTGGCCGAGAACGGCACCTTCATCGCCAGCGGCATCATTGACACCCGCCGCGACGAGGTGGCCGACGGCCTGCGCGCCGCCGGGCTGGAGGTCGTGGAGATCCGGGAAGAGAACGGCTGGGAGTGCATCCTGTGCCGCCATCCCCGCGCCTGAGAACAGGAGGAGCGCCATGCCGCACCGCTATTTCACCCAGGATATTCTGGGCAATTTTGCCCGGATCACCGGCCCGGATGCCCATCATCTGGCCCGGGTGATGCGGGCCAAAGAGGGGGACGTGATCACCCTGTGTGACGGGCAGGGCACCGACATGACCGCCCGCGTGACCGACGTGGGGCCGGAGGCCGTGATGCTGGAAGTGCTGGACCGCACCCCCAGCAACGCCGAGCCGCTGCTGAAGGTGACCCTGTTTGTGGCCTACCCCAAGCTGGATAAGCTGGAGACCATCATTCAAAAGGGCGTGGAGCTGGGAGCTTCGGCCATCCAGCCCTTCACCAGCCGCTATTGCGTGGCCCAGCCCAAAAAAGAAGAGCAGAAGCTGGAGCGCCGCCGCCGCATTGCCCTGGAGGCCGCCAAGCAGTGCGGCCGGGGGGCCGTGCCGGACGTGGAAGCCCCGGTGGACTTCGCGGCCCTGCCGGGCCTGCTGGCCGGGTACGACCGAGCGATTCTGCTGTATGAAGGGGGCGGCGTGCCCCTGCGCACGGCGCTGGAGGGCGTGCCGGAGAACGGCCGGCTGGCCCTCATCACCGGCAGTGAGGGCGGCTTTGCCCCCGAAGAGGCCGAGGTGCTGTGTAAGGCCGGGGCGGTGCAGGTGGGCCTTGGGCCCCGCATCCTCCGGTGTGAAACGGCCCCCACCGCCGTACTGGCTGCCGTGATGGCGCTGACCGGCAACTTTGAGTGAGCGGCGCGGCTCTGTGCGCGCATACAGAAGAAGGCTTTGCAGAAGAGGAGGACTATCATGCAGGATTATGTACTGTTTACGGATTCCACCACCGATCTGTCTCCCGCGCTGATCGAGGAGATGGACGCCGTGGTGATGCCGCTGAGTTTTACCCTGAACAACAAAAGCTATCAGAACCATCCGGACGGACGGGATATGTCCATGGCGGATTTTTACACCGCCCTGCGCAGCGGCGGTATGTCCACCACCAGCCAGCTGACCATGGAGACGCTGCGAAAGGCCTTTGCCCCGGTGCTGGAGCAGGGGAAAGACGTGCTGTATCTGGCGTTTTCCAGCGGGCTTTCGGGCACCTACCAGACGGCCTGCATCACGGCACAGGACCTGATGGAAGAGTACCCCGGCCGCCGCGTGGTGTGCGTGGATACCCTTCAGGCCAGCATGGGCGAGGGCCTGCTGACCTTTGAGGCGGCGCTGCTGCGCAAGCAGGGCAAAAGCCTGGACGAGGTGGCCGACTATGTGCGCACCCAGGGGCAGAGCTACTGCGCCTGGTTCACCGTGGAGGACCTGATGTTCCTCAAGCGGGGCGGGCGTGTGTCCGGCGCGGCGGCGGTGGCCGGTACGCTGCTGGGCATCAAGCCGGTGCTGCATGTGGACCGTGAGGGCAAACTCGTTCCCATGGAGAAGGTGCGGGGCCGCCGGGCCAGCCTGGACGCGCTGGTGAAGCATTACAAGGACGGTGTGCTGGACAAGACCGGCACCGTGTTCATCAGCCATGGCGACTGCCTGGCGGACGCCCAGTATGTGGCCGACAAGATCCGTGCCATCGGGGCCGGGCGCATTGAGCTGAACATGATCGGCCCGGTGATCGGTGCCCATTCCGGCCCGGGCACCGTGGCGCTGTTCTACCGGGGCACGAACCGGTAAAGCATTGCCCTGAAAAGGCCCACAGCGGCCCGGCCGCGCCGCAGAATTACGATCAAAAACACACCCCTGCCTGAGCGAATGCTCGGGCGGGGGTGTTTTGCGTGCGGGGCAAAAGGTTCAGAAAAAGTACTTGGGCATCCACAGGGTGTCTTTGTAGTGGTTGCCCAGCATGTTGGCCAGAATCTGGGTATAGGGGTTGTTGTTGCCGTTTTTGTACACGGCGTAGTAGCACCGGGGCAGGTACACCGGCTCGGTGAGGCGGCTCACAATGTTTGCATAGCGGGAGGTATCCACATAGTGGGGGATGAAACTCACCCCGCGGCCCGCATTGGTGAGCAGCAGCTTGGCCTCCAGCGAGTTCACATAGTCGATGGAGCGGAAGGGCACCATACCGCGGAATTCCCGGCGGACGGTGGAGACGCTGCCCTCGTTCATGGTGATGATGTTCTCTTCCTTCAGCTCGGCCAACGGCACCACCTCGTGCTGTGCCAGGGGGTTGTCCTTGTTCATGGCCAGCACCCAGGGGTGGTCTGAGAGCAAGGTCAGCGAGAGATCGTCCCGCGGGACGCTGTTCAGAAACTGGTCGCTGGTGATGATGATGTCAATGTGGTCCCGCATGAACTCATCCAGCAGTTCTTTGTATTTGTATTGCAGGCAGTTGATGCGGGGAATTGGGTATTTGCGCACAAACTGGTCAAATACGGGCTGGAGCAGCACGTGTTCGTACACGCCGAAGCCCACCTGAATGGTGCTGCGCACGCCCTTGTGAACGTTCTGGGCCTGAATGACCGAATCCTTATACTCCCGCAGAAGCTGGAAGGTTTTGTTGTAAAACTCGCGGCCGGCGTTGGTCAGCTCCACCCGATGGTGATTGCGCAGAAACAGCGTGACCTGAAGTTCATCCTCCACGCTGGCGATTTTGCGGCTGAGGGTGGTCTGCGACAGATTCAGCCGCTCGGCGGCCTTGGTAAAGCTCAGCTCCTGGGCGAGGGTGATGAAGCATTCCAGATTTTCAATGGTCATGGCGAAGGAGCCCTTTCTGCATGAATATTCCTTTTTCTCATTTTCCTGCTGCGGATACAACAGGCGTTTCAAAGATCATACTTTTCGTACCACATTTTTGCGCAAAAGTAAAGCGAAAGTGCAAAAAACAAAAAATAAATTGCGGGTGTTGTTTGGACAAGAACAAATTTACTGAAATATCAGCGAAAAATATGGTGTCATGAAAAAAATGCATAACAAAATGCAAATTACGCTATGTAAAAATTGAGTGAAATATAGTACCTTGGTAATTAAAGAATCAATGCTGCACTGCTTTAGCAGAGAAAAGGCCGTGGGGCCGTGAAGGGAAAGCACACCCCGGGATGTCTCTCAATTTTATGCATTTATGCAATGGAAATATGCAAAAGCACGGCAGCAGAACCGATCAGGAGGAATCCATTATGGAAAACTACATCCGTAAACTCCCCGGCAAGCAGTACCTGGCCCGCCTGGAGAAGAACCCCACCGTGATCATCCCCACCGGCGCCTGCGAGGTGTACGGCCCGCAGCTGCCCATGGGCACCGACCTGCTGGTTGCCCAGAAGATCGCTGAGATCGTGGCCGAGCGCACCGGCGCAATGATCGCCCCCACCGTTGAGGCGGGCGAGTCCAGCGCGCTGGCCGCCTTCCCCTGCACCTTTGTGATGCCCCGCAAGATTCTGGAGGATTACCTGGAGTGGCTGGTGGAAAAGCTGATCAAGGACGGCGTGAAGAACTTCATCTTCATCACTGGCCATGCCGGCAACGTGGACACCGTGAGCTACACCATCAAGAAGCATCTGGATGAGGGCATCAAGGCCTTCCAGATCGACTGGTGGCGGTTCACCCAGTCCCATTGCGAGGGCATTTTTGACAACCAGGGCGCCATGGCCCACGGCCACGCCAGCGAGTGCGGCACCAGCGTGATGATGTACCTGTACCCCGAACTGGTGGACCACAGCGAGATCACCTGCACCCAGGCCAAGCCCAACAAGTACCCCGACATCCTCACCTACTCCAAATTCACCGAAAAGACCGACAACGGCAGCATCGGCGACTCCACCACCGCCACCTCCGAAAAGGGCAAGGAGATCGTGGACCGCTGTGTGAACCGCATTCTGGAGTACGCTGCCGAAAAGTTCTGAGGCAGCCTTCCGCCCAAGCCCGAACGGGCATTTCCACCGAGGAGGAAAACCGAATGAAAAGTGAGAAAAAGCCCATTGACTTTGCGCTTCCCCTGCGCCACTTCGTCGGCATTTTGTTCTTCTTTGTGATCGCCGTGACCTGCCTGCAGGTCATCTCCCGCTATGTGTTCAACAACCCCCTGATCTGGAGCGAGGAAAGCGTCCGCTTCATGGTCGTGTGGATGTGCATGGTGGGCAGCGCGGTTTCGAACTTTGACGACGACCACATGATGATCAACATCATCGTGGAAAAATTCCCCCGCCCCGTGCAGTTTGTGATGTACACCGTGCGTCAGCTGCTGATCGTGGTGTTCTGCGTGGCCTGCTCCTATTACAGCATCCCACTGCTGAAGGCCGCCGGTTCCGACCGGGTGGGCGCCATTCCTGTGCCTGCTTACAGCTGGCGGCTGGCCGCCACCGTGGGTCTGGCCGTTCAGGCGCTGATGACCGTGCTGCGCTGGTTCAGCGACCTGGGCCGCTTCCGCCGCGGCGAGTTCTGCCTGAAGGATGCGGACACCGAGGTGGCTGAGAGCGTCAGCGACACCGAAATTCCCCCCGAACACCACGAAGGAGGCGTAGAGGCATGACTTCTGGCGCAATCATTGCACTGTTTTTCGTAGTGCTGCTCGTTCTGATGCTGAGCGGTATGCCCATTGCCTACTCGCTGGGCATTGCGTCTGCCGGCTACATGCTGATGTCCGGTACCTCGCTGGCCATGATGGCCCAGCGCATGGTCAACGGCGCAAACTCGTTCACCATGCTGGCCATTCCCTTCTTCTTCATGGCCGGTGAGCTGATGAACATCAGCGGCGTGACCGATAAGATCATCAACATGGCCAAAGCCCTGGTGGGCCACTTCAAGGGCGGCTTGGCTCAGGTGAACATCGTGGCCAGCGTGTTCTTTGCCGGTGTTTCCGGATCTGCCACCGCCGACACCGCCGCTCTGGGCTCGACCCTGATCCCCAAGATGGTGGAAGAAGGCTATGACCTGGACTTCGCCGCCGCCATCACCGTGGCTTCCTCCTGCGTGGGCCCCATCATTCCTCCCAGCATCACCCTGGTGCTGTACGGCATCCTGGCCGGTGAGGACGTGGGCAAGCTGCTGATCGCCGGCATCGTGCCCGGCGTGATCATTGCCCTGTTCCAGATGGTGTACACCCACTTCTATGCCGTGAAGATGGATTACCCCAGCTACCCCAAGGCCACCCCGCGTGAGATGGGCAAGGCCGTGACCAGCGGCTTCAGCGCCCTGATGATGCCCATCATCATCATCGGCGGCACCCTGTCCGGCGTGTTCACCCCCACCGAGTCCGCCGCTGTGGCCGTGCTGTACGGCATCATCATCGGCTTCTTCATCTACCGCAACCTCAAGGTGCCCCAGTTTTACGAGAGCCTGAAGCGCGTGGGCGTGCAGAGCATGAACAATATGTTCATTCTGGCCGCCGCTGCCTGCTTCAGCTGGGTGCTGACCATCACCAAGGCCGCCGACGTGCTGGTGAACCTGATGCTGGGCATCAGCACCAACAAGTACGTGGTCATGCTCATGATTCTGGCCCTGCTGATGTTCATTGGCTTCTTCATGCAGGCTTCGCAGGCGCTGGTGGTGCTTACCCCCATGCTGCTGCCCGTCATCAAGGCCGTCGGGATTGACCCCATCCACTTCGGCATCGTCGTGGTGGTGGCCCTGACCTTCGGCGGCTGCACCCCGCCCGTGGGCAGCATGCTGTTCGTGGTCAACAGCATCACCAAAATGGGCTTTGCCCGTCTGACCAAGGCCATGGTCCCGCTGTACATCCCCCTGCTGGGTGCGCTGTTGGTCATCGCCTTCGTGCCCCAGTTCAGCCTGTTCCTGCCCGGCCTGATGGGCTGAGCGGAAGCGCGCATTCCTGCTTTCAAGGGGAGCGGCCCACTTGCACATCGGCCGTGCCTCTGAAATAAAAACGGCAGGCGCTTAAAAACAAACACGCCTGCCCAACCAGCAACGAAAGGAAGAAACATCATGAAAATGAAGCGTAGTCTTGCCCTGTTTGTTTCCCTCGCACTGGCTGCCGCTGCTCTGACCGGCTGCTCCGGCAGCAGCTCCAGCAGCGCCGCTGCCTCCGGTTCTGACGCTGCCTCCAGCGAGAGCGGCGCCGCCGCCAAGGCCAGCATCCAGATCAAGTACTCCACCTGGGCCGCCGATGGCGAAGCCGCCTACGAAGGCATGAAGGAGTTCAAGAAGTACGTGGAGGAAGGCTCCAACGGTGACATCGAGGTTCTGCTGTACCCCTCCAACCAGGCCGGCAGCACCAACGAGCAGGTGGAGCAGGTGAGCATGAACCAGCTGCAGATGATGTCCAGCGGCGACCCCGGCATCAAGGAGATCGAGTATCTGTGCCTGCCCTACCTGTTCAGCGACCTGAGCCAGTACAACACCTTCCTGGAGAGCGATCTGGGCCAGAAGTATGTGGAGCAGGGCATCAGCAGCCGCAACACCCGCATTCTGGACACCCTGCCCCGTTCTCCCCGCATCATCTCCTGCAACAAGGCCGTCAACAGTCTGGCCGACATGAAGGGCATGAAGCTGCGTGCCCCTGAGAAGGATTACTACGTGGAGACTCTGAAGGCTCTGGGCGCCAACCCCACTCCCATGGACATGGGCGAGGTGTACTCTGCCATGCAGACCGGCGTTGTGGAAGGTCAGGAGAACCCCATTGAGACCATCGTGTCCTATGGCTTCCAGAACGTGAACAAGTATCTGGTTATGTCCAACCACATCATCAAGCCCGCCTTCGTTATGATCAACGAGGAATTCTTCCAGGGTCTGTCTGAGGAATATCAGCAGCTGATCATCGACGGCTGCGCCAAGGCCCGCGATTACGCCAACGACTACATGGAGACTGCCATGGAGCAGGATCTGCAGACCTGCATCGACGCCGGCATGACCGTGTGCGAGCCCGATCTGACCGAGTGGAAGAAAGCCACTCAGAGCGTGCGCGACGACCTGGGCACCAAGATCTGGGGTGCGGACGGCTACGAGAAAGTCAAGGCCATCGCCGCTCAGGGCTAATTTCTCTTAAAAGCAAATTTCCTTATCAGAAGCGGATCACCGCCTTCTGAAGCATTCACAGCATTCACAGGTATCAAGCAGGATAGGGTGGTCTGTACAGACCACCCTATCTTTGAAAGGAGCTTTCCATGAACGTTCAGGAGACCGTAAATCAGTATGAATCGTATGGGATCGAGCTTCGCCGCCAGATCCACCGCCACCCCGAGCTGAGCAATAAGGAGCACAACACTACCGCGTTCATCCGGGCCGAGCTGGCCAAATCCGGCATTGAGCCGGTGGACCTGGGCCTGGAGACCGGCCTTGTGGCGGACATCCACGGCAAAAAGCCCGGCGCAGGCCGGATGGTGGCCATCCGGGCGGACATTGACGCCCTGCCCGTGAAAGAGGCCACCGGCGAAGAATTTGCTTCGGAAAACGAGGGCGTGAGCCACGCCTGCGGCCACGACCTGCACACCGCCGCCCTGCTGGTGGCGGCCCGGGTGCTGGCCGAGCACGCCGATGAGTTCAGCGGCACCGTGCGGCTGATGTTCCAGCCCGCCGAGGAAAGCGGCGATGGTGCCCGCACTCTGCTGGCCCACCATGTGCTGGAGCCGAAGCCCGACTTTGTGCTGGGCTTCCACACCTGGCCCGACACCCCCGCCGGCATGGTGGGCGTGCGGTTCGGTGCGTCTCATGCCTCCTCCGATACCATCAAGATCAAGGTGAAGGGCAAGGGCGGCCACGGCGCACATCCCTACCGCTGCATTGACCCGGTGGTGGCGGCCTGCTACATGGTCACCCAGATGCAAACCATCATCTCCCGCGAACTGTCCATCAGCGGCGGCGGTGTGCTCACCTTCGGCCGCATTCAGGGCGGCACCGCGGCCAACGTCATCCCCAACGAGGTGGAGCTGGAGGGCACCCTGCGCGCCCTGGACCCCACCAAGCGCCAGCAGATGAAGGACTCCATCGTGCGGGTGGCCAAGGGCAGCTGCGAGGCCATGCGCGCCGAGGCCGAGGTGACCATCGAAGAGGGAATGCCCCCGCTGGTGAACGACCTGACCGTTATCGGCAAGGTGCGGGATGCCGCCGTGAAGGCTCTGGGCGCACAGCGCGTGGAAGAGCTGAAACAGGCGTCCCCTGGCTCGGACGATTTTGCCTGCTATCTGGAGCAGGTTCCCGGTGCGCTGTTCCGCATGGGCACCGGGAACGAGGATCCCAGCACCCACATCGGCCTGCACAATGGCAAGAACCGCTTTGATGAGCGGGGCATTGCCACGGCGGCCACGGTGCTGGTGCAGTTTGTGTGCGACGAGCTGAACTGAAAAACCGCAGAACGCCCGCGGTGGGTTCCTGCACCGCAGATACCAATGAGAAGGGGTATGAGAACCATGAACGATTTGCAGAAAACCTGCCGCGCCGCGCTGGTGCAGGCTGCACCGGTGCTGTTTGACAAGGCCGCCTGCACCGACAAGGCGGTGAAGCTCATTGCAAAGTGCGCTGAGGGCAAGGCCCGGTTCATCGTCTTTCCGGAGCTGTTCATTCCCGGCTACCCCTATGGGATGAGCTTCGGCTTTACCGTGGGCCACCGGGAAGAGGACGGCCGCAGCGACTGGACCATGTACTACGAGAACTCCATCCTGGTGCCGGGGGAGGAGACTGCCCGGCTGGCCCGGGCGGCCAAAGAGGCCGGGGCCTGGGTGAGCATCGGCGTTTCCGAGCGGGACGCCGTGACCGCCACCCTGTACAACTCCAACCTGCTGTTCAGCCCGGAAGGGGAGCTGGTGTTCTGCCACCGCAAGCTCAAGCCCACGGGCAGCGAGCGCTGCGTGTGGGGCGACGCGGACAAGGGGTACTTCCCTACGGCCGAAACGCCCTGGGGTACGGCCGGCAGCCTGATCTGCTGGGAGAACTATATGCCGCTGGCCCGGGTGGCCCTGTACCAGAAGGGCGTGGCCCTGTACCTGGCCCCCAACACCAACGACAACCCGGAATGGCAGGCCACGGTGGAGCACATCGCCATTGAGGGGCACTGCTACGTGTTCAACGCCAACATGGTGTTTGACCGGGCCGATTACCCGGCGGGCCTGGCCCGCCCGAAGGAGATCGAAGCCCTGCCGGAAAAGGTCTGCCGGGGCGGCAGCAGCATTCTGGACCCCTACGGCCACGCAGTGGCCGGCCCTGTGTGGGACAAAGAGGACATTCTGTTTGCCGACCTGGACATGACGAAGGTGTACGCCAGCCGGATGGAGTTTGACCCCTGCGGCCATTACAGCCGCCCGGACGTGCTGCACTTCTCTTTTGAGGAGTAAGGCGAGGCCGCACCGCGCACACAAACGAAAAAGCAAGGCCCGGTACCGTTTGGTACCGGGCCTTGCTGCGTAAATTCAGCGCTTACTCTTCCACCACGCGGATGGTCTTGATGACCTGGGGAGCCAGGGGCTTGTCGGCGTAGTTGGTGGGGGTGGCGGCAATCTCGTCCACCACATCCATGCCGTTCACCACATGGCCGAAGGCAGCGTAGTCGCCGTCCAGATGGGGGGCATCCTCATGCATGATGAAGAACTGGCTGCCGGCGGAGTTGGGGTCCATGGCGCGGGCCATGCTGATGACGCCGCGGGTGTGCTTGATGGGGTTGTTCCAGCCGTTGTGAGCAAACTCGCCCTTGATGTGCCAGCCGGGGCCGCCCATGCCGGTGCCCTGGGGGCAGCCGCCCTGGATCATAAAGCCGGGGATGACCCGATGGAAGATCAGACCGTCATAAAAGCCCTCGCCCACCAGCTTCAGAAAGTTCTCCACGGTCAGAGGGGCCGCCTTGGCGTCCAGCTCAAGATCGATGGTTTTGCCGTTTTCCATAGTAATGCGAATCATAAAATCACGCACGCTCCGTTCTTGTTTAGTCCGCTTTGCAGGCCGTGCCGCAGCCGCCCGACGCCGGGCCGCCGCACACAGGGCCATGCACGCAGCTGGTGCTTAAATTGTAGCACAAGGCCGCGGCGGGTGCAACCGGGCACAAGGGGCGGTTTGGGCCGTTTTCAGCCAGGCTGGCCCTCTTCCGGGACGGGCCAGGGCAGGTCCACCACCGTGGCGGTGTGTCTCACGGCGGGCAGAAACTTTTCCAGCACGTCCTTGGTTTTCAGCTTGATGCTGCTGGTGTTCATGCAGGGGTGGCAGCCGAGGTATTCGCCCTCCAGCACCTCCCGGTCGATCACCAGCTGAACCCGGTGCTCGGTGTCGTTGGCAAGGCCCATGATGCTCACGCTGCCGGGCAGCAGGTCCAGCATTTCCTCCATGTGGGCCTCGTCTGCAAAGCTCAGGCGGGCAACCCCCAACTGTCCGGAGAGGTCCTTGGTTTTGAAGGGCTTGTCGCCGGGCATCATCAACAGGTAAAAGTTCGTTTTCTGCCGGTTGCACAAAAACAGGTTCTTGCAGATCAGCACATCCAGCACGGCGTCAATGTCGTGGCAGACTTCCATGGTGGTGGCGGGGGCGTGGTCTGTGCGCCAGAAGGGGATGCCCAGCCGGTCCAGCAGGTCGTAGGTGCGGATCTCGCGGGGCAGGCGGCCGGTCTCATCGGCGGGGCGGCCCTCATACAGAACAGGTGCAGTCATGGTGCGGTCCTTTCTGCCGCGGTGCGGCGAATGGGTGGAGGAAGGGGCGGTCAAGGCTGGGACGCCTGACCGGCAAGGCCCATCAGCTGGTTCAGCGCATCCAGATCCTGCGCGGCCACCTTCAGGTTCATGCTCAGGGGCTGGCCGTCCGGCGGCGTGACGGTGATTTCCAGCACCGTGCCCTCGGTGATGCGGGTCTTGGCCGCCCGGCAGAAGGGCACGAACTTCGGGTGCCGCCGCTGAAAACCGCTCCAGGCGGTTTTTAATTGAAACAAAGTGGAGAGATCCATGAGGGAAACCTCGCTTTCGGAAAAAATCCATGCGGGGGCACAAACGTCCCCGCAATGCTTCTTATTATAGCGAAAACTGGCCGGGTTGAAAAGCACAACGCCTGCCCGGCGGGACAAACGCAGGAAGGTGACCCGGCGGCAGAAAAGCAAAGCCATATTTTTTCAAAAACTTTTCAAAAAAGTGTTGACAGGATGGCACCCCGGTGCTATACTAAATAAGCACTCAAGAGAGGGCAGCAAAATCAGTCGCAAGGCTGTTTTTATATATCGCGGGATGGAGCAGCCTGGTAGCTCGTCGGGCTCATAACCCGAAGGTCGGTGGTTCAAATCCGCCTCCCGCAACCATCAAAAAGTGGCAGAACGAAAGTTCTGCCACTTTTTTTGCGTTGGGCCGTTTGGCCTCGGCGCAAGGGGACAAAATCCGCGTACTGACGCACCGCAAAGGCCCTTCGGGCTTGCAGGCGGGGGCATTTCCATGTAAAATACAATCAGATGTAAAGCGGACGTAAAACCGGCTTTGCCCGGCGGCCCGCTCCGGGCGGGGCGGAAAAATCGCCCCCACCGAAACGAAGAACGGATGGAAGCATATATGACGGTTTCAAAGGATGACGCAAAGGCACGGCGGGGCTTCTGCGCGCTGCTATTGGCGGGCCTTGGCATTCTGGCGGTGGGCAAATGGACTGACGCCCTTGCCTTGAAGGATGGCCTTTTGGCGGCGCTGGTGCTGCTGGCGTGCAGCCTGGCGGTGCAGTGCCTGCCCCGGCGCGTTCGGGCGTTTGCATTGGTGGCCGCGGTGCCGGTTCTGGCCCAATGTCTTCAGGCGGTTTCAACGGACATCGGCGTGTTCCTCTACTTCAAACTGCTGCCGAAGCTCTGGGCGCTGGCTCTCTGGCTGCTGCTGTTCTGCCTGCTGTGGGGCCTGCTGGGCCGCCCGGGGCTTGCAGGCGGCGTCTGCGTCACGGTTTCGGTGCTGCTGGCGCTGCTGAACCTGGCGCTGCTGCAATTCCGCGGCACGGCCCTGCAATGGCAGGACATCGGCTCCTGGCGGGCGGCGCTCAACGTGGCGGGGGGCTACCGCCTGGCGCTGTCTCACAAAATAGCCGTGCTGGCGGCGCTGTGGCTGTGGGCGCTGGCGGCCCTGCACTGGGCGGGCGGCCTGTGCGCGGGCGCGCCCCGGTCGGCCGGGTTCCGGGCGGCCATGGGCCTTGGGGCCGCTGCAGCCGGTGTGCTGTTGTGGGTCTCACCGCTCATTCCGGCCAGCGGGGTGACCTCCTCCTACATCAGCACCCAGAACGCCTTTGTGGCCAATCTGTTTCTGCAAAGCAGGGATCTGCCCCTGAAAAAGCCGAAGGACTATGAGGCCCGGCTGCTCCGGCTGGAACAATATTCTTCGGATGCAGGTACAAAAGTGTCACAGACACCAGACATTGTGGTGATTATGAACGAGTCCTTCGCGGATCTGCGCTGCTATGGGGCGCAGATCGACCCGGAGATCTACCGGGACTGGGACGAGATTCTGGCCCGGTCGGCCCACGGCACGGCCTATTCCTCGGTGTTCGGCGGCAACACCCCCAACGCGGAGTATGAGTTCCTGACGGGGGACAGCCTGCTGTTTTACACCGGCACCCCCATCCCCTATGAGACGGCCATCCGGCAGGATGTGCCCGCCCTGCCCGGCCTGCTGGCCCAGCTGGGCAGCGGCACCGTGGCCATGCACCCGAACGAGGGCATCGTGTGGTCGCGGGAGCGGGTGTATCCCAAACTTGGGTTTGAGCGGTCGGTGTTCCTGCCGGAATACGAAAACACCGATCAGATCCGCCGATATGTATCGGACCAGGCAAACTACACGCAGGTGCTTCGGGTGCTGGAGGAGGGAACCGGGCCGCAGTTCCTTTTCAACGTGACCATTCAGAACCACGGCAGCTACGAGGAAGAGGACTTTGCCAACCTCAACGCCCTGCTGGACAGCCGCACCAACTGCGGCCAGACCCGCCAGTATCTGACGCTGGTGAAGGAGAGCGGCAAGGCCCTGAAGGAGTTTTTGCAGCAGCTGGAGCAGCGCCCCCGCAAGACCTATGTGGTGTTCTTCGGCGATCACCAGCCTTGGGTGGACGAGGCGTTTTACAGCCAGTATGAAAGCGGGCCGGACGCCCAGGAGCATCTGCGCTACCAGGTGCCCTACTTCATCTGGTGCAACCAGAGCCAGGAGGAAACGCAGCTGCCCGCCTGCGGCCTGAATGACCTGCAGCTGTATCTGGCCCAGGTGGCCGGCCTGCCGCTGACCGGCTACCAGAAGCTGCTGGCCCAGGTGGCCCAGCGCTACCCGGTGGTGTGCGCCCAGGGTGTGCGCGCAGCCGACGGAAGCTGGCTGGACGAAAAGCAGATTGCGGAGGACGACCTGCTGAACCTGTACCGCACGGCGGTGTATGCCCACATAAACGAGCCGGAGCGGCTGGAGAACTTCTGGGCCTATGCGGCCGGATGAGCCGGCCGGGCAAAAGCAGCCCGGAAAAATAGAAAAGGTGTTCGGTTTTTAAGCCGAACACCTTTTTAAGTTTGTTTTAACATGAACCTGCGGCAAAGAGACGGGGCAACCCCCGCGGCCGGTCAGCGGCTCATCTTCTTCAGCAGGTTCTGGCGCAGATCCCACAGGGTCTGGCTCAGGTCAACGTAGTAGCAATGGGGGTTCTCAAAGCGGGTCACTTCGTCCCACAGGGTGGCGATCTGGGCCTTGCAGAACTTCTGGATGTCTGCCAGAGCAGGGCTCTCATACACCCGCTTACCGCCCACATAGATGGGGGTAGACAGGCACTTGGCGGTGCAGTTTACATAGGTTCGCTCTTTCCAGGTTTCCACCGGGTCAAACAGGGTGATGCCGTACTTGGTGTCCACCACTTCGTCCGCCAGGGTAACGTAGTCGGCCATGGCCTTGCCGTCGCTGTCATAAATACGCCACACCTTCTTCAGGCCGGGAATGGTCAGCTTTTCCATGCTCTCGCTCACCTTGATCTTGGGGGTGTAGCTGCCGTCGTCCTCTTTCACGGCGGCCAGCTTGTACACACCGCCGAACACCGGGTTGGAGCGGGCGGTGATCATGTTCTCACCGATGCCGAAGCTGTCCACCCGGGCACCCTGCAGGATCAGGTCGCGCACCAGGTACTCATCCAGGCTGTTGGAGGCGCAAACGGTGCAGTCGGGGTAGCCGGCCTCATCCAGCATCTGGCGGGCCTTTTTGGAGAGATAGGCAATGTCGCCGGAGTCAATGCGAACGCCCTTGGGGCGCTTGCCCATGGGCTTGAGCACCTCGTCAAACACCTTGATGGCGTTGGGAATGCCGCTCTTGGTGACGCTGTAGGTATCCACCAGCAGCACGCAGGCATCCGGGTACAGCTGGGCGTACTTCTTGAAGGCATCGTATTCGCTGGGGAACATCTGCACCCAGCTGTGGGCCATGGTGCCGGAGGCAGGAATGCCGAAGTCGCGGGCGGCCATCACGCAGCTGGTGGAGCCGCAGCCACCGATGTAGGAGGCGCGGGCGCCGTAATAGGCGGCGTCGTAGCCCTGGGCCCGGCGGGCGCCGAACTCCATCACCGGGCGGCCGGCGGCGGCGCGCACAATGCGGCTGGACTTGGTGGCGATCAGGCACTGGTGGTTGAAGGTGACCAGCAGCAGGGTCTCGATGAGCTGGCATTCGATGGAGGGGCCCTCCACGGTGACGATGGGCTCCTGCGGGAAGATGGGCGTGCCCTCTTCAATGGCCCACACGTTGCAGTGGAACGAGAAGCTGCGCAGATAGTCCAGGAACTTTTCGTTGAACACATGGGTGCCGCGCAGATATTCAATGTCTGCCTCGGTGAAGGACAGGTTGTCAATGGCCTCGATGAACTGGGCCAGGCCGGCCATGATGGCATAGCCGCCGCCGTCCGGCACCTTGCGGAAGAACATATCAAAGACACTGATCTTGTCCTCATAGCCCTCTTCCAGGTAGCCGGCCGCCATGGTCAGCTCATAAAAATCCATAATGGTCGTCAGGTTGCGTTTTACGTCCAGCATTGTTGTACCAGCTTTCTTCTGTTTTGCGGCGCAGAATGCAGCCGCATAGTCGCAGCAGGCTGGCTGGGCTTGCCTTTGGGGCACACCAAGCAAACGCGCCGGGCAAAGGGCCGGCCAGCCTTTTCTATCCACAGCCCGGGCCGCGTGCAGGCACGCCGACGGGCGGAAGATCCATTTTCATGAAAAGCGCGGGGAAAAGAGGACTGCGCGGTCAGTCCGGATGGCTGCGGCGCACCTTGCGGGAGTTGCGGTGCTGGGTCCAGTACCACACATACCAGGCCAGATACAGCGCCACGGCGATCACCGTGAGGATGACCACCACCCGGAAGTAGAGGCTGCCGAAGAATTCCCCGATCTTTTCCACCACAAACAGCACCGGGTTGCGGGCAATGTCCCGCTCGGCAATCAGGTCCACCGTGCCGATGACCTCTCCCGAAAGGCTGAGGGTGACGGTGCCCACCACATCGCCCTGCTTGATGGGAGCGGCCACACTGTCGGGCAGGTGGAAGGTCTTTTGGGTGACGGAGCTGTCACTGTCCGACGGGAGGATGGTGTACATACTGTCGGCAGGGTACAGGCGCAGGGTGTCGGCCTGGGTGGAGTACTTCACCTTCACCTCGGTGATGGCCTGGCCCACGTCCAGGGCGCTTTGCAGCGAAAAGCTGTCGTACACCCAATCCATCAGCTTGCCGGTCTCGTACAGGGCCGGGCGCTTGGTGGGGTAGGTGTAGGGGTCGCAGCTCTCCGGGCTGTTCAGCACCACGCTGATGTAGGTCTCACCGTCCTGCACATGCCAGCAGGCGAAGTTCTGCCATTCGCCCAGGCTGCCGGTTTTGCCGCCCTGGGCGTAGCTGCGGTAATAATCGCCGCCGAAGGAGGAGGCGATCATCATGTCGGTGGTGCGGATGTTGTAGCTGCCGTCCATATAGCGGGGGTACAGGCCCATGTTGTACAGAGGGGTCTTGACCACTTCCTTGAGAAGGTCAAAGCTCATGGCGTAGCGCAGAATGAGGTACATATCCCGCGCGGTGGTCAGGTTGCCCTCGTCCAGGCCGCAGGCGTCCACAAACACGGTGTTGGTGCAGCCGATGTCCTTGGCGCGGGCATTCATCATGGCCACAAAGTTGGAGGAGGAGCCGCCGCCGATCAGCTCGGCCACCGCCAGGGCGGCCTCGTTGGCGCTGGGCAGCATCATGGCGTACAGCATCTGGCGCAGGGTGCGGCTCTCGCCGGCGCGAATGTCCGCATTGGAGCCGCCGTGAATATAAACATAGTCCTGCACGGCGTTGGAGACGGAGGCGGTGGTATTGTCCAGGTCGTCACCGTATTCTTCCAGCAGCAGAATGGCCGTCATCAGCTTGGTCAGGCTGGCGGCCTGGTACTGAGTCTCGCTGTCCTTTTCATACACGATGATGTTGGTGTCGGTGTTTACAATGTAGGCCGCGGGGGCCGAAATCTCAAAATTGGGGGTAAAGCCCACCGCAGAGGTGGGCAAAGCAAACATACCGGCCAGCAGCACCACTGCCAGCAGGCAGGCCAGAGTACGTTTCAGTTTCTTCATGTGGACAATTCCCTTAAAACGCGATAAAATAAATGCGGAAAACCGGGGCAGCAGGAGGCTGCCCGGCCAAATACCCCACAGCATCTGCCTCGCGCTGCCCCGGGTGGGGCCGGCCGCAGCCGCAAAAGCGGGCCGGAGGCAATGTGTCTTGACAGATAGGGGTTTCTGCTATTATAGCAGTTTTTATCAGGATAATAAAGTGTTTCAGAGCGTTTTTTGCGCGGAGGGACTGGGATTTATGATCTATGTGACAGGAGACACCCACGGCCAGATCGACCGCTTCAAGGAAAAACCGGTTGCGGGCCTGAAAAAAGGCGACACGCTGATCGTGCTGGGAGACTTCGGCTTTTTGTGGGACGATTCCAGACAGGAGAAGAAAAACCGCCATTGGCTCAGCAAGCGGCGGTATAAGATCCTGTTCATCGACGGCTGCCACGAAAACTTTGACCTGCTGGCCCAGTACCCCACCGAGGATTTTATGGGCGGCAAGGCCAAGCACATTGAGGGCAACCTGTGGTACATTCTGCGCGGCAGCGTGCTGACCATTGAGGACAAAAAGCTGCTGTGCTTCGGCGGCGGCGAGAGCGACGACATTGAGGACCGGGACGAGGGCCTGAACTGGTGGCGGGCCGAGCTGCCCACCCCGCAGGAACTGGATGCCTGCCGAGAAAATCTTCGGGCCAGCGGCGGCGGCGCGGTGGATTACATTCTGACCCACGAGGCCCCCGGCAAGGTGCTGGATTTTCTGGGCCTGCAGGGGCTGCAGCGCAACTGGCTGCACAGCTTTCTGGATGAACTGAACGAAAAAACCGCCCACAAACAGTGGCTGTTCGGCCGCTACCACAAGGACCAGCCCATCGGCACCAAGATGCGGGCCGTGTTTACGGATTTGATTCCGCTGGAGTGACTTTGCAGAATCAGAAATGCGGAGCTGCGCGCTTTGCGGCGTGCAAGCTGCCCAAGTACCGCGGCCTAAAAGACGAATGGAAACCGGCAAGCGCCGCAGAGGAAACCCCTCTGCGGCGCTTGTTTTTTATGCTGGAGCGAACCGGGAATGGTTCAGGCTGGCGGCCTCGGCCGGTGGGCTTACTCCTCCAGAATCAGGGTGCGGAAGCCTTCTTCGGCGTCACCGGCCAGCACCCGGCAGGCACGGGCGGCGAAGCCCTCGCCCAAAAGCGCGCGGCTGCGGGAGAAATTCTGCCAGCGCACCACGGCCGGGGCGTTCACCGCCCCGCCGAAGCCACCCCGCAGCAGGTCGCACAGCGCGTCCAGATTGTCGCCGCCCGCAAACCCGGGGCGGGCCAGTTGGGCGGTCACCTGGCGATAAAATCCGGCGGTGTCCTCAAACCGGCCGCCGTCAATGTACAGTTCCGCTGCCATAAAATGCCTCACTTTCAACACAAACCGTAAAAAATGTGGAAAACCAGCCGCGTCCGGGGCTTAAAACCCGAACCCGGCGGCCAGCGCCTGAAGCCCTGCCCACAGGGGCGGCACCAGCAGCGCAGGCAGGGACTACCCCGACCTTCTGACTACGAATCAGCCGCTCCGCCCGGCAGAACGGCCGGCGCCGAATCGGTTCAGTTCAGGGCGGCCCGGCGCAGAAGCTGCTCCACCTGGCGGGCAAGGACCTGATGTTCGGGCTTGTCCAGGCCGGGGTCGGCCTCCAGAAGCTCGTGGGCCGTCTGCTGGGCGGCGTACAGGGCGCGGGTGTCAGAGGCAAGGTCGGCAATCTGCAGGGTGGGCAGGCCATGCTGGCGGCTGCCAAAGAAATCGCCGGGGCCACGGTGGTCCAGGTCGTACTGGGCCACCTGAAAACCATCGGTGGTGTGGCACAAAAAGCGCAGCCGGTCCCGCACGGCCTCGCCCTCGTGGTCGCTGATGAGGATGCACACCGCCTGCCCGCCGCCCCGGCCCACCCGGCCCCGCAGCTGGTGCAGGGCTGACAGGCCGTACCGCTCGGCGTTCTCGATGACCATCACCCCGGCCCGGGGCACGTCCACGCCCACCTCGATGACCGTGGTGGAGACCAGCACGTCCAGCTCGCCCGCTGAGAAGGCGGCCATCACCTCGGCCTTTTCCTTGGGCTTGAGCCGCCCGTGCATCAGGCCGATGCGCCGCCCGGGCAGCAGGGGTTTGGCAACCTGCTCCAGATAGGTTTTCGCGGCCTGCATTCCCTGGGCGGTGTTCTCTCCTTCTTCGATCAGGGGGCAGACGATGTACACCTGCTGCCCGGCGGCGATGCATTTGTCCAGATAGGCGAACATATCCCGCCGCTTTTTGCCCGTGACCGCGTAGGTTTTGATGGGCATCCGGCCGGGGGGCAGCTCGTCCAGAATGGACACGTCCAGATCGCCGTACACCAGCAGGCTCAGGGTGCGGGGAATGGGGGTGGCGCTCATCACCAGCAGGTGGGGCGCGCCGGCCTTGCCGGCCAGCTGGCCCCGCTGGCGCACGCCGAACCGGTGCTGCTCGTCCACAATGGCCAGCCCCAGCCGGGCAAACTCCACCCCGGTGCCCAGCACCGCGTGGGTGCCCACCACCAGGTCGGCCTCGCCATTTGCAATGGCGGCCAGTGCGGCCTTTTTGGCCGCCGCCTTCATGCTGCCGGTGAGCAGCGCCACCCGAAGCCCGAAGGGGGCCAGTGTTTTCTGCAGATTTTCGGCGTGCTGCACCGCCAGAATTTCGGTGGGAGCCATCAGGGCGCTCTGCCAGCCGTTCAGGGCGGCCAGGTAGATGCCCGCCGCCGCCACCAGGGTTTTGCCGCTGCCCACATCGCCCTGCAAAAGACGGTTCATGGGGGTGGGGCGGCACAGGTCGGCGGCGATCTCCTCGGCGGCCCGGCGCTGGGCGCCGGTGGGGGCAAAGGGCAGGCTGGCCCAGAACGGCTCCAGCGGGCGCGGCTCCATGGGGGCAGAGGTGCGCTGCTGGCCCCGGCTGCGGCTGAGGGTGAGGGCCAATTGCAGGCACAGCAGCTCCTCAAAAATCAGGCGGCGGCGGGCGGCGGAGATCTCCTCCGGCCCGGCGGGGCGGTGGATCATCCGCACGGCGGCCCACTTGTCCGGCAAGCGATACCGGCGGCGCATCTCCGGGGGCAGGGGGTCCGGCAGGGGAACGCACTGCTCCAGAGCCTGGGCCACGCACCGGCCGATGACGGCGCTGGAAAGCCCCTCGGTTTGGGGGTAGACGGCGGAAAAGGGCGCGGCCTTCACCTGGGCGCGGGTGCGCACCACCGGGGAGACCATCTCCCGCGCGGTGAGGGGGCCGCCCATCCGCCCGGCAAACCAGTAGGTTTCGTCCACCAGCAGCTTGTCGGCGGCGTAGGGGATGTTGAACCAGGTGAGGGTGAGGGGGGCCGAGTCGTCCCCGGCCTGCACCTTGACCAGGGTGCGGCCGCCGGGCAGGCGGGTGGTGCCCAGCTTGGCGTAAACGGTGGCCTTGACCACCACCTCTTCCCCGGTGGGGGCGCTGAGCACCGGCACCGGGTGGGCGTAATCCACATAGCGGCGGGGGTAGTGGGCCAGCAGGTCGCCCACGGTGACGATGCCCAGCCGGGCAAACTTTTTGGCCAGCACCGGGCCAACCCCCTTGAGAAACTGCACCTGATCCTCACAGTTCATAAAAACACCACCTTTCGCGGAACATCAAAGCGGGCCGGAAGGCCGCAAAAAAGCGCCGCCCTCCCGGAGCGAACTGCCGGGGAGAGCGGCGCAGAGCTGCATGAATTGTTAAATCATCCGCATACTGCCGCTTATTCCACGCCCAGCATGTAGTAGTACACCGGCTGGCCGCCGCTGATGCAGGTGACTTCCACGTCACCGCCCACCTTGGAGCGGATCAGGTCGGCGGTGTGCTCCGCCTCTTCCTCGCTCACGTCGCAGCCGCTGATGAGAGTGATGAACTGTGCGTCCTTCTTGCTCTTGGCGATGCTGCGGGCCAGACGATAGGTGATCTTGGTCAGGTCGCTGCCAGTGTTCACGATCTTGCCGTTCTCCAGCGCCATGACCTCGCCCTTCTTGATCTTCTTGCCGTCAAACTCGCTGTCGCGGGCGGCAAAGGTGACCAGACCGGTGGAGACCTTGTCGGCGGCCTGCATCATGGCGATGGTGTTGGCGTCCACCTCGGCCTCGGGGTCGAAGTTCAGCATGGCGGTGATGCCCTGGGGAATGGTGCGGGTGGGCAGCACCACAATGCGCCGGTCGGCGATCTTCTGGGCCTGCTCGGCGGCCATGATGATGTTCTTGTTGTTGGGCAGTACGAACACGGTCTTGGCGGGCACGCTCTGCACGGCGCTCACAATGTCCTCGGTGGAGGGGTTCATGGTCTGGCCGCCGCTCACCACGGCGTTCACGCCCAGGTCGGTGAACACGGACTTCAGGCCCTCACCGGCGGCCACGGCCACAAAGCCGTAGGGCTGCTCGGGGTCAACCGCAGCGTAGGTGAACTCGTTCACGCTGGGGGCCTGCTCGGCGGCCTTCTGCTTCTCCAGCCCCTTGCCCTGCTTCTGGCGGGCCAGGAACTGCTCGTGCATATTCTCGATCTTGAAGTTGGTCAGGTAGCCGTACTGGATGGCATGGGTCAGGATCTTGCCGGGGTCGGCGGTGTGCACATGGCAGTTGATGACCTCATCGTCCTCCACGACCACCACACTGTCGCCGTTGGACTCACAGAAGGCCCGCAGCTTGGCGCTGGAAGCGCCCTCGTTCTTGTGCACCAGGAACTGGGTGCAGTAGCCGTTCTTAATGTCCTCAACCTTCATCAGGTCGTCGGTATAAACGCCCTTGCCGGCAGCGGAAGAATCCAGCTTGGCCTTGTTCTGGGCGGCTTCCTCGGCGCGGATGGGCTCGCCGCCCTCGAACACCTGCTGCATACCCTCAAAGATGATCATCAGGCCCTGGCCGCCGGCGTCCACAACGCCGGCCTTCTTCAGCACGGGCAGCTGGTTGGGGGTGTTGTCCAGCGCACGCTGGCCGGCGCTCAGCACCAGCTTCCACAGCTCGGCCGGGTCGGCGATGGCGGAAGCGGCGGCCTCTTCCCCGGCCACACGGGCCACGGTGAGGATGGTGCCCTCGGTGGGCTTCATCACGGCCTTGTAGGCGCCTTCCACGCCCTTCTGCAGGGCCTCCACCAGATCGGCGGCGGTGGCTTCCTTCTTGCCGGCCAGCGCCTTGGAGAAGCCGCGGAACAGCAGGCTGGTGATCACGCCGGAGTTGCCGCGGGCGCCCCGCAGCATGGCGGAAGCGGCGGTTTTGCTGGCCTCGGCCACGGTGCAGCTGTCCTCCATGGCCTCCAGCTCGGGCACGCTGGCGCCCACGGTCATGGCCATGTTGGTGCCGGTATCGCCGTCGGGCACGGGGAACACGTTCAGCTCGTCCACGCGGGCGCGCTGGTTCTGGATGTTGTTGGCGCCGGAAATGATGGCGTCACGCAGAATCTTGCCGGAAATCGTCATAGTTTGTTACACCTCAAAAAGTAGTCGCCCGCACAAACGGGGCCTGTCTGCGCTGCCGGGTACGGGGGCAGCAGCCCGCGCGCCCGGATTCAGGCGTCGATCACATCGTCCACGCAAACGTCCACGCGGGCCACCTTCAGGCCCGTGGCGGTTTCCACCTCGTTGCGCACACGGTGGGAAATGCTCTGCACAATGCTGGAGATGTTCAGGCCGTAGCCCACCATGATGTGCAGCTCAATGGCAAGTTTGCCGTCCACCTGGGACACCCGCACGCCCTTATCGGCGCGGTTTTTGCCCAGGATCAGGCTTTTAATGCTGTCGGAGGCGCTGGAGGAGGCCATGCCCGCTACGCCGTAGCAGTGCTGGGCCGCTTCGCCCACCAGGCCCGCGAAATACTCATTGGTCAGGCTTACGCCGCCCAGAGGATTGTAATAGGTAATCATGGTAACGCTCCTTTGCTCATGAATTGCCGAAGCGAAGCCCATCCAGCGAGTAGAACACATCGCTCAAGCTGCTGGTAAGCCCGCTGATGCCCCGGGCCGCCACCACCGTATTGCTGCGCCACAACAAAGGGATGTACGGCATTTCGGCGGCAAAGACGGCCTCGAAATCACCGGCGGCGCTTTTGTTGGCCCGGAACGCCCCGTAGGCCGTCGAGAGCGTTTCGCTCTGGGCCAGATGGGCGCTGGCAGCCCCGCCGGAAAAGAAGGGGCTCAAATCCATACTATTATACAACTTAATCTCGCCGATGTACAGGTCAAATTGCCCGTCGGTGATCTGCTGGCGGTAGGCGTCGAAGTCGTCCGTTTCCAGAATCTGCACCTCAATGCCCTGGCTGCCCAGCTGCTGCTGGATCAGGCTGGCGGCGTATTTTTTATAGGTGCTGCCGGTGTACACCAGCAGCCGCAGGCTGGCGCGCTTGCCGGTGCCGTCGGCCCAGTAGCCGCTCTGCACGTCCATGGTGTAGCCCAGCTGCGCAAAGAATTCGGCCACGCCGTCGGTGTTCTGGTTGGCCAGCAGCACCTGCTGGGAGTTGACGCAGGGGTAAAAGCTGTTGATGGCCCCCACGGCGGGGTAGGCCCGGCCCAGATAGCTGGATTCCGCCAGCTGGCGGCGGTCCACCAGCTGGCTGACCATGGCCCGCCCGGCCCCGGTGGTGACCAGCGGGCTGTCGCCGCTGGAGTTCACACCCAGAAAGATCAGGTTGTTGGTTTTGTAGTAGCTCTCCTGCCCGTAATAGCCGGTGCTGCCGGAGGCACTGTCGGACGCGGCGTAGAGGTTCAGGCTGCCCACCGAAAGGCCGCTGACCATCTCTTCGTAGCTGTTCACCTCGGTGGTGTGGATCACGTCCGGCCCGTTGGAGGGGAAGGGGGCACGGCTGTTCTTGACCAGGGTGCCGTCCGCCCCGTAGGTGTAGCGGCCGGAGGCGGTGGGCTGGGTGGAGGCGACTTCCTCCGCCTTGAGCACCGGCAGGTCACACAGGTAGCCGAACAGCGAATCCGGCTGGCTCAGCGTCAGGGTCAGGCTGCTGCCGTCCACCGTGATGTTTTCCAGGTTGGCAAGGCGCGCGCTGTACATGGGGCTGGCCTTGGCCGCCCACAGGCTGGCGGCGGCATCGTCCGGGGTGATGGCGTCGCCGTCTGCAAAATAGCAGCCGCCCCGCAGGTGGATGACCACCTGATTTCCGGCGCTGTCAATGGCGTCGGCCAGGCGGTAGTCCAGATCCAGGTCCGGTGTGATCTGCACAAAGCGCTCGAACAGCAGGCCCGCGTCCTGCTCCACCAGGGTGTTGTCGCTCAGATAGGGGTTGTACCCGGCGGTGCTGCGGCCGATGGTCAGCACCCCGCTGGCGGCAGGGGCGGCAGTGGGGGCTGCCGTGGGCTGGGCGTCGGCCGCTGCGGGGGCGCTGGCCGGGGCCGCGCTGCACCCGGCCAGCAGGGCCAGGGCCAGGCAGGCCGCCAGAACCCGGCGGCTCACAGCTTGGGGCCGCGCCCGTTGCGGAAGGCCCAGGCCAGCTCGATGACGCCGGTCACAATCAGAACAATGCCGATGAGGGTAGGAATGTTCATGTGGTTTGCTCCTTATGCACTGGATGCAGCCGAGGCCGCATCAAAATTGGCAAAATATACATTAGTATAGCATGAAAGCCCCCGGTTGAACAGAGCGAAGGGCGGCGAAAATGCCCGGCGGGCAACAAAAACAGACGATTGGATGGGGCAATGCGGGTGGTTTGGGGCAAAGAATGGGTGCGTTCACAGGTTTTTCATGAAGCGGGGCGCAATGCGTGGTATACTGAAACCAGAACGAACGCCGGGCGGGCCTTGCCCGGAACATTGGGAGGCAACATCGTGAATCTTTTGTTTTTCCTGACCCCCAAGCAGGATGTGGCGTTTATTTATGACGACTTCACCCTGCGCCAGACGCTGGAAAAGATGGAGTACCACCGCTATTCGTCGGTGCCGGTTCTGGCGCGGGATGGAACCTATGTGGGCACCATCACCGAGGGCGATCTGCTGTGGGGCATCAAGAACATGACGGGGCTGTCCATTGAAGCGGCGGAGGATGTGCCCATCACCCGGATTCCCCGCCGGCGGGATTACGAGGCGGTGCCCGTGACCACCGGGATGGAGCAGCTGGTGAACACCGCCATGAACCAGAACTTTGTGCCGGTGGTGGATGACCGGAAGAACTTCATCGGCCTTGTCCGCCGCAAGGACATCCTCCGCTACTGCTATGGCCAGGCGGAGGGGCGGCAGCAGGCAAAGGCTTTGGCCCAGCCCAAGGTGTAAACGGCCGGCTGTTTGCACAGCACCAAAGCCCGGCCGGAAAATCCGCCGGTTTGAGCTGCATTAAAATTCGCAGAAGAAAGACTTCCCCAGGGGAAGTCTTTCTTTTTTTGAGCCTGAACTTAAAATCCTGATTATAGGACTTAAATTATTGTATAATGCAATCATCAAGAGGCAAAGAAAAAAGTGCCCCGCAAAAGCCACAAAAAACGCGGGGCCGGGGGCGCACAGACAGGCGGCATGGAAAGGAGCGTCAGCGTATGGATTGCATCATCAAGCAGGTGGGCGGGCACGTGGAGGTGTACAGCAGCACGGGGGCGTTCCTGTTTTCGGCCGACAACACCCGCGAGGCTATGGAAGAGCTGGCGGGCTGAGGCGGCCTTTTTGCAGCTGTGCTTATCCGCATGGACAAACGATCTCTTACTCCCGGTCCAGAATGCAGGGCAGCCCTACAATATAAAACAAAATACGGTGTTTTTTTCTTCTTGTAAAGCAGTCGGATTTCGTGTATGATAGATACTGCCTTACGGGGGGTATCGAAAGTTTCGCGTCCGCGTATATTGGACCGTGCATCAGCCCTACTGTGATTTTCTGCGCTTGATGGGAAAAGCAAATTTTGCTGCCGATGTCCCAGCCAAGGTGGCCTTGCGGGCAGAAAATCCAAAACAAGGAGAATGGAATGGAACAGACAAAAAGAATGGACAATCTGGACCTTATGAAGGCGTTGGGAATTCTGATGGTGATAACCATCCATGTGCCTTTGTGGAAACCGGAGTTCATGGAGACGGATAGCGTAGGCAGACTTGTACAATATGCATTTCGCATTATCTCAGAGGGCGTACCCATCTTTGTTACGATCAATGGTCTCCTTTTGCTGAAAAAGAAGAATATGCGCCTCAAAGCTCATGTGGAAAAAATGCTGAGGCTCTTTCTGGTTCTTATCCTTTGGGGCGGCGTGTTGGCCGTCGTTGGTATGCACTTGGACAATAATGTGGACACATTTACCCTGAAAGATGTTCTGCGTGCTGTTTTGAATATCCAAGTAGGGGCGCAGTATACAGGGGTGCTCTGGTTTTTGCAAAACCTTCTGGCGGTATATCTTGTATATCCTTTGCTGTGGTATTTGTTTAACGAGAAGTACGGCTTTTATGAATATCTGTTTGGCGTTGTCACGGCGTTTGTATTGGGGTTACGCACCCTGGGATTCCTGAGGGATATTCTTTCCACAAGATTTGATACAGAGATGCTGTCGCGCTGCATTGATTTCCTGTATCGCTTGAATCCAATTGGAAACGGCTGGTATGTTTTCTATTTTATGCTTGGCGGAATCATATGGCACTATTTGGATGCCATAAAATCAAACCGCGTTTTGCTGGGCGTGCTGGGAATTTTATCATGGCCGGCTGCCTTTGGTTTGGCATACTACATTTCGGTATCCACGGGGGTAACCTATGATCCGTCGTTTAATTACGGTTCGATTTTTATGGTGGCCTTTATCTTGGGAATGTTTGCGTTGACCATTCAATTTGAGAATCGCAATGCACTCACACGGGTTGTATGCAGCGTTGGCAAAAATACATTGGGGATGTACCTGGGGCATTATCTGTTCATTTTTTTGATCTATCATTTTTGGAACGTTGAAAAAATGCAGGAGCGGATTGTGGCCTATCTCGCGGTTTGTATTGGAAGCTATGTGTTTTCGCTCGTGCTGAATCCTCTCTTGAAAAAGATATAACGACGGTTTGAAGCAAAACCGGCAATCGGTATGATTGGTTTTGCGGATGAATGTGATCCATTTGAGCATGAGGAATAGGGTTTTCTTTTGTTAAGCTGCGGTGTGTCAACGCAGCTTTAACGCCTGAGCCCCTGTTCCTCATGCTTTTTATTTCTCCCGCTCAAAGATGTCTTGCAGCCCTACACAAAAACTTTACACAAAGAATGCCAGAACATTGCAAACGCCCCCTTCGGGATGATATAATAAACCCAAATCGGCTCTTGTTCGACGGGAAAGGTCGATGATCCGACACAGACAAGGTGCTGTTTTGAATCCTCGATGCAGAAAAAGGCCGGTGTTTCCCCACAGGTTCCACAATTCATCGGCGCAGGCCGCTGCGCCCCAAGCGGAAAATGGGAGTGGTTTTTTGACAATAACCGATATGATTCAACTCGCCGGAGGCGTGGCGCTGTTTTTGTATGGCATGACCATCATGGGCGCCGGCCTGGAAAAGGTGGCAGGCGGAAAGATGCAGAGCATTCTGCAGAAGCTCACATCCTCCACCATCCGGGGCATTCTTCTGGGTACCTTCATCACCGGCATCATTCAGTCCAGTGCCGGTACCATTGTCATCGTCATCGGTCTGGTCAACTCGGGCATTATGGCCCTGCCTCAGGCCGTGGGCGTGATCATGGGCGCCAACATCGGCACCACCGTGACAGGTCAGCTCATCCGATTGGCGGACATCAGCGGCGACAGCCTGCTGTTGACCATCATTCAGCCCAAGACCTTCTCGCCGGTGGTGGCGTTTGTGGGCATGATTCTGTATGTGTTCTACAAAACACCCAAAAAGCGCAACCTGGGCCAGATCATGATGGGCTTCGGCATCCTGTTCACCGGTATGTTCCAGATGGAATCCGCCGTGGCGGGCCTGCGGGAATCGGAGCTGTTCGTGAACCTGTTCACCAAGCTGCAGAACCCTGTTCTGGGCCTGCTGGCCGGCCTGGCCGTTACGGTGGCCATCCAGAGTTCTTCGGCCAGCGTGGGCATTCTGCAGGCGCTGTCCAGCACCGGCGTGGTCACCTGGGGCAACGCCTTCCCCATCATTCTGGGCACCCACATCGGCACCACCTTCACCCCGATGGTGGCGGCGGTGGGCGCGTCCAAGGGGGCCAAGCGCAGCGCGGTGATCCATCTGTACTTCAACCTCATCAGTTCGGTGGTGTTCCTGGCGGGGATTTACCTCATCAAATGCACCATCGGCGTGCCCTTCTGGAATGAAATTCTGAACAAGGGCAGCATTGCAAACATCCACACGGTGTCCAGCGTGGTGGCCACCATCTGCTTCATCCCCTTCACCAAGGTGCTGATCTGGCTGGCGGAGCACACCGTGCGGGACAAGCCCGGCGAGGAGCAGGATCTTTCCATGCCGGTGCTGGACGAGCGCCTGCTCACCAGCCCGGCCGTGGCCATTCAGCAGGCCCAGAACGCGGTGGAGAAGATGGCGGCCCGTGCCGCCCGCAACTACCGCGCCGCCATGCCGTTGCTGGCCGGCTATAAAGACGATGCTGCCGCTGTGGTGAACCAGCGGGAGGATCTGATCGACCGGATGGAGGTCACCCTGACCAACTACCTGATCAAGATCAGCGACCGGGAGCTGGGCGAGATGGAGAGCCACCGGGTGAACAGCCTGCTGGCCTTCGTGACCGAGGTGGAGCGCATTGGCGACTACGCCATCAATGTGACCGAGCGCGCCGCCGAAATGCGGGACAAAGAGTTGAACTTCAGTGACCAGGCCCAGCGGGAGCTTCAGATGCTGGGCGACGCCATCGGCGAGATCATTGACCTGACGGTGCAGGCCATGCACAACGGCGAAACGGTGACCGCCGCTCAGGTAGAGCCGCTGGAAGAAACGGTGGACACCATCTGCGAGACCCTGCGCACCCGCCACATCCAGCGTTTGAAGGAAGGCAAGTGCCAGCTGGAAAGCGGCATCATCTTCCTGGATGTGCTGACCAACCTGGAGCGCATTTCGGACCACTGCAGCAACATTGCCGCCCGCCTGCTGGGGATGGAGAGCGACAGCGAGCTGGACCCTCATGCGCTGAAGAAGGCCATGCACAACGGCGACACCAAGGGCTACGACGATGCCCTGAACCAATATCGCAAGAAGTATTTGCAGGTTCTGGCGGAGGGCTGAAGCCTTCACCTCAAACCAAAATGCGCAAAACCAACGGACGGCAAGCCCCCGCGGGCGGCCGCCCGTTTTTTGCTGCCCGTCCGCTTTTGTAAAGAAAAGCGAAAAATCATAGAAAAGTGCAAGAATCGGGCATTTTAAACAAAACTTCAGCTTGCAAAAGTTCCTGCTTTGTGCTAGACTTTCAGAAGCGTTTGGAAAAAGACGGTGCGTCCGCCGAATTGTGCCCATCGGCCGCGTTGAGGGATCACGGCCGGAATGCGGGGCATAGGGCGGAGTGCACGGAGAAGGAAAAAGCGGGCAGGCCCATGGCAGAGACGGGCCGCCCGCAACAGGAGGAAAACGAAATGGCATCGATCAGTGAGCGTCGTCAGTCCGACGATCTGTACGAGAGCATTCTGGCCCTGAAGGATCTGGAGAGCTGCAAGCGGTTCTTCAACGACCTGTGCTCACCCACCGAGCGGCGGGCCATGGAACAGCGCTTTGAGGTGGCCCGGCTGCTTCAGGCTGGCACCAGCTACATGGACATTCTGGAAAAAACCGGCGCAAGCAGCGCCACGGTCAGCCGGGTGAACCGTGCTTTGCAGTACGGCGAGGGCGAGCTGCAGGCGGTCATCCGCAGCCGCACCGAAGAGGGGCAGTAAGCCCGGCGGGGCTTTGCCCGCAGCCCTGTGAAGCAGCGCTCCGGCATGGCAGCGAGGCTTCCTCTTCCTTCAGGCGGGGGCGTTGACGCGCGAGAACAAAACTCAGAAAAAAGGCCCGGCCCCACGCATGGTTTTGCGTGGGGCCGGGCCTTTTTATGCGTTCGGAAATGCGGCTGGAACGTTACGACGTTCGGGGAAAAAGCCGCCGCTCACATACTCTCGGGCACGGTGATCTTGAACATGCTCAGCACCGAATAAATGACGTGCTTTGCGCCCAGGCACAGAGCAATGCGGGCCTGCTGGGCCTGCGGCTCAGCGTCCTTAATGCGGCAGCTGTTGTAGAACTTGTGGAACGCACCGGCCAGATCGGTGACGTAGTGGTTGATGCGGGCGGGGTCATACCGCTGGGCGGACAGCACGATCTCGGCGGGGAAGGCGGCCAGCAGGCGCATCAGCTCCTGCTCGCTGGCCTCGGGGAAGGCGTAGCCGGCCCAGCCCTCGGCCCCCTGGTAGGTCACGCCCTCGCTCTCCAGCTTGCGCAGGATGCTGCAGATGCGGGCGTGGGCGTACTGCACATAGTACACGGGGTTGTCGCTGTCCTCTTTGATGGCCAGATCCAGGTCAAAGTCCATGGCGCTGGCGGCCTGCTGCTGGTTGAAGAAGAAGCGGGCGCTGTCGATGGGCACCATGTCCAGCAGGTCGGTCAGGCTGATGGCCTTGCCGCTGCGCTTGGACATACGCACGGGCTTGCCGTCCTTCATCAGGTTGACCAGCTGCATCAGCACCACGTCCAGCTTCTCGCCGTCCAGGCCGATGGCGTCCATGGCGCCCTTCATGCGGGCCACATGGCCATGATGGTCGGCACCCCAGATGTCGATGGCCTTCTCAAAGCCGCGCACGGCCAGCTTATTGTAGTGGTAGGCAATGTCGGCGGCAAAGTAGGTGGGAATGCCGTTGGCGCGCACCAGTACCTCGTCCTTGGCCTCTTCCTCGCTGCCGTCCTCGGTCTTTTTCTTATTCACGGTGCCGTACTTGGCGGCGTACTGGGCGCTGCGGTACATGATGGCGCCGTCCTCGGCCTTGTAGCAGGCGCCGCTGGCCAGCAGCTTGTCCACCACGGCCTGCACGGCACCGCTGGCGTGCAGGGTGCTCTCCTTGAACCACACGTCGTAGGCAATGCGGTACTTGCCCAGATCCTTCTCCATGTTGGCGATGTTGATGGGCAGGGCGAAATCAATCAGGGCCTTGCTGCGCTCGGCCTCGTCCACGTTCAGGTACTTGTCGCCGTACTGTTCGGCGAAGGCCTTGGCGCGGTCGATGATGTCTGCGCCCTGGTAGCACTCCTCGGGCAGGGGGCAGGCCTCTTCGCCCAGGAACAGCTGGCGGTAGCGCACCGACAGGCTCTTGCCGAACTTCTGGATCTGGTTGCCCGCGTCGTTCAGGTAGAACTCACGGGTCACATCGTAACCAGCCCAGTCCAGCACGGCGGCCAGGCAGTCGCCCAGTGCGCCGCCGCGGGCGTTGCCCATGTGCATGGGGCCGGTGGGGTTGGCGGAAACAAACTCCACGTTGTACTTCAGGCCCTGGCCGAAGTCGGTGCGGCCGTACTGCTCGTTCTCGCTGGCGGCGCGCACCACGTCGGTGAACCAGCTCAGGGAGGCGTACAGGTTGATGAAGCCGGGGCCGGCAATCTCCACCCGGTCAAAATTGGTGCCGGTCAACTCCGGCAGATGGGCGGTGATGGCCTCGGCAATCATGCGGGGAGCCTTGCGGAAGGCGCGGGCGCCGGCCATGGCCAGGTTGCTGGCCACGTCGCCGTTCTTCGGGTCGGCGGGGATCTCCACAATAAAGCCGGGCAGCTCGGCCTCGGGCAGGCTGCCGTCGGCCATGGCGGCCTGGGCGGCCCGGGTCAGCAGGTCGCGGGCCTGGGCCAGCAGCGCGGTGCGGGGGTTGTAATTTTCATAACTCATAGCTTTTTCGATTCCTCCGAATGGTTTTTACGCGGGGGTATGCCTTGTCTGTTTTATAAGTCCATGCAGGTGCCCAAAGAGGGCGGCACGGCCGGGTTTACCGCACCGGCGTGACCGTGACCTGCACCAGATTGCGGCTGATCAGTTCCTCGTTGCCGGAGTCCAGCACATAGGAGAAGCGGGCGTGCCCGCCCTCGGGGCCAAGCTCCTGCACGATCTCGTCCGCCGCCACGCCCAGGGTGATGCTGCCGTAGCCGGTTTCGTAGTGGCACAGATGGCGCGTGCCCTTCTCGATGATCAGTTGGCTGGGGGCGGGGCCGAAGCGCAGCATGGCCACCCGGCTGCCGTCCTCGGCGATCTTCAGGGTGGTGGTGCAGCCAGCGTAGCCGGTGGCCTCGGTTTCTTTGTAGGTGATGTAGTAGCTGCTGCCCTTGCGCACAAAGCTGCCGCGGGTCATCAGCTCAATGGGGGCGGCCGGAGCCTGGCCATCCTGCTCCATGCTGCCCCGGATCTTGATAAGATATTCCTCGTTCATGTCGTTTACTATGCCTTTGCTCGGGGGCAGTGCCGCGGCACTGCCTTAGTATTTTTCAATGGGAACCTGCTCCACCGGACCGCCTGCATACTGCCCCAGGAACAGCTGGGCCGCGGCCTGGAAGCTCTCGGCGGTGTCGCTCACATAGAACTCCGCCTTGCCGCCCTCGGTGCGGCTGCTGGTCAGCTCCAGCGCCTCCAGCGCGTCCTGCACGGCCAGAGCGGTCTCCTTGCCGGGGTCGATGAGGGTCACGCCGGGGCCCATCACCTTGGCGATGATGGGGGCCAGCAGGGGGTAGTGGGTGCAGCCCATGATGAGGGTGTCCACGTGCGCGGCCTTCACCCGGTCCAGATACTGGTGGGCCACCAGCGTGGTCACCTCATTGTCCGGCTCCACATAGCCGTTCTCCACCAGAGGCACGAACAGCGGGCAGGCCTGGGCGGTGATCTCCACGCCGGGAACCAGCTCCTCCAGCACGCCGGCATAGCTGCCGCTGCGCACGGTGGCCGGGGTGCCGATGACGCCGATGCGCCCGGAGTGGGTGGCGGCAGCCGCCGCCCGGGCCGCGGCCCCCACCACGCCCGCAAAGGGCACCGGCAGGCGGCAGGCCTCGGCGCTGGGGAAGGTGCTGCTCACGGTGCCGCAGGCCGCCATGAGAAACTTGACCTTTTTGGAGAGCAGGAAGGCAATGTCCTGCCGGGTATACTGGCAGATGGTCTCCTTGCTGCGGGTGCCGTAGGGCACGCGGCCGGTGTCGCCGAAATAGATGATGTCCTCACCGGGCAGAATGCGCCGCAGCTCTCGTACCGCAGTCAGGCCGCCCAGGCCGGAATCGAATACGCCGATGGGACGGTTATCCATGGTAAGGCCCCTTTCGCTCCATGGCCAGCTTTACCAGACGCAGGCAGAGGGTGGGCAGATCCAGGCCCGCCGACTCCATCAGTTTGGGATACATGCTGATGGCGGTGAAGCCGGGCAGGGTGTTCAGCTCGTTGCACAGCACTCGGCCGGTGCCCTTCTCTACAAAGAAGTCACAGCGGGACAGGCCCTGGCAGCCCAGCGCACGGTAAGCGGCCTCGGCGTTGCGGCGCACCTCTTCCAGCTTCTCTTCACTCAGATTGGCGGGAATGAGGGTGCGGCTCACGCCGTTCTTGTACTTGTCATCGTAGGTGTAAAACTCGGCGCCGGCCAGAATCTCGCCGGGCTGGGTGCTCAGCAGCTCATCGTTGCCCAGGACGGCGCACTCCACCTCCTGGCCCTCCACAAAGCGCTCGAACACCACCTTGTCGTCCTCATGCAGGGCGACTTCCATGGCGCGGATCAGCTCTTCCTTATTGGCGGCCTTGCTGATGCCCACGCTGGAACCGGCGTTGGCGGGCTTGACGAACACGGGCCAGCCCAGCTTGCCGCTCACCCGGTCGGCCAGGGCGGCGGGGTCCGCCTGGCACTCCCGGCGGCTGGCCCAGGTCCACTCACAGCGGGGCACACCGGCGGCATCCAGCAGGGTGTTGGCCACGGCTTTGTCCATGCACACGGCGCTGGAGAGCACGCCGCAGCCCACATAGGGCAGCCCGGCCAGCTCGAACAGGCCCTGAATGGTGCCGTCCTCGCCGTTGCGGCCGTGCATGGCAGGAACCGCCGCATCCAGGGGGATGAAGCGGGGCGTTTCCCCCAGCAGCCACAGTCCCTTCTTGCTGCGGCTGGTGCTCAGCACGCAGGGCACACAGGCGGGGTCCTGCTCCCAGCTGCCATCGGCCATGGCTTCGGCGCTGCCGGGGAAGTAGTACCAGTCGCCCTGTTTGGTGATGCCCACTGCCGTTACCTGGCAGCCGGCCTGCTCTAATCCGCTTCGCACGGTGGAAGCGCTGACGCAGCTGACCTCGTGCTCACTGGAAACGCCGCCGAAGAACACGGCGACCTTCAATTGATGTTCCATTGTTGTTCACAACCCTCTCTGTGGGCAGGGCGCGGGGCCGGGTTTGCCCGCCGCCGCGCCGTTTGCCTATAAGTATTCCTATGATAGCACAAAAAGAATGGAATTTCTATCGGCAGGGCGGTGGGAATTTTGCGGGAGAAAACGGGAGTTTTCTATATAATGTGTATAAGGAGCCAGGCGGGAAAGCGGAATGCCGCGATGCCGCGGAAACAAAGCCTTCCCCTCGAGGGGAAGGTGCCGAACGAAGCGAGGCGGATGAGGTGGAGCGCGGAGGGGCAAAGCCGGCCCATCTACGCGAAAATTCCCGGAGAAAAATCACGATTTTACTTGACGGCGCGAATGCGGTGTGGTAATATGATAGCACCTCTTTTGCGGGGTTTATTTTTTGTGCCCACTTCCCGGGCACGGCCCGCAACTCCGAGGGAGGCTAAATAACCGTTAAAATGGAGGTGCCGAAGAATGAGAGTGAAGATCACCCTTGCCTGCACGGAGTGCAAACAGCGCAACTACAACACCATGAAGAACAAGAAGAACAGCCCCGACCGGCTGGAGATGAAGAAGTATTGCCGTTTCTGCAAGAAGCATACCGTTCATCGCGAGACGAAGTAAGGAAGGGCAGACGCAATGGCTGAGAAAACTGGTAAAAAGCCCGGTAAGATCAAGGCCTTCTTCAGCGGCATCGCGAAGTATTTCCGCGATACCCGCAGCGAAATGAAAAAGGTCGTCTGGCCCAGCCGCAAGCAGGTCATCAACAACACCATTGTGGTGTGCGTTGTGGTGCTCATCAGCGCGCTGGTCGTTCTGCTGCTGGACTTTGTGTTCGGCCTGGGCATGGATCTGCTGCTGACCGCGGGCGCATAAGCGCCCTGGACCGATAACGGAGGGTAACAAGATGGAAGATCAGGCGACACGGGCCTACTGGTATGCGGTGCATACCTATTCCGGCTACGAGAATAAGGTGGCGAAGGACCTGGAGACCATGGCCCAGAACCGCCGTATGACCGATCTGATCCAGGAGGTCAAGGTGCCCACCGAAATGGTGCCCGAGATCAAGGACGGCAAGGAAAAACTGGTGGAGCGCAAAATCTTCCCCGGCTATGTGCTGGTGAAGATGGTGATGACCACCGACACCTGGTATGTGGTGCGCAACGTGCGCGGCTGCACCGGGTTCGTGGGCCCCGCCGGTGAAGATCCTCTGCCCCTGACCCAGGAAGAGGTGGACAAGCTGGGTGTGGAAGCACCGGTGGAATCCGCCGAGCTGACCCTGGATTACAAGGAAGGCGACAGCGTAGAGCTGCTGGCCGGTGTGATGAAGGGTTTTGCTGGCCAGGTGGCCAGCATCGATCTGGCCGCCAAGAAAGTGAAGGTGCTCATCTCCTTCGCCGGCCGCCAGACTCCCGCCGAGCTGGATCTGGATCAGGTCAAGCCGGTTTGACCCCTTTCGCAAGCAAATATCCGGTAAAAACCGCAGGGCGGTTTTTATAGGGCTGTGCAGCCGCTCAGCCCGTGGGAGGCCCGCGCCGCGGGCCGCTAACTTACCACAAATTTTGGAGGTGCATTAAAATGGCGCAAAAAGTAACTGGCTATATTAAGCTTCAGATCCCCGCCGGCAAGGCGACTCCGGCTCCCCCTGTGGGCCCCGCTCTGGGCCAGCATGGCGTGAACATCATGCAGTTCACCAAGGCTTTCAACGAGCGTACCCAGAAGGATATGGGCTATATCATTCCCGTGGTCATCACTGTGTATGCTGACCACTCCTTTACCTTCATCACCAAGACTCCTCCGGCCCCTGTGCTGATCAAGAAGGCCTGCGGCATCGAGAGCGGTTCCGGTGTGCCCAACAAGACCAAGGTGGCCACCATCACCCGCGCTCAGCTGGAAGAGATCGCCAAGACCAAGATGGCCGACCTGAACGCCGGCAGCCTGGAAACCGCCGTCAGCATGATCGCGGGTACCTGCCGCAGCATGGGCGTGACCGTGGCCGACTGAGTTACGGCTTCATCGTGGGAGGAACACAATCCGATTTAACCACAACAGGAGGATAAAGGAATGAAACACGGCAAGCATTACGTCGACAGCGCCAAGCTGCTCGACCGTACCAAACTGTATGATACCGAAGAGGCCATGGACCTGTGCTGCAAGACCGCCAAGGCCAAGTTTGACGAGACCGTTGAGCTGCATGTGCGTCTGGGCGTTGACAGCCGTCACGCTGACCAGCAGGTTCGCGGCGCCATCGTGCTGCCTCACGGCACCGGCAAGAACGTCCGCGTGATCGCCATCTGCAAGGGCGACGCTGCCAAGGCTGCTGAGGCCGCCGGCGCAATGATGGTGGGCGACAGCGACCTGATCGCCAAGATCCAGAACGAAGGCTTCATCGACTTCGACGTTCTGGTTACCACTCCCGACATGATGGGCCAGGTTGGCCGTCTGGGTAAGATTCTGGGCCCCCGCGGCCTGATGCCCAACCCCAAGGCCGGCACCGTTACCCCTGACATCGGCCGCGCTGTGACCGAGGCCAAGGCCGGTAAGATCGAGTACCGCCTGGACAAGCAGAACATCATCCATGTTCCCGTGGGCAAGGCCAGCTTCGGCCCCGAGAAGCTCAGCGAGAACATGAAGGCTGTGATGGGCGCCATCGTGAAGGCGAAGCCCGCCGCTGCCAAGGGCCAGTATATCAAGAGCGTGACCGTGGCCACCACCATGGGCCCCGGCGTGAAGGTGAACGGCAACAAGTTCGGCGCCTAAGCGAAAAAAGTTCTTGACAAAGCCGCACGTTTGCGGTAAAATATATTTGCTGTTTTTGAGACAGCAGGTGCCCCGAGCGTAAAGGACGTTAGTCCTGCCTGCCGAGAAACGTGCGCTTTGTGAATTAAGCCTTTCAAAGGTTTTCAGAAGCCTCCTTTCTCGCTGCGCGGGAAGGAGGCTTTTTTGCGCCGCCAAATGGGGCAACGCAATGTTGAAACGAGGTGAAACCAAATGCCCAGTGCAAAGATTCTGAGTGAGAAGCAGGCCTTCGTGGCTGCTCTGAAGGAGAAGATGGACGGCGCCGCCAGCGTGGTTGTCGTCAGCTACAAGGGCATCAACGTGGCCAACGACACCAAGCTTCGCAAGGAGCTGCGTGAAGCCGGCGTGGAATACGCCGTGGTGAAGAACACCATGCTGAGCCTGGCTGTGAAGGGTACCTCTCTGGAGGCCCTGAGCGAGTCCTTCAAGGGCGATACCGCCATCGCCATCTCTAAGGAAGATCCCATCGCCGCCGCCCGTATCCTGAACACCTACGCGGAGCAGGATAAGAGCAAGCAGTTCGCCCTGAAGGCCGGTACTGTGAACGGCGACGTGATGAACTCCGACGAGATCAAGGCCATTGCCAAGCTGCCCGGTCTGGAAGGCATGCTGTCCATGTTCGCTGGCGCCCTTACCGGCACCCTCAGCGGCCTGGCTGTTGCTATGCAGGCTTATGTGGACAAGCAGGAAGAGCCCGCTGCCTAAGCACCGACTTTTCCCGGCGGCCTGAGCCGCCACAACAACAATTCAAAAATTTTACCGACATTGGAGGGTATTTACCATGGCTTCTGAGAAGATCACTGCTATCATCGATTCCATCAAAGAGCTGTCCATCCTGGAGCTGAAGGAACTGATCGACACCTACTGCGAAGAGTTCGGCGTTTCCGCTGTTGCCGCTGCTGCTCCCGCCGCTGCTGGCGCTGGCGCTGCTGCTGAGGAAGAGAAGACCGAGTTCGACGTTATCCTGAAGAGCGCTGGCGCTTCCAAGATGGGCGTCATCAAGGCTGTCAAGGAGATCACCGGTCTGGGCCTGAAGGAGGCCAAGGAGATGGTCGACGGCGCTCCCAAGACCATCAAGGAGAAGATTTCCAAGGCTGACGCTGAGGAGATCCAGAAGAAGCTGGAGGCCGCTGGCGCCGAGGTTGAGGTTAAGTAAGTTTTTCTTACAAAACCCTGCTTTACAGCATGCTTTTGAAGAGAGCCGAGTGCTTTTGCACCCGGCTCTCTTTTTTTGCGCCCGAACGCTGCGGGCAGACGGCTTAAAGGAGGAAAAACACAGGAAAACACGTGGAATCACTGAAAACGGAAAAACCTTGCGGTTCTAAAATTGTGGAAAAAGCCATAGAATGCAAAAGAAGCGTGAGATTTATCTTGAAATGGACGTTTGGCAATCGTGTACTATGATGAATACGACTCATAAAAATTAAAAAAATCATTAACATTTATAGATCGCTGCAAAAGGCAGCGGGAGAAGGAGAAAGCGCCCATGCCAGAGCAGAAACATACCACAGAAAAGGAACCCTACATTGGCAGCGCGCGCTTCTTCAAGAACCTGCTTCTGCTGCTGGTCATTGTGCTGATCACCATCCCCACGGTGGCGGCCGTCTGCCTGTATCGCTCCGGCCGGGACGTAAAGGAGCAGCTGCGCCTGCTGCAGGAGGGGGACACCGCCCAGGCGCGTTACAGCACCGATGAGATGAGCGCCGAGGTGAATGACCCGCTGAGCTACCAGCAGCTGTACCCGGACTTTTATGCGGAAGAACCGGCCCCTGCGCAGGTGACCCGGGAAAACACCATGTATCTGACCTTTGACGACGGCCCTTCGGACCTGACGCCGGAGTTCCTGCAGGTGCTGGAAGAGAAGGACGTGAAGGCCACCTTCTTTGTGGTGGGCAAAACCGATGAGACCTCCAAAGAGCGCTACCGCCAGATCGTGGCGGCCGGACACACCCTGGGAATGCACAGTTACAGCCACGATTACAAAAAGATCTACCAGTCGGTGGAGAGTTTCCTGGACGATTACTACCAGCTGTTCACCCTGCTGAAGGAGGAGACCGGGGTGACGCCCTCGGTGTTCCGCTTTCCGGGCGGCAGCATCAACAGCTACAACATGGGCGTTTATCAGGAGATCATTGCGGAGATGGTGCGCCGAGGCTTCCGCTTTTTTGACTGGAGCCTTTCGGCAGAGGATGCCGCCAAGCGCAGCCCCACCGCGGCGGCCATCTGCGACGGCATTCTCACCCGGGCCGAGGGCCGAAGCCGCGGCATTGTGCTGATGCATGACTCTTACCACTGCAAAACCACCCTGGAGGCCCTGCCAAAGCTGATTGACGGTCTGCGGGAAAAAGGCTATGCCCTGGAGCCGCTGGACCGGTCGGTGACCGGCATCAGCTTCGCCTATGCGGACTGTCTGGACTGAGCGGCCGTGCCATAAAGGCTGAAAGCGGCCCGGGCGTTCTGTGCGTGCGGGTGGGCATCGGGGCGGTTTCGTGGTATAATAAACCCCACACAGGAACACACGCGAGGGGGAGAAACCATGAACATTACCGCAAAGCAACTGCGCCTGTACGCCGTAACCGACCGGCATTGGCTGAACGGCCAACGGCTGGAAGATGTGGTGGAAGAGCTGCTGGCCGCCGGTGTGACCTGCCTTCAACTGAGGGAAAAGCACCAGGACCCGGCAGAGTTTGCCCGCATGGCCCGGGCGCTGAAGCCCATCTGCGCCCGGTACGGCGTGCCGCTGATTCTGAACGACGCGGTGGAGCTGGCCAAAGAGGTGGACGCGGACGGTGTGCACGTGGGGCAGGACGATATGAGCGTTGCCCGGGCACGTGCCATTCTGGGGCCGGGAAAGATCATCGGGGCCAGCGCCCACAATGTGGCGGAGGCCGTTGCGGCCTATAAGGCCGGGGCGGACTACCTGGGCTGCGGCGCGGTGTTCGGCTCGGCCACAAAAACGGATGCCAGTCACCTGCCCGAAGGGGAGCTGGCCCGGGTGTGCGCCGCCACACCGCTGCCGGTGGTGGGCATCGGCGGCATCACGGAGGAAAACCTGCCCCGGCTGACGGGCAGCGGCGTGGCCGGTGTGGCACTGGTAAGCGCCCTGTTTGCCCCGGCGGACAAGCCGGCCGCGGTGGCCCGGCTGCTGGCGGCCCTGGAAAAGACCCTGGGCTGACCGGACACCACCTCGAAGAAAAGCGGCGATAAAAAGCGCTTTTTTGCAGCGCTCTGCCGGCGGCCCTGGCAAAAGGCAGTGGATGAAAATGACAATCACCGACGAAAAAATGACTGCAAAAAGCGTGAAACTACGCTGATTTGCTTGTGCATTTGCATAAAAAGCAAAGAGAAAAATCGGCGCTTTCATTGTTGCGCCGGGCTGCGCTCTCACGGTATAATAAAAAGAGATAATTGCACAAACAGAGGGTACGTCTGTGTGCAAAAAGGAGAGCGAGCGATGGAATATACGGCAATTTCCCTGCGCCGCCCGATCCAGATCGAGCGGATCGTTTCAGTGCATTACTTTGAGTATGGGCCGGATTTCTCCTTTACGGGCGAAAGCCACAATTTTTGGGAATTTGTTTATGTGGACAAGGGCGAGATCATTGCCATCGCCGGTGACAAAGAGCATCTGGTGAAAAAGGGGCAGATGATCTTTCATGCGCCCAACGAATTCCACAGCCTGCGGGCTACCGGCACCCGCCCGCCCAGCGTGGTGGTGGTGAGCTTTTACTGCGAGTGCCCCGCCATGTCCTTTTTTGAAGGGCGCATTGCCGGTGCGGGCGACGAGGAGCGTGACCTGATCGCTTCCATTGTGCGGCAGGCGGGTGAGGCCTTCAGCACCCCGCTGGACGATCTGCTGGTGCAGCAGCTGGAGCGGCGGGAGAACGCCCCCTTCGGGGCGGAGCAGCTCATCGGCCTGGCGCTGGAGGAGCTGCTGCTGGGCATGATCCGCCGGGGCACCCAGGGCAAAACGCCCCACCCCACCAGCCTGATCCGGGAGCGCAGCCAGAATGACTTCTGGGACCGGGTGCAGACCTATCTGGAGAGCAACGTGACCCGTCGGCTGACCCTCAGCGACATCTGCCGGGACAATCTGGTGGGCCGCAGCTACCTGCAGAAGGTGTTCCGGGAAAAAACCGGCGGCGGCGCGATGGAGTATTTCGGCAACCTGAAAATTCAGCGCGCGAAGGAGCTGATCCGGGAAGGCGGGCACAACTTTACCGAGATTGCCCGGATGCTGGGCTACACCTCCATTCACTATTTCTCGCGCCACTTTAAAAAGGTGACCAAGATGACCCCCAGCGAGTACGCGACCTCGGTGAAAATGCTTTCGCGCCGGGGCCGGGGGGAAAACGTGTGAGAGAATTTTTCATGCGCAAGCAGAAATCTTCTATTTGAATAGAGGCTGTATCAAGCTAAAATGAGAAAAGAAGAGGGCGCGGAACGCTGCAAAAGAAGAGCGTTTTGTCCATCTTTGAAATCTGCGTGTAGGTACGGTTTTTTTGGCGGCGGGCTGCCCTTTTGCGGGGCGGCAAGGCCGAAAACAGCAGGCGGGTGCCCGGTGGGCACTGCGCATAAGAAGCGGGCGGATTGTGCCGCCCCAACGGAAGGAGAGGGTTATTATGGCAATTCTGGTAAGCGGCGGCGCTGGTTACATCGGCAGCCACACCTGTGTGGAGCTGCTGGCAGCGGGTTATGACATTGTGGTGGCGGACAACTTCTACAATTCCTGCCCCAAGGCTGTGGAGCGGGTCAAGCAGATTTCCGGCAAGGATTTCCGCTTTTATGAGGCGGATATGACCAAGGCCGAGGACGTGGAGAAGGTGTTTGCCGAAAACCCGGACATCGACTCGGTCATCCACTTTGCCGCCTATAAGGCCGTGGGCGAGAGCGTTGCCAAGCCCCTGGAGTATTACACCGACAACCTGACCAGTACGCTGGTGGTGCTGGCGGCCATGCGCAAGCATGGGGTGCACAACTTTGTGTTCTCCTCCTCCGCCACCGTGTACGGCGACCCCGCCAGCGTGCCCATCAACGAGAGCTTCCCCGTGGGCGGCGCCACCAACCCCTATGGCGCCACCAAGGTGATGAACGAACAGATTCTGACCGACTGCTGCAAGGCCGACCCTGAGCTGAACGTGGCGCTGCTGCGGTACTTCAACCCCATCGGCGCCCACAAGAGCGGCCTGATCGGCGAGGACCCCAACGGCATTCCCAACAACCTGGTGCCCTACATTGCCAAGGTGGCTGTGGGCAAGCTGGAAAAGGTACACGTGTACGGCAACGATTACCCCACCCCCGATGGCACCGGCGTGCGGGATTACATCCATGTGGTGGATCTGGCCCGCGGCCATGTGGCGGCCATCAAGAAGCTGGCGGAGAAGCCCGGCCTGTTCATTTGCAACCTGGGCACCGGCAAGGGGTACAGCGTGCTGGACGTGATTCACGCCTTCAGCAAGGCCTGCGGCCGGGAACTGCCCTATGTGATCGACCCTCGCCGCCCCGGCGACATTGCCGAGTGCTGGGCCGATCCCTCCAAGGCCAAGCGGGAGCTGGGCTGGGTGGCTGAGTACGGCATCGACGAGATGTGCGCCGACAGCTGGAACTGGCAGAAGAAGAACCCGGACGGCTATAAGGGCTGAAAAGCAGGTTTGCCCCGGGGTGGGGTTTCTGCGATTCGACAAAATAGAATACAAATTGTATAAAAACGCGCGGTGTTTCCAATTTGCAAAGGAAACACCGCGCGTTTTGCTTGATTTTGCGGCTTTTTCTGCTTTGACGGGGAAGGGCGTAGGCCTGCCGGGGTTAGGCCTCGCCCTGCAGCAGGGCATGGCTGAGGATGAAAAACTCCTCCTGGCTGGGGCGGTGCTCCTTCGGCAGGGGCGGCAGGGCGGCGTCGAAGCGGGCGGCGGCCTCCGGGTCCAGTTCCATGGCGGGGCTTTCCCGGTAAACCCAGCGGCGGCCGGCCAGCGCGCCGGGGGTCAGTTCCTTCACCAGCAGCGAGGCCGGATACAGCCCGCCTTCCAGGCAGACCCGATGGTGCAGGCAGCTGACAAAGCCGCTGGTGACGTAGTTGGACGGGCTGCCGAAGATCACCACGGCCTGCTCGCCCTGGGCCTGGGCCAGCGCAAAGGCCCGGGCCAGCAGCGCCTTGCCGATGCCCCGGCGCTGAAGGGTGGGGGCCACGCTGAGGGGGCCGAAGCTCACGGTGGGAATGCCCTGCCCCTGTTCATCGGTGAGCGAAGCCCGGGTGGCCATCAGGCTGCCCGCCAGTCGGCCGTCCCACTCGGCGACCAGATCCAGCCCGGGCAGAAAGTCCGGGTGATCCCGGAGAATGTGCACCAGATAGTGCTCGGCGCAGCCGGGGACGTACTGGTTGTAAAAGGCGGCCCGGGTCAGCTGTTCCACGGCGGCATAGTCCTCGGGGCGTTCCGGGCGGATGATCAGATGATCGGTCATTGTGCTTCCTCCTTTTTGGGTGTGTGGCTGGATAAAAAACGATCCGCGGCATCCGCCAGATATCGGGTCAGCTCGGCCCGGCGCTGGGGCTGGGCATCGCAGATGCTCAGGGCCAGAAACAGCGGGGCGTAGAACTCGGCGGCCAGCCAGGCAGGCTCGGCCGGGCGCAGGCTGCCCTCGTCCATCATTTGGCGGAACAGGTCGGCGGTGTAATCCACCGGCCCGGCGGCGAACACCTTTTGATAAAGGGCCATCATCTCGGGGTTTTTGTACTGTTCCAGCGTGAGCATCCGGCGGAAGTTCCGGGCAAACTCATCGCCGGACCAGTACGCGAATTGGTTCAGCAGAAACTCTTTGAGGGAGGCGGCGTCCCGGCCTGAAAAGGTCTCCGGGGCCTGGTCAAAGTCCTGCTGGGGCAGCTGGTTTTCTTCGGTGCGCTGGGCGTCCAGCTGGCAGATGCGCTCCAGAATGTGGTCGAAAATGTCCCGTTTGCTCTTGTAGTGGTTGTAAAGCGACGGGGCTTTGATGCCCACGGCCCCGGCAATCTGTGCAACGCTCACCGCGTCGTAGCCATAGGCGGCGAACAGCCGCAGCGCCTCGGTGAGAATGCGGTCTTTGGTGGTTTCCTGTTGGTTCATGATGTGTTCCTTTTTGGTAAAATTTCGGTGCAGACGGTTGGAATCAACAAAATACTAACAACTGTTAGTTTAACTTGAATTGATTATAATACTAATGACCATTAGCTGTCAAGAGGGCGCAAAAAAATACCGGCGGGCCGGGCGGCCTGCCGGTATTTTTGGCAATGGCTTATATTTGCGGCGGTTTTGCGCCCCCTGCGCAAATGCAGACTGTGGGCGAATTGCGGGCGGGCCTGCCTTACATCAGCGGCGCAAACACCCGCAGCACCGCGCTGAGCAACCGCCCCCAGAAGCCGGGGCGCACATCCTCCGGCTTCATACGGCGGCTTTTAGCGATGGTATCCAGGCAGTCGGCCTTCAAATCAGCCAGCGCCGGGGTGTCGATCAGCAGGGTGCCGCACTCGAAGTGCAGGTACAGGCTGCGGTAATCCATGTTGATGGTGCCCACCACGCCGATGCAGTCATCACTCAAATAGCTTTTTGCGTGGATAAAGCCGGGAGTGTACTCGTAAATTTTTACCCCGGCCTTCATCAGCGGCTCGTAATAGGAGCGGGTCATCTGCCACACCAGCCATTTGTCGGGAATGCCGGGGGTAATGATGCTTACGTCTACGCCCCGCTTGGCGGCCAGGCACAGGGCCGTCTGCATCTCATTGTCAATGATGAGATAAGGGGTGCAGATGGTCACATAATCCCGCGCCTGGTTCAGAATGTCCAAATAAACGTTCTCACTCACCGGCTCTTCATCCACCGGGCTGTCGCTAAAAGGCTGAACCCAGCCGCCGCCGGGCAGGGCCGGGGCAGGCTCCGGCTTTTGGGGCGGCAGAGCGTTGGGGGCCTTATAGGCGTTCCACAGCTCCAGGAACATGAGGGTGAAGTTCCAGGCGCCGTCCCCCTCCAGCCGCACGCCGGTGTCTTTCCAGTGGCCAAAGCGCACCTTTTGGTTGATGTACTCGTCGGCAATGTTGATGCCGCCAGTGAAGGCAACCTTGCCGTCGATCACCAGAATTTTCCGGTGGTCCCGGTGGTTCATGGCCAGCGAAAGCACCGGAATGAACCGGTTGAAAGCCATGCACTGTATGCCGTCCCGTTCCAGCTCGGCCTGGAAGTGCTTGGGCAGAACGCCCAGGCTGCCCATGTCGTCGTACATCAGGCGCACGTCCACGCCCTCGGCCGCCTTGCGCACCAGTACGCGGCGCATGGCCTGCCACATTTCGCCCTCGGCAAAGATGAAGTATTCCAGATAAATGGTTTTTTGGGCCTGCTCCAGGTCCTTCAGCATGGCGGCAAACAGTTGTTCGCCAATGGGGTAGTAGGTCACGCGGGTGTTTTGCTGCAGGGGGTATGGGCCGCTCTTGCCGATGTAGCGGGCTGTGGAGCACATACGGGGATGCTTGGCCTCCAGCGAGGCAATGGCCTCCTCATTGGGTGCGGTGAGCAGCGGTTCCAGCGGCGCGCGGGCCTGGGCCAGGGTATGGCGCATCCGGCGGGTGGGCTGCTTGTTGCCTAAGACCAGGTACAGCAGCCCGCCGAACAGAGGGGCCAGCGCGATGAGAATGACCCACAGCAGCTTGTAGGCGGGGTTTTCGTCCCGCTGAATCAAAAACAGGATGGCCAGCAGGCTCAGCAGGCTGAACAAAGCCGCCAGCCAGGTGGCGTACTGGGTCAGGTGAAACAGCTGCAGCAGCAGCCAGCCGAGCTGCACCAGAATGAGCAGGCCGGTTACCACCAGACGGCTGGTGAAGATCTTGATGAGCTTTTTCATGAAACGCCTTTCCAGCCCGGAGAAAAAGGGACAAGTTGCGCCGTTTTTTGAACGATGCGGTGCCAAAATATACGGGTTTTCTTTTATTGTTTCTATTATTATAGAATGCGGCAGAGGGCTTGTCAACGAAGGGACATCCGGCGGGTACGGACGCGCAGAACCCGCCGCGGTGCGGCCGGACGGCAAGGGCAGGCAGCACCGTTCTGCCGTGCGGCAGAGCAGCGCTGCATTTTTGAAAATCTTTGAAATATCTGGACATTTTCCATCGTATCCTTTATAGTAAGAGACATAAGGCAAAGGAGGAATCGCCATGTATTCTCTGATGGCCATCACCTGCGGGCTGCTGTTTGCGGTACTCAGCATCCCGGTGCGGCTGTACTGCCTTCGGGCGGAGCGCTGAGCGTACCAGCCCCGATGCAGCGAGCGGCTGCCCCTCTGCGGAGGGGGCGGCCAGGGCAGCTGTGTGCCCGGGCGCGGTGAACCTTTTTGAATGTGTACGCCCGGTTCCCCAGCGTGCGGGGGCCGGGCGCTTTTGTTCGTGCGCGGGGGCGCAACCGGTAGGCGGCCCCGGCGGCGGGCATCTGATTCTTACAAACGAGAGGGCGGGGCCTTGACAAGGCGGCCCCGCTGGGTGGAAAAGCAGAATGAGAAGTTCCAACGAATCCATGTATTACGCCCGGCACAGAAAGCGCCGGATGCAGCGCCGCCTGCGCTTTGTGTGCGCGGCCGTGTGCATTCTGGTGCTGGCGGGCATCATTACCCTGATCATCAGCCTGTTTGACAAAAAGGGCAAACAGGACGACAGCCTGGAGCCGGAGCAGACCAGCACCGTGCTGGCCCCGCTGCCCATGCAGGTGACGGTGAATAAGGAGGTCTGGCCCGTGACCGGCCCGGCCATTCAGACCAAGGATTACACCATCCGCTCCACCGATTACGACCTGATGGCCCTGCCGGAGTGCGGCCGGGTGGACACCAGCTATTTCTCGGATGCAGCCTTCCTGGGCGACAGCATCACCGAGGGCTTTACCGAGTACAATGTGGAGATGCAAGGGGCGCTGATCTGCGGCTATGTGGGCCTGACCCCCAAAACCGTGGTGGACGGCACCGCCGTGAACCACCCGGAGCGGGGCAGCGAGGTGCCTTTGGATGTGCTGGCCGCCCGCCAGCCTGCCAAGCTGTATATTCTGCTGGGCACCAATACTCTGGTGAACGACGGCGCTGAGGACAACTTCATCGCCTACTATGGCCGGATGCTGGATGAACTGAAGAGCCGCCTGCCGGATACCCTGATCTATGTACAGGCGGTGCCGCCGGTGCAGACCAAGGCCGTGGAGACCCGGCCCGGCCTGGAAAAGAGTAAGGTGCAGGCGGTGAACGTGCGGCTGGCCAAGCTGGCTCTGGAAAAGGGCTGTTCGTTCCTGGACCTGTACGGGGCCATGGCGGATGAAAACGGCGACCTGAACGCGGATTACGCGGAGAGCGACGGCGTACACTTTACCGCCAGCAGCGGCTACCCGGCCTGGGTGAACTTCCTGTGTACCCACACCGTCTACTCGAAAGACAACCCCTGGGCCAAGGGCAGCGCCTACTATATGGGGTAAGGGGCTGTGAAATAGAGGAACGCCGAACGGCGCCGCCCCTTCAATCCATTGAAGCCGGTTAAAACCGCCCGATAAACCAAAACAAGCAAAGCAACGATACACGCGCGGCCGATGGCTGCCGGGGCTTTCCGGCGGGCAGGGCCGCGCGTTTTTTGTGCGGCGGCCGGCATTCAGCGGCGTTCGGCGCTTGGCGGGCGGCGGCCGGGCCGGGGGCGAAGGTCGGCCCGGTCCAGCACGGGCAGCAGCGCCAGACACAGCAGATACCAGTAGGCGGAAAACCGTGGGCACACCTGCCCCCACAAATTGCCCCACTGGGCGGAGTAATCCCACACGCGCCAGCCCAGCAGCCGGTTGCACAAAAGGCCGACGGTCAGCTCAAACCCGGTGATGAAACCCGCCCCGGCCAGGCAGCGAAGGGCCAGCGGCCGCCCGGCCAGGCGGCGGTTCAGCGCCTGCAGGGCCAGCAGGCACAGCCCGCCCGCACACAGCATGGTCCAGTGGGTACGGCCGCGGTACAGGCATTCCAACCCGCCGTACCCCGCGGCCCCCAGGCAGAACGTAACGAAGGTTTCGTAGCAAAGCAACGCCCGCAGTCCTCCTTTCCCGGTGTGATGCAGGGCCCGGATTAGTGTGCGCAGAACCGGGGCCGGCTATGCGGGGCCGCCACGTTCGCAAAAACACCGGGGCCGCCCGGCAGGCGGTGCAAAACCTGCAGCGAAGGACAGTTTTGAGCAACTTCCGGAAATCGTTAAAAATATGTCAAAAATCACTTGCGAAACCCGTTCCGATTGCTTATAATGAAGCTGTATGGGGCGGCAGGGCTGCCCCGGCTTCCTCACGCCCTGCGCACCGGGGCCCAACTTAAAACGGGCTGGCAGCCGGGCCGGGCAAGCGCAAAATATGCCGCAACACCGGGGCACTGCCCCGACCTTGGAAGGAGAAATGGAACTATGGGTTTAGGTAAAGTGACCGTAGACGACATCAATGTGAAGGGCCAGCGCGTGCTGGTTCGCTGCGATTTCAACGTGCCCATGAAGGACGGGGTCATCACCAACGACAACCGCATTGTCGCCGCCCTGCCCACCATCAAGAAGCTCATTGCCGACGGCGGCAAGGTCATCCTGTGCAGCCATCTGGGCAAGCCCAAGAACGGCCCCGAGGCAAAGTTCAGCCTGGCCCCCGTGGCTGTGCGCCTGAGCGAGCTGCTGGGCCAGCCCGTCACCTTTGCAGACGACGACACCGTGGTGGGCGAGAATGCCAAGGCTGCCGTGGCCGCCATGAAGGACGGTGACGTGGTGCTGCTGCAGAACACCCGCTTCCGCAAGGAAGAAACCAAGAACCTGCCCGAGTTCAGCAAAGAGCTGGCCAGCCTGGCCGACGTGTATGTGAACGATGCCTTCGGCAGCGCCCACCGCGCCCATTGCTCCACCGCCGGTGTGACCGATTACGTCAAGACCACCGCCGTGGGCTACCTGATGGGTAAGGAGATTGAGTACCTGGGCAACGCCGTGAACGCCCCCGTGCGCCCCTTCACCGCCATTCTGGGCGGCGCCAAGGTGGCCGACAAGCTGAACGTGATTTCCAACCTGCTGGAAAAGGTGGATACCCTGATCATCGGCGGCGGCATGGCCTACACCTTCCTGAAGGCCCAGGGCTATGAGATCGGCCAGAGCCTGTGCGACGACGAGAAGCTGGCCTACTGCAAAGAGATGATGGACAAGGCTGCCGCCAAGGGCGTGAAGCTGCTGCTGCCGGTGGATACCGTCTGCGTCAAGAGCTTCCCCGACCCCATCGACAACCCCAACATTGAAACCTTGACCGTGCCGGTCACCGCCATTCCCGCCGACATGGAAGGCTGCGACATCGGCCCCGAGACCGCCAAGCTGTTTGCCGAGGCCGTGCAGGCCAGCAAGACCGTGGTGTGGAACGGCCCCATGGGCGTGTTTGAGAACCCGGTTCTGGCGGCCGGCACCCTGGCTGTGGCCAAGGCCATGGCCGAGGCGGATGCCACCACCGTCATCGGCGGCGGCGACAGCGCGGCTGCCGTGATGCAGCTGGGCTTTGCCGACAAGATGACCCACATCTCCACCGGCGGCGGCGCCAGCCTGGAGTACCTGGAGGGCAAGGCACTGCCCGGCATCGCCTGCATTGCCAACAACTGATTTATTGTCCCGCGTTTCTGGTGCGGCGGCCAACCGCCGCCGCACCTTTTTCTTTCAACGAAAAAACCGGCTGCGCAGAACGCGCCGAATCAAAACAGAAAAGTGAGGAACTTCTTATGGATAAGCAGAACCGCAAAGCCATCATCGCCGGCAACTGGAAAATGAACAAGACCGCCACCGAGGCCAATGCCCTCATCGACGAGCTGATCCCCGCCGTGAAGGACGCCGGGTGTGAGGTGGTCATCTGCACCCCCTTCACCGACCTGGTGACGGCGGTGGCCAAGTGCAAGGGCACCAACATCCATGTGGGCGCTGAGAACGTTCACTTTGAGAAGAGCGGCGCCTTCACCGGCGAGATCAGCGCCGACATGCTGGTGGATCTGGGCGTGGAGTACGTCATCACCGGCCATTCCGAGCGCCGCCAGTACTTCGCCGAGACCGACGAGACCGTGAACAAGCGCACCAAGGCTGCCCTGGCTGCCGGGCTGAAGGTCATCGTGTGCGTTGGCGAGAACCTGGCGCAGCGGGAGCTGGGCGTGACCGAAGAGCTGGTGCGCATGCAGACCAAGATCGCCCTCTCTGGCGTGACGGTCGAAGAGATGAGCCGCATTGTCATCGCCTATGAGCCTGTGTGGGCCATCGGCACCGGCCGCACCGCCACCGCCGACCAGGCCCAGGAGGTCTGCGCCGCCATCCGCAAGGTGATCGGCGAGCTGTACGGTGAGGCCGTGGCCAAGGCCACCACCGTGCAGTACGGCGGCAGCATGAACGACGGCAACGCCGCCGAGCTGTTGAGCAAGCCCGACGTGGACGGCGGCCTGATCGGCGGCGCCGCCCTGAAGGCGGAGAAGTTCGCCGCCATCGTGAAGGCAGCCACCGAGGGCTGAATCCTTCCGGCATAAAAAGCCCGGGCCGGGCGGGCGCAGTGCCTGCCCGGCCCATCTTGCCGGCGGCCGAAACAGCGCGCCGCCGGGGGCGTCTGGCCGCGGGGTGGGAAAGGCCCCGGCCATACAAGCGCGTTTGACGCAAGGAGATTGGACCTTATGGCAAAGAAACCTGTAATGCTCTGCATCCTGGATGGGTTTGGCTGGGTGCCGGACCAGACCTATGGCAACGCCATTGTGGCGGCGAAAAAGCCCAATCTGGACCGGCTGTTTGCCCAGTATCCCCACACCACCATCGGGGCCTCCGGCATGGACGTGGGCCTGCCCGACGGCCAGATGGGCAACAGCGAGGTGGGCCACACCAACATCGGTGCGGGCCGTATCGTGTACCAGCAGCTCACCCTCATCACCAAGAGCATCAGGGACGGCAGCATGCGCAAGAATGAGGTTCTGGTGCGCAGCATGAAGGCCGCCATTGATGCGGGCAAGGCCGTCCACTTTATGGGCCTGACCGGCAACGGCGGTGTGCACAGCCACATTGACCATTTGTTCGGCCTGCTGGATATGGCCAAGGACCTGGGCGCGAAGGAGATCTACGTCCATTGCATCATGGACGGCCGCGACACCGACCCCCACTCCGGCAAGGAGTTCCTGGGTGAGATCCAGAAGAAGCTGTCTCAGCTGGGCGTGGGCAAGATTGCCACCGTGGTGGGCCGCTATTACGCCATGGACCGCGACAACCGCTGGGACCGCGTGGAGAAGGCCTACGCCGCCTTTGTGTACGGCGAGGGCGAGAAGTTCGCCGACCCCATCGCCGCCATTCAGGCCAGCTACGACAAGGACGTGACCGACGAGTTCGTGCTGCCCTGTATCACCTGCGAGGGCGGCCGCGTGCAGGCGGGGGACACCATTGTGTTCACCAACTTCCGCCCCGACCGCGCCCGGGAGATCACCCGCGCCTTTGCGGACGATGCCTTCACCGGCTTTGAGCGCAAGCTGGGCCGCATTCCCGTGCAGTATGTGTGCATGGCCCAGTACGATGCTACCATGCCCAACGTGGAGGTGGCCTATCCGCCCGTGCCCCTTACCAACGTGCTGGGCGAGTATGTGGCAGCCCACGGAAAGACCCAGCTGCGCATTGCCGAGACCGAGAAGTACGCCCATGTGACCTTCTTCTTCAACGGCGGCCGCGAGGCCCCCTTTGAGGGCGAGGACCGCTGCGTGATTCCCAGCCCGAAGGTGGCCACCTACGACCTCCAGCCGGAGATGAGCGCCTACCTGGTGGCGGATGAGTGCAAAAAGCGCATCGAGAGCGGCAAGTACGACATGATCATCCTGAACTTCGCCAACTGCGACATGGTGGGCCACACCGGCATCTTTGACGCAGCCGTCAAGGCCGTGGAAGCCGTGGACAAGGCCGCAGGCGAGGTCATCGACGCCGTGGTGGCCGCGGGCGGCGCGGTGCTGCTCACCGCCGACCATGGCAACGCCGACAAGATGTACGAGCCGGACGGCGAGCCTTTCACTGCCCACACCACCAACCCGGTGCCCCTGCTGGCCATCAACTGTGGCGATGTGAAGCTGCGGGAGGGCGGCGTTCTGGCCGATTTGGCCCCCACGCTGCTCCAGCTGATGGAGCTGCCCCAGCCCGAGGAGATGACGGGCAAGAGCCTGTTTGTGTGATGCAGAGGGCTTTCTGAAGCTTTTTTGAGCGTATGCAAAAAGAATATCTGAAATTTCCAATGGAAAAAGTGAAAATATGATGGAACCGGGGCAGGGAAAACAGGTGGGAGCTGGCTCCCCGCTATGGAGCGAGCGATTTTTGAATCGTGTGCTGTACAGCATTTATGGGGCGGCGATGGTGCTGATTCTGGTTTTGTGCCTGACGGCCAGATCGGTTCAATACCATAACAAAGGCATAGAAAAGCCGACGGGGCTGCTGGTGTTTGTGGTGAGCCTGATTTTCGTGGGCAGCTTTTGCTGTATGGCGGCGAAAACGGCTCAGAAGCAGGGAAAGAAAACTGGAACAAGCTGTTTTTTTCTGGCCGTCAGTCTCGTGTTTCTCGTGCTTCAGGTGCTGTGGGTCCGCAGTTACTACTTTCAAACGGGATGGGACGCTGGAACCGTGATGAAGTCCGCCGTCATTCTGGCAAACGGAGAAAGTCTGCAGGACTACAACTGGTACTATTCCGTATATCCCAACAACCTTGTACTGCTGCTTTTGTATTCCAATGAAATCCGGCTGTTTCGCTGGCTGCACATTGTCCCAAGTTTCGGCATTGTGCTGGTGCAGTGCCTGCTCTCCTGGGCGAGCGGACTTCTTTTGTACGGAACGACCCGGAATATGTTAAAGGATGAAAAGGCGGCCATGGCAGCCTGGGGGCTGTACGTTCTGCTGGTGGGGCTGTCACCATGGGTATCGATCCCTTATTCGGATTCCACCGCGCTGATTTTCCCCATTGCAATTCTGTACCTCTACACGCGCCAAAAGCAGCAGAAGGGCTGGAAAAAGGCGTGCCTGTGGGGAGCGATCGGCCTGCTTACCATGCTGGGCTACCACATCAAACCACAGGTTGCGATTGCGACCATTGCGATTTGCGGCATCGAGCTTTGGAATGGGCTGTTCCGCCTGCGGGCGTGCCTTCGAAACAAAAGCACTTGGTGTGGGGCCGCCGGTTTTATGGTGGCCTTTTGCCTGGCAGCAGCTCTGGTGAACGCCGGAATAGAGACGCTTCCGCTGGAGATTAATTCGGAGCAAACGCTGGACATCACCCACTGGTGGATGATGGGCATGAACGATGGAGAAACGAATGGCGCCTTCAACCAGGAGGATTGCGTTTTTTCGTGCTCCATTCCCGACCGGGCGGAGCGGAAGCAGGCAAACATTGAAGAGGCGCTTCGCCGGATTCAGAAGATGGGCCCGAGCGGCTTTTTGAACTTCATGCACCGTAAAGTGCTGACCAACTACAACGACGGAACCTTCTGCTGGGGCGGCGAGGGCGGCTTTTATGTGGAGCCTTTGGCGGACCAGAATCTGCCATGGGCCCCGGTTGCCCAGAAGCTGTACGGCGGTACGCTGACCGAGGAATCCCTGGGGGAAGGCTCCATGTTCGCGCTGTTTTACAAAGCCGAGTGGGTTTTGTGGATGTCCATCCTGATGTGCGGGGCGCTGGGGGCGCTTTTGGGCCTGAAAAAGCTGCGCGCACAGACGGCGCCCGCTATGCTGTCCATTCTGGGGCTGACCCTGTTTGAACAGCTGTTTGAGGCCCGCGCGCGGTATCTTTACAGCTATACGCCGGTGTACATTCTGCTGGCGGCGGTGGGCCTGTGGGAGTGCAAAATCCGCCTGACCGGCCGGGATCTGGCAGTGATACAGGAGGACGCACGGGAGCAATCGGCCGAAAACGGAGCGGCAAAACGATGTGTGCTTCAAAAATTTTGAAAAATGCAAAATAGGGCTTGCATAACTCCGGAAATGGTGATATAATAAACACCGTTCCGGAGGATTAGCTCAGCTGGTTAGAGCACCTGCATCACACGCAGGGGGTCTGGGGTTCGAGTCCCTAATTCTCCACCAGAAAAGAGTGTTGTATCGTAAGATGCAACGCTCTTTTTGTTTCTGATTTGCACTGTTTGCCCCTATTGCGGAGCGGTTGGCCCAATATTTGCCCGAGACTTAAACGGCGCAAAGTGCAGAAATTGTGATCTGTGCGGCGCACTTTATGCCAAATTTCGGCTGCCTTTATTTTTGCATTGGCTGGTATTACGGCGGTGGGTTCAGCGAGATCCGGGATGGGCACTATGTGCTGCCAGATGGCACACTGGGCAGGCCAGTGGAATAAAACAAAAAACGCCCCTGGTGCTTCAAACACCGAGGGCGTTTGAATGGATCGGCTTTGCCCGCTGTTTTAGAGAGAACCAACCAAGAAACACTTGTATCTTCCGGAAAACAGTGCTAGATTATTAGCAACAGCTAACTACGAAGGAGGCGACCGGACGGGATGACCGAGCAGGAATACAAAGCCATGTCCATTCAGGAATTTACGAAAGCGGCAGAAATCTATGATTCCAGGCATGCAGGCTTGTACGAGATGTGCAAGGACGATTATCCGCCCGTTCTTGAGGAATTGAACCAACATCCATTTCAGACGCTGCTGGATGTTGGCTGCGGAACAGGCCCGATGATCGAGCTTTTGCTGAAGAAATTTCCGGATAAAAGCTGCACCGGAGTTGATCTGACGCCGCGTATGATCGAAGTTGCGCGGGCAAAGAACCTGGCCAATGCCAGCTTTCTGGTGGGGGACAGCGAGCATCTGCCCTTTGAACAGGGCGCCTTTGATGTGGTGATCTGCACGAACAGCTTTCATCATTATCCCAATCCGCAGGCCTTCATGCAGGAAGCCGCGCGCGTATTGAAGGATGGCGGAAGGCTGATCCTGCGGGATTATACAAGCAATCCGTTGGTTCTGTGGCTGATGAATCACATCGAGATGCCGCTGGCCCATCTGTGCGGGCATGGAGACGTGCGGATTCACAGCTGCGAAGAAGTGCGGGGGCTGTGCGCCGCGGCGGGCTTGAAGGTGCGGAAGCTGGAGAAGCAGAAAGGCTTTCGGATGCACCTTGTGGCAGAGAAAAGCAAACCGCGGTAAGGCGGCGGAACGCGGCCATGGCGCTGCAACGCAGCCCCGGCGGGTACAGCATAAGCAAAGGCAGGGCCTCCACCCCAATGGGCGGCGCCCTGCCTTTTTCGTTGCCGGAAGGATCAATCCACCACGGCGTCCGCGGCGGTGTAGCCTTCTAGAGAGTTTTCCTGCACCTGGATGCGGCAGTTCTTCGCCGGGCAGCTGGAGGCCCTGCCGGAACAAACGGGGCAGGCCCTGCTGGCCCGCGCCGAGGAGCTGGCCCGCCCGAAGCTGTGGGACGGCGGCCACTGGACCGCTGACTACCGCCGCCTGCGGGCTGTGGCGCGAAAACCTGTCAAATAAGTCTGTTTTTACCCAATAGGCTCTTGACATAGGATTTTTGGGGTGCTACAATGACAAACATCGAGACCAATGATAAAACGCGATGAACCGGAAAAGAGCGGAAAACAAATCTGCAGAGAGCTGCCGGATGGTGCAAGGCAGTGGTACGTTTTCGCTTTACTGGCCGGGGAGCGGGTACGCTGAACCGTATGGCAGTAGGCGGCACGGAGTTCCACCGTTACAGGGAAAAGCAATCGCCGGGGCGCAAAGGCCCGCGGCCGTTGCGCAGAGTGGGCGCATGAACAATGCGTCAAATCGGAGTGGTACCGCGGAATGTTCCGCCCCCGATGCCCGTATGGGCATCGGGGGCGTTTTTGTTTTCCGTACTTGCGGTGCAAAGCGGTACCCAAAGCAATCGTCTGCATAAGAAAGAGGAGGCAGAAAATCATGATCCCCGTTTGTTCCCTCATCGTGTTGGTGGCCGTCATTGCGGTGAGCGCCATCACCAAAAAGAACGCCGGCATTCTGGCCATTATGGCGTCCTTCGTGTTCGCAACCATTGCCGCCGCCAACGGCGTTGACATCAAGGTTAGCAAGATCGTTTCCAGCGGCTGGCCCATGAGCGTGTTCTTCATCGTGATGGCCACCACGTTCCTGTTCGGCATTGCCAACCTGAACGGCACCACCAAGGCCCTGAGCCAGAACATCGCCTGCCTGGCCCGCGGCAACGCCCGGGTTCTGCCCCTGCTGTTCTTCGTATTGGGCGCGGTGATCTCCGCGGCCGGTGCGGGCGGCCTGATCGTGGCCGTGATCATGCCCGTGGCCCTGTATGTGGCTGTGGACAACGGCATTCCCGTTCTGATGATGAGCCTGGTTACCATGGGCGGCATCATGGTGGGCGGCCTGTCTCCCCTGGCCATCAACGGCATTGTGGCCAGCCAGCTCTCTGCAGAGCAGGGCATCACCAACTACAACCCCCTGTGGGCGGCCTACGCCGTGAGCATGACCATCTTCTCTCTGGGCGCTTACCTGCTGCTGGGCGGCCTGAAGTGCAAGAAGATGACCACCACTCCCGAGTTTGTGAAGTTTGACAAGAACCAGACCATCACCCTGGTGGCCATCGTGGCCGTTGTGGTCTGCGTGGTGTTCTTCGACATGGACATCGGCCTGGTGTGCTTCACCTGCGCCGGCATCCTGCTGATGCTGAACGTGGCCGACCAGAAGAAGGCCATTGCCGCCATTCCCTGGGCCACCATCCTGCTGATCGGCGGCATGGCTGTGCTGATCAGCGTGGTCAAGACCTGCGGCGGCATTGATTTCCTGAGCGACAAGCTCTCCAACGTGATGGGTCCCCGCTCCGCACAGCCCATCTTCGTCATCCTGGGCGGCCTGATGGGCGCTGTGTCCAGCGGCACCGGCGTGGTTATGCCCACCCTGATCCCCCTGGCCTCTGAGCTGGCCGGCCAGCTGGGCACCGTCAGCGCCCAGAAGCTGATTGTGGGCGTCATCGTTGGCACCAACGGCGTGGTCATCAGCCCCCTGTCCACCGTGGGCGGCATTGCGGTTGGCAGTGCGCCCGAGGCTGTGGATAAGGACAAGCTCTACAACGAGCTGCTGCTCTCCGCCATTGCGTTCATCCTGCTGAACGCCATTGCCAGCGCGCTGGGCCTGTTCGTCATCTTCGGCTAAAGCCCCAACAACCCCCGAAACAATCGCATCAAAGCACGGCCCATCGCAGGGGAGCGTTCCCCGGCGGCGGGCCGTTTTTTATGGGCGGCGCTGTGTTGGAAGGCCCCGGCCGGAAATACGGCCGCCCTGCGGCGGCAAAGGCCCGGCGTATTGACCGGCCCGGCTGATTTTGCTATAATAAAGCACGGAATCGTCCCCGCGGTGCCTGCCCCAGGAAGGGGCGGCGCGCCCTCAGAAAGAGGGCCTTGGCCGAACGAAACAGGAACGCCCATTCAATCAAAGTCCCACGGCTGCCGGTGTACGAACCGGTCGGCCTGCTCGTGCATTGTCTGCCATGAAGGCGACTGCCCGGCCCGGGAAGGGCGGGGCGGCGGCCCTCATGGCTTTTTTGCTGCCCGGGGCGGATTGCTGCTGAACTTGCTTTTGGTATTTTTGGAATAAGGAGAATCAAACCCATGCATATGTCCGATGCGTTGTTGTCCCCCACGGTGGGGCTTACCATGTGTGCCGTAAGCGCCGGGGCGCTGGCGGTGAGCGCTGCCCGGGTGCAGCGCAGCCAGCTGACCCGCCAGAAGCTGCCCATGATGGCGGTGGGCGGGGCCTTTGTGTTTGCGGCCCAGATGATCAACTTTACCATTCCGGGCACCGGCTCCAGCGGGCACATCGGCGGCGGCATTCTGCTGGCCACGCTGCTGGGCGGCGGGCCGGCGCTGCTGGCGCTGGCGGCGGTGCTGGTGGTTCAATGCCTGTTCTTTGCAGACGGCGGGCTGCTGGCCCTGGGCTGCAACATCTTCAACATGGGCGTGCTGCCCTGCCTGGTGGTGTATCCGCTGGTGGTGCGGCCCCTTCTGTGCAGGGGGCTTACCCCCCGCCGCCTGAGCGCGGCGGCCCTGCTGGGGGCCGTGCTGGGGCTGCAGCTGGGGGCCTTCGGCGTGGTGCTGGAGACCCAGCTCTCCGGCATTACGGCACTGCCCTTCGGCACCTTCGCGGCGCTGATGCAGCCCATCCATCTGGCCATCGGGCTGGGCGAAGGGCTGGTGACGGCCGGAGTGCTCTGCTTTGTGGCCCGGGTACAGCCCGAGGTGCTGGAGAGCACCCAGCAGGCCCGGCCCATGGAGAAAACGGCCAGCGTGAAAAAAATTGCGGTGCTGCTGCTCTGCCTGACCGCTGCGGTGGCAGGCGGCCTGTCGCTGTTTGCGTCCCAGAACCCGGACGGGCTGGAATGGGCGGTGCAGGCCGTTGCCGGCAGCACCGAGCTGGAGGCCGAGGGCGCGGTGCAGGAGGGCGCCGCCGCCCTGCAGGAGAAAACGGCCCTGATGCCCGACTATGACTATGCGGACGGCGAGGGCAACGGCACCAGCACCGCCGGCGTGGTGGGCAGCGCCCTGACCTTCACCCTGGCCGGCGGCGTGGGCCTGGCCCTGGCGGCCGCCAAAAAGCGCCGCGCAAAGCAGAGGGCGGCAAAGCAGGGCTGACCGCCCCGGAAACGCCCGAACGAAAGGAGGGAGGCCCGTGAAACCCATTGCGGAACAGCTGGGCCAACTGACCCGGCTGGAAGAGCTGGCGGGGCAGAACAGCCCCATTCACCGGCTGCACCCCGGCGCAAAACTGGCGGCCACCGGGGTGTACCTGCTGTGCGTGCTGTCGCTGGGGCGGCTGCAATTCGGGCGGCTGACCCCCTATCTGCTGTACCCGGTGGTGGTGCTGAGCCTGGCGGAGGTGCCGCTGGGGCTGGTGCTGCGCCGGGCCGCGCTGGCCCTGCCCTTCTGCGCCTTTGCAGGGCTTTCCAACCTGCTGTTGGAGCGGCAGGTGCTGCTTTGGCTGGGGCCGGTGCCCGTCACCGTAGGGCTGGCCAGCTGCGGGGTGCTGCTGCTGCGGGCGCTGCTGTGCGTTTCGGCGGTGCTGGCGCTGGCAGCCGTTACCCCATTCGGGCATCTCACAGGCCAGCTGCGGCGCATGAGAATGCCGAGTTTCTGCGTGGCCCTGCTTGAAATGCTGTACCGCTATCTGGGGCTGCTGGCCGGGCAGGCGGGCAGTATGCTCACCGCCTACCGCCTGCGGGGCGGCAGCGGAACGGGGCTGCCGGTGGGGCACATGGGCAGCTTTATCGGGCAGCTGCTGCTGCGCAGCACCGCCCGGGCCCAGCGGGTGTACCAGGCGATGGAATGCCGCGGCGGCTTTACCGGCGGCAGCGCAGCGCAGAAGCGCCCCTTTACACGAAACGATTGGCTGTATCTTGCGGCGGTTTGCCTGCCCTGCCTTGCGGCACGGGCGGTGGACCTGCCGCTTTTGCTGGGGAGGCTGTTTGTATGCTGAAACTGGAACATCTCACAGCCGCCTATCCGGACGGCACCAAGCCGGTGCAGGACGTGAGCCTGTGCGTGGAGGACGGCCAGCGGGTGGCCCTGATCGGGGCCAACGGGGCGGGCAAAACCAGCCTGATCCTCTCGCTGGTGGGGGTGCTGCCCGCCGATGGGGCGGTAACGGTGGACGGCCTGACGCTCTGCCCGGAGAATCTGCCCGCGCTGCGCCGGAAGATCGGCGTGGTCTTTCAGGACCCGGACGACCAGCTGTTTATGCCCACGGTGCTGGAGGATGTGGCCTTCGGGCTGGAGAACCAGGGCCTGCCCGCCGAGCAGGCACGCAAAAAGGCCCGGGCCGCGCTGGAGGCGCTGCACATCGGGGCGCTGGCCGGGCGCACGCCGCTGAAGCTTTCGGGCGGCGAAAAGCGCATGGCGGCCCTTGCCACCGTGCTGGTGCTGGAGCCGACGCTGCTGGCGCTGGATGAGCCGACGGCCTTTCTGGACCCCCGCGCCCGGCGCACCCTCATCAACTGCCTGAAGGGGCTGGATACGGCCATGCTCATCGCCACCCATGATTTGCCCTTTGCGGCCCAGGTGTGCCCGCGGGCGGTGCTTCTGCGGGAGGGGCGGGTGTTTGCCGACGGCCCCTGCCGGGAGCTGCTGTATGACCCGGCCCTCATGGAGGCCTGCGGCGTGGAGGCCATTGGGGCGGACGGCTGAGGCCAGCCGGGGCAGAAACGGCAAAACCGGATAAAGTTTGGCTGAATTTTGTGATTTCAAGCAAAATTTGTAAATTTAAATACAGAATATACAAGCAGTATTGGAAATAAAGCGAGAACAGGCCGCGCCAACGGCACGAAAGGAGTCGAACCAACATGACGCTGCAGGAATTTTTTACCGAACACCCCAAGGCGGCGCTGGGCTTTTCCGGCGGGGTGGATTCTTCGTATCTGCTGTGGGCGGCGGTGAACGCCGGAGCGGACATCGCGCCCTATTACATCCAGACGGCCTTTCAGCCCGCCTTTGAGCTGGAGGACGCCAAGCGGCTGTGTGAGCAGATCGGCGTAAAGCTGAACGTGATCCAGCTGGACGCGCTGGCCGACCCCCGCGTGGCGGCCAACCCTGCCAACCGCTGCTACTACTGCAAGGTGGGGCTGTTCGGGGCACTGCGGGCCAGAGCAAAGGCCGACGGCTACGACCTGCTGCTGGACGGCACCAACGCCAGCGACGACGCAGGCGACCGACCCGGCATGAAGGCCCTGCGGGAGATGGAGGTGCGCTCGCCCCTGCGGGAGTGCGGCCTCACCAAGGCCATGATCCGTCAGGAATCCCGCAAGGCGGGGCTGTTCACCTGGGACAAGCCTGCCTACGCCTGCCTGGCCACCCGGGTGCCCACCGGGCGCACCATCACCCCGGAGCTGCTGCGCCGGGTGGAGGGGGCCGAGACGGCGCTGTTCGCCCTGGGCTTTACGGACTTCCGGGTGCGCCTGTACGACGATGCGGCCCGGCTGCAGCTGCCCGAGGGCCAGCTGGCCAAAGCGGTGGAGCAGCGGCAGGCCATCCGGCAGGCGCTGGCCCCCTGGTTTGACATCGTGCTGCTGGACACCCAGACGAGATGAGGAGACGGCCCATGGAACAGCAGGAAATTCTGACCCTTTTGCAGCAGGTGGCCGAGGGAAGCATGACCCCGCAGCAGGCCGAGCTGCAGCTGAAAATGGCCCCCTTTGAGGACTTGGGCTTTGCCAAGCTGGACCATCACCGGGCGCTGCGCCAGGGCGTGGCCGAGGTGATTTACGGGGCGGGCAAAACGCCCGAGCAGATCCGCGCCATCGCCCAGGCCATGCTGGCCCGGGGCCAGCGTACGGTGCTGATCACCCGCATGAGCGCCGAGGCCGCCGCGGCCATGGAGGGCCTGCCCTTCCGGTATGACCCGCTGAGCCGGGTGGGCATTGCGGGCACCCTGCCCGAGCCGGACGGCCACGGAACCATTCTCATCGCCACCGGCGGCACCAGCGACCAGCCGGTGGCCGAGGAGGCAGCCCTCACCGCCGAGGCGCTGGGCAACCGGGTGGTGCGCCTGTATGACGTGGGGGTGGCCGGGCTGCACCGGCTGCTGGCCCATCTGGATGAGATCATGTCCGCCCAGGTGATCGTTGCCATTGCGGGCATGGAGGGGGCGCTGGCCAGTGTCATCGGCGGCCTGGCCGACTGCCCGGTCATCGCGGTGCCCACCAGCGTGGGCTATGGGGCCTCGCTGGGTGGGCTTTCGGCGCTTTTGTCCATGCTCAACTCCTGCGCCAGCGGGGTGAGCGTGGTAAACATCGACAACGGCTTTGGGGCGGCCTATCAGGCCAGCCTCATCAATCACATGGAGGTAAAGGGATGAAGGCCCTGTATCTGGAATGCAATATGGGCGCGGCGGGGGATATGCTCACCGCGGCTTTGTGGGAGCTGCTGGACGAGGCCCGGCGGGAGGAGTTTTTGAGCACCATGAACGGCCTGGGCCTGCCCGGCGTGGAGGTGCGGGCGGAAAAGGCCGCCCAATGCGGCATTTGGGGCACCCATATGCAGGTGAAGGTGCACGGCGAGGAAGAGGAAAGCCTGGACGTGAACTGCGGGCAGGGCCATGCCGATGGGGAGCACGAGCATTCCCATGAGCACACCCACGCGCAGGAACATGGCCATGCACATAGCCACGAGCACGAACAGGAACACGAGCATAATCACGCCCATTGTGGCGAGGCGCTGACGGGCCAGGACCATGCGGCGGAACACCCCCACATTCACGAGCATACCCACGAGCAGGAGCACATCCATGACCACCCCCACGGCGGGGAAGGGCACCACCATCATCACCACACCGGCATGGCCGAGATCGAGGCGCAGATCGGCGCGCTGGCCCTGCCCGAGGCGGTGCGCCAGAACGCGCTGGCGGTGTTCCGGCTTCTGGCCCAGGCCGAGAGCCACGCCCACGACCGCCCGGTGGAGCAGATCCACTTCCACGAGGTGGGCACCATGGACGCCGTGGCGGACGTGGTGGGGGCCTGCCTGCTGATTCACATGCTGGCCCCGGATGAGATTCTGGCTTCGCCGGTGCACGTGGGCTGCGGCCAGGTGCGGTGTGCCCACGGCATTCTGCCGGTGCCCGCCCCGGCAACGGCGTATCTGCTGCAGGGGGTGCCCGCCTACGGCGGCAGCGTGCAGGGCGAGCTGTGCACCCCCACCGGCGCGGCCCTGCTGCGGCACTTTGTAAAGCGCTTCGGCCCCATGCCGGTGATGGCCGCCCAGGCCATTGGCTACGGCATGGGCAAAAAGGAATTTGCGCAGGCCAACTGCGTGCGGGCCTTCTGGGGCGAGACGGCCGACCGGCAGGACGAGGCGGCCCAGCTGAGCTGCAACCTGGACGATATGACCGGCGAGGACATCGCCTTTGCGGCCGAGCAGCTGCTGGCGGCGGGGGCGCTGGACGTGTGGACCCAGGCCATCGGCATGAAGAAAGGCCGCCCGGGCGTGATGCTGTGCTGCCTGTGCCGCCCGGAGGACGCGGCCCGGCTGGGCGAGGCGATGCTGCGGCACACCACCACCCTGGGCGTGCGCAAAACCCTGTGCACCCGGCAGGTGCTGGAGCGGGAGAGCCGCGTTCTGCAGGCCGGGGAGGACACCGTGCGAGTAAAAATCGCCGCCGGAGCTGGGGCGCGCAAGGCCAAGCTGGAATATGAGGACCTGGCCGCCATTGCCCGCCGCAGCGGCGAGACCCTGACCCAGGTGCGCCGCCGCCTTGCCTCGCTGCTGGAGGAGTGAACTTTTTCACAAGAGCGGCGCTTCTTCGTGGAAAAGTTGAGCCGGCAGGAGGTACTGGCCGGAGAAGCCGACCGTTAAAAAACAGAGTCCCTATTTACATTTGTGTGTCTGATGTATCAACAGTATAATGATACATTTCACGAATTGCGTATGCAATTAGAAAGTCAAGTAGTCCAAATTCCATAAAATGAAATTTTAGGGCAAATTACAGACATTAGCTTGGCTGCTGTATTTTTAAACAACATGTGTTAGACTACTGTTATACAAATCGGGAGTTACGGAGGTAAAGAGCAATGAAAAAAGCTATTATTACGATGATTGTGGTATTCGCATTAGTTGTTTGGCCGTTCAGTGGTGTGTGGCAACTCTTGTCTGGTATCATTGGCGGTGGAGCCCAAGAATCTTTTATTTATCCGATTTACGGTGGAATTATTCTTCTTTCAGGTCTTTTAGTAGTTTGTACTGAACTCATTCTGGAAGAAATTAAATCGTTAAAAGACGATATAAAAGATAAAAAAGAAGGTTGCTGATAAAATTCCAGTTTGTCAATTACAGGTGACATTGAAAGAGTTAGCCCATTCAAGGTGCTGGCTCTTTCAAAAATTCCATTCTAATAAATTGCACGACAACTTATCAAAAAATAAGCTCCACATTATGGAAAAATGAATATAAGATGTATAAAAATAGCAAAATCGAATAATTATAAGGGATTATGCATCAGACACACTTTTGTAAAAAGGGAGAAAACAGAAAACGCCAGTGCGTTCGAGACCCATTCAGGGCCGGGAAGCACTGGCGTTTTGCGTTTTTATGTGCGCCTGTGGGGCTGGTTTTGCGCCCGGGTTCGGGTTTTTACGCCGAATTTTTCCGCTCTGCGCAAAAAAGCGGCCGTAAAATGCAATGATTTGCCCCGGCCCTCTCGTTTATAAAGTACAAACCGTTTATAATAAAAAGCAGCAGAACCCCTGCCGCTTCCGGCCCGAAATGCAGCGTTCCGGGCCGCGAAGGCTCCCCCCCTTCAGAAAGGAGCGTTTTCCATGACCCCATCCCTGTTGTTCTGGCTGGCCGCCGCCGTGGCCCTTCTGGCGGCGGAGGGCCTCACCGTTAATCTGGTCTCCATCTGGTTTGCCGTGGGCGCGGTGGGCGGCCTGGCCGCCAGCTGGCTGGGCGCTTCGCCGCTGGCGCAGTTTGTCGTGTTTGCGCTGGTCAGCTTTGTGTGCCTGCTGGCCACCCGGCCGCTGGTGCGCCGCCTGAAGCCCGCCGCCCCCAAAGGGCTGGACGCCGACGGCAACCTGGGCCGCACCGGCCTGGTGCTCACCCCCATCCGCCCCGGCTGTGAGGGCCGCGTGCGGGTGGACGGTGTGGACTGGCGTGCCGTCTGCGACACCCCGCTGGAGGCCGGCACCCGCTGCCGCGTGACCGCCGTGGGGGCCACCACCCTGACGGTGGAGCCGCTTCCCGTCCCTTCCCACAGCGCAACCTGACCGCCATTCACCCACACACGCAAAGGAGGAACCCTATGCCTGCTCTGATTGCCCTGTTCGTCATCGTTCTTGCGGTCGTCATCCGCAACATCGTCATCGTGCCCCAGGCCTCGGCCTACGTCATCGAGCGTATGGGCATTTACAGCTCCACCTGGGGCGCCGGACTTCACTTCAAGATTCCCTTCATCGAGCGGGTGGCCAAAAAGGTCAGCCTGAAGGAACAGGTGGTGGACTTCAAGCCCCAGCCCGTGATCACCCGCGACAACGTCACCATGCAGATCGACACCGTGGTGTTCTTTCAGGTGACCGACTCCAAGCTGTACACCTACGGTGTGGACCGCCCCCTCTCCGCCATTGAGAACCTGTGCGCCACCACCCTGCGCAACATCATCGGCGAGATGGAGCTGGACCACACCCTCACCAGCCGGGACGTGATCAACACCAAGATCACCGCCATTCTGGACGAAGCCACCGACAAGTGGGGCATCAAGGTGAACCGGGTGGAGGTCAAGAACATCATTCCGCCCGCCGAGATTCAGGACGCCATGGAGCGCCAGATGAAGGCCGAGCGCCTGCGCCGCGAGAGCATTCTGCGGGCCGAGGGCGAGAAGCGCAGCGCCATTCTGGTGGCCGAAGGCGAAAAGGAGAGCGCCATCCTCCGGGCGGACGCCGTGCGCGAGCAGCGCATCCGGGAGGCCCAGGGCGAGGCCCAGGCCATTCTGGAGGTGCAGAAGGCCCTGGCGGACTCCATCCGGATGCTGAACGAGGCCGCCCCCAACAACCAGGTGCTGGCCCTGAAGAGCCTGGAGGCCCTGGGCAAGGTGGCGGACGGCAAGGCCACCAAGCTGATCATCCCCTCCAACCTGCAGGATCTGGCCGGCACCGTGGCCAGCATCAAGGAGCTGATCACCGAGGCCCCGGCCGGCGAGGGCAGCCCCAAGGCGTAACGCCGCTTTGGCATTTTTCCCAATTTATCCGGCCGAAGCACCCATGAAAATTGTTGCCTGCGCGGCCCCGCCGGGCCCCGGTTCCGGTTGCGCTGGGCCGCATTCCATGCTATAATAATTGCCAGCATAGGGCAATGGTGCCTGCGTGGGGGAGAACCCTCCCACGCAGGCACTTTTTTTTATTTTATCGCCCAGAACCTGGCGGCACACCGCCTGAAAGCTGTGAGGTAAGAGCATATGGAACCGCTGAAGCGCTACATTCCCATCGACTATTCCAAATACGCCCCGGACATTCCCGAAGACCAGCTGGAAACCTACTACGGGCTGCCCCAGAAGGTGCAGTTCTGCAAAGAGTGCGTGATGAGCAACCAGAAGCCCAACAGCTGCTATGAATTTGAGCACACCATCCGCTCCAAAAAGAAAACCATGGTCATCCAGCCGGACGGCGTGTGCGACGCCTGCCACGCCTGCCACAACAAGGAAAACCACACCATTGACTGGGCCGAGCGGGAGCGGGAGCTGCGCGATCTGTGCGACCAGTACCGCAAAACCGACGGCAGCTACGACTGCCTGGTGCCCGGCTCCGGCGGAAAGGACAGCTTTTACGCTGCCCATCTGCTGAAATACAAATACGGAATGCACCCCCTCACCGTCACCTGGGCCCCCCATATGTACACCCCCTGGGGCTGGGACAACTTCGAGGCCTGGATTCACGCCGGGTTTGACAACTACCTGTGCACCCCCAACGGCATGACCCACCGGCTGCTCACCCGGCTGGCCACCGAGAACCTGTTCCACCCCTTCCAGCCGTTCATTCTGGGCCAGAAGCAGCTGGCCCCCAAGATGGCCGCCCGCTTCGGCATTCCTCTGGTGTTCTACGGCGAAAACGAGGCTGAATTCGGCAACCCCATCGCCGACAACAACTCCGCCCTGCGGGACGAACACTTCTTCGCGGTGAATGACTACGACCATATCTATCTGGGCGGCGTCAGCCTGCGCCAGCTGGAGGAGGACTACAAGATCGACAAGGCCGACCTGGCCATCTATCTGCCCAGCGAAACCAGTGACCTGGAGAAGAACCACATTCAGGTGCGGTATCTGGGCTATTATGAGAAGTGGCATCCCCAGGGCGCCTACTATTACAGCGTGGAGCACGGCGGCTTCCGCCCCTCGCCCGAGCGCACTCAGGGCACCTACTCCAAGTACAACTCCATCGACGACAAGATTGACGACTTCTTCTACTACACCACCTACATCAAGTACGGCATCGGCCGCACCACCTACGATGCCGCCCAGGAGATCCGCAACGACGAGATCACCCTGGAAGAGGGCAAGGCGCTGTGCAAGAAGTTCGACGGCGAATACCCCGACCGGTTCGAGAAGGAGATCATGCAGTATCTCTCCATCGACCCCATGCACTTCCCCGAGGCCAGCAAGTGCTTCGAGCAGCCCATGATGGACCGGGAGTACTTTATGCACCTGGCCGACCGGTTCCGTTCGCCCCACATCTGGAAGTGGGAGGACGGCATGTGGAAGCTGCGCCACACCCCCTATGAGGGCGACAGCGAAGTGCTGTGGGGCGACCCCCGCGGCACCCATCACAACGGCTGATCGAGCGCCGTGAGAAAGCAGGGAAAGGACCATGGAAAAGAAAAAAATCCGCCTCATCGCCCGGCTGGACGTCAAGGACGTGAACCTGGTGAAGGGCATTCAGCTGGAGGGGCTGCGCAAGCTGGGCGACCCCAACGGCTTTGCGCGGGAGTATTACCAGCAGGGCATTGACGAGCTGCTGTACATTGACATTGTGGCCAGCCTGTACAACCGCAACAACCTCTCGGACATTGTGCGCCGCACCTGCGATGAGGTGTTCATCCCCGTCACCGTGGGCGGCGGGCTGCGCAGTGTAGAGGATGTGCGCCATATTTTGCAGATGGGTGCCGACAAGGCGGCCATCAACACCCAGGCCATCAAAACGCCCGAGATCATCACCCAGGTGGCCGAAGCCTTCGGCAGCCAGTGCATGGTGCTGTCCATTCAGGCCAAGAAAAGCCGCGCCCAGGAGGGGAAGTGGGAGGCCTACTACGACAACGGCCGTCAGCACTCGGGCCTGGACGTGGTGGAATGGGCCAAGCGCGGCGTGGAGCTGGGCGCAGGCGAAATTCTGCTGACCAGCGTGGACTGTGAGGGCCTGCAGCGCGGCATGGATCTGGAGCTGATCCGCGCCGTGACCGAGGCCGTGGACGTGCCGGTGATCTGCGGCGGCGGCGTGGGATGCGCCCGGGACGTGGTGGACGCCGCCAACGCCGGGGCCAGCGCCGTGGCCACGGCAGCCCTGCTGCACTACAAAAAGGCCACGGTGCCCCAGCTGAAGGCGGACATTCGGGCCGCCGGTGTGGAGGTACGGGTATGAAACAGATCAAGGTCATCAACTACGGGCTTTCCAACCTGCTCAGCGTGCAGCGCGCCTTCGAGCATCTGGGCGCTCAGGTGGAATTTGTGAACACCCCCGAGGGGGTTCTGGCCGCCGAGGCGCTGGTGCTGCCCGGCGTGGGCGCGTTTAAGGATGGCATGGCCGGGCTGGAACGACTGGGCCTGATTGAGCCGATTCTGCAAAAGGCCGCCGCGGGCACGCCGCTGCTGGGCATCTGCCTCGGGATGCAGATGCTGTTTGACGAGAGCAATGAATTCGGCCTGCACAAGGGCCTTGGGCTGATTCCCGGCCGAGTGGAGAAGATTCCCGCGCTGGACACCGACGGCGACCCCCAGCGGGTGCCCCACATCAGCTGGAACGGCCTGTGGCCCGCCGGCGGCCGCACCGATTTTGCGGGCACGGCTCTGGCCTCGGTCACGCCCGGGCAGGAATGCTATTTCGTACACAGCTACGAGGCAAAGCCCACAAATGAGGCCGACCGCCTGGCCGACACCCGCTACGGCGGCCGCGCCGTGTGCGCCGCCGCCGCCCACGGCAGCGTATTGGGCTGCCAGTTTCATCCGGAAAAGAGCGGCCCCGTGGGCCTGGGCATTCTGGAGGGCTTCCTGGCCGGGTGCCCGTGAGCGGAAAACCGTTTCTCGCCCGCCGCACGGGCCTTTTGGCCGCGCATCAAACAGCGCTATACTAAAATGCAAACGAAAACAGGCCCCTCTGCGCGGCATCGTCATGGTGCCGCGCAGGGGGACCTGCTTTTTTATTTGCCGTATGGGCTGCTGCAATCGGCGCGGCGGGTGCGCACTCTCAAACCACCCGGCACTCCAGCGTCAGGGGGAACTCCTGCACCACCGGGGCCGTTTCATCCAGCGTGATTGAGCAGCGCGGGAGGCAAAGCCCGCACGGGATTCAGTCCGCCTTGGCGGCTGCGTCTCCGGCGGCCAGGGCGGCGGCCAGTTCGGTCATGGGGGCGGGGTTGAACAGCACCTTGCCGTCCTTCATGTCCAGCGTGGAGGCCAGCGCCTCGGCGGCGGCATAGGCATCGGCACGGCGGCCATCCGGCAGCAGCACCCGCACATACAGCTGCCCGCCGATGGCCGGCATACCCGGCCGGGCGTAGGGGTTGGGCAGCACTTCCAGCTCGGCATCATAGGCCTGCACCAGGCACAGGGTCAGGTACGCACCCAGGCTTTTGGCCACGGTGGCACGGTTTTCAATGCGGCCCTGGTGCAGGGTCTGCCGGTTGCCTGCGTACTGGGCGGCGATCACCGGGGCGATCTCGTCCCGCTTGGCGGCATCGAAGGTCAGGGGTAGGTCGGCGTTTTTGGCGGCTTCCAGAAAATCCGAGCAGTGGGCCAGCGTAAGCACCCGGCCCAGATACTGGGCGTCGGTCTCATTGGGGCGGCGCAGGCGCTGCTCCATGGCGGCATAAAACAGCTGCCGCGCCTGGGCAGAAAGCCCGGCCGAGGGCGGTGCGCACAGGGCGAACGCCTTCAATTCTTCCATTACGTTCATGGCAAAACGCTCCTTTGCTTCCATTGTGGGCCATCAGCCCTTCTGATATTCCAGGGTGGTGCGGCCGCCGGGCCCGGCGGGGCCGGCCTGCAGGTGGGCGGTGGCGTTGTCCTCCACCAGAATGGTGAAGCCCATGGGGTTCACTTCGGCCGCCTTGCCGAAGGCGGTGATGACGCGCAGCGCGTTCGACCGGTTCAGGGCGATCTCGGCGGATTGGGTCGGCCCAACGCGGCGGTAGTGCAGCAGGTCCGGCCCGGCCTCCACCAGCTCAAAGCGGCCTTCCTTAAAGGCGTCGCAGCTCTTGCGCAGCAGGGCCAGCTGGGTCAGGATGGGGCGCAGCCGGGTTTCGGTGCTGTCCCACTCATAATAGCCTCGATTGAAGGGGTCTTTGTAGCCCTGCATGGCTACCTCATCGCCGTAATAAATGCTGGGCACGCCGGGCAGGGTAAAGATGGCGGCGTAAGCCATGGCCAGCAGCTTCACCCCGTGTTCGTAGGCCTCGGGGCTCATGCGGCGGCCGCTCTGCCAGTTCCGGTCGTGATTGTCCAACGGTTCGCCGGCCAGGGCGGTGATGGCCCGCACCGTGTCGTGGGTGGACATAAAGTTGAACAGGCTGTGCAGGGCCGGGGCGGGGTAGTGTTCGCAGATGTCCAGAATGGCCTGTGCGGCCGCCTGGCCGTCGCCGCCTCGCAAAAAGTTCAGAACGGCCTCCTTAAAGGGGTAGTTCATCACGGAATCCAGCCCTTTGCCCAGCAGGTAGGTGCGGCGCACGCCGTAGGCTTCTTTGGTGGTGGCGTCCTCCCACACCTCGCCCAGCAGCAGTTTGTCTGCGCCGTGGGCCTTGACGGCCTGGCGGATGCGCTCAATGAAGAAGTCGGGCAGCTCGTCGGCCACGTCCAGCCGGAAGCCGGAAGCGCCCAGCTTCATCCAGGTGTCGATCACGCCGCCCTCGCCGCAGATGAAGTTCTGATAATCGGGGTTTTCCTCCCGCACCTCGGGCAGGGTGTCGAACCCCCACCAGCTGCGGTAGCCGCAGGGGTACTGGGAGCCGAAGTCGTACCAGGGGCGGTAGCGGCTGTTGGGGTCGTGATAGGCCCCGCCCACGCCGTAGCGGCCTTCCCGGTTGAAGTACACACTGTCGGAGCCGGTGTGGCTGAACACGCCGTCCAGAATGATGCGGATGCCGTGCTCTCTGGCCTCGGCGCACAGGGCGCTGAACTCCTCATTGGTGCCCAGCAGGGGGTCGGCGCGGAGGTAATCGGCGGTGTTGTACCGGTGGTTGGAGTGGGCCTCGAAGATGGGGTTCAGGTACAGGTAGGTGACGCCCAAGCTTTCCAGATAGGGCAGCTTCTGGCGGATGCCCTCAAAGTCGCCGCCGAAGTAGTCCATATTCAGGTAGCCGCCGGTCTCGTTGGGCCAGAAATAGGGCTCGCCGTGCTTGTTCTCACGGTACACCCGCCCGGCGAAGGGCATGGGCTTGTTCTTCACGCCTTCGCAGAACCGGTCGGGGAAGATCTGGTAGAACACGCCGCCCTTCAGGCAGACGGGGGTGGCGAAGTCCTTCTCATACACGGTGAGCTGCCAAGCCGAGCCTTCCACCCAGGTGAGGTAGCCGCTGCCGTTGGGGCAGCGGTGAATGCGGCGGAAGTCGGTGTACAGATCAAAATAGTAGAAGTACAGCCCCGGTTCACCCGCCTCAAACTGGATGGTGAAGTGGTTTACCTGGGGGGTCTGGTGGGTGAAGGTCATGCGGATGTACTGGCGGGGCTGGCCGTCCCGCCAGAGCACCAGATGGGGATCCACATAGCCGTACTGTTCCGGTACCGTCAGGTTCAGCGTGACCTGCTGGCCCTGCGGCACGGCCCCGAAGGGCGTTTTATACTGGGATGAAAAGCTGTTGAAAAACTGCTCGCTCACGAAATAGACACCTCTTTATAACAGGGGAGAATCCAAAAAAGCGGCCCCGGCGGGCCGTGGTCGGCTTACCGGGGCCGCACAAGTGCGTAGAATTGACGTGGGAAAACCGCTCAGCGCACGGGATGAGCGTTCCAGATGCCGCGGGCATAGTCCATCACCGAGCGGTCGGCGCTGAAGATGCCGCTGGCGGCAATGTTGGCCAGGCTCATCTGGTTCCAACGGGTGCGGTCGGTGTAGGCGGCCTGCATCTTGGCCTGAGCCTCACGGTAGGCCTTGAAGTCGGCCATGACCATGTAGGGGTCGGAAGAGCGCAGGTTGTTCACCACCTCGTGGAAGTCGTCGCCGTTGAAGCCGCGCTCCAGGAAGCTGAGCACCTGCATGGCCACATCATCGTTGTTGATGAACATGCTGGGGTGGTAGCCCATGGCCTTCAGGCGGTTCACCTCGGGGGTGAGCATACCGAAGATGAACTCGTTCTCATGGCCGGCAGCGTCCGCGATCTCCACGTTTGCGCCGTCCAGGGTGCCCAGGGTGATGGCGCCGCTGAGCATGAACTTCATGTTGCCGGTGCCGGAAGCCTCGGTGCCGGCCAGGCTGATCTGCTCGGAGACCTCGCTGGCGGGCATCAGCCGCTCGGACAGGGACACGCAGTAGTCCTCCAGATAGACCACGCGCAGCTTATCCCGCATGGCGGGGTCGGCATCGATGAGGGCGCCCAGCTTGCAGATCAGACGGATCATCTGCTTGGCCATGTAGTAGCCGGGGGCAGCCTTTGCGCCGAAGATGTAGGTTTTGGGGGTGAACTCGGCGTTGGGGTTCTCCTTCAGGTACAGGTACTGGGCGGCGATGTTCAGCGCGTTCAGGTGCTGGCGCTTGTACTCGTGCATCCGCTTGACCTGGCAGTCAAAGATGGAGTCGGGGTTGATGACCTGGCCGGTGGTCTTTTCCAGATAGGAGGCGAAGGCCGCCTTGTTCTGGCGCTTCACCTCATCCAGCCGCTTGAGCACGGAGGCATCATCCTTGTAGGCGGCCAGCTTGCTCAGCTGGGAGGCATCGTGCTTGAAGCCGTCGCCGATCAGGTCGTCCAGCAGACCGGTCAGGCCGGGGTTGGAGGCCAGCAGCCAGCGGCGGTAGGCAATGCCGTTGGTCACGTTCTTGAAGGCGGTGGGCTTGTACAGGTAGTAATCGTGGAACACGCTGTCCTTGATGATCTGGCTGTGCAGCTTGGACACGCCGTTGATGGAGTGGCACACGTAGCAGCAGATGTTGGCCATGCGCACCTGGTTGTCGCCCAGGATGGCCATGTAGTCCACCTTGCCCACGTCGCCGGGGAAGACCTGGAACAGGTCCTCGCGGCAGCGGCGGTCCAGTTCCTGCACGATGGTGAAGATGCGGGGCAGGGTCATCTTGAAGATGTCGATGTTCCACTTCTCCAGCGCCTCGCTCATGACGGTGTGGTTGGTGTAGGCGAAGGTGCGGCGGCAGATGTCGAAGGCCTTCTCCCAGGTGTAGCCGCACTCATCCAGCAGGATGCGCATCAGCTCGGGGATAGCCAGGGTGGGATGGGTGTCGTTCAGCTGGATGGCCACCTTCTCGGGCAGATTCTCCAGGGTGCCGTACACGTCCAGATGCTTCTGGATGATGTCGCCGATGGAAGCAGCGGACAGGAAGTACTGCTGGCGCAGACGCAGAATCTTGCCCTCCACGTGGTTGTCGTTGGGGTACAGGATCTTGCTAATCAGCTCGGCGGAGGCGTTCTTGGTGATGGAGCTGCCGTAATCGCCCGCGTTGAAGCTGCTCATATCAAAGTCAGGGGCCTTGGCCTGCCACAGGCGCAGCTTGGCCACGCCGTCTCCATCGTAGCCCTGTACGTACATATCGCTGGGCACGGCCAGAACGCTGTTGTAGTTCACGTGGCTCACGTGATGGAAGTCGCCCTCCCAGGTCTCCTGGATCTGGCCGTCAAAGCGAACTTCCACGGCCTGGTCGGGGTGGCTCTTCAGCCAGACCTGGCCGCCGGGCAGCCAGTTGTCGGCCCGCTCCTGCTGCCAGCCGTCCACGATCTTCTGCTTGAAGATGCCGTACTCGTACAGAATGCTGTAACCGGTGCCGGCAATGCCGGTGGTGGCCATGCCGTCCAGATAGCAGGCGGCCAGGCGGCCCAGGCCGCCGTTGCCCAGGCCGGCGTCCGGCTCTTCCTCATAGATGGTCTCCAGCTTGATGTCGGCCTTGGCCAGCGCCTGCTGGGCCACTTCGTTCAGGCCAAGACTGAACAGGCTGGTTTTCAGGCTGCGGCCCATCAAAAACTCCATGCACAGGTAGTACACCTGCTTTTCGCCGTTGGCGAGCACCTTGCTCAAAAACTTTTTGTGCTGGTTGCTCATCATCTGGCGGCTGATCAGGGCCAAGGCGCGGTAGATCTGCTGGTTGCTGGCAACCTCCAGGCTGACGCCGTATTCGCTGGTGAGCTTATCGCGCAGCAGTTTGTCAAATTCTTTCACGGAATAATGTTTCATGTCTGCACTCCTAACGTTTGCGGGCGGGGTGGCGGCCCGCTTCTCCCCCCTATGTTCCGCGGGCCTTGCGGCCGGCGCGGTTTGCATACTGTGTTTATTATAGGGGATATGAGCCGGGGTTTCAAGGAAAATCTGGCGGCATACAGATGTTTCAGGGCTGTCAAATCGGGCAAACCGCGCAGAAACAGCGCCGAAAAGGCCCGGCTGAAACGACGCAGACGCGGCGTTTTTGAACGGGCGGCAAACTTTTTTGCGGCGCAGGCTTTCCCCGCCGTTGTTTTTATACTATAATAAAACTGCATATGCCCAGATGTTCGCCCTGTGCGAAAATTTGACAATTTATGCGGATAAAAATACAACACGACGGCCGGGGCGGGGCAAAAACGGCAGGTTTGCCGCCGCCGCGCCCTGCCGCCGGTTTGAAACGCTGCATCCCATGCGGCGAACCACAGAATTAAAATGTGAACCGGAAAAAGGAGGAAGACCCATGGCTGCCAATCGTGTGAAGCTGACCATCTGCGGGGCCAACTATGTGATCGTTTCGGAGGACGAGGAGAGCTACGTGCAGGAGCTGGGTACCCGTCTGGATGAGGAGATGAATGAGCTGATGACCAAGAACCAGGCCATCAGCGTGACCGGTGCGGCGGTGCTGAAGGCGCTGGATTATCTGGACGAGCTGCGCAAGGCCACCATGAGCGCCGACAATATGCGCGGCCAGGTGCGGGATTATCTGGAGGACGCAGCCAAGGCCCGCCTGGCAACCCAGGAGGCCCAGCAGGAGATCGCCCGGCTGCGCCGCCAGATCGAACAGATGAAGGGGCAGCAGCATTGAGCGCCCGGAACACCCCGCTGGAGATTCTGGCCCCGGCGGGCAATGAGGAAATGCTGCGCGCGGCCGTGTACAGCGGCGCGGACGCGGTGTATCTGGGCTTCTCCGGCTTCAATGCCCGGAAGAGCGCAGGCAATTTTACCGCCGAGACCCTGAAGGACGCGGTGGCCTTCTGCCACGGGCGCGGCGTGCGGGTGCACGTGGCCCTGAACACCACGGTGTATCCGGGGGAGGTGCAGGACCTGGCCGATGCCATCCGGGCGGTGGCCGCGGCCGGCGCAGATGCGGTGATCCTGCAGGACATGGCCACGGCGGCCCTGGCCAAGCGGGTGGCCCCGGGGCTGGAGCTGCACGGCTCCACCCAGATGAGCGTGCACAGCCTGGCGGGCGTGAAGGAATTGGCCCGGCTGGGCTTTTCCCGGGCCATTCTCAGCCGGGAGCTGAGCGGCCGGGAGATTGCCCGCATTGCCGCCGAAAGCCCCATTGAGCTGGAGTGCTTCATCCACGGCGCACTGTGCATGTCGGTGAGCGGCCAGTGCTACATGAGCGCATTCCTGGGCGGCCGCAGCGGCAACCGGGGCAGCTGCGCCGGCACCTGCCGCCTGCCCTTTGCCGCCGACGGCGCAAAGGAGGGCTACCACCTGAGCCTGAAAGACCTGTCGCTGGTGGATAAGATCCCCGAGCTGATGGAGGCCGGCGTGGTGAGCGTGAAGATCGAGGGCCGGCTGCGCACCCCCGAGTATGTGGCCGCGGCGGTGGCCGCCTGCCGGGCCGCCCGGGAGCACAAACCCTACGACAAGCAGCTGCTGGAGAATGCGTTCTCCCGCTCCGGCTTTACCAGCGGCTGGTACGACGGCAAGATCGATGGCACGATGTTCGGCGTGCGCACGCAGGAGGATACCGCCGCCAGCAAGGCGGCCCTGCCCGGCCTGCGGGAGCTATACCGGCGGGAGTACTCCCGCATTCCGGTTCGGTTTGCCCTCTGCGCAAAGCCGGAGGGGTTGGAACTGACGGCGGACGACGGCCAGGGCCACACGGCCCGCGCCGTGAGCCGCAGCCAGCCGCAGCCCGCCAAAACCGACCAGCGCCCCGGCATTGAGCGGGCACTGGGCAAAACCGGTGGTACGCCCTTTGTGTTCGGCGGGCTGACGGCGGAGGGCGAGCCGGGCTACCTGCCCGGCAGCGAATGGAACGAACTGCGCCGCACCCTGCTGGAGGATTTGTTGGCCCAGCGGGAGAAGCTGACGCCGATTTCCTGTACAGGGGTGCAGCCCAAGCCCCCCGTGCGCCGCACGGTGCCGGTGCATCCCGGCCTGCGCGCCCGGTTTGAGCGCTGGGGCCAGGTGCCCCCGGAATGGGCGGAAAAGCTGGGCGGCATTACGCTGCCCATCGCCCAAGCGGGGGAGGTCCCCGCCGCGCTGCGCCATAAGATCACGCTGGAACTGCCCCGGGTGATGTTCGGCGTGCTGGAGGCGGACACCCGCCGCCGCATGGAAGAGGCGGACGGCCAGGGCTTTGCTGCTTTTGAGGCGGGCAACCTGGCCCACATTGAGCTGGGCCGGGGCCTGAATACCCCCATGACCGGCGGCTTCGGGCTGAACATCACCAACCATCTGGCGGCCCGCCAGTATGCGGCTCTGGGGCTGAAAAGCGTGGTGATCCTGCCGGAGGTGACCGCCGCCGACATGGCGTACATTGCCCCCGGTGTGCCCAGCGGGGCCGTGATCTATGGGCATATGCCCCTGATGATCACCCGTGCCTGCCCGCTGCACAACCGGCATACCTGCCAGAGCTGCAACGGCCGCGGCACCCTGACCGACCGGAAGAATAAGGTGTTCCAGGTGCGGTGCGGCCTGGGCGTGCGCACCATTTACAACCCGGTGCCCATCTACATGGGCGATAAGCCCGGCGCCCTGCCGGTGGACTTCGGCCTGGCCTACTTCACGCTGGAAAATCCCCAGCGCGCGGCCCAGGTGCTGGAGATGATCGCAAACCGCGCCCCCTTTGACCGGGAGTTCACCCGCGGGCTGTATTTCAAGGGTACGGCCTGACCCATCGTTTTAGTTTGAGCAACGTTGTTTCAGAGAGGTTCCGTTATGATTCCCACCGTTCGTTTCCGCCTGACCCGCCCCGGGGCCAAAGCCCCCTTTTACGCCACGCCCGGTGCGGCGGCGGCCGACCTGTGCGCCGTGCTGGATGCACCCCTGACTCTGCCCCCCATGGGGCGGGCCATGGTGCCCACCGGCCTGGCCATTCAGCTGCCCGGGCCGGAGTATGTGGCGCTGGTGTGCGCCCGCAGCGGCCTGGCGGTGAAGCACGGGCTGGCGCTCTCCAACGGAGTGGGCGTCATTGACTCTGATTATCGGGGAGAGATTCAGGTGGGGCTGGTGAATCTGGGCAGCGAGACCTATACCCTCCAGCCCGGCGAGCGGCTGGCCCAGCTGATGATTCTGCCGGTGGCGCAGGCCGCCTTTGTGCAGGCCGACACGCTGGACGAGACCGACCGGGGTGCGGGGGGCTTTGGCTCCACCGGGCGCTGAGCGGCCCCCGTTTTTAAGAAGCGGCAAAAAACGACACAAAAATTGAAATATTCCGTCCGCCCGGCTCGTACCAGTAAAAGGAATGCGCCCGGCGAATGCAAAAATGATTCAAGCGCGCGGTACACTGAATCTCCAATCGGTTCCGGCGTGTGCCGCCCATTTGCAGAAAAGGAGCATTCCATGGCATTGATCCTGGCATCGGCCAGCCCCCGCAGACGGGAGCTGCTGAGCCTTATTACCAAAGATTTTACGGTGGAAACCAGCCGGGTGGACGAGGCGGCCATCACTGCGCCTACCCCTGCCAAGCTGGCCCAGGCCCTGGCGGACGCCAAGTGCCGGGCGGTGGCGGCCCGGCACCCGGAGGACATTGTGATCGGCTGCGACACGGTGGTGGATTACGCAGGCCGGGTGTTCGGCAAACCCAAGGACCACGAGGACGCGCTGCGGATGCTGCGGGCCCTCTCCGGCGCGCAGCACCATGTCCACACCGGCGTGTGCATTGCCTTCCCCGGCGGGGAAGAGCGGTTCACCGTTACCACCAAGGTGAAATTTTATCCCATTGAGGAGGCGCAGCTGGAGGCCTATGCGGCCACCGGTGAACCCTATGACAAGGCGGGCGCCTATGCCATTCAGGGCGGCGCGGCGGCCTTCTGCGAGGGGCTTGAAGGTTGTTATTATAATGTAATGGGCTTTCCGGTAAGCAGGGTTGCACGGGCACTGACAAAAATTGTGGAAAAAATTTGAAGAAAGTGAAAAAAACGGCCTTTAGCGTTGAAAAGGCAGCCCCTTGCGGTTATAATAAGGCTGTGCAACTAGGTGCTCTCTTGCGGCCGGGCCGGCCGCAAGGGGGCATATAAGGCAGAGCCTGTGCCGCGTGGGGGCGGTAGCTCTGCGCTTTTGGGCCGGCCAGCTGCCGGAACAAGAGCCGTATAGAGAGGAAAAAAGGAGTATAACAATTATGTTCAACAAGGACATTGGCATTGATCTGGGTACTGCGAACACCCTGGTTTATCTGCGCGGCAAGGGCATCGTCATGCGGGAGCCCTCTGTGGTGGCTGTGGACACCAAGACCGACGACGTGCGCGGCGTGGGTCAGGAAGCCAAGGCCATGATCGGCCGTACCCCTGGCAACATTGTGGCCGTTCGCCCTCTGAAGGACGGCGTGATCGCCGATTATGACATTACCGCCAATATGCTCAGCTACTTCATCAAGCGGGTGTGCGGCAGCAATAAGTTCTTTGGCCCCCGCGTGGTCATCTGCATTCCCTCCGGCGTGACCGAGGTGGAGCGCCGCGCCGTGCGCGAGGCCAGCCTGCGGGCCGGCGCGCGCCAGGTGAGCATCATTGAAGAGCCCATGGCCGCGGCCATCGGTGCGGGCCTGCCCATCAGCGAGCCCACCGGCAGCATGATCGTGGACATCGGCGGCGGCACAAGCGAGGTGGCCGTGATCAGCCTGGGCGGCATCGTGGCCAGCCGCAGCGTGCGCGTGGGCGGCGACGAGTTCGATCAGTCCATCATTGCGTACATCAAGCGCAAGTACAACCTGCTGATTGGTGAGCGCACCGCCGAGGACATCAAGATCCAGATCGGCTCGGCCTATCCTCTGGAGGAGGAGACCACCCTGGAGATCAAGGGCCGCAACCTGGTGGACGGCCTGCCCAAGAACATCACCATCGGCAGCGAGGAGATCCGCGAGGCCCTGTCCGAGAGCCTGTACAAGGTTGTGGATGCTGTGAAGGAGACCTTGGAGCGCACCCCGCCCGAGCTGAGCGCCGACATCATCGACCACGGCATCACCCTGTCCGGCGGCGGCGCCCTGCTGTGCGGCCTGGATCAGCTGATCTCCACCGAGACCGGCATTGACGTACACGTTGCCGAGACCCCGCTGGACTGCGTGGCCCTGGGCAGCGGCGCGGTGCTGGATCACATCGACAAACTGGGCGATGTGCTGGATTCCAACAGCAGCCATTTCTAATGAAGAAAAAAGAGCCGGGTTTCGTTTGCTTTGAAAAACGGCTTTTTTGAGGCGCTTTCCCATTCGGTCCGCCGGCCTTGCCGCCCGGAAGAACGGGAAAGTGATCGAAACTTTGTAAATGCAGTTGCATCGGTTTGGCGCCGGTGCAAGCGCGGGCGCGGCCAGCCGGCCCCGCCCGCGCTTTGCATTTACCCCAAAAACCGCAACACCCGGAAAGGGGGAAGCGCAGTGAAAGACTTTTTCTCCACTGCTAAATTCAAGATTCTGGTGGCCCTGGCGGTGGTTCTGGCGGGCATGATGGCCTGGGCCGGCGCCAACAACCGGCTGACCAGTGCCCCGCAGGAGCTGCTGGGCGCGGCGGCCGTGCCGTTTCAGAAGATCGGCGCGCTGCTCAGCGAGGGCGTGTCGGGCGTGGTGACCAAATACGCCGAGTACGACTCCATTGTGGAGGAAAACGAGCAGCTGAAACAGGAAAACTACGACCTGCGCCAGCAGCTGGTGGACTACGACAAGCTGAAAGCGGAAAATGAAGCCTTCCGGGATCTGAACAACATCCGGGAGCAGAACCCGGAGTTTGAGTACGCCTCGGCCTTTGTCATCGGGCGGGACCCGCTGGATCAGTTCGGCGGCTTTACCGTGGATGCGGGAACGCTGGACAATGTGAAAAAAGGCGATGTGGTGGTCAGCGATAAGGGCTATCTGGTGGGCATTGTACTGGAGCCGGGGCTGACCTCTTCCAAGGTGCTGACCATTCTCAGCCCCAGCCTGAACGCCGCGGGCGTGGTGAGCCGCACCCGGGACAACGGCATTCTCACCGGCGACAGCGCATACAGCGGCGACGGGCTGACCACCTTTACCGGCCTGCCCCGCGACACGCTGGCCACCGTGGGCGATGAGATCATCACCACCGGCCTGGGCGAGGTGTTCCCGGCGGACATTCTGGTGGGCACCGTGCAGGAGCTGGTGCCCGAAGCCAGCGGTAAAACCACCGTGGCGGTGGTGAAGCCCGGCGAGGACATTCTCACCCTGAAGCACGTTCAGATCATCATCAACCGGTAACGGCGGCTGCAGAAGCCGGGCTGCCCGGCTTCGGATGCACGTAAGGAGGAAATGCACCATGGAATCACGGCGCAGACGCAACCTGCAAACCACCGTGCGCTGGCTGCTGTATGCTTTGCTGGCGCTGCTGTGCGCCGCCGCCCAGACCACACCGGGCTTTCTCGCCATCGGGGAGGCAAAGCCGGTGTTTCTGCTGCCGCTGTGCCTGGCGGTGGCCGTGCGGGAGGGGGAGTATCCGGGGGCCTTCTTTGGGGCCGGGGCGGGCCTTTTGTGGGACTTTACCTCTGGCCGGGTGGTGGGCCTTCTGGCCCTGAGCCTGCTGGTGCTGTGCTTTGCCTCGGCGGTGCTCATCCGGCTGTATCTTCGCATCAGCCGCCTGAACTTTGCCCTGGTGGTCAGCCTGTGCGCCGTGCTGGTGCTCAGCGAAGATTTTCTGTTTTATGATTTGATGCGGGGCTATTCCGGACTGGCCGCCCGCTATCTCACCGTAACTCTGCCCACGGCGGTATTCACCGGCGTGGTGTCGCCTTTGATCCTGCTGGCGGTGGATGCCATTCGCAGCCGCACCGCCCCGAAACAGGGCCTGTAAGGGCGGCGGGCCTGCGCACCATCGGCAGGCCGGAAAGGAGACCGAAGCCCATGAAGAACAAACCGGAGAATCAGCAGCCCCGCGTGGTGTTGATGATCGCCCTGGCCTCGGCGGTGCTGGTGCTGTTTTTGCTGCGCCTGGTGTACCTGCAGGTCATTGAGGGCAATCACTATCTGGAGCAGGCGGACAACACCACGTCCTACCGCTTCAACATCACGGCAGCCCGCGGCGAAATCGTGGACTGCTACGGCCGCAGCCTGGCCACCAACACCACCGGCTACAATCTGGTGATGAACAACTTGATGCTGGGTGAAAACGACCTGAACGGTACCTTGAAAACGCTGGTGGAGATTTTGCAGACCTCAGGGGACGCCTGGAACGACGCCACTCCCATCAGCAGCCCGGACGCGGACGGCCATTACAGCTTTACCGATGGGGACAATACCTCAGACCAGAACCGCCTGGCCGCCATCAAAACCAACCTGGGCCTGCAGCAGTATGCCACCGCCGACGAGGTGATGAGCGCCATTGTGGCCAAGTATGAACTGGAGGACTATGAACCGGCCTGGCAGCGCATTCTGGGCGGAATTCGCTGCCAGATGACCAGCGAGGACTATTCCAACTACACCAACTTTACCCTGGCCACCGGCATCAGCGACCGCACCGTGGCCACCGTGAAGGAGCGCAGCCTGAGCCTGGGCGGCGCGGAGATTGTGGAGACCTCCATGCGCAGCTACCCGGACGGCACCGTGCTGCCCCATGTGCTGGGCTCGGTGGGCAAAATTCTGCGGGAGCAGTGGGTGGCGGACGATTACGCCCTGCGCCGCAAGGGCTACGCCATGAACGACCTGATCGGCCGCAGCGGCCTGGAAGCCGTGTATGAGGATCGGCTGCGCGGCCAGGACGGCTCGCTGCAGGTGGTGAAGAATTCGGACGGGGTGATCCAGTCCAGCCAGGTGGTGGAAAAGCCGCAGCCCGGCCAGACCGTGATGCTCACCGTGGATGCGGATTTCCAGAAAGAGGTGCAGGCCGCCCTGGAGAACCGCATTCTCACCCTGCAGCAGACCAAGCCCGCCCACAGCGGTCAGGAGGCCAACGCCGGTGCCGTGGTGGTGCTGGACGTAAAGACCGGCGGCATTCTGGCCACGGCCACCTATCCCACCTATGACCTGAACCAGTACAGCGCCACCTACAGCGACCTGGCGGCGCAGGACCCCAGCCCGCTGCTGAACCGGGCCTTCAACGGCCTGTACACCCCCGGCTCGTCCTTCAAGCCGGCCGTGGCGGCGGCGGGCCTGCTGAACGGGGTGATCACCCCCACCAGCACGGTGAACTGCGTGAACCCCTATGTGTATTACGACTATCGCCCCACCTGCCTGCAGCACGGCCACAGCGGCCCCATTGCGGTGAGCGATGCCCTGAAATACAGCTGCAACATCTTCTTCTATGACACCGGCGTGCGCACCGGGCTGGAAACCTACAACGCCATGGCCCAGCGCCTGGGCCTTGCGGTGCAGACCGGCGTGGAGGTGGGCGAATCCACCGGCTGGCTCACCACCCCGGAGGATGACAACTTCACCAGCAGCCTGATCGTGCAGGCGGCCATCGGCCAGGCCAACACCATGGTTACGCCGGTGCAGCTGGCCACCTACGCCGCCACCATCGCCAACAAGGGCGTGCGCTACCGCACCCATATGGTGGCGGGCTTCCGAGACACCAACACCGGTGAGATTCTGGAGACGGTGGACCCGGTGGTGGAGGACACCATTGTGGACAATGTAGGCGCCTTTGACGCCATTGAACAGGGCATGATCGGCGCGGCCAAGTACACCAGCGCCACCTCGAATTACCCCTACACCATCGCCGTGAAAACCGGCAGCCCCCAGCGCGCCGAGACCTACGGCACCGGCGGCGGCCGCGCCAACTACAACAACGGCGTCATCGTAGCCTATGGCCCCGTGGAGGACCCGCAGATCGCCATTGCCGCGGTGGTGGAATGGTCGGGCGGCGGCTCCAACATTGCACAAATTGCCGTGGATGTGTTCAATGCGTACTTCTTCGATCAGTCCAACAGCCTGAACAGTCAGGCGGCGGGCACACTGCTTCCATAAAGTATGGCTTTTTTGCGCTATATCGACGGTGTTTGTGAAAGTTGAATGAGACGATTGTATATATTTGAACAAAATCACTATTGCACACACCAAAAAACTGTGATATTATGATACTGAGGAAATCCCTCTGAAACGGAAAAAATGACAAGCTGCGCCTCCCTTTTTGTACAATTGTGCTTCGGTTGGGAAGGCCGCTTGTTTTGTGCCGTTTGGCAGCTGGCGCTTGCCCTGCTGGAAGGGGAGCGTTGGAGGGCTGCTTCATGCGGATTGAACCGAAAGTCACCATGATCGCCTCCGGAAAAGGAGGCACCGGAAAAAGCACCGTGTCGGTGCTTCTGGGCAGCCGTCTGGCGGCCAGGGGCAAAAAAGTGCTGCTCATTGAGCTGGATTCGGGCCTGCGCAGCGTGGACATCATTGCAGGGGTGTACGGCAAAACCGTATACGACATCGAGGATGTGCTCAGCGGCCGGTGCGAGGGCGGCAAAGCCGTGGTGGAAAGCCCCATCTATCCCGGGCTGTCGGTGATCAGCGCCCCCTATGAGGGCGGGGCTGTGCGGGGCGATGCCCTGGAAGTGCTCACCAAACGGATGACCGATTATTTTGACGAAATTATTCTGGACACCGCCGCCGGTATGGGCGAGGCCTTTCAGGCCGCCGCCCGGGTGAGCGACCGGGCACTGCTGGTGCTTACCCCGGACCCGGTGGCCCTGCGGGACGGCCGTATTGCGGCAGACGCCCTGCTGGACGGCGGAATGCGCACGGTGCGCCTGGTGATGAACCGGGTGCAGGCCGACAGCTTCCGCACCAGCGGTGTGCGCGATTTGGACGAATGCATTGACACCGTAGCGGTGCAGCTGATTGCGGTGCTGCCCGAGAGCGCTGAGGTTCAGCGTGCCGCGGCCCAGGGCCAGCCATTGGCGGCTGGTTGCATGGCTTACCGGGCGGTGGACGCCCTGGCGGCCCGTCTGCAGGGAGAACTGGTTCCCCTGGTGGTGCGCTGAGCACCGGAAATTAAGAAAAGACGACTGGAGGATGAGTTTGAATGACCATTGCGTTGATTGCCCATGATTCCAAAAAAGAATTGATGGTGCAGTTCTGCATCGCATACTGCCGCGTGCTGAGCCAGCATACGCTGGTGGCCACGGGTACTACGGGAAAGATGGTCAGCGAGGCCACAGGCCTGCCCATTCAGCGCTTCCTGTCCGGTACCCATGGCGGCGACCAGCAGATTGCAGCGCGCATTGCCTGCAATGAGATCGACCTGCTGCTGTTCTTCCGCGACCCCATCAATGCGAAGCCCCATGAGCCGAACGAGCTGAATCTGCTGCGCCTGTGCGATGTACACAACATTCCCATTGCCACCAACATTGCCACCGCCGAGGTCCTGATCCATGGCCTGGAGCGGGGCGACCTGGATTGGCGGAACATTCTGCATCCGCAGAAGTGAGAACCGGCCTCTGGAGGCAGGCGCCTGCAAAAGGCCCTGTGCCATCGGCCCCGGAACCATGAAAAAACAGCCCCCGGCGTTTTTTGTAAACGCCGGGGGCTTTGCTGAATCAAAATTGATGCCGCCCTGTGCGCGGCAGGAAAAGGAGCAAACTCCCATGCCGGAAACCAAACAGCCGCTGGTCAGCATCATTGTGCCGGTGTACAATGCGGCCAGCCACATTGCCCGCTGCATCGAAAGCATCCGCCGCCAGACCTACCAGAACATCGAGATCATTCTGCTGAACGATGGCAGCAAGGATGTGAGCCTGCAGGTGTGCGAAATGTACGCCAAGATCGACCGCCGCATCATCCTGCTGGACCGGGACAACCGGGGCGTTTCGGCCACCCGCAACCTGGGGCTGAAGCTGGCCCGGGGCGAATACCTGCAATTTGCCGACAGCGACGATTATCTGGAGCCCACCGCCACCGAGACGCTGGTAACGGCTGCGGTGAACCATCAGGCGGATATGGTGATCGCCCCTTATTTCCGGGTGGAAAACGTGACCAAGCTGGAGATCGATGGCATCTATAAAAAAGAGCAGGTGACCCTGCGCGGCTTTCTGGCCCCGGGCTTTTACGACAAAAAGGGCTTTGCCGTGCACTTGATGGAGCAGCCCGCCAGCTTTTTCTACGGGGTGATGTGGAACAAACTCTACCGCCGCGCGCTGGTGGAGGAGCACGGCCTGGCGTGCAGCGAAGAGCTGGACTGGAGCGAGGACCTGCTGTTCAATCTGGAATACATCCGCTACGCCGAGCGGTTTGTCTCGGTGCCGGTGCCGGTGTACTACTACGTGAAAACCCCGGGCAGCCTGGTGGCCACCAAGGTTGGCCTGAAGAATATGGTGGGGGTGGTGGCCACCAAGGCCGCGCTGTTCACCTACTACAAAAAACTGTATGAGGACATCGGCCTGTACGAGGAAAACAAGATGCAGATCTACAAGTATCTGGTGGCAGTGGGGGCGGACTGCTGAGAAACTGCGAGAGGCGCGTTTCCTGTGGTGAAAACGAACCAAGCTGACCCCAGTGCCCGGCTGCCGGGCCGGATTGAAAAAACAGTTCGCCCGAGGCGGCCCCAAAGACGGAACGCCCGCCCAGCCGCAATGCTGCACAGTAAACCGAATACACAACAAAAAGCGCCCGCATCGGGGTGGTTCCGTTGGAACTGCGGCTCGATGCGGGCGTTTTTGCTGCCTTTTAACGCTTTTTTATTGTGCTTTTATGGTGCAGCGCTTTATTTCATGGTATGGGCGCTCCATCCGCTGGAGGTGACCACGCTGCCGTCGGGGCTGGCCCAGAGGGCTTCCACCCCGTCCAGACGTTCCACCAGGGACTGACCGTCGGCAAGGCTCATGCAGAACAGCCCGGTGGAAAGGCCGTCCGCCAGGCCGGAGTCGCTGCACAACACCGTGACCGAGTCGAAGTAGGCGGCGGGGTAAAGGGTTTCGGGGTCAATGAGGTGATGGTAGCGAACGCCGTCCAGCTCAAAATAGCGCTGGTAATCGCCGCTGGTCACCAGGCTGGCCCCCTCGGGCAGTTCCAGCGCAGCCAGGATGTCCTGCCCGCCCCAGGGGTTTTCCACGCCGCCGGTCCAGGCGCTGCCATCCGGCTTGTGGCCGATGGCCCGCAGGTTGCCGCCCACGCTGATGAGGGCGCTGGTCAGCCCCCGCGCCTCGGCTGCCCGGGCAACCTGCTCGACCGCATAGCCCTTGCCGATGCTGCCCACGTCCAGCTGAAGCTCCGGGTCTGCATAATAGACGGTGCCGGCCTCTTCGTCCAGAATCAGGTCGTCAATGTTCCGATGGGCGGCGGCCTCCTCCAGCGCGGTTTTGTCCGGCAAATAGGCGGCCGCCGGGTCGGCCTCGGCGGCGGTGCGGGCATCGTGCCACAGGGCCAGCAGCCGCCCCATGGCCACATTGGTGCGCCCGTTGGTGAGGGCGTACACTTCCTTGGCCTGGGCCAGCAGGTCAAGGATCTCCGGCTCGGCGGCCGCCGGGCCATGGGCGGCGGTCCGGTTCAGGTCGTACAGGTTGGTCATGCCATCGTAGTGATTGTAGATGTCGAACAGCTGGTGATAGCGGGTCAGGTCCTGATGCAGCTGGACCATCTGCTCGTTCCAGGCATCCTGGCTTTCGGCGTAGCCCTGCACCTGGGTCACCGTGTCGAACACGTCAAACCAGGCGATGGAGTACTGCTTCCAGCCCTTCATGGCCGGGTCGGCGGAAGTCTGCCCGGCGGCACAGCCGGGCAGCGCCAGGCAGAGGGCCAGGGCGGCGCAAAGCCCCTGAATCCCCCGTGAAAAACGAAAACGCTTCATGGGAACGCTCCTTCAAATTGCGCAAATGAGAAAAAACAAAAAACACCCCGCGGCGAAATGCGGCCGCAGGGTGAAAAAACCTGTGGGGCAGCGGCTGCAGAACGGCAGCCCTGCTTTAGTTTACCGGTTTGTCGGCGTTTTCGCAAGCCTTCTGAATGGCTTTCACGAAATTTTCGATGGGCATGGCCGTGCCCGCCAGAATGTCCTGGTTGGTGGGGCGGCCCTGCTCGTCCAGCCGCAGGGCGCTTACCTCATCGGCGGTGCGGCCGCTCAGCCAGCGGCCGAAGGCGTCGGCCTGCCGGTACCAGCTGCCCGCGCCGTCGCTCTTCAGGCCGGAGGAGGCTGCGCCGTCCGCCATGCCGCTGCCCAGCAGGCTGTCCGCCCCATAGGCATCGCCCTGGGCGTATTTGGAGAGCAGGGCCTTGGGGTAGCTCAGCGCCCCGGCGGCGCTCAGGCCGAAGCCGGCCTCGGTCTCATCCAGCCGTGCGCTGGTGATGCGGCCCTCGCCGTTCAGGGTGAGGGCGGCCACGGTGGTGGTGGCCCGGGCCGTGCCCGCCTGCTGGGCGGTGGCAGCCATGCCGTCCGCCCGGGTGACGAGGCCCAGCGTCAGGGTGTCCTCGGGGGAAGCGCCCATAGGCACGGCGTTTTCGCAGGCGGCCAGCACCCCCTGTTGAAATTCGCTGATGTCAATGGTGCAGCCGGCGGCCAGATCCGGGTCGGCCGCATGGCCCCCGGGCGCGGCAATGCCCGCCACCTCCATGGGCGTTTTGCCTTTTACATAGGCACAGAAGGCGTTCACCTGCTCGTCCCATTCCCGGCCGATGCCGCTGGCCTGGCGCAGGCCGTAGTCGTCCCCAAGTTCCCGCTTAGTGGGGAAGGCGTCCTCATCCGTAAAGCCCAGCTGGCCGGAGTCATCCACCGGGAGCTTGGCCTGCACCACGTCAATGATGCAATCGGCAATGCGGCCCTCGCCGTCCAGCAGAACGGCGGTGGCGGTCACGTCCGCCTGGGCGTATCCGGCTTCGCCGTCAAAGGGGTCCATGCCGCTGGTTTTGGCGGTGAGCGCCAGCCCCGTGCCCCCGGCAGCGTAGCCGGTGCCCGCGCCGGAGGAGGCACTTCCTGCCGAAGCCGACGGGGCGGGGGAGGCAGATGACGAACCATTGCCCCGGCCAAAGCAGCCCGTGAGAACCAGCATTCCGGCCAAGGCCAGAACCAGGGGGCGGCACATACGTTGTTTCATCATACGAAAAAAATCGCTCCTTTCCTGCGGCAGGCAGCGCCTGCCGAACCTGTGGGCGCACAAAAGCGAAAGACAGACTTTCGCTGCGGTTCCACAAGGTGTTGTACAGAAAAGAAGCGCAGGGGGGCCGGGCAGGCCGGTTCCCCTCATTCCCAAAGGCGGTGCTCAGACCCGGTTCCCGGTCAGGGCGGCGTGCTCGCCGGCCAGCTCGGTGAGCAGCCGGGAGAAAGGCCAGGCCAGATTGGTGGCGGTGGCCAGCGCTTTCAGGGGGATGGTTACCCCGCTGGCCTTCAGTGCCTCCAGAAATTCATCCAGCGCCGGGTCCTTGATGCCCGCCAGAACCAGGGCAGGAATCTGCGGCAGGTTCTGGGCGGGCTGGCTTAGCGCTTTGCCGCTGCCGCCCAGCAGGCGGGAAACGGTGCTGTCGGCCTGGCTGGGGGCGACGGCCCGCAGCGCCATGCCGAAGGGGGCCGCGGCGGCCTCCAGCGCCTGCCAATCCGCGCTGCCCGGCTGAATGCCCCACACAAGGCCCTGTGCGGTGGATTTGGCGGTATGGGAAATGTGTGCTTTCATGGTACGAACCTCCTTGCGGCGGCCCTGGGGATAGTATGGCCGCACACTAAGATAAGTATACCGGAAAGTGCCCGGCGGGGCAACTGCCGGTGAACGGGGCGGAAAAGCAGGCCGGAGCCTTTTTGAAAAGGGCTTCGGCCTGCGGCGTTTTGCGGCATACGCGCGGTGAAGTACACAGCGCGTAGAAATCGCACAAAAAGAGCAAATGCCCGCTTGCGGTTCAAGCGGGCATTTGCTGCAATGCATCCTTAGAATCGGTGGTGAACCGCGGCCGTGCGGCGGGGCCGTACCGGCCGCAAGCTCAGCACCCTCAGTTCAGAGTTTTGCCGAAGAACTCCAGCTCCGGCTTCAGCTGGGCCATCAGGGCGTCAAAGGCATCGGGGGTCAGGCTCTGGGCGCCGTCACACTTGGCGCGGGCGGGGTCGTTGTGAACCTCGATCATCAGGCCATCGGCACCCACGGCCACGGCGGCCTTGGCCAGAGGCTCCACCATCCAGGCAATACCGGCGGCGTGGCTGGGGTCAATGACGACGGGCAGATGGGTCATGTGCTTGAGCATGGGTACGGCGGAAATGTCCAGCGTGTTGCGCATGCTGGTTTCAAAGGTGCGGATGCCCCGCTCGCAGAGGATGACATTCTCGTTCCCCTCGGCCATGATGTACTCGGCGCTCATCACGAACTCTTCCAGGGTGTTGGCCAGGCCGCGCTTGAGAAGCACCGGCTTGTTCATGCGGCCCACGGCCTTCAGCAGCTCAAAGTTCTGCATATTGCGCGCGCCCACCTGAATCAGGTCCACGTTTTCGAACAGGGGCAGATGCTCAGTGTTCATCACCTCGGTGACGATGGGGCTGCCCACCTGCGCCTTGGCGTGCTCCAGCAGGGTCAGGCCCTCGGCCCGCATACCCTGGAAGGAGTAGGGGGAGGTGCGGGGCTTGAACGCGCCGCCCCGCAGCAGGCTGGAACCGGCGGCCTTGACCCGGCGTGCCACTTCGGTGATCTGCTCTGGGCTTTCCACGCTGCAGGGGCCGGCGATGACCGCGAAGCTGCCGCCGCCGATCTTGGTATTGCCCACCTGCACCACAGTGTCGTCCGGGTGGAACTTCCGGTTGGCCTTCTTGTACGGCTCGCTCACGCGGCGGCAGGCTTCCACCACCGGGTGGGCCATCACCCAGCTCTCGGCCACGGCCTTGGTGTCGCCCACCAGGCCCATGATGTGGCTCTCGCTGCCGATACTGTCGTGAATGGAAAGGCCCATGCCCTCCAGCTCTTTGCGAAGAACGTTTACTTTTTCCTGATCGGCGTTGCGTTTCAGAATGATGATCATAACAAGTGCTCCTTTTCGTCTATAAGCAAATTTGTGTTTGAGGGGGGCGGGGGCGGCCCGGCGGCAAAAACCGCATGAAAAAACCGGAGATCCGCGCTGCGGACCCCCGGCTGTACTGCGTGTTCCGGCCAGAATGCCGAACCCTTACGCCTCCAAGTGACCGCACAAAATGGAACCTTTGCCATAATAATAGCAAAAGCTGCCATAATAGCGGTTAAAAGAGAACGAACGATTCATGGCATTGGCCTTTCTGTTCCCGGCGGGCGGTGATTGGAATGCCCACGTTTGAGAACATGCTTAGTTTAGCACGTTAAAGCACTCCCGTCAACCCCTGAACGCAAAAAAATCCGGCTTGACATTTTTTGCCGCCCGTGCTATCTTGAAATACACTAAAACCCGTGTGGATTTTTACAGCTTCGTCTATTTTTCGCCACACAATGGTCCTGCTTTGGGGCCATTGTGTGGCTTTTTTGCTGCCGGGAGGTATCACATTGAACAATCAGTTTATGAAAGAGCGGCCGGTGTTTCCGCTGCTTGTGTCCATGGCGCTGCCGATGGTGATCTCCATGATGGTGAACGCCCTTTACAACATTGTGGACAGCTTTTTCGTGGCCCGCATCAGCGAGCAGGCCATGACGGCTCTGTCGCTGGTGTTTCCGGTGCAGAATCTGATCAACGCCATTGCCATCGGCTTTGGCGTGGGCATCAACGCCCTCATTGCCCTGTACAGCGGCGCGGGCGAGCACGCCAAGGCTGACACCGCCGCCACCCACGGCATGGCCTTTGCGCTGCTGCACGGCGTGGTCATTCTGGCGGTGAGCATTCCGGCCATGCCGGCCTTTCTGCGCTTGTTTACCAAGGATGAGGCGGTGGTGGCCATGGGCGTGCAGTACGCCACGGCGGCCTTTGCCTTTGCGCCGGTCATCATGGCGGGGCTGGCCTTTGAAAAGCAGTTTCAGGCCGTGGGCCGCATGAGCACAGCCATGGCGGCCATGCTGTGCGGTTCGCTGGCCAACCTGGTGCTGGACCCGCTGCTCATCTTCGGGCTGGGGCCCTGCCCAAAGCTGGGTATTCGGGGCGCGGCTCTGGCCACCGGCGCAGGGCAGGTGCTCACGCTGCTGGTGTATCTGGTGGTTTACCGGGTCAAGCCCATCCCGGTCAAGCTGCGCCGGGCCTGCCTGAAGCGGGACGCCGCGCTGGACAAAAAACTCTATTCCATCGGCGTACCGGCCATTCTCAATCTGGCACTGCCCTCGCTGCTGGTGTTCTGCCTCAACTCCATTCTGGCAGCTTTTGCGGACAGCTACGTGGTGGTGCTGGGCATCTACTATAAGCTGCAGACCTTTTTGTACCTGCCCGCCAGCGGCATTGTGCAGGGCATGCGGCCCATTCTGAGCTTCAACTACGGCGCGGGAGAAAAGGCCCGGGTGCAGAGGATCTTCCGGCTGGCGCTGGCTTTGTGCGGGGCCATTATGGCGGCGGGCACGGTGCTGTGCCTGGCGGCGGCCGGCCCGCTGATGGGCCTGTTTACCCAGAACCCGGAGACCGTGGCCGCCGGCGGAACGGCGCTGCGGCTGATCTGCCTGGGGTTTGTGGTGTCCGCCGTGTCGGTGGTGGTGTCCGGCGCGCTGGAAGCACTGGGCCGGGGCCTGCCGTCCCTAGTCATTTCGCTGTGCCGGTATGTGGTGGTGATGATCCCGCTGGCCTTTGTGCTGTCCCGCTTTTTGGGGGCAAACGGCGTGTGGCACGCCTTCTGGCTCACCGAGGCGGTGACGGCGGCCATCTCGTGGGGCATCTACCGCCGCATCTTCCGCGGGGAGGGCGGCGGCGCTCGGCGCTGAACCGGGCGTTTGGACAAAACTGTCCGGTACGGGGCGGCCCGGTTTGGTTGAACGGGAAAAACAGGTGTGCTACAATAAAATAATCTGGTTTGAAATTGCCTGCTTTTGCAGGAAAATAAGCGGCCGTTCGTCGGCTTTTATAGGAAGGAGCACACCCTTTTGTATACAGACAATGTGGGGCGCAAGCGGTGGTGGCTGGTGTACGGCCTGGGCTTTGCGGCCCTGGCACTGGCCCACGCCTGGCCATTTTTGAAAAGCGGCACCTATTTCATCTGGGGCGCGGACGGCTATTCCCAGATGTACCCGGTGTTCTGCTATTTTGTAAGCTATGTCCGGCAGATGCTGGCAGGGCTGGCCCACGGCCAGCTTTCGCTGCCGCTGTATGATTTTACCCTTGGGCTGGGGGGTGACATTCTCTCCACCCTGAACTGGCACGGCTTCGGCAACCCCTTTTATCTGCTGGGGCTGCTGGCCCCGGAAAACAAACTGCCGCTGGCCTTCAGCCTGATCGTGGAGGTTCAGTACTTTCTGGCCGGGCTGTTTTTTATGGGCTACTGCCGCAAGATGGGCCTGCGGGGCTTTGGCCCGGTGCTGGGGGCCTGGCTGTACGCCTTCACCGGCTATTTTGCCATGACGGTCACCCACCCCATCATGGCCCACGCCGCCCCGGCGCTGGTGCTGATGCTGTGGGGCGCGGAGAAGATTCTCCGGCGGGAAAGCCCGCTGCTGCTGGCCGTCAGCGTGTTCGGCACGGCCCTGTGCGGGTTTTACTTTTTTGTTCATCTGCTCGGTGGCCCTGGCGCTGTACATTCTGCTGCGGGTGTGGGCCGACCGGCCGGCCCATTACCTGAAAACCGCGGCCTGGCAGGCGCTGCGGGCGCTGGCGGCCTACCTCAGCGGTCTGGGGCTGGCCTGCGCGGTGTTCCTGCCCAGCGTGCTGGGGTACCTGGGTTCCAACCGGACGGGGGAGGGCCGCACCGGCCTGCCCGCCCTGTTTGTGGGCGGCCGCGGGGCGCTGGACTGGTTCACCCGGCTGGCCGACCCCGGCTATGACTGGTTCATCGGGGCGCTGGCCCTGCTGTGCACGGCTTTTGCCCTGGGCGCGGCCCTGACGAAGCAGCCGGAGGCGCGGGGCGTGGCCGGCGGCGTGATCGCCGCCCTGGTGTTTGCCCTTTCGCCCCTGGTCCAGGCGGCGCTGGTGGGCTTTGGCAGCAGCAATTACACCCGCTTCTGGTTTGCCCTCAGCTTCTTTTTTGCCTATCTGGCGGCGGTGTACTGGCCGCGGCTGTTCTGCCTGAGCAGGGCTCAGCTGGCCGCAGGCGGCGTGCTGGTGGCCCTGTATGCCATGGCGGCCTCCCTCACCGGCTGGCAGCGGGACAGCCGGGTGGGCCTGGCCTTTTTTGCGGTGCTGTACGGGGTGGTGCTGCTGGGGCAGCAGAGCCTCTGGAAGGTCCGGCGGCCCGCCTGGCTGCAGCCCGGCTGTGCCCTGCTGGCGGTGGGGCTGACCCTGGCCCAGGTGGGCCTTGGCCTGAACCAGAACGCGCAGGTGGCCCAGCCGCAGTTCCGCACGGCGCGGTTTGCCCGGCAGATGCCCGCCGTGACCGGGGAGACCCTGCCGGAGGGCGTGTACCGCACGGACGTGAGCGACGTGGGCCTGCGCCGGTGGTGGACCTCCTGCAACACGCCGTTTGTGGGGCGGTACATGGGCGTGAGCGAGTACTTCAGCATTCTGAACGGCGACTATGCCAACGCGGTGCTGAACGACTGGGCGCTGGCCGCCGCCCAGCAGGGGGATTTTTCCTTCCGCGGGCTGGACGGCAGCACGGTGCTGAACACCCTGGCCGGGGTGCGCTACACCTTTGTGCGCCCGGGCGAGGAGGGCTATGTGCCTTACGATTATGTGTATGTGGGCGACACCGAGCAGAGCAGCCGGTTTACCATCACGCCGGACAATGGCAGCACCCTGCACCGCTATGAAAACCAGCACGCCCTGCCGCTGGGCTTCACCAGCAGCCGGGTGATTTCGGCGCATGACTACGCGGCCCTGAACGGGCTGGAAAAGCAGGCGGCCCTCATGCAGGGGGTGGTGCTGGGCGAAGCGGACGGCGTACAGACCGTTTCGCCGGATACCGATTGCGTGGATCTGCTGGCCGCTGCCCCCACCGAACAGACGGATGTGCAGTGGGCGGACGGCCTGCTGCAGGCCGGTGAGGACGGCACCCTGCGCTTTGACATTACTCTGAAACAGGACACCGAGCTGTGGCTGTGCCTGCGGGGCTTTGCCCAGGCGGGCGGCGAAGGTACCGCCCAGGCCACGGCCTGGCTGGAAGGCGGGCAGGAGCGGACGATTCTGGCCTATTCCTCCCTGAACGCCGATGAGGCCTGGGTGAATCTGGGCTGGGTGAGCGCCGGGACTTACACGGCGGTGTTCCAGCCCGACGCAGGGCAGACCTTCACTCTGACCGGGCTGGAGCTGTGGGGCTACGACCTGGCCCGGTATGAGCAGGACGTGCGGGCGCTGGAGGCCGGTGCCTGGCAGAACGTGGTGCAGGGCACCAACAGCCTGGCCGGGCTGGTGCGGAGCGGGGAGGACACGACCCTGCTGGTGAGCTTGCCCTATTCTTCGGGCTGGCACGCCACAGTGGACGGCGTTCCCACCGGGATTCAAAAGGCGGACAGTATGTTCATGGCTGTTGCGGTGCCGGCGGGTGAACACGCGGTGGGCCTGTATTACATCACCCCCGGCCTGAAGGCGGGCGTGGTGCTCACGGGCCTGGGCGGCCTTGCGCTGGCGGCCCAGCTGATCTGGTATGCGGCCCGGCGGAAAAAGACCGCGCAGACCAGACCGGCCGATTGACAAATTGCAGGAATGAGCTACAATGTGCAGCGGGAGAGGCGGCCACGCGGGCCGTGCCTCCCGCAGAAACACAGCCTGCCGGCCAATCGGACCGGGCAGGGCAGCAGAAACGAGGCAGCGACCATGGCAAAAGAAGCAAAAACCAACGCAATGCGTATGCTGGAGCGGATGAAGATCTCCTACACCCCCCATGAGTACGACCACGACGACGGGGCCATTGACGGCGTGAGCGTGGCCACAAAGCTGGGGCAGGACCCGGCCCGGGTGTTCAAAACGCTGGTGACCCAGGGGGCCAGCCGCAATTACTTTGTGTTCGTGATCCCCGTGGCGGCGGAGCTGGACCTGAAAAAGGCCGCAAAGTCGGTGGGGGAGAAGAGCGTGGCCATGATCCATGTGGCGGACATCAACAAGGTCACCGGCTACATCCGGGGCGGCTGCAGCCCGGTGGGCATGAAAAAGCAGTTCGTCACCGTGCTGGATGAGAGCATTCTGGCCCAGCCCACCGTGATGGTCAGCGGCGGGCGCATCGGCACCCAGGTGGAGCTGGCCCCCGCCGACCTCATCAAGGCAGCACGGGCCACCACCGCCGCCATCACCATGGCGTGAGCAGCGCATAAAAAGTACAAAAGCCGGGGCCAATAGGCGGTGTTCGTAGGGCAGGAAACAGCCACAGCAGTTTGCACTGCTGTGGCTGTTCTTGTAGTTTATCCGGCCATATGATAATATGGAGCTGAACAGACCTGCAAATCGGAATTTATGGAGGTAAAATAAAATGATGAAACTTGATAATTTTATTGGTATGATGACGGGATCTTTTGATAACAAAGAGCAGTTTAATATGATGCAGGCAGCAGGAAAAATATATCCTTATGCTAAGCATGTAAATACAGTCTGCAATGACAAAATAAATAATATTCCTCATGATTTCAATGGAAAATTTGTTGTTGAAGAAAGTTACTATGAGACCAATGGTAACCGTCATGCATCTCCGCACCTTTTCCTTATTACAGAAAATGAAGATGGAATTTTACTTTCCTCCTATGAGATTCCAGAAGGAGAAGACAAAAATACATTCTCATATGATTCTATGAAAAAGGTTGATTATAGTGAACTGAAAAAATCTAAAAAGTTTACTCCGGCACTTTATCATGAAAATGATGGCATCTGGGAGGGAGGCAGCACAAGTCAGTTTTCACCAGTAATGACATTTAAGCTTTGGGAAAAGTTTTCTGATAGTTGTTTGGAAGTATCTGAAATTATGGAAGTTAACGGAAAGCGGATTTTTGGATACGATGATCCAATTATTTACAAACGTGTATAAATAAGGTATGTGTTAGTGTTTTCTTGTTTACAAGAACAGTAGATGGACATGGTGCTGTACAGACACTAGAAGCAAAGCTGATTCGTTTTGCTGTATGGGGGATTTTTTATCTCGGCGTATGAGTCATAGAGTGGTTGATTTACTTTATTGTTCGACGTTCTAAACACTAAATTCCCGTTTATTGGGAAGTCGCAGAGAACGAAAAATCGGTATTTATATATAAAGGAGAATATTGATGAAACTGTTTTTATGTTCGCACTTTTCAAGTGTAGGAAGTCTGATAAAGGAAGAAATTGAAAATAAAAAAGTCGCATTTATTCCAACAGCTTCGCTGCGTGAAGGCTACACCGGTTATGTCGGCTCGGCTCGAAAATTATTCAAAAAGTTGAGAGCAATCGTAACTGAAATTGATATTTCAACGGAGGCTTATTCAACGATACAGTCTGTTTTTGAAGATGCGGATGTGATATATTTTACCGGCGGAAATTCTTTTTTCCTTATAGACCAGCTCC